>Ga0209702_10001747_pt1 | contig 40032 bp, 27 predicted proteins | sample FRY01_FD_187210 | JGI IMG/M metagenome (GOLD analysis project Ga0209702, IMG submission 187210) | Freshwater microbial communities from Lake Fryxell liftoff mats and glacier meltwater in Antarctica - FRY-01 (SPAdes) (version 2) | ecosystem: Environmental > Aquatic > Freshwater > Ice > Glacier...
CCAACTCACCCTCTCAAAACCCTGACCGTCCCACCTGACCGTCCCCCGGTCATCAGCCCCCGCCCCACGTAGCGGTGCCTCTGCGAGGCGTCGGCGGTTCCACCCCCCGCTCCCCACCAACGCCCCTCCCGCATCCACGCCCAACGCCGCTCCCCAGTGCCCTGACCCGCCTGCCCTCCGTAGCCGGAGGCGAAGGACGGGTCCCGCCTGCCCAGGCGTAGCCTCCGGCGAAGACCGGGTCGCAAGCCCTCTCCCCGCCCTCCACCGCCGCAACGCTTCCCAACCAAACATGTTCGGCATCCCAAATCCCGAACTGATCATGGACCTCAATGAAAGCGGGGCCATTTCCCGCCGAGCTTACCTCCTAAAAATTTCCAACCGACAATTTCCAAATAAATTTCAAATCCAAGACCAAATCTCAACTGCTGAAGCCCACCGCCTCCCCCCGTGGTGGCGCTCCACCCCACTCCCCACCCAATCACCTCCCCCATCCTCGCACCCCGCTGCTCCTCCACGTAGGGCGACACTCTCCCCGTCCCTGCAGGGGACAAGTCAAACAGCCCATGGTTTCAACCATGGGGATCTCCCGCCAGCTACGATAACAAGACTTCTGCCATTCCTTATCTGCGATCCCCCCCCCCAAAACCAGTTCACCACGATCAAGCCAGCACCGCCTTCACCACCTTCGCCGCCTCCACCCCGCTCAGCTTGAAATCAAGCCCCTGGAAGCGATAGGTCAACCGCTCGTGATCGATGCCAAGCTGGTTCAGAATCGTCGCATGCAGATCGTGCACCGAGACGCCATCCTTCGCCACCGCGTAGCCCAGCTCGTCCGTCGAACCATAGCTCGTCCCCCCCTTGATCCCCGCACCGGCCATCCACAGCGAAAAGGCCTGAATGTGATGATCTCGACCACTCCCCTGCGCCATCGGTGTCCTCCCGAACTCCCCACCCCAAACGATCAGCGTATCTTCCAACATCCCCCGCGCCTTGAGGTCCTTCACCAGCGCAGCCGTGGCCCGGTCCACGTGACCGGAAACCGTCTCAATCCCCTTCTTCACCCCACCATGGTGATCCCATCCCCGGTGATAGAGCTGAATAAAGCGCACCCCGCGTTCCGCCAGACGACGGGCCAACAGGCAGTTCGACGCAAACGACCCATCCCCGGGCCTCGCTCCATAGCTGTCGAGCACATCTTGTGATTCACCCGAGACATCCATCAGGCCGGGCACGGAGCTCTGCATCTTGAAGGCCATCTCATACTGCGCAATGCGCGTCGCGATTTCCGGATCATTCTGCCGGTTCCCCAACATCCGGTTCATCCGGTTGATGGTCGCCAGAAGCTCTCCCTGGTCCCCGGCCGAAACCCCCGCCGGATTGTTCACGTAATGCACCGGATCTCCCTTCGAGTTGAACTGCACTCCCTGGAACTTCGACGGCAGGAATCCACTGTGCCACTGCCGCGAGGCAATCGGCTGATCCTGCCCGCCACCCGAGGAGGTCATCACCACAAATCCGGGAAGCTCGTCGGTCTCCGCCCCCAATCCGTAGAGCAACCAAGACCCCATCGACGGACGACCCGGAATGACCGATCCGGTGTTCATAAAGGTATGCGCCGGATCGTGATTGATCTGCTCGGTATGCATCGAGTTGATCACCGCGATCTCATCCGCGATGGATCCAATGTGCGGGAACGCCGACGACATCATCCGCCCACACTCCCCGTAGGGCTGGAACTCAAACTGCGGACCAAGGCAGTTCAGCGCCTTGCCCTGCAGTTGCGCCAACTGCTGGCCCTTCGTGAACGACTCCGGCATGGGCTTCCCGTTCAACGCCGCCAACTCCGCCTTGTAATCCAGCGTCTCCAAATGCGACGGCCCCCCCGCCATGCATAGGTGAATGACTCTCTTCGCTTTCGGCGGGGTGTGAAACTTGCCGCCCAATGCCCCCTTCCACTCCGGCTCGGCCCCCAAATCTTGCAGAAGGTAGCTGGCCAGCGCCGCGCTCCCGACCGAATACGAGGTGTTCCGGAGGAAGGCCCGCCGGTTGATGGTGTTCGCAAATGTCTGCTCGATGTTCATGGGGTCTTCCAGAGGTGCGCGTTGATCAGTAACGGGTGATGGATTCGTGAAGATTGAACAGCGCCCGGGTCACCGCCGTGGTCGCGGCGAGATCCGCAGGGTCCAACGTGTCCGGCACCGGTGCGAGACCAACGCCCAAAAACTGCTTCGCCGCTTCCGGGTCGGCCTTGTAACGCTCCAGTTGCCCGTGGTGAAGCTCTCCCAGAAGGGTCAACTCCTCCGCCGTCGGCCGACGAAGCAACAGACGATCAAACGCCAACTCAAGGCGCTCGTTGATCTGCTCGTTCGCCGCCACCAGTTCCTGTGCCAGAACCCGCGCCGCCTCCACGAAGGTCGGATCGTTAAGCAGGTTCAGGGCCTGCAACGGCGTGTTGCTGATCTCCCGACTCGCCGTGCACTCTTCCCGGGCCGGCGCATCGAAGGCCACCAGCATCGGATGCAGGTAGGACCGCTGCCAGTGCATGTAAACCCCACGGCGGTATTGATTCGCATCCTTGTGCGGCTGGTACTCCCGTTTTGGAAAATTCAGCTGCGCATAGTAGCCGTCAGGCTGGTAAGGCCGCGCACTGGGCCCACCTACTTGAGGATTCAGCAGACCCGAAACCGCCAGAGCATTGTCCCGCACAAATTCCGCGGGAAGACGCCGGGGATTCTGCCGGGCGTAGAGCAGGTTGTAGGGATCCTGCTCCTGCAGCGAGGCGGAGACATTGGACGACTGCTGGTAGGTCCGCGAGGTGACGATGAGTTTCACCAGCTTTTTCACATCCCAACCCGACTCCATGAATTCCACCGAAAGCCAGTCGAGCAACTCTGGATGCGTCGGCCACTGCCCCTGATTCCCCAGATCCTGCAAGTCCCGCGAGAGACCCGTTCCGAGGAACAAGGCCCACACCCGGTTCACAAAGGCCCGCGCCGTGAGCGGATTGTCCGGAGAGGCAATCCAATGCGCAAGATCAAGGCGGCTCAGACGTTCCTTCCCGGCCCCCAGGCTTCCCTCTACCGTGAGAAACCCCGGCAACTCTGGCAGGACCACCTCCCCACTGCGATCCATCCAATTGCCGCGGGGAAGCACCCGAATCTCCCGAGGCTTGGTGGACAGGGTAACCAGAGTGGTTCTCCCCCCGCTCTTGAGCTCCTTCTCCTGCTCGTCAAGCATTGCAAGCGCGTCCCGGACTGGAGCCAGAGATGGCGCAATGGTCCTGTAATAGTCAAAGATCAGCGCCTTCTCCTCCTCACTCAACGCCCCGCTGTTGCTCTTCTTCAGCGCCTCCCGCACATTCTCCGGAAAACTCGCCAGAACCGCGTCCGCCGTATCCGTGTGCCGACCGGCAAGATCCCAAAGCACGGTGCCGCCAAACTGGGTGTATGCCATCTTCGTGATCTTCGACCCCGCTGAAAAACCCACACTGCCCGCAGGCACCTCAACCCGAACCCACTCCCCAAGCGCCGGAAGTGCGCCGCCGTGGAAATGATCGGCCTTCTTGCTTCCCTTGCCATAAGAAATCAGATCCTCCCCCCACCAAACCCGCTGATTCCACCCGGACTCCCCGTGGAACTGCAGCATGATCTGCTTCGGCGGATCCTTGGGATCGAGCCAGACCCAGGCGAACAACTTGTCCCCCCCCGCGAGAATCACCGGATTGGCATCTGTCTCCACGATGTGCTGCACCAAACCGTCTCCCTTCTGCCGTCGCGCGATGGTCCCCGAGTGCACGTTGTCGGTCACCTTCTCGACCCCGGCCAACGGCAATTCCTCATCGTCCAGAATCGCCACATCCTGCGGCTCACTCGCCCCGGACTTGGCCCGAAGATCCTTCACCCAGTCTCCAAACGCACTACGCAATTCAGGCGTCGTCTTCTCCTTCTCTCCCTCCAAACGCCTCCGCTCCGCAGAAAGCGCCGCCAACTTCTCCTCCCTCCCCGAGGGAGGCACCTGCATGACCGGCCCCCAATTGGACAGCGTGAAACCGGGGTATTCCTTGATGTCCGCCCCCTCGTTGTAACGCCCGTCACCGTTGTAGGCCCCCTTCTCATAGATGTCCGCAAAGAAGGCTTCCATCGCGTAAAAATCCTTCGCCGTAAATGGATCGAACTTGTGATCGTGACACTCCGAACACCCCATCGTCGAACCCAGAAAGGCCACCGAAGTCGTCCGCACCCGCTCCGAATAATACTTGGCGATATACTCGGCATCCTGAATCCCCCCTTCCCCCGATATCTGATTTACCCGGTTGAAGGTCGTCGCCACATAGTCCTCCACCGTTGGATTCTCCAACAGGTCGCCGGCCAATTGCTGCACGATGAACTCGTTGTATGGCTTGTTCTTGTTGAACGCCTCGATCACGTAGTCGCGGTACGGGGTCACGTCCCGCTCCACATCGTTGTGATAGCCCACCGTGTCGGCGTAACGGACCAGATCCAGCCAATAAATCGCCATCCGCTCCCCGAAATGCGGCGAGGACAGCAAACGATCCAGATCAGCCGCCGGATCGGACATCCCCGTCACCAGGGGAGGCAGGCCGGTCAGATCCAACGACAACCGCCGGGCCAGAACGTTGGGCGAAGCCGTCACCGAAAGTTCACGGCTCCCCTCCTTCAGTCCCGCGAGAATGATATTGTCGATCGGATTGCCCCCACCCATTTTCGGCACCTCCGGCCGCACCGGCTTCATGTACGCCCAGTGCGGCTCATAGTCCGCCCCCTGCTTGATCCACTCCGCTAGGATCTTCTTCTCTTCCGCAGTCAGCGCCTTGTGCGAATCGGCCGGCGGCATGAGGTCGTCCTCATCATCCGTGTTGATCAAATGGATCATCTCCGACCCCTCCGGATCACCAGGCACGATCGCCTCCTTCTTCACCGCCGACTCCCGCACATCGAGCCGCATCTTGGCTTTCCGCGCCTCCTTGTCAGGCCCGTGACAGGCGAAACAGTTCTCCGACAGGATCGGACGAATATCCCGATTATAGGACAGCGGTGCCGCGCCTGCCGCAGAAAGCAGAGCCAGAAATATTACGGTAGTTGCTTTGCGCACAAGTATCTGAGTTTTTTGGGATTTGATCGTCCAGGCACCCACGAACGGGTTCCGTTGACTTACGTCAAAACCCTTCGAGTTCAATCACAAATCTGATCCCCCGCAGAACCATCAATCACGGCACAAGCGCCGTTCAGGCAAATCCTCGGGTTCCCGCACTGCATGATCAGGCCTGAATCCCATCAAATGCCCACCCCACCCCCATCCGGTCCCCAACCCCATGAATCCCCCCTCTCAAAACCGGTTCACCACCACTTTCCCCCCCGCTCCCGCCTCCACCGCCTCCACCGCCTCCACCGCCTCATGCGCCGCGGCAATGTCCTCCAGCGCAAAGGCCTCCCCCACCTGGTGCCTCAAAGTTCCCGCCACCAACCCCGCCGCAATATCATCAATCGCCCTCCGCTTCGCCTCCTCCGGCATCTGAAACACCAAAATGTGATTCACGGTGATGCTCTTGTATAACAATTGATAAAACGGCACCGCCGGATCCCGCACCGCCTCCGAGGCATAGGTATTGATCGATCCTCCCACCTTCAACACCTCCACACTCACCCCCAGATTTCCGCCAAACTCCACCTCCACCACCGAATCCACTCCCTCCCCCTTCGTGATCTCCATCACCCGCTTCGCCACATCCTCCGTCCGATAATTCAGCACCGCCTCCGCACCCGCCGCCCGGGCCATGGCCTCCTTCTCGATCCCGCTCACCGTCGCAATGACATGCGCACCCGCCATCCGCGCAAACTGAATCGCATAGTTCCCCACCGCCCCAGCCCCGCCCGTGATCAAGAGAACCTTCCCGTGCACCTCCCCGCTCGCATGCACCGCCCGATGCGCCGTCATCGCCGGGATCCCCAGACACGCCCCTTCCTCAAAACTCGTCCCCGCCGGCAGCGGAACCGCCAATCGCCCCGGCAAGACCACCGCCTCCGCCGCCGTGCCCGAATTCCGCTGCCACTGCGCCTCGTATATCCACACCCGCTCCCCCGCCCGCTTCGCGGAAACCCCCTCGCCCACCGCATCAATCACCCCCGCCCCGTCGAAATGCGGCACGATCCGCGCCGTCCCCATCACCCCGCGCCCACCCTGCCGCCGCTTCACATCCACCGGATTGATCCCCGAAGCCTCCATCCGCACCCGCACTTCCCCCGCCGCAGGCTCCGGAATGCCCCGCTGCCCCACCCGCAACACATCCGCCGCGGCCCCACATTGATCATACCAAGCTGCTTTCATCATTGCTCCTGCGCCCCTCCTTGAACCCCGCCCCCTCCCCAGCGTCAAGACACGATCCCCCCGGCCTTCTCTCCTCACCCACTTTTCCCTGTTGCCAGTCGGCCCTTCCCGCCGTTCTTTGGAAAGCACCAGCGGCATGAGCGACTTCCAACCCATCGACGACAAGGACAACATCTGGCTCCGTCCCCGCCGCAAGAAGCTCATCTCCGTCGGCGACACCTACCCCTGGGGCTCCTGCATCTGCGGCATCCTCTCCATCGGCCTCTTTCTCCTCATCCACGCCACCGGCGGCGGAGGCCAGGGCGCTAACCAAGCGCTCGCCTACGCCACCTACCCGGACGCCGTGGAAATCTGGAACGGCGCCTTCTGGGGCCCCCTCACCTCCACCTTCGTCCACGTCGCCCCCCTCCACCTCATTTTCAACATGATGTGGCTCAAGCTCTTCGGCCCCGCCATGGAACGCACCTTCGGCACGACCCGCTTCCTCACCCTCGTCGTCCTCTCCGGATACCTCACCTCCACCGCCCAACTCGCCTTCTCCGACAACGCCGGCATCGGCTTCTCCGGCGTCAACTACGCCCTCTTCGGCTTCCTCTGGATGGCCCGCCGCCGCATCCCCGATCTCGAAACGGTCGTCACCGACTCCATCGTCAAGTTCATGCTCGCCTGGCTCGTCATCGCCCCCTTCATCACCAAGGCCGGCCTGATGCCCATCGGCAACGCCGCCCACAACTCCGGCATCATCCTCGGCATCCTCGCCGGTGCCGTCTTCGTGCTGCACTACAAACGCGCCCTCACCCTCCCCGCCCTCGCCCTGACCATCGTTCTCCTCCTCATCCCCCCCTTCTACGCCCCCTGGACCACCACCTGGATGTGGTATGAAGGCCTCCACGAACTCCAAGCGGGCAACTACGAGAAAGCCATCGCACTCTACGACCGCGTCCTCGCCCGCGAACCGGATGACATGGGCGCGGTCAAAAACCGCAACATCGCCCGCGATGCGCTCAAAGCGGATAGGGCCCTCGAAACACTCAAGTCAAACCGCACTCCGGACGATGACGATTAGCCCCACCCTCCAGCAACGCCTCGCCGCCCGCCTCCCCGACCCGCAGGCCAAACCCTCGATGTATCAACACTGGTACGACCTCCTCTTCCTCCACTGGGAATTCCCCGTCGACACCCTCCAGGCCCTCCTCCCCGCCGGCCTCACCATCGACACCTTCGAGGACAAAGCCTACCTCGGCATCGTCCCCTTCTTCATGTCCGGCATCCGGCCGCGCTTCCTCCCCGCCGTTCCCTGGCTCTCCAAATTCCAGGAACTCAACGTCCGCACCTACGTCCACGACGACACCGGCCACCCCGGCGTCTGGTTCTTCACCCTCGACGCCGCCAATCCCCTCGCCGTCAAGATCGCCCGCCGCTACTTCCACCTCCCCTACCGCCACTCCCGCATGAGCGGCACCACCGGCGATCCCATCGACTACAAATCCACCCCGCGCGACGGCGGCGCCGAATCCCACTACACCTACCCCCGCCCCCACCTCGGCATTGAAGCCGCCCCCGAAACCCTCGAATTCTTCCTCCTCGAACGCTACTACCTCTTCGCCCACGACCACAAACTCGACCGCCTCTACCGCGGCCAGGTCGCCCACGATCCCTACCGCTTCCAACTCACTCCCGCCACCAAATGGACGGCAACCCCCATCGCCGAGTGCCACCTCCCCCCCCCCCCCCCCCCCCCCCCCCCCCCCCCCATCGCCCCCGGCTTCCCCGTCCCATCCTCCCCTCACTCCAAATGCGTCTCAATAATGTCCAAGATCTTGTCCAAATGCGTCGTCTTGCTCACAAAGGTCAACCCCCCGCGCTCTGACTCCCCGGTCGGCGTGTTCTCATCCTCCTCCACCAACGCCGTCAACATCAGCGTCGGCACCCGCCTCAAGCGCGGCTCCAGCTTCAATGCTGAAACCACGTCCCCCCCATCCATCCCCGGCATCACCACATCCACGAAAATCAGCTCCGGCGCGAACTCCTTGGCCGTTTCCACCGCCTTCTTGGGGTCGTTCACCACCGCCACCTCATAATTCCCAGCCTCTTCGAGGTTCTCCTTGAACAGAGCCGAAAAGTCCGGTTCGTCATCAACAATCAAAATTCGTGTCTTCGCAGCCATGGTTCTATCCCAACCCTAACCCGCCTGCCGATCGGGACAAGATATTTGCGTGGGAGCCGACAGGTTCCCGCAGGCCCCCTACTCCGTCTCCACCGCCGCCATGTCCAGACTCGGCTTGAAGGTGATCGTGGCCCGCGCCCCGCCACCCTCCCGATTGGCGATCTCCAGCATCCCCTGATGCAGCTCCACGATCTTCTGCGCCACGGAAAGCCCCAGCCCCGTCCCCACTCCCGTCGACTTCGTCGTGTAAAACGGATCAAAGATCTTCGCCATGTTCTTCTCGTCCAACCCCTCCCCGGTATCCTCGATGTCCACCGCCACAAAGCGCTCCCCGTTCCGCATCTGCACACCCGTCCGCACCCCCTCGTTGCGCTCCACACCCTTCGCAATCCCCGTCCGCGTCCGCACCCTGATCTCCCCGCCCTTCTTCATCGCATGCATCGCATTGATGAACAGGTTCAGCAACACCTGCTCCACCTTCGTCGCATCGATCGACACCTTCGGCAAATCCTCCCCCCAATCCTCCACCACCTCCACCCCGCCTTCCGAAAGCTGATAGTTGGCCAGCGCCAGCGCCTCCTTGACCACGTCATTGATCGAACACTCCTCCAACTGCAGTTGATGCGCCGAGGAAAAATCCACCATCCCCTTGATGATCTCCTTGGCCCGATCCACCCCCCGCCGCATGCGCTCCACCGCACTGAAAAGCTTCTCATCATCCTTCGCCCGCCGCGCCACGATCTCCAGACCCATCCCGATCATCGCCAGCGGGTTCTTCACCTCATGCGCCACCCCCGCCGCCAGCCGTCCCACCGACTCCATCTTCTCCGCCTGGATCAACTGCTCCTGCGCGGTCCGCAACTCCGTGTTCGCCCCCATCAGGTCATCGTTCAACTTCCGCAAGGCCTCCTCATGCCGCTTCCGGTCGGTGATGTCCGTCGAGACCCCGCCCACCGCATAGATTTCCCCCGCCAGATCCCGCAGCGGAAACTTCAAGGACACGTAGGTGTGCGCCCCATCGTCCAGCGACACCAGCTCCTCCACCTGGATCGGCTCCCCATCCTCCACCACCAGCACATCGTTCTCTCGAAACATCTCCGCCGCCTCCGGCGCAAAAACCGCATAATCATCCTTCCCGAGAATGTCCTCCCGCTTCACATGGAAGAGCCTCTCAAACTGCCGGTTGATCAACAGGTAACGCCCCTCCATGTTCTTCAGATAAATCACCGCCGGACTGTTGTCCACGATGTCCTGGATCTGCCGCTCACTCTGCAACAAGGCCTCCCGCGCCTTCCGTTGCTCGGTCACGTCCCGCCCCATCCCCACGATCGCATACGGCCGACCGTCCTCGTCCAGCAAGGGCACCTTGCTCATCACCAGGACTCGCGTCTCCCCCTGCGCATTCACCCGCTCCACCTCCCGGTTCAGATCCGCGGTTCCCGTCCGGAAGATTTGCGCATCCTGCGCCTGCAATTCCATCGTCAGCGACGGCGAAAACAAATCCCGATCCGCGTGCCCCTGCAGGTCCTCCGGACCATCCGCGCCCACAAATTTCGCAAAGGCCTGGTTCACCACCCCGAAACGCCCCTCGGCGTCCTTGATGTAAACATGGTCCGGCAAACTGTCGACCAGCGAACGCAGCGTGTTGCGTTCGCGCTCCAGGGCCTGCTGGGCACGCACCAGATCAGTCACCTTGTTCGAGATCCCGAAGGTCCCGATGATCCGACCCTTCCGATCACGGAACGGCATTTTCGTCGTCAACACCCACGCCTCCTCGCCATTCGGCAGCAACTCCCGCTCCACATAGCCCACGATCGGCTGCCCGGACTCGATGATTTTCCGCTCGTCCTCCAACGCATCGTCGGCGTGCTCCTTCGCAAAGAAATCGTGGTCCGTCTTGCCGATGAAGTCCGATGGATCGCCACGCCCCAGCCACGTCGCCTGCGACTTGTTCACCCGGATGAACCGCGACGAGAGGTCCTTGAAATAAATGTTCGCCGGCACGTTCGCCATGAGCGTGTCCAGGTAGTGCTCCAGCTTGTCCCGTTCCCGCTCCACGTGCCCGATGTTGCGCCGCAGCTGGGTGTTCTCTTCGGTCATATGATCGGCCAATGCCCCGAAGCCCTCCGCCAGGTCCCCCTCCCCCCTGCTGGCCACCACCCGGCGCGTCCCAGCCGACCCGGCCTCCTGCCGCTGCGTCAGGACCAGCATCAAGGCACTGAGCGACGCCAAGGATGCCGCCGCCAGACGCACCCCCGCCGGCGCCCCCTCCGCCAGCACCAGCCAGAACACCGCCCCCAACAACAGAATCAGGGCGGCTATCGAGACGATGGGCGGCACTTTCATCAATGATCCGGAAGCCTTCTCCCTCCTCGCACTTTCGCAAATCCCTCCGCTTCTGCACAGGCATTTCGTTCCTCATGACCTGCCCGGCCCTACTGAAATCTTGCCAAGCCGCACGCCATATGCAGCTTTACCCCTGCGCCCCGCGCCCATGCCCATGAAAATGCTCACCATCCTCGCCGCCGCCATTCTCGCTAGCCCCGCCCTCCTCGCCGAGGACGATTGGGTCACCTACGAAGGCAAGGACGGCCCCGGCAAGGGCAAGCACATCGTCCTCCTCGCCGGCGACGAGGAATACCGCTCCGAGGAGGCCCTCCCCATGCTCGCCGCCATCCTCGCCGAAAAACACGGCTTCAAATGCACCGTCCTCTTCTCCGTCAACGAGGCCGGCGAAATCGATCCCGACAACGGCGGCAGCCTCAGCAACCCCACCGCCCTCGACAGCGCCGACGCCATCATCATGGGCCTCCGCTTCCGCCATTGGGACGACCCCGCCATGCAAAAATTCGAGGCGGCCTGGAAACGCGGCATCCCCATGATCGGCCTCCGCACCAGCACCCACGCCTTCAACTTCCCCAAGGACAGCAATTGGACCCGCTACAGCAACGGCGCGCCCGAGTCCGCCGGTTGGCCCGGTGGCTTCGGCCGCGAGTTCCTCGGCGAAAAATGGATCTCTCACCACGGCCATCACAAGGTCCAGGGCACCCGCGGCGTCATCGAGGAGGCCAATGCCAAAAGCGAACTCCTCCGCAGCGTCAGCGATGTCTTCGGCGACACCGACGTTTACGGTGCCAATCCCCCCGCCGATGCCACCATCCTCCTCCGCGGCGCGGTCACCGAATCCCTCGACCCGGCCTCCAAGCCGATCGACGGTGAAAAAAATAATCCCATGATGCCCGTCGCCTGGACCCGCACCTTCAAGAATGAAGCCGGCACCACCAACCGCATCTTCACCACCACCATGGGCTCCGCCACCGATCTCCGCTCCGAAGACCTCCGCCGCCTCGTCATCAACGCAGTCTATTGGGGCCTCGCAATGGAGGTTCCCGCCAAAGCCGCAGCCGGCCTCGTCGGCCCCTTCGAGCCATCCCCCTACGGCTTCAAAGGCTACAAAAAGGGCATCAAACCCTCCAGCTTCGCCCGCCCCTAGAACGCGTTCCTCGTCACCTACCGACGCGGCAGTCATCATCACCAGCAGGAATTTCGCGCTCTTCCGAGCGGCTTTGCGGCGACTGATTCAGCAACAACACCGTCTTCAGCGACCGCGTCTCCGCCTCCCGGCTGATCGGATACCTCAGCAAATCATTCCGCCGCTTCAGATCCAAAACGGGCTCCCAACCCTGGCAAGGGGCGCAGCCGCCGCGTGAGGCTGAGGGCGGATCGTCCCCTACCGGCACCCCTGCCCGGGGTAATCTCTTCCGTTGAATCTCCCCCAACCCGGGCCCATTCCCGGTTTCTGCCTTCCAACTGAAACGTCCCCCTCCCAGCCTCGTATCCTTCCCTTCCTCCTTACCCATGAGCAAACACTGGCTTCCCTCCATCCTCGCCGTCGGCACCGCCCTCCTCTCTCCCGCCTCCGCCAAAAATCTCACCACCAGTGATACCGGCCGATTCGTCCGCATCGAACTCCCCCAGGGCGGCATCCTCACCCTCGCCGAGGTCGAAATCATCTCCAGCGGCCAAAACGTCGCCAAAACCGGCAAAGCCACCCAATCCAGTGTCGGATCAGGCGGCAATCCGGAACGCGCCATCGATGGCAACAAAAACCCCGCCTACAACGGCGGCGGCCAAACCCACACCGACGAAGGCAAACAGAAGGGCGTCTGGTGGGAACTCGACCTCGGCAAGGATTACAAGATCGACCAAATCCAGATCTGGAACCGCGCCGAAGACTTCGCCGGGCGACTCGACAAGTTCACCCTCTCCATCCTCGACGCCAAACGCCAACCCGTCTTCATCAGTGAAAAAAATCCCGCCCCGGAAGGCTCCATCACCTTCACCCCCGGCAAACGGAACAAGCCCGTCCTCCTCACCCACGACGGCAAACCCGGCAAGGCCGCCAGCGGAGCCGCCAGCGGCCCTCCCCGGGCCAAGGCCGCCGTCGAGGTCCCCGCCGACTACCGCGACCCCTCCCCCTTCGCATTCCAGGAGGGAGACACGGTCGCCATGATCGGCAACGGCCTCGCCGAACGCATGCAGTATGACGGCTGGATGGAAACGATCCTGCAAAGCAAAATGGTCGGCAAGAAACTCCGCTTCCGTGATCTCGGCTACCCCGGCGACCGCACCAACTCCTACCCGCGCAACCACGGCTTCACCACGGTGGATAACTACCTCCAACACATCAAGGCCGATGTCGTCTTCGTCTTCTTCGGCTACAACGAAAGCTTCGACAACAACCCCGCCGACTACACCAACAAACTCGTCGAACTCGTCACCAATATCCGCGCCCTCCAACCCAACGGCAAAAGCTTCCCCCGCATCGTCCTCTTCAGCCCCATCCCCCACGAAAACTTGGAGAGCAAGGATCTCCCCGACGGCGTCGCCAACAACAAACGCCTCACCGCATACACCGAGGCCACCAAAGCCGCCGCGGAGAAGTGCGGAGTGACCTTCGTCGACCTTTTCCACCCCGGCCAGGAACTCTACGCGAAGACCGCCGCCCCCCTCACCATCAACGGCATCCACCTCAACACGGAAGGCAACCGCCTCCTCGCAGAGGTCATCGGCAAGGCCCTCCTCGGTCAGGAAATCCCCGCCACCGACAGCCTCAGCTCCCTCCGCGAAGCAGTCCTCGATAAGAACGCCCACTGGTTCGACCGCTACCGCGCCGTCGATGGCAACGACATCTGGGGCGGCCGCTCCACCCTCCATTTCGTGGGCGAACAAACCAACGGCGATGTCCTCCGCCAGGAACTCCTCATGCTCGATGTCCTCACCGCCAACCGGGATGAAAAAATCTGGGCCCGCGCCAGCGGCGGGGAATTCACCGTGAAGGACGACAACGTCCCCGCCCCCATCCCCGTCGTCTCCAACGTCGGCGGCAAGGGCAACATGTCCAGCGCCCAGAAGGAGGGCTCCGTCCAATACCTCGGCAGCGCCGAGAGCTTGGCCAAAATGGCCGTCCCCGAAGACTTCCAGGCCAATGTCTTCGCCGATGAGAAAACCTTCCCCCAACTCGTCAATCCCGTCCAGATGCAGGTCGATGGCAGGGGCCGCCTCTGGGCCGCCGTCTGGCCGAACTATCCCAAACAGGAACCCATCCGTAACATCGACGACGCCCTCCTCATCTTCGAGGACACCAACAAGGACGGCAAGGCCGACAAGGTCATCGAATTCGCCAAGGTCCACAATCCCCTCGGCTTCGAATTCTGGAACGGTGGCGTCATCGTCTCCTCCCAGCCCAACCTCATCTTCCTCCGCGACAACGACGGCGACGACGTGGCCGACGAACGCTACGTCATCCTCAGCGGCATCGGCTCCGCCGACACTCACCACGGTGCCAACAACCTCATCCTCGGCCCCGACGGAGGCATCTACTGGCAAAGCGGCGTCTTCCTCCAGAACAACATCGAACATCCCTGGGGGCCCTCCATGAACAGCGGCAGCAGCGCCATGTACCGCTTCGACCCCCGCCGCTACACCATCGCCAAACACGCCGACAACAGCCCCAACCCCCACGGCATCGCCTTCGACTTCTGGGGCTACCACTACGCCACCGACGGCACCGGCGGCCGCGCCTACCAGGTCCGTCCGGAAGGCAACGGCTGGAAGATGCACAACCTCCTCAACAAGGAGGTCCGCCCCGTCCCCGCCAACGCGGTGCTCTCCAGCGCGAACTTCCCCGCCGACATGCAGCAGGACTTCCTCATCTGCAACTCCATCGGCTTCCTCGGCATCAAACAATACGACCTCAACCGCAACGGCGGCAACGGCCGCAAACCCGGTGAGGTCTGGGGCGAACCCTCCGGCGCGGAACTCACCGTCCAGATGGACAGCCGGGAAATGAAGGCCCGCGGCTTCCTCCTCAGCGGTGACAAGAACTTCCGCCCCACCGACGCCGTCTTCGGCGAGGACGGCGGCCTCTACGTCTCCGATTGGGCCAACGTCATCATCGGCCACATGCAGCACAACATCCGCGACCCCCACCGCGACCACCAACACGGCCGCATCTTCCGCATCACCCACAAGACCCTCCCCCTGCAAAAGCCCGTCAAAATCGCCGGGGCCTCCCTCGAGGAACTCATGAAGAACCTCGAACACCCCATCGACGGCGTCCGCCACCGCACCCGCGTCGAACTCAGTGCCCGTCCCACCAAGGAGGTTGTCGCCGCCTGCACGAAGTGGATGAGCCGGTTCGATCCCAGGAAAGCCGAGGACGCCCACCACCTCCTCGAGGGCCTCTGGGTCTTCCAGTCCCACAACGTCCGCAACACCAAACTCCTCGCCGACCTCCTCCAGTCCCCCGAACCCCACGCCCGTCTTGCCGCACAAACCGTGCAACACCATTGGTACACCGCCGATCCCGCCAAGGACACCGCCGCCAAGGAAGCGGTTGCGGAGCACGAGGAAGCCACCCAAAAATCCGGCATCCTCTCCGACTCGGCCGACCTCACCGAAATCCGCATCGCCACCCTCGTTGAGAAGATGAGCTACGACACCAAGGAACTCACCATCAAGGCCGGCAAGAAGATCAAGCTTACCTTCGCCAACCCCGACTTCATGCCCCACAACCTCCTCGTCGTCATGCCCGGCTCCTCCGTGGAAATCGGCACCGCCGCCATGGCCATGGGGGCCGAAGGTTTCGAAAAGGACTTCCGCCCCGCAAGCGACAAAATCCTCGCCGGCACCCACATGCTCGACAACGGTCAGGAACAAACCATAGAATTCACCGCCCCCGCCACCCCCGGCAGCTACGAATTCCTCTGCACCTTCCCCGGCCACTTCATGCTCATGAAAGGCATCCTGAAAGTCGTGCCGTAAGCCCCCCTCTTTCCCTCCCCCCACGTAGCGGCCCCCCTGCCCCCTTTATCCTTTCCCAGACAAAGAATAACGAAGGGGCTTGCAACCTCTGGTGTTCCGTGCTTTGCTCATCCCCGTCATGCCGAAAGCTCGTTATCTCGCCCCTTGGCACCAGGTGGATCTCATCGAGGCGGCCAAGGCGAAGGCCGCGGATGGGGACGCCGAGGGGCTCACCCTCAAGGACTTGGAGTCACTCAAGGGCAAGCCGGCCATTTACCACTGCCTCTCCCGGGTGGTGGACCGGCGTTTTGTGCTCGGCGACGCGGAGCGGGAGCAGTTCGTGCAATACATGCGCCTCTACGAGAAATTTTGCCAGGTCCGCATCCTCAACTTCTGCGTGATGTCCAACCACTTCCACCTCCTCGTCGAGGTCCCCTCCCCTCCCGAAGGACGCGGGGCGGATTGGTCCGATGAGAAGCTCCTCCGCCACCTCGCCATCCTCTACGCAAAGCCAAAGCTCGCCGCCATCCGCTGGCAGTTGGAACTCTTCCGCAAGCAGGGCAACAGGGCCGGAGCGGAGACCCTCCGCGAGTCCCACCTCAGGCGCATGTGGGATCTCTCACAGTTCATGAAGCCCCTCAAGCAGCGCTTCACCCGCTGGTTCAACAAGCAGCACGGCCGCACCGGCACGCTCTGGGAGGACCGCTTCGACTCCATCCTCGTGGAAGATGGACATGCCGCCCGAACCATCGCCGCCTACATCGATCTCAATCCCGTCCGCGCCGGGATCGTCAGCACCCCCGAGGACTACCGCTGGTGCTCCTTCGCCGAAGCCGTCGCCGGAAAGACTCGCGCCCGGGAAGGCCTGCAGCGGGTCATGTTCGAGAAGGAACGCACCCTCACCAGCGAAGGACGCGCCGCTTCCCTGCTCCAACTCTCCAGTTGGCGCAGCGTCGCGCAGAGCTACCGGCACCTGATGTCCCTCGATCTCAAACGCCGTCCCTCCAAGGCGGAAATCAACGGCCTCAAGCCCCTCTCCGAAGCCAAGGCCCTTCGCTGCAAGGTGCGCTTCTTCATCGACGGCGTCGCCCTCGGTTCCCAGAGCTTCCTCGGCAAGCTCTTCGTCCTCAATCGCGGCCACTTTGGCCCCAAGCGCCGCAGCGGCCCCCGCAAGATCCGGGGCATCGCCACCTCCCTCTGCACCTTCCGCGACCTCCGCCGAGAACCGCTGCAGACCTAGTGGTCAAACAAGGCCATCAGTCCAAAGCGAATCGCAGAAAAAGCCCATCGCTGCCGGGAGCTGAGCAGGCAGCTCCCTACTCCCACGCGGCTGGTGAAAAGCGAACGCCGACTGCAGTTCATGAGGTGCCCGCCCCTAGTCCAGCCCGAGGTTGATCTCGCACTCCGGCAGCTTCGCCTTCAGCGCGTCCGCACCTTCCTTCGTCGCCTTCGATTGCCAAAGGTAGAGCTTCCGCAGCTTGCTCAATCCCTCCAGCTTCTTCAGTCCCTCATCCGTCACCGCAGTGCTGACGAGGTTCAAATATTCCAGCTCCGGCAGCTTGCTGATCGTGTCCAGCGCGGCGTCCGTCACGGCCGTTTCATTCAACTTCACCCGCTGCAGGCGCGGCATCGAGGCCAAATGCGCCACTCCGGAATCGGTCACCGAGGTCGCCCCGATCTCCATCTCCACAATCGCATTGCCCACCGGCAATAGCTTCTCCACACCCTCATCGCCAAAGTCCTTCCGCATGCTCACCGCCGTGAAGGTCAGGTCACTCGAATCCTGCGACACATAGCGCAGTGCATTCGGAAAGCTCTTGCCCACCTCATCGATCGCCTTGCCCAGCTCAGCACGCTTCGCCTCGGCCGCCGCCTGCGCCTTCGCCGCCGCTTCTGCCGCCGCAGCCTGCTTTGCAATCAACTCCTCGGGCGGCACCAGCTTGGCCACACCCTGCAGAATCTCCGCCGGAGGATTGTTCTCCTTCAAGGTCGTCCCGACCGGAGCACCGGACGTGATCCACCAATCGATAATGGCGATCTCATGTGCCTCCAACTGATCCTTGTCCTCGGGCGGCATGTGCTCGTCCTCGTCGACGGGCAGATGAATCGCGTAGTGAATGTAGCTGTTTTCCAGATCTCCCGGCGTGATGCCCGGCTCATCCGAGGAACCACCCTTCTTGAGCGACTCCATGTCGGTCATCACGAACTTCCCCTTGATCTTCTTCTTCCCGAGCGGGTTCTTGTCCGCATCGGCGTGGCACTCGTAGCATTTGCCATGTAAAATCGGCACGATGATCTCCTCGTAAACCAAGCGGTCCTCCGGTGCTTTCGCCACGACCGGCGGCTGGTCCGGCTTCTCCGTACCCGTGCCGAACAACTTGCTGAAGTATGGTCCAAACGGATCACCGTGAGTCATCTCGCCACCACCGTGCGCGGACCAACCCAGCAGGCCCATCGTGATGACGAGCAGGATGCCATATATCGGCGACTTGCTCCCCGAGTGGTTCGCCCAAATCTTCGCGAGGAAGGCCAACGTCCCCACCACCGTGAAGGCGATGCTGCCCCACATGTGCCAGATCGCCTCATCGAGCGACCGGTCTCCCTGTCGAAACAACAAGCACCCAAAAATCGTCGCAACCACCGCACTCACCACCCCGACAAACATCGGAAACGAGGTCTGCGGACGCCATTTGTCAAAACTCAACAAGCCGGTCAGTTCCATGGCCAATACCAGCACGAAAATCCCGATCGGTAAATGCAGAACGACGGGATGCAAATTCCCGAGAAATTCGGTCAGGTCGGACAGGACGATCTTGTCTCCCTCGAACTGCGTGATGTACCCGAGGACAGTGACCGCCACCGCCATAATCAGCGCCGACACGGTGACAAACAACAATCCCGTCGTTCCGTGCTTTCCGCCGCCTTCGAGTGCTTCGATATCTTGAGTCATGAGCTACTCCTCCTACGCGGTATCCCCCCCCCCTCTTTCCCTCTCCACCCGGATTAATCAATATCAATTGGCGGACTTTCCTCCTCCTTTTTCCCCTTCCCCACCCCGAAAAGCCCCCTCAGATCCAGCCCCAGATAGGCCAGCGCATTCAGAAAGACGACCAGCGCCACCCCTTCATCGATGAACGGCAGCGGATCTGGCACCCACCCGAACCCGAACAAATACACCCCGGACACCAGAGCCACGAGGAGCGCTAGAAGACGTTTCATGGCGGGAACTCTACCCCCATTTCCACCCCGAACAACCCATCGTTCCCCGGTCCCCCTGGCCACGGGAGAATTCTTGCTCCTCATCCGCCCCCTGTCATAGATCTCTCATGTCCGAGGCCTCCGCCGCCGCTCCCCCCAGATCAAAATCACTCCCCGGGAAATTCGGCACCTTTGGCGGCGTCTTCACCCCCAGCACCCTCACCATCCTCGGGGTCATCATGTTCCTGCGCTTCGGCCAGGTCGTCGGCAACGCCGGCGTCATGCATGCCCTCATGATCGTGGCCTGCGCCAAGCTCATCACCACCCTCACCGCCCTCTCCATCTCCGCCATCGCCACCAACACCCGCGTGAAGGGCGGCGGCGCCTACTACCTCATCAGCCGCAGCCTCGGCGTGGAGTTCGGCGGGGCCATCGGCGTGGTCTTCTTCCTCGCCCAAGCCATCTCCGTGGCCATGTACATCATCGGTTTCACGGAAGCCTTCCTCAACACCTTCCCCAACGCTGCCCTCCCCGCACCGCTCCTCTCCTCCGCCGTCAACATCCTCGTCTTCCTTTGCGTCTTCATCGGCGCCGGTTGGACCATCAAGATGCAATACGGCATCCTCCTCGTCCTCCTTGTCTCGATCGGTTCCTTCTTCGCCGGCGCCATCCCCGCCGCCACCACCGAACAACTCACCGCCAACTGGGGCTCCGCCTATCAACCGGGCGAGAACTTTTTCACGATGTTCGCCCTCTTCTTCCCCGCCGTCACCGGCATCATGGCCGGCGTCAACATGTCCGGCGACCTCGCCAGCCCCGGAAGATCCATCCCCCGCGGCACTATTCTCTCCATCATCTTCACCGCCCTCATCTACGTCGCCATGGCCGTTTTCCTCGGCGCGGCCGGCTCCCGCGAAACCCTCACCCAGGACAGCTTCGCGGTCTTCAACCTTGCCTCCGCCTCCGCCCTCATCGTGGCCGGCGTCTTTGCCGCCACCCTCTCCTCCGCCCTCGGCAGCATGATGGGTGCGCCGCGCATCCTCCAGGCCCTCGCCAAGGACCACATCTTCCCCAGCCTCCGCCTCTTCTCGAAGGGAGCCGGCCCCAGCAACGAACCACGCAACGCCACCATCCTCACCTTCCTCATCGCCGAGGCCTGCATCATCGGCGGCGACCTCAACGCCATCGCCCCCGTCATCACCATGTTCTTCATGGTCACCTACGGCACCATCAATCTCGCCTGCTTCTACGAATCCATCACCGGCAACCCCAGCTACCGCCCCGCCTTCCGCTTCAGCCACTGGTCCAGCGCTCTCCTCGGCGCCATCGGTTGCGGCGCGGTCATGCTCCTCATCTCCCCTCTCTGGGCCCTCGGCTCCATCGCCGCCATGGCCGCCCTCCACTATATCATCAGCCGCAAGGAAATCGAAGCCCGCTGGGGTGACGTCAGCAGCGGCGCCGCCTTCGAAAAGGCCCGCCGCGGCCTCCTCCGCCTCGAGGAGGAACGCTACCACCCCAAGAACTGGCGACCCATCATCCTCGCCGAGTTCGGCTACTGGCTCACCTCCGGCCAGGGCGTCCTCAGCCTCGTCCAGATCATGACCGGCGACGTCGAGGACAGCATCGAAAAACGCCAGGAAGCCGAGGCCCGTCTCCGGAAGTTCATCGCCACCGAGGAAATCGACGCCTTCCCCGCCGTCGTCGTGGAGGACGACCTCCTTCAGGGCGCGAAGGCCATCCTCCAATGCCACGGCCTCGGCGGATTCAAGGCCAACACCGTCCTCCTCGGCTGGTCCGAGAATGCCGAGGCACAAAGCACATACGGACGACTCATTCGCCTCATCAACGACTTCGGCCGCAGCCTCATCATCGTCCGCTGCAAACAGGAGGAACGCATCCGCTGGACCTCCCCCGTCGGCACCATCGACCTCTGGTGGCGCGGCGGCACCAACGGAGCCCTCATGCTCCTCCTCGCCCACCTCCTCATCCAAAACTCCGACTGGCGCCGCAACCCCATCCGCATCCTCCACGTTGTCGCCCCCGGCAGCGGCGACTCCAAGGCCCACGAAGCTCTCAACAAGATGCTCGAAACCGCCCGTGTCAAAGCCACCGTCGAGGGCGTCGAGGACGATGGCAGCCTCACCGGCCTCAAGGAAAAATCCCGCGACGCCGCCGTGGTCATGATGAGCTACAACCTTCCCGACAACGAGGAGGCCCCCCTCTTCACCCCCGCAGTCGCTGCCTGCATGGATGAATTCCGCAACGTCCTCCTCGTTTCCAGCGCCGGCGGCATCTCCCTTGTCACCTGATCCACCCGCCTTACTCGGTGTCCGGCCCGTCCGGCTCCATGTCCTCGCCACCATGCGATAGGATGAACTGCAGGTCCTCCAGTCCCAGATTGCTGGCAAAGCCCTCGTCGCCCAACACGTTCGTGACCAAGGCGGTCTTCTGGTGCTGCAAAACGCGGATCTTCTCCTCCACCGAATCCCGCGTGAGGAGCCGGTAGGCAATGACCTGGTTCTTCTGTCCAATCCGGTGCGTCCGGTCGATGGCCTGGTTCTCCACCGCCGGGTTCCACCACGGATCGTAGAGGATCACGTAGGAGGCCGAGGTCAGGTTCAGACCGGATCCACCCGCCTTCAGCGACAGCAGGAACACCGAGGGAGCCTTGGTGGTCTGGAAATTCTCGATCTCCCCCTTCCGGTCCTTGGTCTGGCCGGTCAGGTAGTTGAAGGGCCGGCTCTCCACTTCCAGCTGGGTCTTGATGATGTCGAGCATCGTGACGAACTGCGAGAAGACCAGCACCTTGTGCCCCTCCTCGCGAAGCTGATCGAGCAGGTAGAACAACGCGGTGGTTTTCGCGCTCTCCTCCTTCAAGTACTTCGGATCGATCAGTCCCGGGTGACAACAAATCTGACGAAGACGCATCAGGCCCTGCAAAATCGCAAAGCTGTTCTTCTTCACCGCCTCGTCCGAGTCGAGTCCGAGCAACGCCTTCTGAATGCGCTTCAGCTCCGCCTTGTACATGTCCAGCTGCACACCTTCCATCTTCGCGTAAACCTCCTCCTCGGTCCGTGGCGGAAGATCCTTCGCCACCTGCCCTTTCGTCCGGCGCAGTAGGAACGGACGCAAGCGTGCCGCGAGACGAATCTGCGACTGCGGATCCTTTCGCTTGTCGAAGCGCTTCTTGAAGTAGGCTCGTGATCCCAGCACCCCGGGCATCGCGAAAGCCATCAGACTCCACATGTCCATCAGGCGGTTCTCGATCGGCGTTCCGGTCAGGACCAGACGATTCTCCGCATGCAGCTCCCGGGCGCTCTTCGCCGCCTTCGAGTCGGGGTTCTTGATCTGCTGGCCCTCGTCGAGGATGATCACCAGCCACTTGATCTTGTTCAACTCGTCGCCACCCACCCGCAGCTGGGCGTAGTTCAGCACGAGCATGTCGACCTCGTTCTTCACATAATCGAGGTCGAGTTCGTCGCGGCTCCGCAGGACCTGCACGTTCAGCTCCGGGGCAAAGCGCTCCGCTTCCACCGCCCAGACATCGAGCACCGACTTCGGACAAACCACCAGGGCCGGCATCCGCTTGCCCTGCTCCATGGCTATGTTGCGCAGCCAAAGAAGATAGGTGATGCTCTGGATCGTCTTCCCAAGACCCATGTCGTCCGCAAGAATGCCACCAAAGTGGTTCGTGGCGAGGTAAGCGAGAAACTTGAAGCCATCCACCTGATACGGCCGCAACGTCGCATTGAGCGAATCCGGAACCTCCGCCTCGACCTCGATGACGATGTCCTTGGCGCGATCCTTGATCCGCTTCCAAGCCTTCGGATCAAACACCTCAGCCGCCTTCGGATCGGCCAGCTGCATGGCATGCATGCGGTGCGTCTCGCCGGACAGGTCGAACGGATCGAGTCCGAGCCGCGTCACCGCGTCACGCTGATCCGGATCCAACTTGATCTCCAATCGCATCCACGACCCGTCGTCCATCCGCACATAGCCGCCCCGGGCCGCCACCAATTGACGGATCTGCAACTTGGTGAGGTTCACACCCTCCACGTCGATCACCACCCGCAAGTCGAACCAGTCGATGTCCTGGTTCACCACCTCGAACCGCACCGCCGCGGTGACCGGATCGGCAAGAATGGTGGAAAGCTTGTTGTCCATCTCCAGCTCCAGGGAGGCCGGCATTCCTCCGCACCACTCCGCAAACTTCTCGGGGAACTGCTTGGTGATGCGTGTCTTGAAGGCGTCCAGCTTCTCGTCGTAGCTCATTCCCATTTCCGCCAGAAGGGCCGGCACGGGATACAGCTTCTCCCGCGCAAAGCGCAGCAGCTGCTTGCCCTTCACCGGCTTCTGATCGACCATCTCCCATCCGCCCTTGATGAGCTTCTCCTCGCGGCGACCCTTCTTCTCGAGAGCCGTCACATCGACCACCAGGTGCTCGGTCTCCGCAGCGGTCAGGCCCTGCACGATCTTCATGTCGAAACGCGGGAAGAGGTCCAGATCGACCACCCGCTTCTTCATCGACTCGGGCAAACTCGCCCCGATCTTCCGCAGAAACTCCACGCCCTCGAGACTGTCGATGACACTCTTCGGAATCAGGTAGCGCGGCATCACGTCCGTTTCCTCCAACCAGCGCGGCGGCCCCGGGAAAACCGTCTCATCCGACTGATAAAGCTCCTCCCGCCCCGGCAGCAAACGCACCGAGTGGGAGACGTTTTCCCCCGACTTCGTCACCAATTGCAGCGCAAAGGAGGTCGGGTTGTAGAGATCGTCCTCGCACACCCAGCGCAACGCGTCGGGCACGACCTTGAAATCATTCTCGTCGAGATTCACCAAACGTCCCTTCAGCTCCTTCTGGCGGAAGAGGCGGTTCAGAAAACGGCAGCTCTTCTCCTCGTCCAGATCCAGAATTGGTTCGCCGGTCTCGCCGAAGTGCATCAGGAAGTGTTCCCAGATGATCCGGCTCGGCGCGTCGATGCTCAGCGCGGAGTCTTTAAACAAATCCACCAATCGGTCGATGTCATTCTTCTCGCGCAGCACCGTCCACTCCCGCCCCTCCGCCTGCACCTCCACCCGGGCCTCGTTGATCGTGGAGACAACGCGAAAGGCTGCCGCCGTCGGTCCCGCCTGCGGAGGACGCTCGATGACCTGCTCGATCCGGTCATACCACGCCGCGATCTCCCGCTCCTGCTCCCAGTCGCTCATCTTCCGCTGCACGTCCGCAAGATTGGTGATGGCGTTCATGAACTCCGGAAACGGCAGCTTCCGCTTGTAAAAGGCGTAGGCGATGTAGTTCCAAAACTCGACAATGTCCCCCGGAGGCACCGGCCAGAGCTCCAGCGGCTCGTAGCTGTTGATCTCCCAGCGCGGACTCAGGCGCACCATGTCGTGGTCGTGCACCTCCCCCTCGATCACGTAGCGCCGGTAGCGCTTCTCCACCTTCGTCACGAAATCCGCCTCCTTGTCGTCCAACTCCCGGTCCAGCTCCGCTTCGATCAGGTCAAGGATCGGCGTGTCGTCAAATTCGTTCGGACTCTCCGGCAGATCCTCCCCCCGATGCACCCGCTCCAGCATCGTTGCGTACATGGCCGCCCCGGCGATCTTCTCATCCGCCTCGGTGCAGTTGCCAAACCAACGGTTGCCCTGCAGTCGCAACGTGGTCCGATGCGTCCCGTTTTTGTCCTCCACCCGGCCCTGGATGAAGAGATGGTTGCCAAAAATCTGCGTGACGGCACCGTCTTGCAGGAGTTTTTCCCCTCGCTTGCGGACGTCTTCCGGGAAGCTGTTCAGGAAATTCAGCGTCGCGCGATCAGGATTCAGCGCGGACATGATGGAGTCTGACATGATACTAGTGGTCCCTCCTTCCCTTGGAGCTCCGTTCAGGCCGCGCAAGAACGCGGTCCAATCGAGCCATGCCGGGACGGGATGGCGACGCTAACACAGGTATGCAAATTCGGGCAACAACAGATCCATCCCTTTATTCACAGGCCGAGACTGGCTCCAGCCCCGCCCCCGCCCACCTCCGCCAGACCAGCACCACCTCCATCCCCCGGCCCAAACAGCCACGATTGCCCCGAAATCCCCCTCCTCGCGGCCATCCTCTCCACCCTGCTGCCCCACAACCGGCTCTGCGCCTCCTGACCCTGACCGCAGCCAATCATCCTCCCCCCTCCCAAAAGGCCGTAATAGTTCACCCGGCAGAACGATCCCCTCCGCCAAATGGCCGGGGACCAGCAGCACCTCCCAAGCTGGATCCGCGCCCTGGCGGAAAGTGCCACCACCTCCTGAGGCCCCCTCCAGAAAACCCATTTTCGTCCTCAGAAAATCCCAAACCGGCACTATATCCAATCCCCGGCCCCTCTCCGGCCTTGGCCAGCCTCGGCACCTGTCGGTGTTCACGCCACAGGGGTCCCGCCCGGCCACCCTCAACCCGACCCGCACCCAGGCTTCCACCCACTCCGACCACTTCCCCGACCGCAACGCCACTTCCACCCGGTAGAAACACTCCGGCTTCGTTCAGGGCTGATCGGGTTCTGTGATCACCTCCCTCCTCCCTGTATCGTCAGGAGCAGTCCCGACCCGGCCTTCGCAACCACACCCGCAGCACCACTCCGTCCACCGGCCCAAACAACCACGCCAGAGTGAAGAGTCCCCCTCCCGCCAGCACCACCGCCGCCCCGGTGTTGATCCCCAGGCTCAGCGCCAGCCAGACCCCGCCCACACTGGAAAGCAGGGCATGCACCCCCGCCAACAGCAGAATCATCGGCAGCCTGTTCGCGCACAAATAAGCCGTCGCTCCCGGCAGAATAAGCAGCGCAATGACCAGAATCGCCCCCACCGCCTGAAACGCGGAAACGACCACAAAAGAGGTCAATCCCATCAACACCAACTGCACCACCGCCGGAAAGTACCCGTAGGAGGCCGCCAAACTCGGATCAAAGGAGGAAACGAGGAGAATCCGATACAGCACCGCCACCACCACCGTCGCCGAAACCCCCACCACCGCAAAACTCACCAAGGGCCGCGGAAACTCCACCCCCCACCATTCCACCCGCGGATAGCCCTGCAAATACTCCACCTGCCCGAAAATCACGCAGTCCGGATCCAGATCGACCGACTTCGCGTAAATTCCGATCAGCAACACCCCGATCGCAAAGAGCGAGGTGAAGGAAATCCCGATCGCCGCGTCCTGCTTGATCCGACTCCGATAGTGGATCAACTCGATCAACAGCGTCGCCAACACCCCGGACAGGCCCGCCCCGATCAACAACCACGGCGAATCCAGTGTCCCCACCACCAGGAAGGCCAACACGATCCCCGGCAGCACGCTGTGACTGATCGCATCGCCCACCAGCGACATCTTCCGCATCACCAGAAAGGTCCCCACCTGCGAACACCCCAGAGCGGTGAAAAAGCACGCCAGCCCGAACCAAACGAGCAGCTTGGTCGGAATGATGATGTCCGTGGCGGCGAGCAGGTCCATGTCAGCTGGTCGTGTGGATGGGTGGCGCCGACGGTTGCGGGATGGGACTGCCGTGCGGGTCGGTTTTCGGGAAACCCAACTCCGCCTCAAGGCGCTGAATGGCCTCCTCCCCCAAGAGGTGCTCCACGATCTCGGCGTCGTCGTGCACGTGGTCGGCCTGATACGCCGCCTCGTTGGTCAGGTAAAGTTCCCACAAGCGGTGATTGCGCACCACCCGCGCCGCCTGCCGCCAGCCTTCCTCGCTCAACACCAGCCGCTCTCCCCCATTCCGCCGAATCAAGGCCCCCGCATCCTCCAACATCTTCAACTCCCGTTCCGCCCCCTCCCGATCCAGCCGACGCTCCGCTTCAAACGTTCCCACCGTGGCTCCTTCCGCCGGAAACCCCTCCCGCTCCAGCACCCGATAGATGTCCTTCAACACGTTCTCCCGCTGAATCCGCTGCCGCTGCCCCCGATCATGCCAAAACCGCGCCGCCAATCCATAGCGCGGCGCAAACACATAGGCCGCCACGAACAAGGCCGTCGCACACAAGGCGATCACCGGCCCCGCCGCAAAGTCACTGACCGACCCCGACAACAGCGTCCCCCCCACACTCGCCAAAATGGTGAACAGCACCGAGAGCGCCATCATCCGCGGAAAGCGATCCGTCATCAGGTGCGCCGTCGCCGCCGGCGTGATCAACATCGCCGACACCAACACCACCCCCACCGCCTGCATCGCCACCACCACCGACATGGTCAGCAGGACCGAAAACATCAGCGTCAACCAGGTCACCGGATAGCCCAGATTGTGCGCATAGCCTTCATCAAAACTCACCACCAGCAAGGGCCGCCGGAACAGCAACACCGCCACCCCCACAATCGCCGCCGCCCCCAGCATCAACCGCAGATCCGTCGCATCGATCGCCGCCGTCTGCCCATACAGAAACCCCTGCACCCCCGCCGGTTGACCAAATCCAAACAGCGCGATCCCTCCCGCAAAGAACACCGACAACACGATCCCCAACCGTGCATCTTGTTTCAGCCGCGTCGTCCTCCCCAGCACCGTCACCACCACCGCCCCCAGCACCCCCGCCACCAGCGCACAGAACAGGATCACCAGCGGATTCTTTGCATTCTCCACCCAGCCCTCCCTGGCCAGCCATCCACTCAGGAAAAAACCCGCCACCACCCCGGGAAACACCGCATGTGAGAGCATGTCCCCGAACAACGACTCCCGCCGCAGCACCACGAACGTCCCCAGCAACCCACTCGCCACCCCCAGCGCCAGCGAGGCAATCAAAGCCAGCGTCAGTCCGCTCAGCCCCGTCGATCCCGCCGCCAGAATCCCGCTCATGGCTCGTTCTTGGGATGCAGTTTGCCCGTCCCCTCCCGCGCCGCCTTCTCCGCCATCTCGGAAAGTATCGTCAACCGTCCTCCATAGGTCTTCTGCAACAGCTCCGTCGTGAACACCTCGGCCGTCGGACCAAACGCCACCAGCCGCATGTTCAACAACAACAGCATGTCGAAATATTCCCGCGCCGACTGCAGGTCATGGTGCACCACGATCACCGTCTTCCCCTGCGATCGTAGATCCTTCAGCAACTCGACGATCGCCGATTCCGTCGCCGCATCCACTCCCGCAAAGGGCTCATCCATCAAGTAGAGATCACTGTCCTGAGCCAAGGCCCGCGCCAGGAAGACCCGCTGCTGTTGCCCTCCACTCAAATTCCCGATCTGCCGTTTCGCATACGGCAACATCCCCACCCGCTCCAGCGCCTCCCGCGCCCGACGCCGCTGCTCCTCGCCCACCCAGCGAAACGGCCCCAACTTTCCGTAGGTCCCCATCAGCGCCACATCCATCACCGTCACCGGAAACTCCCAATCAATGCTCTCCCGTTGCGGCACGTAGCCGATCCGCTTCAAACTCTCCTTCACCGGCTTTCCAAAGACCTTCACCCACCCACCCGTGGATCGCACCACCCCCATCACCGCCTTGATCAGCGTCGATTTCCCCGCCCCGTTCGGCCCCACGATCCCGATCAAATTCCCCTCCGGAATGGCCACATCAATCCCATACAACACCGGCCGCTTCCGGTAGGTCACCGTCAAATCATGTGTCTCCAGGGCAACCCTGTGGCTGCTGCGGCCCGCAGCAGTCCGTCCCTGCTGCGGCTCACAGCAGTCCGTCTCCGCCGCAGCCCGCGGCAGCTCCCCCTCAGTCATGTCTTTCACATCCATTCCCGTTCAAAACTTCGCCGTCACTCCCGTAAACACTGCCAGATCCTTCGCTCCCTCGTTCAACCCCACCACCGCTCCAAGATCCAACTGCCGGTAAGCCGACACACCCCACGTCACCCCCCCGCTCACATACGCCTCATACGGATGATCCCCCGCCACCCCCAGGTACTCCACATAGCACCCGAGCCGCTCCGACAGATCCACTCCGATCACCGCCGTGTGGGAAAACTCGAAGTCCGTGTCCCCTTCCTCCTCGTCATACACCGCCGCCCCCTCCGCCTGCACCGCCACCCCCCAGTTGTCCGCCACCCGCCACGCCAACGGCACGATCAAGCCGCCCTCCCAGTGCTCATTGCTCACCTCCGTGTTTACCGGCACCTTCACATACGGCATCACCGCCAGCGCCGTCTCTCCGCCGTCATTCCCCCACAAATTCCATTTCAACCGCACCTCCACATCCCCTAACCCCTCCGACTCCGTCGTCCCCCCGTCCCTCACCCGCTCCTGCATCCACGGCGACAACACCAACTGCAAATCCATGCAGTCGTTCAGCCCGTACTTCACATTCGTCTCCGCTACCGACCACCACTCCGTCCGCACCCCATCGGCATCATCACGCCCCCACGCCAGAAAACTCGTCTCCACCTGGAAATGCCCCGCATCCACCGTCACCGGACTCTCCGTCGCATCCGGACGATCCGCCTCCAGATCACGGAGTCCCTCCGGACTCCCCATCACCATCCCGCTCGTCGCGAGGACCCCCACTGCTGCTCTTGTTGCGCTCTTCATCACTTCAATCCATCTACAATGCTGTTCACGTTGTGCTTCACCATCCCCACATAGGTCCCCTTGTCATAGCGCTCTCCACCGGCGGTCTCCAACTCCCCCGGCATGCCCATCGCATCGGAGAACAACTCCGCCTTGCTCGCCGTCACCCCCGCCTCCGCCGCCACCGCTGCGATCGCCTTGGGGTTCACACTCGTTTCCGGAAAGATGGTCCGAATCCGCTTCTCCCTGATGAATTTCACCAACTCCGCCCGGTCCTTCAGCCCCGCCTCCGACACCGTCGAAACCCCCTGCAACCCCCGCACCTCAAATCCAAAGCCCCGCCCGAAGTAAAAGAACGCATCGTGGCTCGTCACCAACAGTCGCTTGTCCTCCGGCACCTCCGCCACCCGCCCCAGGGCCCACTTTTTCAAGTCCACCAACCGCTCTTCATACAACGCCCCCCGCTTCGCATATTCCGCCGCCCCTTCCGGATCCATCTCCGACAACCCCGCCACCACCACCTTGATGGTTTCCTTCCACAACTCCGGATCACCCCACACGTGCGGATCGTGATGCCCTTCGAAATTCTCCTGCGGCTCCAGCAACAGATCCACTGGAATCCCGCTCGTCACCGCATGGATCCCCGAACGCCGCCCCGCCAGCTGCTCCAAACTCTCCTGCATCTTCCCCTCCAAATGCAGCCCCGAGTAAAAAACCGCATCGGCCACTTCCAGCAATCCGGAGTCCCGCGGACGCGGCTTGTAGGTGTGCGGATCCACCCCCGGTCCCATCAAGCCCTCCACCCGCACCCGCTCCCCACCGACTTCCGTCACCAAATCCCGCACCATCGTCACCGTCGCCACCACCAAGGGCCGCCCATCCGATTCCTCACTCTGCCGCTGACACCCCGTTGTCATGAGCCCCACCAACAATCCCAAGATAGCGACACCGCACTTCATGCCCACAACCTAGGCCTCTCCCACCCGCCCCACAACCCCAAACTTAGCCAAGGCTAATTTTTGTTTCCAAGGCTAAGCCTTGCCCTCCCCGGTCAGGGACGGTCGCTCCGCGCCGTCCGGGGTCTGCACCGCCGCAACCAGCCAAGGCCCTCGAACCACCCGCACCGCCAGCTCTCGAGATCCTCCCTCGCACCGACCCCTCCAAAGCCGCCTCCCCCGCCTCCCCCCATTAACCATTAACCAATAACCAGTAACCAGTAACCAGTAACCCATTAACCACTCCCCCCCACCCCGGCCTTTCATTTCGTCGGAATTGGCGTAAGGAAGACGCAAACCCCATGATTGCACTGAATTTCAGCCCAATAGAGGAAATCGTCGCCGATGTCGCGGCGGGCCGCTTGGTGATCGTCGCTGACGACCCCGGCCGCGAGAACGAAGCCGACCTCATCGGCGCCGCCTCCCTCGTCACCCCCGAAATGATCGCCTTCATGGCTTCCCAGGGCCGTGGCCTCATCTGTGCCCCCATCACCGCCGAGCGCGTCGAAGCCCTCGACCTCCCCCCCATGTCCCGCCGCAACCGCGAGGGCCACCGCACCGCCTTCACCGTCGCCGTCGATGCCGCCCGAGGCATCACCACCGGCATTTCTGCGGCCGACCGCGCCCTCACCATCCAACTCCTTGCCGACCCCAAAGCCGGCCCCGACACCCTCGTCCAACCCGGCCACGTCTTCCCTCTCCAAGCCATGGAGGACGGCGTCCTCCGCCGCGCCGGCCACACCGAGGCCGCCGTCGACCTGGCCCGCATGGCCAATCTTCCCCCCGCCGGTATTCTCTGCGAAATCATGTACGAGGACGGCACCATGGCCCGCGTCGGCGACCTCGGCACCTATCAACGCGAACACGGCCTCAAAGCCTGCACCATCGCCCAAATCATCGAACACCGCCGCCGCCAGGAGAAACTCGTCGAAAAGGAATCCACCATCGAAATGCCCACCGACTTCGGCGATTTCGACTGCCACCTCTACCGCGTCCTCACCGACGGCTCCCACCACCTCGCTCTCACCCGCGGCGAAATCAAGCCCGACTCCCCCACCCTCGTCCGCGTCCACTCCGAATGCCTCACCGGCGATGTCTTCGGCTCCCGCCGCTGCGACTGCGGCGGCCAACTCCACACCGCCATGGAGCACATCGCCCGCGAGGGCGGCGTCCTCCTCTACCTCCGCCAGGAAGGCCGCGGCATCGGCCTCGCCGCCAAAATCCACGCCTACAAACTCCAACAGGAGGGCCTCGACACCGTCGAAGCCAACGAAAAACTCGGCTTCGCCTCCGACCTCCGCGACTACGGCATGGGCGCCCAAATCCTCCACGACCTCGGAGTCCGCAAGATCCGCCTCCTCACCAACAACCCCAAAAAAGTCGTCGGCCTCGACGGCTACGGCCTCGAAATCACCGAGCAACTCCCCCTCCGCCTCGACTCCAACCCGCACAACGAGCGCTACTTGGAAACAAAACGCCGCAAGCTCGGCCACACCCTCTGACCCCAACCCCCTCGGGTGCATTGACATCCCCGAACCCACACCCCATACCTCCGCCATGTCGTCGGCACTCCCACCGAAACCCCGAATGCTGGGCAACAAGCGCACCCGCCTCGCCATCGTCGCGTCCAAATACAACGAGCGCTACACCAACGCCCTCGTCGATGCCGTCATCGATGAACTAGGCGAATACCTTCCCCAGGCCCGCGTCGACCTCATCCGCGTCCCCGGGGCCTTCGAAATCCCCGTCACCGTCAAGGCCCTCATCGACCTCGAACAACCCACCGTGGTCATCGCCCTCGGCGTCATCATCGAGGGTGAAACCGCCCACGCCGACCTCGTCGCCCGCAGTGTCACCGACGCCCTCCAACAAATCGCCGTCCAGTCCCGCACCCCCATCATCCACGAAGTCCTCCTCTGCCGCACCGAGGAACAGGCCGCCCAACGCTGCCTCAACGAGGACATGAACCGCGGCATCGAAGCCGCCCGCGCCGCCGCCGCCATGGTCGACGTTTTCGGCGAGATCGATCGCAACGGCAATCTGCGCATGCTCCCCTCCAATGTCTAGCCGCCGGCAAATCCGCGAAGCGGTGGTGCAGTTCCTCTACGCGGCCGATCCCTCCCAGCCGCTCCTCCCCGACGCCCTCGAATCGCCCGCCCTCGACCTCCTGCTCGAACCGCTCCGCGACCGACTCTCCCTCGCCCGCGCCAAGGCCGTCACCCACCTCCAACAAGGCCGCTCCAAGTTCCTCGCCCCCTATCGAGACCTCGTCCTCCGCCTCGCCCGTCTCGATCTTTCCGACCGCGATGAAAGCGCCCTCCCCTCTGTCCGCGACCTCTTCGAGGCCGAAATGGCAATCGAGGAGAACCTCGACATCCTCCACCGCGAACTCAACGGCAACAAGGACCCCAACCGCCTCGAGGGCCTCCTCACCAAGTTGCGCCTCCTCAACCAACAAAGCCGCGCCGCCTCGGCCCGCTTCCACGACACCCGCACCGACCTCCCCGCCCTCAGCACCCTCCGCAAGGACGCCATCGCTCTCACCTCCGACCTCCCCCGCTACGCCGAACGCCTCGAACGGGCCCTCGACCCCGCCCCCCCCGAACTTCCGGAACTCTCCAAAGTCCGCAAAGCCCACGCCGCCATTGCCGACCTCCGTGCCGAAGTCACCTCCCGCCTCGACGCCATTGCCATAAATCTCTCCACCCTCGACGAACTGATCAATTCCAGCCTCGAGAACTACCGCCCCGAACGCATCGACCGCGTCGATCGCGCCATCCTCCGCCTCGCCGCCCACGAACTGCGCCATTGCCCCGACATCCCCGCCCCCGTCTCCATCGACGAGGCCATCGAGCTGGCCCGCGCCTTCGGCACCACCGACTCCCCCCGCTTCGTCAACGGCATCCTCGACCGCATCCACCAGGGAGCCTCCCAACCCACCGACAATTTGTAATCGCCCCTCCCCAGCCTCTCCGATAGCCTCCCCAACCATGCCCCGGCGCTATCCGACGCTCTACCAGCAACGCACCCTCTGGAACGCCGCCACCGGCCTCAGCATCGTCCTCCTCGGCACCATGCTCGTCGGCCTCGTCTGGCTCAGCGGAAAAATCTTCGGCTACCTCCAACCCGTCCTCGTCCCCCTCGCCGTGGCCGGCATCGTCGCCTACCTCCTCGACCCCGGCGTCCAATGGCTCCAACGCAAGGGCCTCTCCCGCCTCCTCGCCGTCATCGTCACCTTCTGCGCCGCCACCATCGCCGTCTGCCTCGGCATCCTCGTCGTCGTCCCACCCATTATCAACGCCATCGGCAAGATGGCCACAGACACCGAATCACCCGCGGATACCATCGAACAGTTCGTGACGAAGACCGGCGAAAATCCGGTCATCAGCAACGTCGCGAATTGGGCCCTCGCCCCTGACCCCGAACACCTCGCCGACTTTCCGGGCTACTGGGAAACCCCGGTCGATGAACGCCCCTCCGTTCCCTTCCCCAAAACCCGCGCCGGCATCTGGCTCGACAACAACATCTCGGACCTCCGCAAAACCGCATTCAACGTGACCAAGTTCGGCACCGGCAAGTTCCTCGGCTTCCTCGGCTACCTCATCGGCTTCGCCATGGTCCCCATCTACCTCTACTACTTCCTCAAGGAGGGCTCCACCATGAAGGCCCACTGGCACGACTACGTCCCCCTCCGCGCCTCCAAATTCAAGGACGAGGTCGTCGATTGCCTCAGCGAAATCAACGGCTACCTCCTCGCCTTCTTCCGCGGCCAGGTTGTCGTGGCCTTCATCGACGGCATCCTCATCGGCATCGCCCTCGTCATCTTCCAACTCCCCTACGCTCCCGTCATCGGTCTCGCCATGGCCATCATCGGCGTCATCCCCTTCATCGGAAACATCCTCTGCCTCATCCCCTCCTGCATCATCGCCTACGTGCACTTCTCCAGCGCCGACCCCAACCATCAATGGCTCGGCGACAACCCCTGGGCCTATGTCGGCGTGGTCGTGGCCATCTTCGTCGTCGCCCAACAGATCAACTCCCTCCTCACCGCCCCCAAGATCGTCGGCGACTCCGTCGGCCTCCACCCCATGACCGTCATCTTCTCCATGCTCTTCTGGTCCATCCCCCTCGGCGGCTTCCTCGGCGCCCTCCTCGCCGTCCCCCTCACCGCCGCCGTCAAAGTCCTCTTCCGCCGCTACATCTGGGAAAAACGCATCATGGAAGCCCCCGAGCCGGAACCTGCCACCTGACCGTGGCGGCGGTTTCCAACCGCCCAGCCGATCAGCGGCGCGAAGCAGCCCGCATCATCTCCGGCGCTCAACCCAAAATCCAACCCCACACCCGCCGCATCACCCCGTGGCGGCGGTTTCCAACCAACAGTGTTCAGCATGGATCGTGCTTCACACAATCTGACGGATTGGCCCGGATACAGGGTCGAATTTCCAGGGACCAATTTCCAAATAAATTCCAAGCACCAGATTCCAAGGCGGAACATGAATCGAAGGAAAGGCCTCTGGTATCAGTTCCGAAATCAACCGCTTCAACACCTGCCATGCGGCCGGACAGGTCGCCACCGATCCCCGGGGAACGGTGACGACTGTGCCATATGATGATCCGGGACGAAGGGCGCAAACCCTCCCTCCCGGGTCAGGGCTTCCTCCCGCCACCCCCTCACAAAAAAGCGCCCTGGAACGAAGTCCCAGGACGCTTTGAAATATCAGTTCGTCCCGAACTTAGTCGGTCAGCGAGTAACTTTTCTCTCCCGACGGCGGGTTGTCCCCACCACGGGCGCTCTCCCCACGGGGGACCCGGCCGCCACTGCGACGACCACCACCACCACCACCACCGCGACGGTCATCTCCACCGCCACCACCGCGGTCATCTCCGCCCCCACCGCGGCGGTCATCGCCACCGCCACCACGACGGTCATCATCGCGGCGCTCATCGCCACGGTCGCTGTCGCCACCGCTCTCGCCCTTGCTCATCGCCTTGATGCTCATCTTGACGCGGCCTTTTTCATCCACACCGATGCACTCGGCCGAAACAACATCACCGATCTTCACGACATCCTCCGTGTTGTCCACCCGCCGGTTGGCGAGCTCGGAGATGTGGATGAGACCGTCCTTGCCGGGCAGCACTTCCATGAAGGCGCCAAAGGCCATCGTGTTCACGATCTTGCCGGTGTAAACCTTGCCGACCTCGATCTCCGCAAACATCTGCTCGATCATCTCCTTGGCACGCTCCAGCGACTCCCGCTTCGATGCGTAGATGTGCACCGTGCCGTCGTCCTCAATGTTGAGGTCGGCTCCGGACTCCGCCTGGATGCCCTTGATGTTCTTGCCGCCTGGCCCGATCAACTCGCCAATGCGGTCCGGGTTGATCTTCACGGTCTCAATGCGCGGCGCGTGCTCGCTCATCACTCCCGGCTCGCTGATCGCGGCCGCCATCACCTCAAGCACCGTGGTGCGGGCTTCCTTGGCGATAAACACCGCCTCGGCAAGAATCTTGAGCGGCAGACCGGGAAGCTTGAGGTCCAGCTGGAAGCCGGTGACCCCTTCGCTCGTGCCACAGAGCTTGAAGTCCATGTCGCCGTAGAAGTCCTCACTCCCGATGATGTCGAGCAGCGTCTTGTAATCCTTGATCGAGCCGTCCTCGTTGGTCTCCGTGACGAGACCCACCGCGATGCCACCCACCGGGCGGATCAGCGGCACCCCGGCATGCAGGAGACTCATCGTCCCGGAGCAGACCGTGGCCATCGAACTCGAACCGTTCGACTCCAGCACCTCGGAGGTCACCCGCATCGCATACGGGAAGTCTGCCTCGGCGGGAATGACCGGAGCGATGGAACGCTCGGCCAGGGCACCGTGACCAATCTCGCGACGGTTCAAGCCACCGAAGCGGCCCGCCTCACCAACCGAGAACGGCGGGAAGTTGTAGTGGAGAAGGAAGCGCTTGCTGTCCTCGCCACCGGCGTAGTTGTCGAAATACTGGCGCTCGTCGGCCGGAGCCAGCGTCGTCGTTCCCAGGGCCTGGGTTTCGCCACGCGCAAACAAGGCCGAACCATGCACCCGCGGGAGGATTCCAATCTCAGCAATGAGCGGACGAAGCTCTGCGGGAGTCCGACCATCGGCACGAACGCCCTTTTCCATGATGCTCAGGCGGAAGGCCTTCTTCTGGATATATTCAAAGACCTGCTCGATCTCGAAGTCCGTCGTCGCAGGATTACGCTCCTTGATGGCGGCTTCCACCTCATCACGCAGGGCCCCGACCTTCTTGGCGCGCTCAACCTTGCTGGCGGCGTAAATGGCGTCCTCGATCCGGTCGCCCGCGATCTCATAGCCAATCGCAAGCAAGTCGTCCTTGGCCACCGTCACGGTGTATTCACGCTTCTCCTTGCCGGCCAGCCTGACCAACTCCTCCTGGGCTTCGACCAGTTTGGTCACCGCTACCTGGGCGTGCTCGAGAGCCTTCACGAATTCCTCTTCGGGAACCTCGTCGCCGGCACCCTCCACCATGATCACGTCGGTCTTGTTGCCGACATAGACCAGATCGAGATCGCTCTCCTCGCGCTGCTCAAAGGTCGGGTTGATGATAAACTCGCCTTCAATCCGGCCCACCCGCACCGCGCCGATCGGTCCCGCAAACGGGATGTCGGACACCGCCAGGGCCGCCGAAGCGCCATTCATGGACAAAATGTCCGCATCGTTGACCGCATCCGCGCTCAACATCAAGGCGATGATCTGCGTCTCATAAAGGTAACCTTTCGGGAACAACGGCCGCAGGGGGCGGTCCGTCATCCGGCAGGTGAGAATCTCCTTTTCGGTCGGACGTCCTTCACGCTTGAAGTAGCCGCCGGGGAACGTTCCTGCCGCCGAGGCTCGCTCCTTGTATTCCACCGAGAGGGGGAACCATGTCTGGCCATCCCGGGTCTTGGTTGCCGAAACTGCGGTCACGAGAACCGTGGTCTCGCCACAGGTCACGACTACCGCGCCGTCTGCCAATCTGGCCAACTTACCAGTTTCAATGGTAATGGGGTTCGAGCCAACCTGGCTCGTTACTCTGTGTATGCTCATCTTTTGTTTCTTCTTTTACGTTCGTTCGGGACTCCTCCCCCATTTTGAGAGAGAGCACCCCGTGGTTTGCTGTGTGCCGTCCGTCCGAACGAGAGAGACAAAAGTATGGACGAAGCGGCGGTGGTTCTTGAGAGAAGCAAAAAACGGTCGCGGGTCGCCCCGGGACCGTTTTCCCTCTTACCGTCGCAGGCCTAGTGCCTTGATCGTCTTCTGATAGCGCTCTTCCGAGTCGCGTTTCAGGAAATCAAGGAGCTTCCGGCGGCGGGCAACCTGCTTGAGCAGTCCACGCCGGGACGCGAAGTCCTTCTTGTGGATGTTCAGGTGGTCGGTCAAATGGACGATACTCTGCGTCAGCAGGGCAACTTGGTAGTCGGCACTTCCGGTGTCCTTTTCGTGGAGTTGGAAGTCTTTCAGGTTGATCGTTGTTTCACTCATATTGCTTGCGCACGCTTCAGGCCAGCGGAATTGCCGGCCTGCCCTTTATGCGGGGAGGCCGGGAGGAAAACAGGAATCCCCAACAATTCAATAAATCTTTTTCACATCCCCCCCACCCCCTTGATGATCAAGCCCCGGAGTCGCGATTCCCCCGGATCGGCAAATCCCCCGGAACGGCAAATCCCCCGGAACGGCGACATTCCCGTCGCAGAGGAGCCCTCGGCGAGTGCCCCCCCCTTTAGCAGCCCTTCGGCGGATGCTCCTTCAAAAAAGCGATCACTTCCTCCCCGGAATTGGTCAACAACAGCGACTCCCCATACGGCTTCCCTGCCGCCTGACGCGTCAGGCACTCGAAGATCCCGGTCTTCTCCCCATAGTACTCCTTGCCCAGAAACGCCATCGGGCTCACCACCCCATAGGTCTGGTAATGGTTCTGCGTGGCATCCTGAAAAATCTCCTGCGTGGTCCCCGCACTGCCCGGCGCAAAAATAATCCCATGCGCCGCAATGGTCAGCAGCCCGTCCTCCCGCAGGCTGTTCGAGAAATACTTGGCGATGTGCACCGAGAACAGGTTGCTCGGCTCATGCCCATAAAACCACGTCGGCACCGCCAGGCCGGCATGCCCGTGCCGAAAGAGATCCAGAACCTCCTGCGCACATTCCATGTAGCCCCGGTCCGTATACACCGGGGCGCGACTCAGGATGAGCAGCGCCTCCTCCAGTTCCTTGTCGGTCACTCCCGCCAGATAAGCCCCCAGATTGGCCGCTTCCATGATCCCCGGACCTCCACCGGTCGCGATGAAGTAACCCGCCGCCGTCAGGTGCTTCGCGATCCGCGCCACCTTCCAATAATACGGATCGGCCCGCGGCGTGCCATGCCCTCCCATCACCCCCACCACCTTCTTCTTCCCGTCCCGGTCCGTCCGCCCTTCCAGCAAATCGTGCATGGCATCCTCGATGGCGTGGTCATGCACCCGCTGCGCCAAGGCATCCAGCACCCCCGGCCGATCCCGCCCCACCTCCAAAAAATAATCGTAGATCCGCTTGTCCACGCTCCCGTCCTCCCCCGACGTCCACCCCTCCATCAGTTCGGCCCGCGAATAGAGCCGGGGACGATACGGATCGAACGGCAACTCCCGGAATCCCGGAAACACCAGCGCCCCCTTCGCCACCAACTCCGACACCTCCACCCCCTCCGGAAACCGACACCCCAAAAACACGGCCCCCTCCATCCGCACCGTGTGCCAGTCCACCTCCAGCTTCCGCAAATTCAGGCCCTGCACCACCGCGTGGCTCAACTGCCCGTCGCTCCGGCACAACGCCGCCACCGAATCCAACTCCCTTACTTACTTGCTCATGATTTCATCCAATACATTCGTCTTTCAACACCCCCACATAGGGCAGGTTGCGGTAGCGCCCCCGGTAGTCCAGCCCATACCCTACCACAAACTCATCGCCGATCAAAAATCCCGTGTAGTCCGCCTCCACCTCCGCCGCCCGCTCCTTGTCCTTCGACAACAGCACACAACTCCGCACTATCTCCGCCCCCTGCTCCCGCAGCTTCTTCCCCACCTCGTGCAGGGTCCGTCCCGTGTCGAGGATGTCATCGATCAACAAGACCCGCTTCCCCTTCACGTCCGGCAGCTTGCCATCCAGAATATCCACCTGCCCGGAACTCTCCGTCCCACCATGGTAGCTCGCCACGTTCAGCGTCTCGATCTGCAAAGGCACCGGCATGCGCCGCAATAGATCCGCCGTGAACACCAAGGCCCCCTTCAGGATCACAAGCGCCACAAATTCCTGCCCGCCAAACTCCTCCAGGATCTCCTCCGCAATGACATCCAACCGCTTTCCGATGACATCCTCATCAATCAAGACCCTCTCTACATCTTCATCCACAGCCGACAGCCTAGCTCGACCCTATTCGGAAAGTCGTTGATTGGCCGCAAAAAGGCGCAAGCGGCGCATGAAATTTCTCGGAAAAACGGCTTCAAAAACTTGCAAAAGAGTGCCGCAACACACTAGAGTTCAACCAATTAAT
>Ga0209702_10001749_pt1 | contig 40004 bp, 33 predicted proteins | sample FRY01_FD_187210 | JGI IMG/M metagenome (GOLD analysis project Ga0209702, IMG submission 187210) | Freshwater microbial communities from Lake Fryxell liftoff mats and glacier meltwater in Antarctica - FRY-01 (SPAdes) (version 2) | ecosystem: Environmental > Aquatic > Freshwater > Ice > Glacier...
CGTGCGGCTTTCGTAGCAGAGAACGATTTCGTAACGCGATTTACTTCCACTGCGGTGGTTTGAATCTTTATCCGAAAACACTGGATTTATAGGGTGACCCACTACAAGCGGTGAAGCCCCAAAAAATCTTCATTCATCTCAAGCTCTGGATCGTCAGCCGATTGAATGCGCAAGGTTTTATAATCAATGAATCCACCGCTGAAATTAGCTGACAAGGCAATTTTGTTGTCACTTAAATCCGTCGGTTCAAGCAGGACAACTTCCTGCCGATCAAGATTAAAAGCCTTCCGAAGAAATGTGAACAGCACCAACATTGTGCTTTCATACCAGCCGTAATGTTGCCATATATGTTCCAGTTCTATTAAGATGTCCATTAACGGCTGTATCTCCAATGATGTCTAAACTCTCAGTTAATCTATAACAAAGAGTCTTATAGTTACGTTGGGTTCGCCGCTTAGTGAAATTTATCTTTTTCCACTTGGCCGACTGCTCGTTTACTGCACGCAATCAACAATATGGTCTTCAAATACTGATCCGAGCAGCAGCCGGCCATCGGATTCAGCGGCGACGCTGGCTCCGGAGATCAGTCTGCCGTCATCGCTGAACACCATCCTCACCCTATAATCATCGTCAGCAAGCTGCACCTGTGCAGCCTGCGAAGGTGATGGCACAAGTGGGTCGGCGCTATGACGAACGAAGGTCAGCAGTTTGGCGTGACCACCGATCCACAGATGGCCAGTTGCTGCATCGACTTCAATATTATCAACACCAAAACCGACATCAAGAGTGCGTCGATGACTGAGATCGCCGCTCAGAGGATTGCGCTCATATTCCTGGATACGGCTCCGACTCACCTCTGCCACATAGAGACGAGTGCTATCCGGTGAAATATTGATGCCATTGGCATAGCTCAGACCATCTGCCACTTCACGCAGTGTCTCACCATCGAAGTAGACCACATTCGCCCAGGGCAGGCGCAGATAGTCTTCCAACTGGCGCATGAAACCAGGCTTCGCACCATGGTCATTGCTGACATAGAAGCGCTCATGATCGATACCCACGACGTCGTTGGGACTCAGAATCAGCGCGCCCGCAACGGTCCGGCGATGTTGCAGCACTGCTCCCTGCACATCAAATATCTCCACCGTGTGAGCAGGGCCTTCGTAGTCATCAGCCGGAGCGCCGAATAAAGACTCTCCAGGGTGGTTAACTACAAATAGAGTTTCACGCCCTGTATCATCAACAAAAAGCGATATGCCGTGAGGTCGGAAGTGGTTATCCGCATCCGGTGTCATGTTGACGGCTGCTGTCGGCGCATCAAGCGGGTAGCGAAAAATTTTGCCTGGTGAAGGAGTGCCAGCCATAACTGCACGTCTGTCATCGCTGGAGATATACGCAAAAGAACCGCCAGGATGAATAGTTATGTCCTCACTGCCCGGTAGACTTGGCACCTGTCGGCACTGACCGGGATAATAGTTATCGACAGTTCGGAATTCCCCGGCCTCATTAGCCAGATAAAGCACATAAGTGCCTGCAAGCAGGATAAACGTCAGTACGATGATCAGCAGTGTCCGCACGTCAAATACCTCGCGTTCAATTAAAATTGAAGTCCATCTTCGCACCGGCAGTCATAAAATGCGATGGCTTCATGGCGATTGACTGTGATAGTTTTCAACTTTCACGGGAGAGCGTTGATGTCAGGAAAATACCCATACAGAATTAAAGAGCTGCCGCTCTATGACGGCCGCTTTGATGCTTATAAGCTTGAGGCAAAAGACAGCGATGTATTGTTCGCTTCTTATCCGGCGGGAACTCAAATACCCGCGCACACACACGATACTGACAACCACGGCATCATCACCCGTGGTGAATTGATTCTTACCCTGGACGGTGTGGTGAGTCGCATCGGCATGGGTGAGTGGTACCACGTCCCAGCACAGGCCGTGCACTCGGCAGTTTTCGAAGTCGAAACAGATGAGATTGAGATCTGGTTTAGAATTGCAGCGGATTAATTAAATGCGAAAATATTTTTTAATGTGTGCTGGATGAGGCGAAAAATTTAACTATTTTCCCTCGGCGTTTATGTCATCGCGCGCTATTCCTTTCAGTTTTTCAAGATTATATTTTTCTATGTACCGGCGATTTACTGTCAAAATTCCCTGTTTCTGGAAGCGCGTAAATATTCGGCTGACCGTTTCCTCTGCGAGGCCCAGATAATTGCCTATATCGGTCCGCCGCATACACAGGGTAAGATCCTTTTCACTGAAGCCTGCGCGTTGCATGCGACTGGAAAGATCCACCAGGAAAACAGCCAGGCGTCTGGCTGCACTCATTTTCGCCAGAGAAAAAATCAGTTCATTGTCATGGGAAATAGCGTTGCTCATCAGGCCTGCTAAAGCACGCACCAGCACGATGCTGGAACTGTTGTTTTGCTCAAACACGGAGAAAGGAATTCGGCATACAGTTCCTGTCTCCACGGCCTCAACGCTGTAGTTGTAATGACCGCTGGCAAAACCTTCTATGCCAAAGGTCTCACCCGGAAGATGAAAGCCGGTTATTTGCAATTCGCCGGAAGAGTTAACGGAATTAGATTTAAAGAATCCTGACTTAACGACATACATCCCTCGGAAATTTTCACCGGCGGTATAAACGTTCTGGCCAGTCGAGTAGGGCCGGAGTCGGCCTACCTCATTATTGAACATGAGTAATTGTGAGGAGCCAAGGCTGCCGGCAAGGCATTCGGTTCGGCGTGAGCAGTTCATACAGTCATCAACCGGCCGCCGATATTGATAGAGGTTTTTATTCTTCCAGTTCAGGGTTTCTTCGGTAGTCTGGTCCATAAGACAAATCCTGCTTTAAGTTATAAATCTCACTTTAGAATGTATGTATTCTAAGTTACTGATTTGTACTTTAGGTCACAGAATTATTACGGGTCTGTCTTTTTACACACATAGGTTCACATTTTTCTTTGCCCGAATGCTCCTGCAGATGCACCGTTTTTTTTCGATGGGCATCAAGAGTTTGTGTGAAAACAGTTTTCTCGTTAAGCTCATGGCGCAACGCTTATACAGAACCCAAAATACTAAACCAGGACGATGAGTTTCGATATTGCGGTACCGATTTTCCAGATTCCGGTGTTTCAATCTTACCTAATCGCAGTCCAGGATTGCTTATTGGCGGGTTGCTGTTTGTGCTGAGCATGCGCTCATTGATACTGGCCAATATCTTAATCTGGACCTTGGTAATTTCCCGTCTGCTGCATTTCATTGCCTACGCCACAGCTCAATTACACGACGTGCGGGGGGCTTATGGGGAATTGGCTCCGTTTCAGTCATCGTAATGATCGGTTACACACTGATCCAAGCGCTCAATGTGATGTAAATTAAAACTGATGTGACCGGCGAGTCTGCTCTGCTGTGTCGCATGGTAAACTTCGCAATGTTTCCATGTGGCGGGCGCGCGTTACTTGAGGAGGAGCCTGTTTTCCAATTAGCATCAGAGGCACATCATGAGTGACTACTCAAAGCGAGAGCAACTACTCGGTCTACTTGTCTGGTTGGTAATTGCATTCATCGCCGCTGCAATCGGCGGAGCTGCATCGATTACTGCCGAACCCTTTTATCTGCAACTTGATCGGCCTGAATGGGCACCGCCCGCTTCGGTTTTTGGACCGGTATGGTCGGTGCTTTATGCCTTGATGGGAATTTCAGCCTGGCTGGTCTGGCGGGTGGATGGATTTTGGGACGCACGGCCAGCGCTTACATTGTTTCTGTTGCAACTGGCAGTAAACGCATTGTGGAGCTGGATGTTTTTTGGCTGGCGCCTTGGCGGGCTGGCATTCATCGACATACTGCTGTTGCTGCCATTGATTATTATCATGGTGATTATGTTCTGGCGCATACGTCCACTGGCAGGTGTGCTGTTAATCCCATATCTGCTCTGGGTAAGTTTTGCTGCGGTTTTGAACTATTCAGTCTGGCAGCTGAATCCTCAAATTCTTGGCTGATACGCCAAAAAAAAGGTGTTCTACCCTATATCCAGCACAGGGGTGCCAGTTTTAATTTTGTGACCGGTGGCATAGGGTCAGTTTTGAGGCAGGCATGGCGTCGCAGGCCGGGATGTGGTGCTTATTCGCAGAACTGCAATGGCCAGACAATATTTCACCGCCGGTCTGGTCGATGAAATGGAAATCAAACTGGTGCCAACACGAACCGCGAAGGGAAAAGACATGGTAGCTGATGGAGTACACATGCCTGAGAGCACCAGGATGATGGCTGACTGGTCTTCAGCTGTTCTTGAGGTGATCAGCATCGGAATCATTACCTCCATTGCCATCTACGCTCTGTTTTATGCGCTGTTCCTGGTGGTGAAAAAGGAGGAGCCGGCAAATATTTTTCGTCGGACCCGACACACCCTGGGGCGCGGTATCCTGCTCGGTCTGGAATTTTTGATTGCTGCGGATATTATCCGCACCGTTGCTGCCGAATTGACCTTTGAGGCCCTTGGCAGTCTTGCAATAATTATTTTGATACGCACGTTTCTCAGCTTTAGCCTCGACGTTGAGCTCACCGGCGCATGGCCCTGGCAAGACAAAAAGTAGACTGCCGCACATTGCGGGTTAATTGCTGGAGTTATTCAGAGGCTCCCTAGACGACCAGATCAGTAAAGGAGTATCGTTGTTCGGGGTAATGTCAGAATGTGGATGACGACTAGGTGGATCTATAGCATTTAAAAACAGGAACATTGCGCCATGCCAAAGTATCTGATTGAACGTGATATACCGGGTGCCGGGAAGTTATCGGCTGAAGAGCTCAAGGGCATCTCTCAGGCATCCTGCGGAGTGCTCAGCAAGATGGGACCTGACATTCAGTGGCTGCAAAGCCAGGTGACGGACGATAAAATTTATTGCACATACATTGCGCCCAACGAGCAGATGATCCGTGAACATGCCGAACAAGGGGGCTTTCCAGCAAATCGGGTTTCGCAGATAAGGTCTGTGATTGATCCGACCACTGCAGAATAGCGGACGAGACAAACACTCTTCGTTAAACCATTCGCTGCGGAATCTGTGGCCAGTTCCGACGTCTTCATGCAATATTATGGGGCGGGAATGTAATGATTTAGAAAGCGGATTGTTCTCCAGCACAATAAAACGTTAAGATCAGACCGTAACCAATTTTGAGCTGGAAACATAATGAAAACAAAAATCGCGAGTTCTGCTGCATTCCTTTTGCTGGCCGGGTATATGACTGGCCTGTCTGCTGCCGAAGTAATCATGGGCCCGACCGGCCCGAGTCCCTACGATGTTGTGGAAGCCTGGCATAAGCCATTTGCCAGAGAAGGTTATGCATTTGGCGGCAATTCCGGCGTGTGGGCGGAATCGCCGCAACGGATATTCATCGCTCAACGCGGCGAAACCCTGCTTCCTGATCCAAAGCCAGCGGAATACGCTGGTTTCGCTGGCTCCATCGGAATCAATGTATTGACTAATCCGGCGCTGCGCACCTGGCAGAACTGTCTCTATGTGCTCGATGGTGACGGTAATGTCATTGAAAACTGGGATCAGTGGGATAGCCTGTGTGAGAACTCTGACGGTCCAGGCCCGCATCGGATCAGGATCAGCCCTTACGATCCCGATAGCAAGGTTTGGGTGATCAACGAAACCCTTCATACCATTTATGTATTCTCCAATGACGGCAGTGAGCTGTTAATGACACTGGGCGAAAGGAACGTACCTGGCAATGACCAGACTCATTTCGCCAGACCTCAGGATGTTGCGTTTCTACCCGATGGTAGAGTTCTGGTAGCTGACGGATTGGACAATCATCGGGTGATTATTCTGGATGCGGAGTTCAGGTATCTTTCCGAATTCGGCGGTTATGGTAATGAGCCGGGACAGTTCAATGGCGTTCACTCGGTGGCCGCTGGGCCGAACGGGCTGATCTTCGCGCTGGACCGCTCAGGTGGTCGCATCAATGTATTCAGGACTACGGATGATCCTGCGAAGGTGGATTTTGTTGATACCTGGCCCGGTTTCAGCCTGCCGCTGGATATTCTGGTTAACGAGGACAGCCTGTGGTTGACCGACCTGAATCCATTGCGCTTTATCAAGATGGATTTTAACGGTAACCGCTTGTACTCCTGGCTGGTGCCGCGGGAGCTGCCAAATGGATACATTGAGGTGCACAGCTTCACCGTGGACTCAATGCTGAATATGTACGGTGGCGATAATCAGTACGGACGCACGCAGAAATTTATTCCAAAGCCTGATGCCGATCCAGCCTTGATTATTAAACAGCCATGGTTTGCCAGATAAATCGCATGACCGCAGGTTCAGCTCCCTGTAGCTGAGCCTGCGGTATTCTAAGGTAGCCCCTGCTGTGCTTGCATATCCTCTGGATTCCAGCAATCCCGCAGCTCTGCTGCTGATGCCCTGTGTTGGTTGGTCAAACGGACAAAAACAGGCTTGAGTGAAAGCTCAGTCGCCACGGTTACGCGCCACAATCAGCGTAAAGTCGCTGCTGATTTCGCCATTTTTAAGCAAGCGCTGCTCCTCATCAAACAGCATCTGCAGGTAAGCAATATCTTCTGGTGAGTCGGAAAAATTACCGGCAATATCATCAAGTACCAGGTGTAGCAGGGTGCCTCCGAAATCGATTTTCTCGACGATATCAAAACGTTTTTCCATCTCCGGCAGGATGTCCTGAGAGCGTATTGCTTCGGTAGGGTCTGCTGCAGTCATGGTTTCCAGAGAGGGCCTGTCGATCACGGTTTTTATGCCTTCGCTGCGGATGCGCAGGCGGTACTTTTCCGGTAGTTTATCGAGCAGATACTGAGAGCGCTCAACCTGCACATCGGTCCACTGAAACTGGCTCGGACCGACAAATTCGTTAACAATAAAAAGCTGGCCAGGTTTCAAGGTTTTGACGACCTGATCAAGATAATGTTCCAGTGCCTCGATGTGATGAACGGACTGTGACGCAAAGACCGCATCGTAGTAATTCTCTGGCAGCACCAGTGCATTGAGATCGGCAACCTGATAGTTAACCTGTTTGGACAGCTTATGCTCTGTTGCCAGTTCACGGGCCAACCGCAGTGCCCCATCGGAAATATCAAAAGCATCGAAGTGTTCAGCCATGTTCAAAATCAGGCCATGCCTTTCGAGGCCGCCGCCACCGCAGCCCAGACTGAGAGCTTTAGTCACCGGTACGCTGAAGTACCTGCGCGAAATCAGTTCAAGCCAGCCAACGTCAGGAGTTCTTGATAAGAGGGGATGAATATACAGTCGATTGACCTGCGGCAAATCCGTCCAGCTGGATGGTTTGACTTCACTGACGAGATCCACTGCGCGCTGACTCCAGAGTTCGCTGACAGCACCCCATTTCGATGGTTCACCCGGCGCCGTAACGGCAGTTGAAATGCTGTCATCTGTTGGTGTTACCTGCAGTGTCCTGATTTTTTTTATGAGTTGCTGCCATGCGTTCATGCAGAGTGCCCTGGTAAATGATGATGAGTCGACCATAGCATAGGCCTGCAAACAATCGCCAGCTACATGCCTTTTTACTGCACTTAAAGACAGCCATACATTTGCAGGCAGAAGGCGCTAAACTGACAAAAAATTCGGAGACAGCAGATGGATTTCTTCAGCCCCGCACTTTTCGATCAACCGCAATATCGCAAGCTCAATGCCAGCTGGCGTATTGATGAAGCTGCGCAGTTGGACCGTCTGTGCAGCGCAGCCAGGCTGAGCGATGACGCCCAGGCCCGGATACAGAAACACGCTTATACGCTGGTGGAGAAGGTGCGCAAAAATCGGCGCAGCGGCACCGGCATTGACGCGTTTATGCACGAGTACCAGCTTTCAAGCCAGGAGGGCGTGGTGCTGATGTGTCTGGCGGAAGCGCTGCTGCGCATTCCTGATGAGGAAACCATTGATAAGCTGATCCGCGACAAAATTGCCACTGGCGACTGGGAAAGCCATCTGGGCAAAAGTGAATCGTTGTTTGTGAACGCATCTACCTGGGGACTGATGATTTCCGGCCGCATGGTGGGCGCTGCCGGAAAGCTGGAGGAGCAGAACGCAGTCAGCAATCCCGATACCCGCAAAACTATTTTCCAGCGTCTGCTGCAGCGCAGCGGTGAACCGGTGATCCGTCAGGCAGTGCGTCAGGCAATGCGGATCATGGGTCGCCAGTTTGTGATGGGCAGAACGATCGGCGAGGCGCTCAAGCGTGCACGCCGCCAGCAGGCCAAAGGCTATTTTTATTCCTACGATATGCTCGGTGAAGCGGCCCGCACCGAGGCGGACAGTGTGCGTTATCTGCAGGCTTATCTGAATGCGATAAACACGATTGGCAAGGCGGCTGAAAATCGCGGTCCGCTGCAATCACCAGGAATATCCATCAAACTCTCAGCGCTGCATCCACGCTACGAACTGGCGCAGGCGGAGCGCATCATGCGCGAATTGCTGCCACGCTTGTTGCAGCTGGCGCAGGCAGCCAAAGCAGTCGGTATTGGTCTGACTATTGATGCAGAAGAGGCCGACCGCCTGGATATGTCGATGGCGTTGCTGGAGGCAGTAGCGACAGATGCCACACTATCGGATTGGGACGGTCTGGGCGTGGCAGTGCAGGCTTATCAGAAGCGCGCTTTTGATTTGATTGACTGGCTGGCAACACTGGCTACACGCAGTAAACGCCGCTTAATGATTCGGCTGGTAAAGGGCGCTTACTGGGATACCGAAATCAAACGTGCTCAGGAACGCGGGCTGGATGGTTATCCGGTGTTCACCCGCAAAGCCTGCACAGACGTGTCCTATCTCGCCTGCGCGCGGAAACTGCTGGCACAAAGAGAGCTGTTTTATCCGCAGTTCGCCACTCACAACGCGCATACGGTGGCAGCGGTTTTGGAGATGGCCGGAGACAAGGCCGGGAGTTTTGAATTTCAAAGGTTGCATGGCATGGGTCAGGCGCTGCATGAGCAGATTATTGACAAGGTGCCATGTCGAATTTATGCACCGGTTGGCAGTCATGAAGATCTGCTGCCTTACCTGGTCAGACGACTGCTGGAAAATGGTGCCAATACCTCGTTTGTTAACCGCATTGTGGATGACAAGGCACCCATTGAGGAAATTGTCAGCGATCCCTTGCAGAAACTCGCCGCTCTGCCCCAGATACCGCATCCGCGCATCCCCCTGCCTGCTGCGATTTATCCGGATCGGGTTGGCTCCAGAGGACTTGAGCTCAGTGATGTGGAGGTGCTTGAACAGCTGCAGTCCAGCATCAAGGAGGCATCATCAAAACCCTGGCAGGCAGCACCGAGTGTGGCGGGCAGCATAAGCAATACGACTGTCACCGCCACCGCCGTTTATAGTCCGGCGGACAGCAGACAGCAGATCGGTCAGGTCATCGTTGCTGATACGGCCGATGTGCAGAAGGCATTGGATGCGGCTCCTGCTGCTGCGCGGCAGTGGGAGCGGACGCCGGTAACGGAACGTGCTGCCTGCCTTGAGCGCTGCGCCGATCTGCTGGAAGCACACAGTTCAGAGTTGATCGCCATGTGTATTCAGGAGGGCGGCAAGACCATCGGCGATGCAGTTGCCGAGGTGCGGGAGGCAGTCGATTTTTGTCGCTATTATGCCGTGCGCGCACGTGCTGATTTCACGCCTGAGCTGCTGCCCGGTCCTACCGGAGAGCAGAACCAGCTCCAGCTGCATGGCCGCGGTGTGTTTGTATGCATCAGCCCATGGAACTTCCCGCTGGCAATCTTTATCGGACAGATCAGTGCCGCGCTGGCCGCAGGCAATGCGGTGCTGGCCAAGCCGGCCGAACAGACCCCGCTGATTGCTGCAGCGGCAGTTAAGCTGATGTACCAGGCTGGAATTCCCCTACCGGTGCTGCAATTTTTGCCAGGTGGCGCCGAAGTGGGTGCCGCACTGGTTGAAGATTCCCGTATTGCCGGCGTTGCCTTCACGGGATCCACCGAAACCGCCTGGGCGATTAATCGCAGCCTGGCTGCCCGTGATGGTGCAATCGCCACATTAATCGCGGAAACCGGTGGTCAGAATGTCATGCTGGTAGATTCTTCGGCCTTGCTGGAACAGGTGGTGGCCGATGTGCTGTACTCCGGTTTTCAGAGTGCTGGCCAGCGCTGTTCGGCATTACGGGTGTTGCTGGTGCAACAGGATATTGCGTCCCGCCTGCTGGAAATGCTGAGCGGGGCAATGGCCGAATTGATGGTCGGTGATCCAGGCAGCCTTGCTACCGATATTGGTCCAATCATCGATCAGGACGCGCTGCAGATGCTGCAACAACATGCTGAGCGTATGGATAAGGAAGCTACACTTATCCACTGCTGCAAGACTGCCGAACCAATGGCACACGGCACTTTCTTTCCTCCGCGTTTGTATGAAATTCACAGTCTTGATCAACTTCAGCGCGAAGTATTTGGTCCGGTGGTGCATGTGATGCGGTATCGGGCCAGTGAACTTGATGCCGTGATTGATGCGATCAACAACACCGGTTATGGTCTTACCTTTGGGATTCACAGCCGCATCGACACAACGGTGCGTAGCGTGGTCAGTCGTATCAGTGCCGGTAATGTGTACGTTAACCGCAATATGATTGGCGCGATGGTGGGCGTGCAACCTTTTGGCGGTACCGGGCTTTCCGGCACCGGACCTAAAGCCGGCGGGCCGCACTATCTGCAGCGCTTTGCCACTGAGCAGACCGTCACCGTAAACACCGCAGCAGCCGGAGGCAATGCCTCACTGATGTCGCTGCAGGAGGAAACGGCAGCTGTTGAACAATCTGCTCAGCTCGCGCCTGCCGCTCAGCTCGCGCCTGAATTGATAGCAAAGGCGGCAGAAGATGCGGCTCGGGATAAAGATGAGTTTCTCGCTACCCTGGCTCATGAGTTACGCAATCCGCTGGCCGCAATCAGTCTTGGTTTGCATGTACTGGAAAGCGCTACAGACGATCCTGCCCGTATCGCTGAGATGACAGAACTTATTCAGAGGCAGTCTAAACAGCTCAAGCGCTTGATTGACGATGTCAGTGACGTAGGCAGGATCTCGCGCGGCCGTCTGCGGCTTGAACTTAAACCGATCAACATCGTTGCACTGCTGCGGGCAGCGGTGGCGGAGGCGCAGACGTTCTGTGACGAAAATGGTGTGCGTTTGTCTGCGGCCCTGCCGGAAATAGAAATTGTTGTTGATGCCGATCGAGCCCGACTGGCTCAGGCGGTGGGCAACGTGCTGCACAATGCGGCTCGATTTACCGAGCACGGAGGCAGCATCCATATAACGATTGAGCGTGAGGATCAGCTTGCGCTGGTGCGTATAGCCGATACCGGTATTGGTCTGCCAGCTGATCAGTTTGAGCATATTTTTTCCATGTTCACTCAGGTTAAGGAGTCTCCTGGCATGCGATCCGGCGGGCTCGGTATCGGTCTGGCGCTGGCGAGAACAATTATGGAAATGCACAATGGGACGATTGAAGCGCACAGTGAAGGCCGGGGTAAAGGCGCAGAATTTCGGTTGCGTCTGCCGGTTCAGGGGACCGGACTGAACTAAGGTCCAACAGGGCTGCCCCTTAGCGTGCAGGGTTTGCGCTGATATACCCTTGCGTTAACCCGGTTTATACTTTTTTTAATCAAACAGATTCAAAATCAGGGAGATAGGTCATGAGCAAGTACGTCATTACATTGATTGCAGGCTTTTGTCTGTTGTTTAAAACCGCTGCAGTGTCCGCGCAACACGATGATCATGGCCAATTGGCAGCGGATCAGATTGGCAGTACCCAGGTGAAGTTTAAAACGTCCTGTGCTCCTGCTGTGAGCGATGATTTCAACCGGGGAATCGCGTTGCTGCACTCATTCTGGTTCGCTGAGGCAGTGGCCGGTTTTGAGAAGGTGCTGTCCAGTGATGCCGATTGTGCAATGGCACACTGGGGCATTGCACTCAGCCACTGGGGTAATCCTTTTGCAGGGCTGCGCTCGCCGGTGCAGCTGGGTCGCGGCAAAGCTGCCATCGACAAGGCCTTGGGCACCGGCAGCCCGACCGCGCGGGAAAGTGCGTGGATCGCGGCTGTGGCCGAGCTGTTCAGCGATGATCAATCGTCCACTCAGCGGGCACGCACGCTTGCTTATGAAGGCGCCATGGAGCAGATAGCGCAGCAGTACCCGGAAGATCGTGAGGCGACCATTTTCTATGCGCTGGCCGTCAATCAGACGGCATTGCCAGCGGATAAAACCTATGCTCAGCAACTGAAGGCTGCCAGCCTGCTGGAACCCATGTTCCATGAAGATCCGCAGCATCCCGGATTGGCGCATTACATAATTCACGCTTACGACCATCCGCCTCTGGCTGAAAAGGCGCTTGATGCCGCCCGTCGTTATGCGGCTCTGGCTCCAGCCATCCCGCACGCACTGCATATGCCATCACATACCTTTACCCGCGTCGGGCTGTGGAAGGAGTCCATAGAGACTAATCTGCGCTCGGCTGAGGCTGCCCGGGCAAGCAGTACCGCCGGCGAAGAACTGCATGCCCTGGATTACCAGACCTATGCTTATCTGCAGACGGCGCAGGACGAGGCTGCCAGCAACGTGCTGGAAAGAGCAATGGCGCTGGTGGAAGGTACCGATAATATTGCGATTGGCGCCACGGGTGCCGGAGCGTTTGCGACCGCTGCTATTCCGGCGCGTTACACGCTGGAGCGTGGCGCATTCGCGGACGCTGCCGCACTGACTGTGCATCCCGGGCCACCCTACACGGAAGCCATTACCCATTTTGCCCGCGCCCTGGGCGCTGCCCGCAGCGGCAATCCCGAGGCTGCCGCCACAGATGTTGAGCGTCTGGTCGTGCTGCGCGATCGTTTGATTGAAGCGCAGGATGCGTACTGGAGTGAGCAGGTGGAAATCCAGCGTCAGGTAGCGAGTGCCTGGGTGGTATTTGCTGAGGGCAACCATGCTGAGGGCATTGCTCAACTGGAGGCGGCCGCTGCAATGGAAGATAAAACTGATAAATCTGCCGTGTCGCCAGGTCCGCTGGCACCGGCACGAGAATTATTGGGTTTTATGCTGCTGGAAGCTGAGCGTCCGGAACAGGCGCTGCCTGCGTTTGAGGCCACTATGATGAAAGAGCCCAACCGTTTCCTGAGCTTATACGGCGCTGCCAGGGCGGCAGGCGCTGTTGGCGATACAGATAAAGAGCAGCGCTACTATAAAACCTTATTGCAGGTAGCGGATGAGGCGGATACTGATCGCCCAGAGCTGCAGCAGGCAAGGAGTGCGGTCGCCGCACAATAGGTATTGGTCTAGTCTTCAGGATCTGGTGGAGGCACAGATCTCGCAATCCCTTATATGGACGCTAACGAACTGATTGCTTAGGGCGCAGTAACTATCATGCCTGCGTTCCTGAACGACTTGGTTCAGTTACCTGGTTTCGGTTGAGCACAACTCAATCGATAAAAAAACTACCATCAAGGGTATTGGCTTTTGCCAGTGCGAGGAGATTGTGATGATTCGACAAATCGCTCTATGTTGTACTCTAAGCCTGCTTCCAGTGTTTGCCATGGGCCAGAGCGTCGGTCCGGCGTCCGGAGAGCGTGAAATAACGTTGTCCGGCTCCGGTGGCAGCGATAGGAACTTTGACTCTGGCTCTTTCAGTATCAGCGGCGATTATGGCTGGTATACCAATAATAATATGCTGATCGGTATCCGCCAGAGTGTGCAGCATCAAAACATCGAAGACGTCAATTTCAGAAATGATATCTGGAACGGATCCACCCGGGGTTTTGTGGATTGGCATTTTGGTGACAGTGCAATGAGACCCTTTTTGGGAGCCAGCCTTGGCGCCGTTTATGGAGATACTATAGACACCTCTGCCTTTGGTGGCCTTGAAGTTGGCCTCAAGTACTATGTGTTGCCAAAAACCTTCATCATGGGTCGGGCTGAATATCAGTGGTTCTTCGATGACACTGATGATATTAATTCCAGCTTCGATAGTGGCGCCTGGGTTTACACGGTGGGTATGGGCTATAACTTCTAATGCAGGCTTCGGATCGAAACCACTATCGATCATGAAGCAAGCAGCTCTGTTGGTGATCCACGTCGCCCTGTCGGCATTTACCATGTCTGCAGGGCGTTCAACACTCTGGTGCCAGTATGCACTCCTTTAAAAAACCCCTGCGCAGGCTCATTCCGGCCATTCTAAGTCTGATTGCTGCTGTCCCGGTATCTGCGCATACCGCGGGCACAGAGCAAACTCATAGTCTGCTGTCAGCAGATCCGCTTTCACTGGCTTTAATAATGTTAATGGCCGTTCTATATCTGCGTGGCCGGTCATCATTACGTCGGAAAAGCTCAGTTTCCCGCAGCAGGCATCTGCTGTTCCTTTCAGGCTGGCTGGTTCTGTCTGCAGCACTGTTGCCGCCAGTAGACAGCCTGAGCAGTGAATTATTCTCAGTACACATGGTGCAGCATGAGTTGATGATTCTGCTGGCCGCTCCTCTGCTGGTTTTTTCTCGGCCAGCTGCGTTACTGATTGGCGGTATGCCGAATTTTTTCCGGAAAAAATTTATCTGGTTGCTGCGTAGAAAAAGCACGGTGAAGCTGCGGCGTTTTGCGCTGCTGCCCACTGTCGCCTGGTTGATTCATGCGCTGGCTTTATGGGGCTGGCATGTGCCTGAATTATTCCAGGCCAGTCTGCGTAATGAGTGGGTGCATACACTTCAGCATGGCAGTTTTTTTGCGTCCGCATTGCTGTTCTGGTGGGCCTGTTCTGCGAACAGATATCGAGAAATTGGCGTTGCAGTGTTTCTGTTTACCACCGCTGCACACGCCAGCCTGCTGGGCGCGCTGCTGACCTTTTCAAACACAGTCTGGTACCCGCATTATATTGACACGGCGCCTGCGTGGGGGCTCTCTGCACTGCAGGATCAACAGCTTGGCGGGTTGATTATGTGGGTGCAAGGAGGGCTGGTGTTTCTGATGATGAGCTTGTACAGCCTGATGGGTTTATTGGCGGGTGCCGAGGACGACAAACCCATGGCTGAATATATCAAATAGAATTTAGCTGACAAAGCGCAGTATTCCTGCAACAGGATACAGCGCCATGTCAGCTGGCATCAAACTGAGCAGAGCTAAAACCAATTATGTAGCGTCGTTTATTTCGTTACCAATCTCTTCAACCGACTCATCAATTGACTCGCCAGTGCGCTCCATTGGTCCTTCTCTTTCGCAGGCAACCAGACCCAGTGAGAAGAGTGAAACAAGAAACATTTTCATGAGTATTTGCATAATTAAATCCCGTGATGTACCTATTGAAAAATCCCGTTAGCTTAATCCGCTGTTTACAGCGATGTTTCAATCGTACACCTTGGCCTTGCTTTTGAGTAGCAGATAAACCCCTAAATTTTCTGTCCCCCTGCAGGCATCAATCGATGTTCAGCCAGCCAAGCACATACCGGCATCAATACCGCCAACCCTGCAAGAGAGATAGAGGATGCAAGCTGGGGCAGCAGCCAGCCATCTATCCACCAGGGCAGCAGGGCGCAGCCAGACCAGAAAATGAATGACAGGCTTATCGCAGCAGGTTTCTGTTCCAGAATTCGGCTGTTGATCCACAGTCCGCCGCCCAGAGGAATGAAATGTGCCAGCGCCAATGCGAAGGTGAGCGTCATTGCCTGCAGCAGGAACCAGATAGTCAGCCCCATCAAAAACAGATGCACAGCCAGTACCGCTATGACTATGGGACGCTGAGCAGGTGTGGAGTTAAACTTATTCTGCTGCAATGGTTCGCAACGGGGCAGGGGGTAATTTGCTTCAACGTCTGCAGGGCGCCAGCCAGTAGGCATAAACCACAGACGCAGTTTGTCGCGCCAGCTTTGCGCATGCCAGCAGTCCTGCAGCAGTTGCCAGTGCACGTGGACATTGGCATAAAAAGGGTTCCAGCTTTGCAGCGGCTTGCGGACACCATAGACGCAGGGTTGTTCAGCAAGCTCGGCCTGATAAGTGCGAAAAATCCGGTCCCAGAGAATAAACACGCCGCCGAAATTGCGATCAATATAGGGATCATTAATCGCATGATGGACGCGGTGATTCATGGGCGTGACGAAGATTTTTTCATACCAGCCCAGATGACCGATAAAGCGGGTGTGTACCCAGTACTGGTAAATCAGATTCAGTGAACCCACCGTGACGATCACCTCAGGCGGGAATCCCAGCAGCAGTATCGGTATATAGAAGATAGCGCCAATCAGAAAGCCGTTGAAGGGTTGTCGCAAAGCCGTGGTCAGATTGTATTCTTCACTCTGGTGGTGAACGACATGGATTCCCCAGAAGAAATTAATCATATGTTGGACGCGGTGGTGTCCGTAATAGCACAGGTCGTATAAAACAAACGCGATGACCCACAGCAGCGGGGACATAGTCAGCTCTGCATGCGGAAGAACAGTCCAAAGCGTGGCGTAGGCGAGAAATCCAGCAAAGCGGGTGGCAAACCCCATGGTCTGACTAAGCAGTCCAGTACTCAAGGACGCGATCGCATCGTTCATCCGGTAGTAACCAGTCTGACGCCGGTAATCGACCAGTATTTCTACCATCAGCAAAATCAGGAAAGCGGGTATCGCGTACAGAATCAGGTTCATGATGGGTCTCCAGTCAGCAGAAGAGTAGCTGGTTTCCCGCTTGTCCTCAACTCTGCGATTGGTGTCCCCGGACGCTGCGCTGGATCACGCCGCTGCCTGTGCTGCTGCCGCTGCTGCGATACTTCTTTCTGCGCTTTTGCGTTCACCCGCAAAGCGGCTCAGGATGATGCCGTGTTCACGCTGCAGACGTTCAATGGCCGGCTGCATGCGGACCGCATCCTGGGGGTTTAGATAATCAGGTACATAACGCCAGCACATTGGCGCAATATCGCGAGTCCAGGGAAGCCCGCGTTGCACACAATGCTCACGGAGAATGGTATTCAGCTTTTCGGAAGTGGCCTGCGCGCTGATGTGTTCAAGCGCCCATGCTCTGGGCGCAAAGCGGGCGGAAGTATCGATCATCTCGGAGAGCACAAAGGGCAGCCGCCGCCGACTGCTGAGACGGCCGGTGGTCCGATTAATAAAGCTGCGCGTGCCTATGTGGGCATCATCCATCATTGCGACCGGCGTGTCCGCAAACATGGCTTCGGCTACCGCAACACAAGAGCCTTCTCGCCGACTTAAGGCCGCCGCCACGCGCGCATTGCACTGATATTTTGAGACCTCGTCAATCTCCAGATTTTTATAGATCTCGATGTGCTGTTTAACCCCGAACGCCTGCGCATCGCGCCAGATTTCCTGCTCAGTACGCTGACCGGAATTGCGTCCGATTAATACAATACGCAGATCTGTTCGCATATGCCGCAGCGCATCGAATAGCAGCCAGTGTCGCTTCCAGTCAGCAAAATGAGAAACCATGACAATGTCGATTTTACGTTCTTCATGCGGCAGCGGTTGGTAAAAATCCGGATTAATCCAATCGCCAGCGGTAATCGGCAATGGCCGGACGCCTGACTCCCATAATCGATAATGTTCAATGTCAGATACATTGGAGATACCGATAAATGCCGGATCAGCAGACAAGCCCTGAAGCGAGGCCAGTACGGCATGATCGCCGGGCGACCAGGACGATGCGCCCACCAGCAGATAATCATCCAGGAAAGCTTTGGCGTCATGATTGGCAATGATGCGCATCCAGTTAAATTCAAAAGAGGAGTACAACACGCCTTTTTCACCGTCAGGTCCGGGTTCCTTCAGGATCAGACTGGTGGTCAGTGCACGTTCACGGTCAATATTCGTTGAGTCGCTGTAGTAACGGCCCCAGCCGATATGATGTTGACGCCAGTCATTACGTTTTTGCTGATCGAGCAACGCTGGCTTCAGCAGACTGCGGGCGAAGGCACGGGAAAGTCTCGTTTCCGTGCGCCTTGCCCCGGTGGTGCGCAGCGCCAGTCGGCGCGACTGGGAGACCGGACCAGTGCTCGCTGTCAGCAGACCCCATGCGAGCAGTTCAGATAGCCAGCGCTGGTCCAAAAAGGCACGCAAAGACCAGCGGGCTTTTAATCGTGTTCTTAAGCGTTGCCACATAATTAATATTCCATACATTGATGAATAAGCGGAAAAGCGGGCAGAGCTTGTTTGACAGCGGCGCATAACGTATTCAAATCTACTCCCTGGCCTTCGATTTTTTCCGTGGCAGCAAGTGAGCGCGGAAACTGATTACCGGCGGGATAGGCATTACGACGGCCTCCGGCAATGACGTTATTGCTTACCCGCGCATTGGGGAAATGACGCTCCAGACTTGCTTTTCCGGGCTGAGTACCAGCACCCGTGATACCGGATGTGTTGTGTGGCACCACATTACCCTCAAACACAAATCGGCGGTGCGGAGCACCATCGCTCATGATAATGCTGTCGGTCTGGGAGGCGCTGTTATTACGGATCACCACATCCTCGGTGGCATTCAGCAACTGAAACAGCCGGCCGCCCCCCCAGTCGCCGCCAATGTTCTCAAAGATGTTATTAGCTATCAGGATTCTGCGGGTCTGACCGCCCGGTCGATGGCCGTCATCGCGGCCCAGCAGATTAATGCCATTGCCAACGTGACGAACTACATTGTTGGTGATGGTGACATCCTTGACCACTGCCCATGGCATGCGCCCATCCTCAGTGCGCACGGTAAGCAGCATTGCAAAACCAGCCTGAGCATGCAGCCAGTTATGCTCCAGCAGATTGCCGTCAAGCAGAACCCGCCGGGCATTTTTCAGCTCGAAAAGATTTTTAACTGTCCATGGGGTGCCCGCATATTCAGGATGACCAATTTTCCAGCGCAGCGGTTTATAGAAATGGTTGGCACGAATCTCTATATCGGCAGGTACCATGTCTCTTATCAGGGAGTCGGCGCCTCCGAACATGATATTTTCGCCAGCGCCTTCCAGATAATTATTTACTATCTTAAACGGCCCCGGACCGTTCCATCCGGCAATCGCCTGGGAGTCGGCACCCTGTTCCATAAAGTTGGAAAAGTGCGAATCGATTACCGCGGTGTAGCTTGAGTTAAGTGCAATTCCTCGGCGGGCACCGAGCAGCGGATCGCCGTGCAGAATACAGCGGTCGATGATGATGTGATGAGGCAATTGGTTTTCGGTGCTGGCCTCCGAGCCCAGCGACACCAGGTTAGTCAGATACCGGCCTGGCTGCGGACGGATAATGATACCCACCAGGCGATAGTAGCTGGCACCATTCTCGGCGCTTAACACTGATTCCCGCGCCGATTCCAGAACCGCCATGGCTGGTGAATTCTCCGGTCGGATGCGGCTGCCGGGTACTGGGAGGCTTTTCTCAGCGCCTGCGCTGGTGATTATTATCCAGCCTTCACCTTGCCTTTTTTCAGGCAACTCAAATGGACCGGTATAAACGGCTCCGGGCTGCAGCTCAATAACATCACCTGGCTGCGCCTGCCACAGGGCTGCCTGCAGGCTGCCACCAACGGCTACGCTGATAATCTGACCGCTTATGGGCTGAGGTTCAGTGTTGATAAATTCGCGAGGTAATTCAGCTGTTGTTGCGGAGAGTAGCGGGGAAATAAACAGAATGAACAAACACAAAATGTTTGGGTAGCAACGGTGCAGCATGAATAACAGCATAATTTCATTCCAGACCGATTGATCATGATATCTGTCAGCACTTTCTTACTGATCCAAGTCATCCACTATCGTTGATCACTTTCATGAAATCGGTTCGACATCACACATTGTTCTGTATGAATGTTTTCATAGGTCGCCACTAAGCGCTGGATTATTTGATCGCCAAAGGTGCGTTAATCCGGGCTCTATGCTAATTTGTAAGCCAGATTTTTCGGCCATAATTTTATAAACTCAAATATCAAAATATCTAATGTAGAGTATCTATGAGGTGCCCGATGAGCAAAACCAGCAAAATAATAAACGTAAATCTGCCTGATCACTTCCTGCGTGCAGCCCTGGCTGTGGCTCTGATTATGCCCTTCAGCAGCGGTGCGCTTGCCCAGCGTGGTGCCACGGGTCCTGCCGAGCACGCTGATGTAGAGCCAATCAATAATCTTCCCAACCCCTACGAAACCGTCCGTAACTGGGGCACGCTGCCCGATGGACGCAGCTGGGGTTCAGTGAGTGCTGTGCATATTGACATTGATGGCAAGCACTTTTGGGCTGGCGATCGCTGCGGAGCTAACTCCTGTGCAGGCTCGAATGTAGACCCGATTGTGAAGCTGGATTCGGAAGGTAATGTTGTACAGAGCTTTGGTGCTGGTCTGATTTTGTGGCCGCATGGCATGAGCGTAGATGCTGAAGGCAATGTCTGGGTGGTTGATGCCCGGTCGGCCAATGCCCAGGAACTGCAGGACTTCCCGGATGCCGCAGGAAAGGGTCATACGGTCACCAAGTTCAGCCCCCAGGGTGCGGTATTGATGGTGCTGGGTACACCGGGTGTGGCTGGTGATCTGCCAACGCATTTCTCAGAACCCAACGACGTGACTATTGCGCCTGATGGCAGCATTTTCGTAGCGGAAACGCACAGTGCACAGTTTACTGATGAGGCGGGTAGTCCCACGGCTAAAAGTCAGATATCGAAGTTTGCAGCCGACGGCACCTTTATTAAAAGCTTCGGAGAGTGGGGTTATGAGGATGGCCAACTGCGTTCACCGCATGCACTGGCCATGGATTCACAGGGACGATTATTCGTCGCAGACCGGGGTAACCGACGCATCCAGATATTTAATCAGGAGGGTAACCATCTGGATACCTGGTATCAGTTCAGCCGCATCAGTGGGCTGTTCATTGATGATAACGACACGCTCTATGCCATCGATTCAGAATCTGACGATAACTACAATCCGGGCTGGAGAAAGGGGCTGCGGATAGGTAGCGCCAGAACCGGTGAAGTCTATTATTTCATTCCTGAACATGTGGCGGCACGCCCTTCAGGCATGGGGGGCTATGGCTCGATGGGTGAGGGTGTCACTGTAGATCGCGATGGCATCATCTACGCAGGAGAAGTTGGGCCGGTGCAGGGTCTGACGAAGTTCATTCCGCGCCTGCTGCCCTGAGCACCGATCCCGGCATGGCCGGTGGCCGGCGCAGGAATTATTCCTGCTGTCGGCCGTTTGATCATCAATCCGGAGTGGCTTCAAGCCCGGTTTCGAGCTCAAAAATCTGCCGCAGTATTTCCCGCCACTGCCCGTACTGCTCGTCGACCGGACCGCTCAGGCCATGTACCTGACGGTTCAGTTCAAGTATTGCAGGAGCCACTTCATTATTAAAACTTGCAGCCAGCTGCATGAACTCCTGCGCAAACAACTTGGCCCACATATAGCGGTTATAGCTTTGACTCAGCGCCAGAAAGCTGCCGAATTCAGCAGCAGATTGAGACTCCATTCTGCGTTGCTCAGAAAGATCCTCCAGAGTCTGATCGCGGGAATAGCGCCGCCATAAATTGTAAGGCGCCTCCATATCCTGGTGCAGTGCTTCGTAATACTCGTCGATGGTATCGATAAACACGTGGTGGCGCAGTTTGATGTTCTGAATGCGCAGCAGCATGGGATCATCTCTGGCGGGCAGACCAGCTACCGTAAGCAGTCCATCGGCTCCCGGTACCAGAAAGCGCTGATAAGTCGGTGGTGAAATATCAGCGGCGTAACGCATTTCCGATACCAGGCTGATTTGTTCCAGTTGCTGGCGGCTCAGACTGTTCCTCACCGCCAGCATGTCATTGGCTATCTGGTGGTAGATGTCCGCAAATGGGTCACCGCCAGCGGCGGCATCAATATGCTCGTCTCTGGACAGGTTGCGCAGAAAAGGATCCGGACCTGGATAATCAGCTGCACTGGTTTCGCTGCGATAGGTCTTGTTAAGCCATTCTCTCGCGGTGCTGTCAGTTACCTGTATATGCAATTGCAGGTCGAGGCCATTGGACTCGATAAGTTTGCCGCGCAGGGTCAGATCGAGCGAAGGGTCTGCCTCAGGCAGCACCCGCACGGCGCCCCACTGATTCGACTCTACCAGGGCGTTGCGCAGCACAAAGGGCAGATAGTGGCTTTCGTTGCTGGCAATCTGCTTATAAATGCTCTCGCCCGACACGCCAATACTGCGATCCGGATCCAGCACCTCAAAGATCACCACACCCAGGTTTAGCAGGGCGTAATCCGCTGGTGTCTGCGTGCTGACAATCAGCGCAACCTCACCAACTGGAGCAATGGGTATTACCGGTTCGGGTAGCGGAGCAGTGCTGGAGCAGGCAGAAAGCAGTGGCCAGAGCAGCAGGCACAGCAGGTAGTGCACAGCGCCTGGTCTATTCGTCACCGCTGACTCCAAGCGCACTGCACACCCGACCGCGGCCAAGGGTCTGGACACAGTCGTATGTCCCGCCCGCTGGCATATCAAAACGCTTGAACATCTGAATCAGATTGAATGGCTGAGCGCCTTTGCGCGAAATGCTGGTGAGCATATTCAGCCAGTCACCATCCACGGACACGCTGAAGCGGTGCAGGATTTCTACATTTTCTGGAAGCGTGATTTTAAAAATCAGCTGCTGACCTTCCCATCCGCAGATTTCGCTGCCCTGCGGACTGGCAAAGGACTCCATGACATTCAATCGCGTGCCACAGATCAAGGCTGCATCGCCCTGTCTTTCGATAAAAACTTCATCTGCAGTTTGAGTAATCTCGACGACACTCTGTCTGCTGATCATTTCCGCCAGGCGTGCGAGGTCGACCATTTCTGAGGGCCTGCTGCGGGCCTGATTGCCAATCCGGATACCTGAAGTGGCTTGCTGCGGCGCCTGACTCGCGCCGAGTAACTGACGTATCTGCCGATTCAGCTCGCTTTCCCAACTGTCGCTGCGCTGATAATCCTTTTCCCAGGAACCGGTGAAATCGGGGCGATAGGGGCGCGCCAGGTCGGTGTTGAAGTCTGCGGCCGTGATCGCCTGGCTCAACATAAGCGCATACAGCACTGTAAAGAACCTGACCTTGGTCAGGCGGTGCAATGGTGCAGGCATTTGTTTATGGGCTGTAGACATTGTTTAAACCAGGGGCGACTGAAGAGATTATTGCCGCACACTATCATAATAACTGTGCGGAACTAAGACCTGATGCAGTAGCATCATGTTACAGCGGGATAAAAAATTACTGGGGTTCCCAGCGCCATGCTGAATAATGGATTGCATCCAACAGTGCAAAAAGACAATAAAAGAACAAGCATGAAAAAATGCAGGTAATAAATATTACAAAACTCTCCGAAAAAGTGGTTGAATCAGCGTTGCAAAAGTTCAATGGGAAACACGCAAGTGAATGCTGAATATTACGACGTGATTATTGTTGGGGCGGGACTCTCTGGTATTGGTGCTGCGCATCAGCTACAGCAGCAATGTCCGAATAAGAGCTTGCTGATTCTGGAGGCACGCAACTCCTCAGGCGGAACCTGGGATTTATTCCGCTACCCCGGTATTCGTTCGGACAGTGATATGCATACGCTGGGATATAAGTTCAAACCCTGGCGTCAGGCTGAGGCGATTGCTGATGGCCCCTCAATTCTCAACTATATAAAAGAAACCGCAGCTGACGCTGGACTTGATGCACATATCCGTCACGGGCATCAGGTTAAAAGCGCAACATGGTCAACTGCAGAATCCTGCTGGACACTACGTATTCAGAGGGTCGGCGGCGAAGAGGTGAGCATCAGGTGTAATTTTTTGCTGATGTGCGCTGGCTATTACAGTTATGAAAGTGGTTACACACCCGAGTTCAAGGGACGTGATTTATTTCAGGGTCTGGTGGTGCATCCCCAGCAGTGGCCTGAAGATCTGGATTATCGAAACAAAAAAGTTATTATCATTGGCTCCGGCGCTACTGCGGTAACGCTCGCTCCGGAAATGGCTAAACAGGCTGAGCAGGTGGTCATGCTGCAGCGTTCACCGACCTATATTGTTTCCCGCCCGGCAAAAGACAGGATTGCCAATCTGCTGAGAAAATGGCTACCAGAGCAAGCGGCTTATGCCATTACGCGCTGGAAAAACGTTTCCTTTCAGCAGCTGGTTTATAAGAAATCACGTACCGCTCCTGAGCAGGTTAAACAAAAAATACTGGCTCTGGTACAAAAGGAATTAGGTCCGGATTACGACGTTGCTAAGCACTTTACACCCTCTTATAACCCCTGGGATCAACGCTTATGTCTGGTACCCAACAGTGATCTGTTCAGATCAATCAGGTCCGGAAAAACTGAGGTGGTAACGGATCATATTGAAACCTTCACCGAGCGGGGTCTGCGTCTGCAGTCAGGTAAGGAATTGGAGGCTGACATCATAGTCACCGCTACGGGTCTTAATCTGGAGCTGTTGGGCGGGGTGCAGTTCAGTCTTGATGACAGACCGATAACGTTTTCTGATACCTGGACCTATAAAGGTCTGATGTTCTCCGATGTGCCCAATCTGGTGGTAACCTTCGGTTATATAAACGCTTCGTGGACCCTGCGGGCTGATCTGATTGCGGACTATGTGTGCAGACTGATTAATCACATGGATGCGACCGGTACCCGACAATGTACGCCTCGACTACGCCCAGAAGATGCCAACATGCAGCCGCGGCTCTGGATTGATGACTTTTCTTCCGGGTATATGCAACGTATGCTGCATCTTTTCCCCCGCCAGGGCGATCATGATCCGTGGACGAATCCACAAAATTATAGCCGCGATAAGAAATTGCTCAGGAGCGGGAGGCTCGAGGATGGTGTGCTGGTATTCGATAATTCTGCGTCTTCGGACAAGTCTGCGCCGACAACTGCCGCCGGAGCCGTTTCCGAAAAGGTCGCCTGAAACGGGTGCTCTAAGCCCTGCGCAAGCCTCACAGTCGGCTATAGGTCGGGCAGTGGGCTTGAGTTTGCTGCTCAGCCTCAGTCTATTGCAGATCACGCCACACAGCGCGCAGGCCCAGTCGCCGCAGTTTGAAGTGAGTGAAGCGAGCATCCTGGAGCTACAGGCTGCGATGGAGAACGGTGCGGTTAACGCAGTCATGCTGGTTGATCGCTATCTGGAGAGGATTGCGGCGTATGATAAGCAGGGTCCGCAGATCAATGCGATTCTGCATATTAATACCCGAGCGCGTGAACAGGCCCAGGCACTTGACCAGGAGCGGCAGCTAAGCGGCCCGCGCAGTCTGTTGCATGGTATTCCGGTCATCGTCAAAGATAACTACAACACCACTGATATGCCCACCACCGGCGGCTCTCAGGCACTGGCGAACTTCATCCCTGATCGCAATGCAACTCAGGTGGATCGATTGCTTGCGGCCGGTGCTGTCATTATTGCCAAAGCCAATCTGCATGAGTTTGCCTATGGCATAACCACGATCAGCTCACTGGGCGGTCAGACCTTGAATCCCTATGATCTCGAACGAATCCCAGGTGGCTCCAGCGGCGGTACCGCAGCGGCAATAGCGGCCAGCTTTGCGAGTTTTGGCGTGGGATCTGACACCTGCGGTTCAATCAGAATTCCCGCGGCGTTTAACAACCTGGTAGGCCTGCGTCCGACTAAAGGGCTGAGCAGTATTTATGGCATCATGCCGCTGTCGCATACTCAGGATGTCAGCGGACCGCTGGCGCGTTCAGTAGAGGATCTGGCTATCGTGCTGGATCTGCTCACCGGCTACGATCCCCAGGATGATGCTACTCAGCTGATTCAGCAGCGCCCCCGGCTGAATTTCCAAAGTCAGCTTGGCAAAGCCTCATTTGCGGGCCTGCGTATCGGCAGGCTGGATACGTATTATCAGTCCGCCGATGAGACCGTACAGCAACTGTTTGATGTTGCACTGGCAGAAATGGTGCAGATGGGTGCGCAGATCGTCGACTTTACGATTCCGGATATGTCAGCTCTGATCAGCCACTCCGGACTGATCGGACATGAATTTGAAACCGATCTGGATAATTATCTGCAGGAATTTGGCAGTACCGAATATCGCAGTCTTGAAGAAATTGTTGCCAGCGGGCTGTACCATGAGGCCCTGCATACTCTGCTTAGCCGAAGCGCCGCCGGGCAACAGGACGCGGCGCTGTACCAGACAGCCATGCTGGCACGTACGGATCTGCTTAATGCGATCACTGAGGCCATGACAGCGCAGCAGATAGATGTCGTTGCCTATCCACCCATTGGGGCATTGCCGGTTCGTGCCGGCGAAGCACAGCCGGGCAACAACTGCAGTCTGAGCGGAAATTCCGGACTGCCTGCACTGTCGTTGCCGACTGGGTTTAGCGCCGATGGGCTGCCGGTTGCTATAGAACTGCTGGGGCCGCAGCTCAGCGATGCCTGGCTGCTGGCAATCGGGTATGCGTATGAGCAGGGCACAGGTTTAGACACAGCCTCGGCAAGCGCGAACAGACACCGTAGAGCGCCTCTGTCAACGCCGGCTTTGACTGTACCCGCTCAAACCACTTCACCCTCACCCTTTCAGATATCACCAGATCAAAGTAAAGAGACGAGTTCCCAATGATTGCAATAACAGTAGAAACGCATGGCTGCTAAATCAACAGTTTTTAAAGCGACCGTGCAGATAGCTGATATGGAGCGCCACTATTATCAAGACCATAACCTGACCCTGGCGCGCCATCCCTCTGAAACGGATGAGCGCATGATGGTGCGCCTGCTGGCTTTCGCATTGCATGCTGATGAGCATCTGGTATTCGGGCAGGGCATGACCAATGACGAGGAGGCTGATCTGTGGCAGAAGGATCTGACCGGAGCGATTGAGGTGTGGATTGATGTCGGCATGCCGGATGAAAGATTAATCCGCAAAGCCTGCGGACGTGCCAGACAGGTAGTCGTTTATTGTTATGGCGGCCGCATAGCGGAGATGTGGTATGCGCAGAACAGGGCTCAGTTCGCACGCCAGAAGAATCTCACCATAATTAATCTGCCTTTGGAAACGACGCAGGCACTTGCTGCGCTGGCCCAGCGTACTATGGATCTGCAATGTCTGATTCAGGACGAACAGGTATCGTTCAGTGACGCGAATACCAGCGTGCAGGTTGAGCGGATCAGCTACTGCTGAATTTCCGCATTGTGGAAAATATTCTGCACATCTTCCAGATCGTTGAGCATATCCAGCAGTTTTTCAAAAACGGTAACATCATCGCCACTTAAGGTCGTAGTGGTCTGTGCCAGGAACTGGATTTCATCGACTACAAAATCAAGGTCAGTGAACGCATCGCTCAGCGCCTGACGCGCCTTGAAATATTCGGTGTGTGGAGCGAAAACGGTAATCAAACCGTTCTCGTTTTCGATATCGGTGACATCGACATCCGCCATCATCAACGCTTCCAGCGCAGCTTCTTCAGCGTCGCTGTGAAAAGCCAGAATAGTGCAGTGATCAAACAGATGGCTGACACTGCCCGGCGTACCGATTCTGGATTTGGTTTTGGTGAAACACAGGCGCACGTCGCCAAAGGTGCGGTTGGGGTTATCAGTCAGGCAATCGACAATGACCATGCAGGAGCCAGGTCCAAAGCCTTCGTAACGCGCTACCGAGAAATTTTCATCACCGCCGCCTTTGGCTTTATCCAGTGCTTTCTCGATAACGTGCGCAGGAACCTGGGCTTTTTTTGCCCGCTCTATCAGGCCGCGCAGCGCCAGGTTGCCATCGGGGTCAACACCACCGGTTTTAGCGGTGACATAAATTTCGCGTGCAAATTTGCTGTAAACCCTGGTTTTGGCATCAGCCGTTTTGGCCATGGATTCTTTGCGATTCTGATAGGCGCGGCCCATGTTCTTATCCTGTGTCTCGGCGGAGGAGCGCCGATTTTACCTGCACATTGCGGCTAATTCCACGACTGCCTGCATTTGACTTATAACACCGGAGCAAACAGATGAGCACCACGAGCGGCAACGCGAAACCAGAAAGGTTTATCAGCAAAAATGTTGGCTGGCAGTATCTGCGATTGCGCGAAATCATCTTCAAACATGTCGGCGACCTGTTGGGTAAAGTCGGCATCAATGACCAACGCAGTGAGTTCAAAATTCAAGCGCAGGGAGCGATTGTCCAGGTTGACGCTGCTCACCGCGGCTCCCCTGTTATCAAACAGAAAAAATTTGCCATGCATCATACCCGGCTGATAGTGGTAAATCTCTACGCCGGCCTCAATCAGCGAATCAAAGAAGGTATAGGCAGCCAGCGTGGTGAGAATATTATCGGTGACTTTGGGAAGCGGCAATCTGACGTCAACGCCTCCCAGTGCAGCCAGTTTAAGCGCGGCGATCACGCCTTGGTCAGGCACAAAGTACGGACTGGCCAGCCACAGACGCTCATTGGCCAGATGGGCAATCTGTTGAATCAGCAGGCTTGCTGTTTCGAAGCGGTCAATGGGACCGGTAGGGAGTATTATTATCGACACATCAGAACCCGCCACCGGATGAGGCTGCCAGGAAACTTCCAGCAGATCATCAGAGGCCCAGCGCCAATCTTCAAGAAAGGACAACTGCAGCTGCAGTGCTGCTGGTCCCTCAATTCTTAAGTGAGTATCACGCCAATCGTCAGCCCGGTATTCAGCACCAATATTGATTCCGCCCATCCATGCGCTGCTGCCATCTACCACCAGCAGTTTGCGATGATTACGGAAATTCAGCTGAAATTGATTGGTCCAGCCGCGGTTTGAGTTGAACGAGCGCACTTGCACGCCTGCATCGGTGAGTTCGCGGATATAGGAGTCTGGCAGTTCCAGACTGCCAATCTCATCAAACAGCAGATACACCCGCACCCCGGCGTTGGCTCGTTCAATCAGGCGGCGGTTGAATTCATCCAGCCAGTTGCTGCGATAAGGATGCAGATTGGCCAGCTCACCTTCCAGAGAATACCCAAGCAGCGAGATCGCTTCGCTGCGCAGACTGACATAGCCCTGAAATTTGCTTCTGCCAAAGATCCAGTACGCAGGCACCGCCACGTAGGGCAACGTGTTCAGTGATACCATCCAGGCTACGCTGCCCTGGGCGGTGCGCGTGGCCATAAGTGCATGCAATGAGGTCGCAAATCCAATCAGATGGGCCACCAGAATGACGGTCGATATGGCCAATGCGCGCCGGATTCTGCGTCTGCGTGCAGTCAGCGGCTTACCGGCAGAGGATGTTGTATTCATAGGACATGGAAGGTAAACCAGAGGGGGGGCTGAAGTTTGTGCGCTGGCGCGCATGGTTGACAGCGCGGGCTATCCACAGGTGACCTCGCGCTGCAAAAATTGGCCTGGCACTTTCAGCCTGCAGACAGCATACTTCTGCGATGTTTAAATCAATGCTCCCTAAAATACTTGTGATATTCATGCTGACCGCAGCCACTGCTGCGGGTGCTCAGACGAGCGGCGGTGCCATGCAAAGCAACGATGAGATTGTGCCCTTTCAAATAAACATCACAGAACAGGAATTAACGGACCTCAAACAGCGTCTGGCAATGACCCGCTATCCCGATCAGATTCCAGATACAGCATGGGGATATGGCACCGATACTGCCTGGTTGCGAGAGCTGATCGCATACTGGCAAAGTGATTTTGACTGGCGCGAGCAGGAGCGGCAGTTAAACCAGTTTGATCAGTTTCTTACCAGCATCGATGGCGTGGAAATCCATTTTATTCATCAACGATCACCGCATCCGAACGCCACACCACTATTGATTACCCATGGTTGGCCGGGTTCATTCGTTGAGTTCAGAAATTTAATCGGACCGCTCACCAACCCTGAGCTATACGGTGGCAATGCTGAAGATGCATTTCATGTGATTGTGCCGTCTCTGCCTGGGTTCGGCTTTTCCGGTAAACCTCAGGAACGTGGCTACAGCCCGGAACGCATCGCTCATACTCTGGCTGCATTGATGGAACGGTTGGGCTACCAGCAATACGGCGCCCAGGGTGGCGACTGGGGCGCAATTATTAACCGAATTCTGGCCAGTCGTTACAGTGACCGTTTGATAGGCCTGCACTCAAATTTTGTGCTGGCGAATCCGCCCACAGATTCCGCCATCGCTGCTGCAGTGCCTGCACAGGAACTGGCCCGACGCGAGGCCAGGCAGGCCTATATGGCCAATGAAGTTGCTTATCAGCAGATTCAAGGCACTAAACCGCAGACCCTGGGTGTGGGTTTGAATGATTCACCCGCCGGTCTCGCCGCCTGGATCACTGAAAAGTTCCACGGTTGGAGCGATATGGACAGTGGTGTAGCGGGCAGGCCGGAGAGCCGTATCAGCAAAGACGATATGCTGACCAACATCAGCATTTACTGGTTTACTCAGAGCATTACCTCGTCAAGCCGCATCTACTTTGAAAACCGTAATGCCGCAGCGGCTGAACCTGTTGGTTTCATCACTGTGCCAACAGCAGGGGCAATCTTTCCTGCGGAAATATATCTCACCCCCAGGCTGTGGGCAGAGGCGCATTACAATATTGTGCGCTGGACTGAGATGCCCAGCGGGGGGCATTTTGCTGCGCTGGAAGAGCCGGAACTGTTGCTGCAGGACATCCGCGCCTTTTTCCGAGGTCTTTGATCGTGCTTGATTCAGTAGCTGAAGGCGCGACAGATATCACTCTGGTGTTTGCTGTAAACATCCTGATCGTAGCAGCGGTCGTGGTAATTCATTATGAGTTTCTATTTCGCCTGACCCGACTGATGCCCAAGCTGAATGTCAGGCATCGCTTAAGAATTGTGTTTGGTGTGGGCGCTGCGCTGATTGCGCACTCGATTGAAGTGTGGGTGTTCGGACTTGCTTATTATCTGATGCACCGGGCTCAAGGCTGGGGTCATTTTGAAGGGAACTTTGATGGCAGTCTGATGGACTGCGTTTATTTTTCCTTTACGACATTTACTACCCTCGGTTTCGGCGATATCCAGCCCATTGGCGAGTTGCGCTACCTTACCGGTATTGAGGCCTTAACCGGGCTGGTGTTGATCACCTGGACGGCGTCCTTTCTGCTTATTGCCATGCAGCGTTACTGGGATGAAGGCGAGGCAGGCGGTCAGGGTAAGCGTCGATAAATGGCGACTCTGGCAGGTCCCTCGGCCGGGAAAATACGCTCCACTGCCAGCACACTGTCAGCCACATACTGCTGCATAAGCTCACGGTCTGAAGATCGCAGTGTGAATGCCAGACGGGTGCCCGAAGGTGCATCAATGATCAGTTGATGATCAATAGTATCGGCAGTTCTTTCGTAGTCCGGCATTCCAGCCCGGTAAGCAATCAAAGCGCTGTTAGTGATCAGAGGCTGAGTTTCTATATGCTCCTGCACCCATTGCGCCGCATTACGTTCTGTTCTCTTTGACTCTCCGAACGAAACAGTGGCATCCACAAAAAGATAGATCACCAGCAAGCCCGCGACTCGGTTAAAAGTCCGCAGGTAATTGTGTTGCAGCGCCAGATCAGCAGCACGATCAACAATAATCGGCACCAGCAGGACCATTATGGTGGCAAACAGCAGGGTATAGCGCGTGGTCACAAAACGGGTCACCAACATGAAGGCAAGCAGGATGCCGGCTGCAATCAGCAGATACGCGATCATGGGAGCGGCAATATGCTGTGGAACTCGAAACAGGCGCTTCTTCAGGCCATATAAAATGGTCAGCAGGTAAACCCAGCCAAATCCCGTGAACAGTTTGATCATCAGGATACTGAACAGGCCAGTGATCAGGAAAATATTGATGTATTGGCCGGAAAACTTCGCCGCATGTTCGTGGAAAATGGCTGCGCTCAGTTCTGGCGAACCGCCTTGAAACAGAATCATTGCCTGGTTAACAAAGGGCTGATACACCGAGAAGCCCTGGGTGATCTGCTGCAGAGGATTGATATCAACACTGACCAGGACCAGCATGGCAATGACCAGCAGGAAGATTGAAATACCATAGACATAGGTCATTGCCCGCAGCCTTCTGGGCATTCGCATCTGCGTGTTGAACAGCAAGGCGATCGGCGCCAGCAGCAGATAAGCGAATGCCTCCGGCCGAAATAATGCCGCTGTTGCACAGGCAAGATTGAAGCCGATAGCGTGAACAAAGCGGTGGTAACGATTAAGGCGGATCAGTTGCAGCAGTGCCGTCAGTGAGAACGCGAGATAGGCGATGTCTCTGATGATGTACGGACGATACTCGTTCAATTGCGGGTATAAAAGTACACAGGCGGCCGCGATAATGCTCAGCCGCCGGGACTTATCGAACTCCCGCGTCAATGTGATAAAAGCCCAGGTAAGCAGCGCATAGAACAGGGCATTCCAGATCTGGCCCGCGTTCAGCATTTCCATGCCGCTGAATTTGTGCAGCTCAGCAATCAGGGTTGGATAGGTGGCCCATGGGTAATACGTGCTGGCAGCAGCGAATCCGTTCTGCAGATAGATTTCTGCGGCACGCAGATAGGTATAGGCATCAACATTGGGGGTGGCTTTAATCAGCGCAGTGTATAAAGAAAGCAGCAAACTTGCTGCGATAGCATAGTAGCGGACATCCATTTCACGCCATTGACATTGCATACCGTCAAGTCCGATAAGGGCTGGCCGACTTGCCGGCTGCCTGAGTTTTGAAACGTTTATGGAGCCACAGGTATTGTTCAGGATGTTTGCGAATGGCGGCCTCAATAATGGCATTTATTCGGCTGGCGTCAGCAGCCTCATCACCGGTCGGATAGTCACTCAACGCCTCGCTAAAGTCCAGATGGTAGCCTGAGTTATCGGCTTTGCGGTAATGACTGAAAAACACGACCGCGGAATTATTCAGCGCCGCAAAGCGGGTGGTGGCAGTAATAGTTGCCGCCGGAACACCAAAAAATTTAACGAAGACTGAGTGCTTCGGACCGTAATCCTGATCCGGTGCGTACCAGAGCGTGTGTCCGGTTTTCAAGCTGCGCAGTGCCTGCCGGACGTCTCTGCGTTCAATAACTGCGCTGTACAGTCGTTGCCGTGATTGGGTCATCAGAGTTTCGAATAAGGGGTTTTTATGGCGACGGTAGGTAACATCCATCGGATGAAACAGGCTGAGCAGGCTGCCGGCAAACTCCAGCGTAGAGAAATGTGCACAGACCAGCAGCACCCCTTTGCCGCGTTTGCTGGCCGCTTCCAGGCGATCAAGCCCGCTGACGGTGACGCGTTTGCGAAAGCTCTGGGGTTTGCGGCACCAGGCCATACCCACTTCCATCACGCCAATCCCGCTGGATATAAAGGTATCGCGAACCAGTTTGGCCTGCTGGGCAGCGTCCAGTTCAGGAAAACACAGGCCGATGTTGATAGCGCAAATGCGGCGCCGCTCTCTGGCGAGATGATAACTGAGTGCACCGATGCCCTTGCCGATCGGCATCTGCAGCGCGAATGGCAGCTGGGCTGCCAGCCAGATAAAGCCATAGCCCAACCAGGTAAGCCAATAGCGGGGAGCCAGGAAATTTGTCAATGCAGTGGTGGTATCGGGGGATTTAGCTTTCACAGGCATTAATGTTCTGCTGCTCTTTGAGGTTTAGGAGTTAGAGCAAGCGCATTGTTGCGCTTCGCTGGAAAATCCGGTCGCCCGCATTGTAGCAAACCGTTTGATAAACAGGTGAGCAAACTGTGGTCGGGGCGTGTGGGAATACCTGCCTGTGCTATTATTTGCGCCGAACGAATCAAACAGGAACCCGCTTATGAAACTGGACATGCCCCCCTTCCAACAAGCCCGTGTACTGGTGGTTGGCGACCTTATGCTGGACCGTTACTGGCATGGCAAGGCCGCTCGTATTTCCCCGGAAGCACCGGTTCCTGTGGTTAAAGTAACAAATCGAGAGGATCGTCCAGGGGGCGCTGGCAACGTGGCATTGAATGCTGCAGCACTGGGCGCGGCGGCCACGGTTATTGGGGTAACCGGCAATGATGAAGCGGGTCAGGAGCTGAAATTGCGCTTAAGCGCAGCCGGAGTTCTGTGTAATTTTCAACAATCGGAGTCAGCACCCACTATCACCAAACTGCGCGTTATAAGTCAGCATCAGCAGCTTTTAAGAGTCGATTTTGAACAGGATTTCAGTGCCTTTGATGTGGCTGAGATGCAGGCGCGTGCACTTGCTGTGTTGGCAGACAGTCATGTGCTGGTGCTGTCGGACTATGGTAAAGGTGCGCTGGCCGATGCTCAGACGCTGATCAAAGCAGCCCGTAAGCTGAACATTCCGGTAATTGTTGATCCAAAGGGCACTGATTTCAGCAGATACAGTGGTGCCACGCTGATCACGCCAAATCTAAATGAATTTGAAGCGGTAGTGGGCTGCTGTAACAGCGAAGAAGAACTGGTGACACGAGGACAGGGTCTGCTAACGACACTGAATCTCGAAGCGCTGCTGATCACCCGCGGCGAGCATGGCATGACGCTGCTGCGACCAAATACTTCTGAATTGCATTTACCGGCGCGGGCCCGGGAAGTCTTTGATGTCACTGGCGCAGGCGACACGGTGGTTTCGGTGCTGGCATCAGCGCTGGCTGCTGGCAGCTCGCTGGCGGAAGCAACAGCACTGGCCAATCTGGCTGCCGGGCTGGTGGTTGCGAAACTGGGTACTGCCGCAATCAGCGGGCCGGAGCTGCGCCGGGCTATGCAGCGTGAAGATGGCAGTGGCCGCGGTGCGATGAGTGCAGAGCAACTGCAGATTGCGGTTGAAGATGCCCGCGCGCACGGAGAAACCATCGTATTCACCAACGGTTGCTTCGATATTATTCATGCTGGCCATGTCGGTTACCTGGCCGAGGCACGTAAGCTGGGTGATCGCCTGGTTGTGGCAATCAATGATGATGATTCTGTAAAGCGCTTAAAGGGTGCGGGCAGACCAATTAATCCGGCAGACCGGCGTATGGCAGTGCTGGCAGGTCTGGAAGCTGTCGATTGGGTAGTAACTTTTGCCGAAGATACACCTGAAGCCCTGTTAACGCTGCTGCAGCCGGACGTGCTGGTTAAAGGTGGAGATTATTCCGTTGATCAGGTTGTCGGCGGTGAGTATGTGCGGTCTTATGGCGGTGATGTGCGGGTGCTGGCTTTTCTGGATGACTGTTCTACGTCCGCAATCGTTGAAAAATTGAAGGGCACTGCCGGGCGCTGAATGGCGGCTGGAACTGACCGGGGGCGTTGTGCAGGAATCGATTTCATTCAAGGAAGCGCTGGCAGTCTGGTGGCGCATTGGCTTCCTCAGTTTCGGCGGGCCCGCAGGACAGATTGCGCTGATGCATCGCATAATCGTTGATGAGAAAAAATGGCTGGATGAAAGCCGCTTTCTGCATGCACTGAACTATTGCATGCTGCTACCCGGCCCGGAAGCACAGCAACTGGCTACTTATATCGGCTGGTTGATGCACGGTGTGCGTGGCGGCGTGACCGCAGGCCTGCTGTTTATCCTGCCCGGTGCGGTGGCAATTCTCGGGCTTTCCTGGCTGTATGTGCTGCTTGGAGATTTCACGCTGGTCGAGGGCTTGTTTTTTGGCCTCAAAGCCGCGGTGCTGGCGATTGTCGTGCAGGCGATGATCAGAATAGCCGGGCGCACGCTGCGGGGTGTATTAAAACCAGTGCTGGCTATCGCGGGGTTCACGGCCCTGTTTGCATTCGGTCTGCCCTTTCCCTTGGTGGTATTGGGTGCTGGCGTGATTGGCTATATTGCAGCGCGCTGGTTTTCAACAACTGGCGCTGCAGGCACAGATGGGGCGGCTGACTCGGCGCCATCAATACACGACTTAGCGGTTGACCGCTCCGGCACCACCCGTGCTGCAATGATCTGTCTGCTGCTGTGGCTGATTACAGTAGGCGGACTCTTTCTGCTGCTGGGCGGCGATAATGTTTTCACCCAGATAGCGACCTTCTTCTCCAAACTGGCGGTTGTGACCTTTGGCGGCGCCTATGCCGTGCTGGCCTATGTTGCCCAGCAGGGAGTTGAGCAGTTTCAATGGTTGCAGCCAGGCGAGATGCTTGATGGACTGGGACTTGCGGAAACCACGCCTGGCCCCTTGATTCTGGTTACCCAGTTCGTCGGCTTTCTCGCTGCGCTGCGGCAATCAGGGCTTGAGCCAGCGATGCTGTATGCAACTCTGGGTGCACTCTTAACAACCTGGGTGACCTTTCTGCCCTGTTTTTTGTGGATATTTGCCGGCGCGCCTTACGTTGAAAAACTGCGCCACAACAAGGCGCTGTCGATGGCGCTTGCTGCTATCACGGCCGCAGTGGTTGGTGTTATTGCTAATCTGGCGCTGTGGTTCGCACTTAATCTTCTGTTCAGAGAGAACGTTCGTATAACTTCCGCAGGGATGGATATGTTGTTGCCGGTTCCGGGCACTATCGATGCAGCGATGCTGAGCCTGACGGTGCTGGCCTTTGTGCTGGTGTTCGGATTAAAGCTGCGCATTTTAGGAGTTTTAGGGTTTAGTGCAGCCGCAGGGATCGCGGTAAAATTGTTGCTTTGAATAGCTCTGGAACCATGATTGGCGAGCGCATTTCGAGAGTCACTCAGGCAATTTGATTATCACGCACAGCGTTGCCATGCAAAGTGCGTCAGCGAACATAATGCTGTGATTAGCTTTCATCAGGGTTCGCTTTTATACTGCCCGAGAAATCAGCAGCCTCCTTGCAGTTTAAGTTCATGAAATAAATTCACTCAGGAAAAATAATGGCCACACCCTCACTGTTCAGACGCTTCTTCGCCGCCATTGGCCGAATCATTGACGTAATCAGAGTGGTGCTGGGCCGCCTGCTGTTTTTGCTGATCCTGGGCATCATTCTGTTATTGATTTTTTCCGGCCCAGGTGCTGTTCGCGTACCGGAAAGCGGCGCACTGATACTCTCGCCAACCGGGGCCATTGTTGAACAGCTTCCACTTGGCGATCCCGTTTCCGTATTGCTGGGCGCAGGGGCTGTTTCGGTTACTCTGCTTAAGGATGTGACAGATGCGCTGGATAGAGCCACCGCTGACAACCGCATCTCTACTTTAGTACTGGATCTGGAAGAGTTGGAATCGGTTAATCCTGCAAATCTTGAAACCATAGGCGCGGCCTTGCAGCGCTTCAAGGCCAGCGGTAAACCGATACTGGCTCACGGTGGCTTTTACAATCAGCCGCAATACGCACTGGCCTCTTATGCTGACACCATTTCTATCCATCCACTGGGCAATCTGCTGTTGCCAGGTTATGGCGGTAATCAGTTATTTTTCTCCGGGTTGCTGGAACGGCTCAGGATTACCGTACATGTATTTCGTGTGGGAACCCATAAGGCAGCTGCAGAACCTTTCATGCGAGATTCATTTTCGGATGAGGCGCGCGAAAACAATCAACAACTGGTCGATGAGCTGTGGGCGCACTACATTGAACAGGTCGCTGCCAATCGTCAGATGAGCGTAAGCGAACTGCAAAACTACACGGACAACTATGCGGAACTGTTGCAGGCTATTGGAGGTGACATGGCCCGTCTTGCGCAGCAGCAAGGACTTGTGGATGAAGTGCTTGACGACAGTCAGTTTCGCAGTCGCCTGATTGCCTCATTGGGGGCGGATAATGGTGACTTCCCTGGTATCGATTTTCGCGATTATCTGCTGGCGACCGAACCTTCCGAGGCGGTGCTGACAGATCATATCGGCGTGATAGTTGCGCAGGGAACAATCATGATGGGCGAGCAGCCCCGGGGTGTGATCGGAGCAGAAACGCTGGGCGAGCTGATTCGTCAGGCAAGATTTGATGAGCGGGTTAAGGCAGTGGTGTTGCGGGTTGATTCGCCTGGTGGTGCGGCACTGGCATCGGAAATGATTCGTCAGGAGCTTGAACTGCTCAAAGCAGCAGGTAAGCCGCTGATAGTTTCGATGGGCGGTACTGCGGCTTCGGGCGGCTATTGGATAGCCACGGCTGCTGATCAGATCTGGGCGTCGCCACAGACCATCACCGGTTCAATTGGGGTGATCGGTCTATTTCCTACCTTTGAAAATTCTCTGGCCGAAATAGGCGTTACTACTGACGGCGTGGGCACGACACCGTTTTCGCGCACAGCTGATCCGTTCGGTGGCTTGGGTGAGCCTATGCAGCAGGTTCTGCAAGCGAGTGTCGAAGATGCCTATAGCAAGTTCCTGAACCTGGTTTCGCAAAGCCGGGATATGAGTGTTGAGGATGTTGATGCCGTTGGGCAGGGCCAGGTGTGGTCGGGCAGTGTAGCGCTGGAAATGGGATTGATCGATCAGCTCGGTGATCTTGCTGCAGCCGTCACTGCAGCCGCCGCGATGGCGGAACTGGATAGCTATCAAGTGCTTTATATCGAGAAACCACTGAGCGCCGGTGAGCAGATACTGCAGCAGATGCTGGGCGGTTTCGGTGGCAGTCAGCTCTTTGCGAAACTCGGATTACCGCTTGCTATGACCGGTGTGCCGGCGACGCTGTGGCAGCAATTCAACAGCATGATAATGAGCCCAGGCAAGCGCATGCAGCTTTATCTGCTCTGTGAGGTCTGCACCAGTATCAGGTGAACACTTCAGGGCCTTGTTACTGAAAAGCTGATGCTGGAGGCTCCTTAAGGTCCTGACTTTATGATACTGGGCTTGAGGCCTGGGCTGCAGCATTAACATTATGAACAATATGCAGCGGGTTAATGGTGCCGATAATCACTGCACTGACGGCCGGATGGCTGAAAATAAACTCCATGCTGCGCTGAACCGGATCCATGCCGGCCGCATTCTGCTCAGCAGCCGGTGCGCCGATGCTGTGACCGCTGTTCAAAGCCTTCTTGATCAGCACGCCCTTGTTTAGCTGGAAGGCACGATCAAGAACGCTTTTTTCAGCAACCTCCGCAGGATTGTAAGTCACCATCACCAGGTCCGAATGCTCAAGCGCGGCGATACCGCCGGCGGCTGTTTTAGTGGACATGCCAAATGCGCGTATCAACCCCCGCTCGCGGAATCTCTGCAGCTCTGCAAAACAATCGCTGTTATTAATGATGTCCATGTCTTTGCCATCGGAATGTACCAGCACTAAATCCAGATAATCAGTATGCAGGCGTTGCAGACTGCGCTCCACGCTGGCACGGACATGGGCGGCACTGAAGTCATAAGAGGAGTTTCCTTGCTCAAATTCCTCACCCACTTTAGTGCAGATTACCCAGTCGTGGCGCTGTTCCAGCAATCTGCCCAGCCGCTCTTCGCTGCTGCCATAGGCCGGGGCGGTATCAATCAGGTTAATGCCCAGTTCATGGGCAAGGCGCAGAATCTGTTGCACATCGGAATCATCGGGAAGTTCAAATCCCTGCGGATATTTCACACCGGTATTGCGGCCAAATTTGACGGTACCCAGACCCAGGCAGGAAACTTCAATGCCAGTCTGACCGATCAAGCGTCTGGGTAATATTTTCCCGGTGCTCATCTGAACATGCCTTCCCAGCGCGGTATCGCAAAGTCCGGGAATTTGAACTGAGCGGACAGAGGACTGGCAATACCCGCTACCGCACCGGCACTGAATTCAGGCACAAGCTGTTGCGAGCGAAGGTTCTGCAAAACGGCGTCGCCCAGATCAGGACTCAGCGTCAGTTTAGTTGGCCAGGTGATCAACAGATTCTGCGCCGTACCGACATACGCATTGTCCGGACGCTGCAAATTTAACACTTTGGGTTCCGCGCGATTAATGAAAAAACTGCCCCATTGTGCGGCACTGAAATCTACCCAGGGGAACATGCAGCTGAGCTCCTCACGGGCAATGTGCTGTTGTTCCGCGGCACTGCGATTGACACCTTTCTCTGCTATCTCACCACCGATATACCACACCTGTTGTGTGCGCGCACCGGCGACGGTTTCGTCATCCAGTGGATGCGACGTTATGGTGAGTCGTGGCGCCATACCAAAGCTGTCACCAATGCAATGAACAAAAACCGGGTCGGGATGATCGAGATGAACACAGACCATGTGCAAGGGACGTTTTTGCATTTCTGGTTTGCTGATGCCCGCCTCCTTGAGCAGTGTTTCATTACCTTCACCAGCGCACAGGA
>Ga0209702_10001750_pt1 | contig 39998 bp, 28 predicted proteins | sample FRY01_FD_187210 | JGI IMG/M metagenome (GOLD analysis project Ga0209702, IMG submission 187210) | Freshwater microbial communities from Lake Fryxell liftoff mats and glacier meltwater in Antarctica - FRY-01 (SPAdes) (version 2) | ecosystem: Environmental > Aquatic > Freshwater > Ice > Glacier...
TGAACTCGGGGTCGTGTCTTCTGCGTTTCGCTTTCATTTTGTGTTCGTTGGGTTCGGTCTCTATCGGCCACCCCCAACCACCACAATCATAGTTTAACCTCTGGCCCGAATTTCGGGGTCCACCTCAGTCTCGGCGAAATCAAAGCCCGCACGCGAACCGTCCGCCGGGGATTTTCAAAGCCATTTTCACAATGCGATGTCCGGCGCCCAATCGTTTCGAAAAACCGCGCAGCGAAAACACACAGCCCACCGCAGTGATGAATGCACCGAGGGTGAGTTCGACAATGCCGTCGGTTATCATCTGGATGACAAATCCGATGCTAATCATGCCTGCCGCAGACAACGCCAGACGAGTCGAGGGAGTAGCCCATGCGAATCGGGAAAGGCGGCGGGCAATTCCCAACACCACCAATCCATGGATGTAGGTGGTAAGCGCGAAGGCCCAAGCCGCCGCAACGACGCCGTAAACTCGTATCATCACTAGAGCCAACGTTAGGTTGAGCAGATTGAGGTGGGTTTGACTGACATAAATCCAGTCGGACCTACCTTTGGCCCGCTGGATATAACCCAAGGGAAAAGTGATCACCTGTCCGAAGATGCCAACGGCCAGCCAAGGCAGCAGTTCTGCGCCGGCTAGAAAATTGGCCGAGTAGAACAGATGCATGAGCCAGGGAGCAAAGGCCAGCGTGCTGAGGATGCCGGGGAGCGCGAGCAGGATGCCAATCTCAATCTGCTCGTTGACCAGGCGGTTGACTTGTTCGTCGTCGTGCGCCACCGCCGTCAGGCGCGGATAAAAGTCTGTGCCCATGGCGCCGAGAATAAAACCCGCGAACATTCCAGAAATCCCCCATGCGGCCTGATAGATGCCATTGGAGTCGAGCCCCAGTTGGCGGATGATCAACGAGCGAATGGCGAGGCCAAGAACAGCGGCCAGCACCGCGCCATACATGAACGCGACTCCCAAGGCAACGAGCCGCTTGGAATTCGACAGCGTTTCCGCCCACGTCTGTGTGATGCGCACCGTCTTAATGCGGTGGGCGAACCACCACGCAGAGCCGAGGTTGATGGCCGCCGTAACCAGCAGCACAGGCACGATTCCCCGTTCCCCCAGCCACCAGTAAAGTCCCACCGCTACCACCGTGCCACCAACGGCTCCCAGCACATTCAACCGGGCCAGATCACCAATTCGGCGGGTGCCTTGAATCAACGCGGTACGGCCCCCGGCCACCGCACTTAGAAAAACGGTTCCGCCCAGCAATGCCACCGCCCACGCGCGCTCGCCCGACCCAAAGGCCCAAATGCTGAGTGGATACGAGAACGCGGCTGTCAAAATCCAGCCCAACAGCCCCGTCAGCCAGCAGATGCGGCACAAGGTTTTGACCGTGCGCGCAATCCGATGAGGGTCGCCGCTGCCATGAGCTTCCGCCACTTCGCGCACGCCGCTGGAATCAAGGCCGAGTCCGGCAATGGTCCCCACCAGTCCGGTGGCTGAAACGTAAAGTCCCACCAAGCCCACGCCCGACGGCCCCAGCAGCACCGCCACCAGTTTGGTGCGCACCATGCCGATGATATAATTGATCCCCTGCGCTCCGCCGATGATGGAGGACGACTTCAGGATCTGGCCGTAACTATTGGCCGGTTTGGGAGAAGGATCGGACACAGGGAAAAATGCCGAGACGTGAAATGAACGGCTTGGGCCAACGTGCGCGCGGGCGGCAAAAATCATCGGCTCAATCTGCTTCCGGAAGTGCTCGGTCTGGCCTTCAAAGAGCCACCAAATTCTTGGGGCAAAAGAAATGTGGGTCTTCTGCAATTAGCGTGGTTGGAGATCTAGGGCTCCGAGGACGAAGAGGATGCGTGTCCTGAAGGAATCAAAGCGATGAAAGCCGCGGGCATTATTTTTGAGGGTCTGAATGCGGCTGTTGCAGACGCCGTTGAGGGCGCAGCCGCCAGCGGTGACAAGGTGCTCGACGGGAACCTGAGTGTGCAGCCAGCGCAGCGAGGCGAGCACAGCTTCCTCGAAGTGGGCCTGGACGGAAGCCGCGATGTCCTTTTCGCGCTGGCTGATCTCGGCGGTGCGGAGGCGCGGTGCACCGAGGCGTTGCGCAAGGGCCGGGGAGTAGAGAGGCGGCAGGGTGATCTCGCCGGTGGCCGGGTCGGTGCATTCCTCGAGGTTTTTGCCGAGGGGCCGGAAGAAGTCGCGGTGCAGACGGAATTGTGAACCAGAGGGCAGAGGGCGGAGGGCGGAGGGCAAAGGGCTAAGAGCGGAGGGCGGGAAGCTCAACAGTTCGCGCATGAGATCGAGGTGGCGCGGCTCGCCATAGGCGCCCAGACCCATGACTTTGTATTCTTCGCCAAAGCGGTCGAAGCCGATGAACTGGCAGAGTGCGGTGTAGAAGACGCCGAGGGAGTCGGGCATGAAGACGCGATCCAGAATTTCGATGCGGTTGCCCTCGCAGCGGGCGTACATGGCGGAAGTAAAATCGCCGGCGGCATCGTAGCTGAAACCGGCGGCGCGCTCGAAGTCGCTGGAGTAGAAGGAACTGGCGATGTGCGCGAGGTGGTGTTCGACGCGCTGGACTTGGAAACGGCAGTCGGCCAGCGGGACGCCGCAGGCGTCGGCGACGAGGTGCTGGAGGCTCTGCATTTTCGAACGCCGTTGAAAATGGGTGAGCACGCCGCGGGCGGATTTGAACGGGGTGCGCAGGACATGTTTGGCCTTGGCGGAAAGGTTGGCGTTGCTGTCGTTGCCAATGGCGATGTAGTCGATGTCCTTGACGCTCGCGCCGGCCATCTGGAGCACGGCGGCGATGGCGCGTCCGGGAAAGCCGGCGATGTGCTTGTGGCGCTGGCCGAGACGTTCCTCCGCGACGGCGGCGACGAGGCGGCCATCGCGCAGGGCGCAGGCGGCGGCGTCGGGGTGGAAGGCGTTCAGGCCCAAAATCAGCATGGGAGAGGATGAAAGCGGAATTTTGGGGACGATGGGCCAAGGAAACGACACAGGACAAAGTCCCTCTGCGTCAATAATGGTAACGGGCTTGGGCGAAGAGCAGTTTTTCCTCGGTGACCCGGTAGACGAGGCGATGTTCTTGAGTGATGCGTCGGGACCAAATGCCTGAACCGAGGTGACGAAGGGGCTCGGGCTTGCCGATGCCGTTGAAGGGATCGCGGCGAACAGCTTCGATCAGTTCGAGGACCTTGCGTGCGGTTTTCCGGTCCGTGGCCACCCAGTGAGCCAGATCCTCCAAAAAATCCCGGTCGAAGACGAGGATTCGATCCTGGCTCATCGGGCGCTTGCGAGGCGGGCATGCAGGTCGTCGGTCGAAAGTTCCTCACCTTCCCCGATGCTGAGCCGGTGCAGGGCAGTCAGCAAGCGCCGCGCGTTGGCGGGAGAGCGGAGTCGAGGGACGCGGGGGCGTTATTGGCAGGTTGGCGATGGATTCGAGATTGTTGAGTTCCGATGCGTTTCAAGGATTTGGCGCTCGGTTGATGGTGCCGGGTTTACCCGCAGGAACCAAGAACGAAGAACGAAGAACGAAGAACGAAGAACGAAGTGTCCCGCGGAGGGGGGCTACGGGAGCCGCCGACGCAAGAGCCAGCACCCTGAGAACAACGTCATCAGCAGGAGCAAGCCGACACCGGATTCAGGAACTGGGCGGAGGGAAAGGTTGTCGAAGACCAGGAAATTATCCCCGTACTCGGTGTTACCGGGGGCCAATTCGGCATGAGCGCCGAATGTTTCCAAGGTGGCATCGGCGGCATTGGGCAGGGTGCCGGTGAAGGGAAGCGTATCGGCGCCCGCGATGAGGGCGGAGAAGCCGGCATTGAGACCGTCCCGCATGAAACCAACGGTGAGGTCGTAGGTGCTGTCGTAGAAGAGATCGTAGCCGGTTGAGGTACGCGTATCGGCAGAATCGTACCAGACGATCTCCAGGCGGTCAGCGAAGGACACGTTTGGTTCTAGCGAGATGTTGAAAAGTGAGTTGGCGCTCTCATCGCGGAACGTCCAGCCAAACGAATCACGGCCCGGGAAATCCGCTGTGCTTGACTGCACGGCGAATTTCAAGGAGAGGAAGGAATTGACCAGAGGGCCGCCATAAGTGTTCGAAAGCTCAACGAGTGGTTCGACTGGGGTGTCAAGCCAACCTCCGAGCGCGGCGCCATGGTTGCCTGGCGCGCTACCGGCGTACCCGAACTCGACAAAGAATGAGATATCCGGAGTCGGATCATTGATCACCCAACCGTTTTGGCCTGCGACATCCGCCGTTACGTTGTCGGTGTTGTATTCAGGGCTGTCGAATCCTGCGATGAGGATTTGGCTCTGGGCGAAGGGGGCCGCCACGAGGGCGAACAAGGGGAGCAGATAGGAGCGCATATGGAGGAATGGTTATGGATTTAGAGGAAGTGGGAGGAGATTGGTGAGAACGGGGAGATAATACGGAACATGTGTCAAGATATAGCAAATCAAATGTGTGCGGTCAATATAATTTTTGCGACTCAAATTTAATGCTCGGATCCGAGCATGCTGCCGCCCTTGGTCGATCGGCGGCCCGGGACCTGGGGGGAGGGGGGTAAGGGGTTAAGGGGGAAGGGGGAAGGGGGATAGGTGCAGCTTGGTTGTTGGTTCTTGGTAGTTGGTTGTTGGTTTTTTGATTTTTAGCGGCCGCCGATGCGGCCGAGGACGACGTAGAGGGTTTTGAGAAGGATGCTGCAGTCGAGCACGAGGGAGGCGTGGGTGACATAGTACAGGTCGAAGGCGAGTTTGCAAGCGGCGTCTTCGATTCCTTCGCCGTACGGGTAGTTGACTTGGGCCCAGCCTGTGAGGCCGGGTTTGGCGAGGTGGCGGAGGTGGTAGCCGGGCAGTTTGTCTTCGTATTCGGCCACGCAGAGCGTCCATTCCGGGCGGGGGCCGACCAGGCTCATGTAGCCGCGGAGGACGTTGAAGAGCTGGGGGATTTCATCGATGCGGGAGCGGCGCAGCCAGTGGCCGAGGCGGGTGATGCGGTCATCGCCGGGGGCGGTGGTGGTGCCGTCGCGTTCGGCGTGGAGCCGCATGGTGCGGAATTTGCAGATGGAGAACTCGCGGCCGCGGAAGCCGACGCGTTGCTGCCGGAAGAAGGCGGGACCGGGACTGTCGAGGCGGATGGCGAGCCAGACGAGGGCGCAGAGCGGCGCGGTCAGAACGAGGCCCGCCGTCGACACCACCAGATCCAGCAGGCGCTTCAACTGCCAGAAGGCCGAGGCCTGGAGATGAAGGAAATCGCGCTCGAACAGCCACTGCGTCGGGTCGTGTGCGAGGTCGAGCATGCGCAACCGCTGGGTCCAGAACCACTGCCAGGAATAAACGGGCACGCCGGAGGCATGGAGCGACGCCAGCACCGGGGCGAAAGCGGAAAGCCGGTCGGAAGCGTCGGGCCCGAGCACGAGCACGGTCGGAGCCCCCGAGGAGCCTGCTCCCGTCCCGTGCGGGCGGTGGAGGTGGGCTTCGAGCGTCGCACGGTCGAGCTGGCCGGGGTCGAGCCGGACCAGCCCGCAGGTGCGGCCGGCCAGTTTCAGCCCGTCCGCCAGCCGCTGCCGGGATTTTTCGTCGCCGAGGAGCACGAGTTGGAGGGCTTCGCCCTCGTGGCGGCTGCCCAGAAACTGGCGGCGGGCGAGCACGCCCAGAATGGTGAAGAGCATGGGGGCCGCCATCAGGAGGAAACGGCTGGGCTGGCCGGGCATGCCGTAGCTGCCGAAAAGCGCGACCCCGCCGGCGCCGACCACGGTCGCCGCCACTCCGGCGATCAACGATTCCGAGGAGAAGCGCAACGAGACGAAATCCGTGTCCCGGTCGTAGGCGCCGACCAGCCAGCCGGCCAGCAGCGAGATGGTGCAGGGGATGAGGAAAACGATGGCATTCGGCAGCGCGGAGCCATTGCGGACGAGGACGAGCAGACCGAGACAGGCCCCGAAAGCGAGCGACCACAAGACCAGGTCCACCAGCAGCCAGGGCAGCGGGCGCATGGCCCGATGCGGCCGCTGGGCCCCGTGGATCGGCTTCCGAAGGGGATCGATGGGCCGCTCCGGCCACGATTGCAGAACGTCCCGGGAAGCGCGCCTAGGCGGTGCATCGGCTGCAAACGGGGAGAGATTCATAGAAGGAGGTGGGAGAAAATATCGGCCGCCACATTCTGGCAGGCATTATCAGGGCGGAATTTGTACCAATTTTAGCAAGAACCACAGCAAATCAGCCACGTGTCTGGAGTCGAGACAAAGAAATTTCCGGCGCGAAACCGGGAAATCAGAACTCCCGCCGTAGGCCAGTCGGGTCGATACGATCACCGGCCTAGCGGCGGCGGCGGCACACTCCGGAGATGGCGGCACACTCCGGAGATGAGACCGGCGAGCGCCAGCAGCCCGGTCGCCGGCTCCGGCACCACCGCCTGGATTGAGAGAGCGTCGAAGACGAAGAAGTTATCGCCGTACTCCGCGGAGTTCGGATCGCGTGTGATGCTGGCTCCGATCGACTGCAGGGTCGACTCGGACAGGCTGGACAGGGTGCCGGAAAAAGGCAGGGTCTCGGTTCCGGTGATCGACGCGGAAAAGACGGCGTCCGGACCGCTGCCAGTAAACGCGATGGCGAGGTCGTAAGCGCTGTTGTAAAAAAGATCGTATCCCGTCTCGGTGCGGACGTTGGCCGCATTGTACCAGACGACCTCCATCCGGTCCGAGAACGAAAGATTGGGTTCCAGCGAAATGGTCAGCAGCGAGGTGTTGCCGGCATCCCGGTAGTTCCACCCAAACGAATCGGCCCCGGGGTATTCCGGGGTGCTTGGCTGGACGGCAAATTTCAGCGTGGCCAGCGAATCGACCAGACGGCCGCCGTAAGCGTGGGCCAGTTCCACCCGGTCATTGACCGGGCTGTCGAGGTAGGCGCCCACCGCCGCTCCTTGATTGCCTTCCTCACTGCCCAGATACCCCCAGTTCACAAAAAACGATAAATCCGGGGTGGGGTCGTCGATCACCCACCCGTTTTGTCCGGCCACGTCGTCCGTTTCATTGTCGATGCTGAATTCGGGGGCGTCAAAACCTGCTGAAAAATTAACCGCATGAGCACTGGTGGCCGCGGCCAGCAGTGTGAAAACGAGATGGAATGGGCGAACGGTCATGATGATTAGCGGTTGCCTCTTTTTGGTGGCGTGGGCGGAATGGGAGAAGGAGGAGGCGTGTGGACACCGCCGAACGGGCGGCCGGCACGAGGGTTGGGAAACTCCACGTGAATGGTGATGTGTCCCGGAGGCGGCGTGATGATGATCGGCAGCACCGGATTCCGGCGACGGGCCTCGGCGTCAGGCGCGCAGAGAACGGAAGCCAAAACGGCAAACGCGGTAATGTAGGGAGGTGACGCATTCATATAGGCAGACTCTATAACCAATAGATCCTTGGCGGTCAATGCAAATCTCCTGTGTCAAAATCGCCACCAGACCGCCACCGACCAAACCAACCACGCCCGCTTGCCAGCGGCGGCCCGCACGGCACCGTCGTGCCACGGCGTCCGCTCTCCCTCTCATGCCCGAACCCACCGAAAACCAACACCTCCGCCGTCTCGGCCGCGTGTTCGCCCGTGCGCCGATCTACTTCATCACCACCTGCGTTGCGGACCGACGCGCGCTCCTCGCCAACGCCGCGGCGGCCACGATCCTGATCGAGGAATGGCGCACCGCCTTGTCGCGGCATCAATGGGCGGTGGGACGCTACGTCATCATGCCCGATCATGTTCACTTTTTCTGCCGCCCGCAGCCGCAGGCCGTACGCCTGTCCTCCTTCATGCGGGCGTGGAAATCATGGTCGGCGAAAAGCGTTTTGCGGGCGCTGGGCCGGCCCGCTCCGTTGTGGCAACCGGAGTTCTTCGATCACGTGCTGCGCTCAGAACCGAGCTATCTGGAGAAATGGGAATACGTCCGGCAGAATCCAGTGCGGGCCGGGCTGACCAGGGAAGTGGGCGAGTGGCCATGGCAGGGGTTCATTCATGATCTTGATTGGTGCGAGTGACGCGCGGAGCGCCCTGTGCTGTAGCTGGGGTCCCTCCTGTAGCTGGGGTCGGTGACCCCTGTCGTCGGCCCGGCCCGCCGGCCCGGCCCACGTCGGTTGTCGCACGCTGTTTCGCACCAGTTCCGGGGTCACCGACCCCGGCTACAGCTCGCCGCCGTCCGCGGTTCTCTATTTCTTTTTTGTAGCTGGGGTCGGTGACCCCGGCCCGCCGGCCCGGCCCACGTCGGTTGTCGCACGCTGTTTCGCACCAGTTCCGGGGTCACCGACCCCGGCTACAGCTCGCCGCCGTCCGCGGTTCTCTATTTCTTTTTTGTAGCTGGGGTCGGTGACCCCGGTCGTCGGCCCGGCCCGCCGGCCCTGCTCACGTCGGTTGTCGCACGCTGTTTCGCACCAGTTCCGGGGTCACCGACCCCGGCTACAGCTCACCGCCGTCCGCGGTTCTCTATTTCTTTTTTGTAGCTGGGGTCGGTGACCCCGGTCGTCGGCCCGGCCCGCCGGCCCGGCCCACGTCGGTTGTCGCACGCTGATTCGCACCAGTTCCGGGGTCACCGACCCCGGCTACAGCTCGCCGCCGTCCGCTGATTCGCACCAGTCTCGGGGTCACCGACCCCGGCTACAGCTCGCCGCCGTCCGCGGTTCTCTATTTCTTTTTTGTAGCTGGGGTCGGTGACCCCGGTCGTCGGCCCGGCCCGCCGGCCCGGCCCACGTCGGTTGTCGCACGCTGTTTCGCACCAGCACCAGTTCCGGGGTCACCGACCCCGGCTACAGCTCGCCGCCGTCCGCGGTTCTCTATTTCTTTTTTGTAGCTGGGGTCGGTGACCCCGGTCGTCGGCCCGGCCCGCCGGCCCGGCCCACGTCGGTTGTCGCACGCTGTTTCGCACCAGTTCCGGGGTCACCGACCCCGGCTACAGCTCGCCGCCGTCCGCTGTTTCGCACCAGTTCCGGGGTCACCGACCCCGGCTACAGCCGTCCGCGGTTCTCTATTTCTTTTTTGTAGCTGGGGTCGGTGACCCCGGCCCGCCGGCCCGGCCCGCCGGCCCGGCCCACGTCGGTTGTCGCACGCTGTTTCGCACCAGCACCAGTTCCGGGGTCACCGACCCCGGCTACAGCTCGCCGCCGTCCGCTGTTTCGCACCAGTTCCGGGGTCACCGACCCCGGCTACAGCTCGCCGCCGTCCGCTGTTTCGCACCAGTTCCGGGGTCACCGACCCCAGCTACAGCTCGCCGCCGATCACCCGACCAGGCGGACGCGCACCCGTCGCCTGCGGCCGCTCCAATTGCCACTTGGCACCGGGAGTAAATCCAGGATGATGCCATTCATTGCGCACCGGCAGTCCGGCTTCATCCCACACCGCCCCACCGTTCACCAGCCCCACCGTTCACCAAACCCGCCCGCCATGAATCTGACCCGACGCAGCCTGCTCCATCGCGGCACCCTGGCCCTGGCGGCCGGATCCTCGCTTCCCGCGGTCCGCGCCGCCGAACCGGCCGCGGCCGTGGCCGCCGGCGATCTGCCGCTGATCGTCTCGACTTGGCCGTTCGGCAAACCGGCCAATGAGGCCGCGCTCAAATCTCTGCTGGGCGGAGGCAGCCTGCTCGATGCCGTGGAGCAGGGCATTCATGTGACCGAGTCCGATCCAAAGAACGCCTCGGTCGGACTGGGTGGCATTCCCAATGCCGCCGGGGTGGTCCAGCTCGATGCCTGCATCATGCATGGCCCCGGTCATCAGGCCGGCAGCGTGGCCGCGATCGAAGGCATCGTGCATCCGATTTCCGCGGCCCGCCGGGTGATGGAAAAGACGCCGCACGTCATGCTCGTCGGCGAGGGCGCCCGCCTCTTCGCCCTCGAACAAGGACTCGCCTCGGTGCCGCTGGACACCACCGCCGCCTACGCGGCCTGGCGGAAAAAGCGCGCCGCCGAAGCCGAAGCCGCCGCCCGCGAGGCCGATCCCGAAAAGAAAAAGGAAAACCACGACACCATCGCCCTGCTCGTACTCGGCACGAATGGCGACATCGCCGGCGGCTGCTCGACCAGTGGCTGGGGCGGCAAGCTGCCCGGCCGCGTCGGCGACTCCCCGATCATCGGCGGCGGCCTGTACGTCGACAACGAAGTCGGCGCGGCCGGAGCCACCGGACTGGGCGAAAACGTCATGCGCTACTGCGGCTCGTTTCTCGTCGTCGAGCTCATGCGCCAGGGCCTGCATCCCGAGGAAGCCTGCCTCGAAGCCATCCGCCGCATCGCCAAAAAAGACCCGAAGGGCATCGACATCAGCGTCAGCTTTGTCGCCCTGGACAAAAAGGGCCGGTTCGGCGCCGCCGGATCGGCCAACGGATTTCAATATTCAGTGACCCACCGCGGGTCGAGTGCAGTCCTGACCGCCCCAGGGGTCGGACCGCTCGACATCGGTCCGGTCGGCGGGAATCGGAAGGATCAATAGCGGGAGTGAGGCATGGTTCGGGTGTCCTGCTGAAGGACAGGCTGGAAGCGGCGTCCTCCCCTATTTGGCGACCTCGCCCTGCTTCAGGCTGGCCAGCCATTCGAAGATCAGACCGAGCCCTTGCGGATCGAGCATGGTGGTGCCGACCGGCGGCATCTGGCCCGGTCCGCGGCTGCTGACGCGAACCGGCAGGACTGAGCGCCCCGGATCGCCGGGGGCGATCAGGCGGGCGTCGGGCATGCTGTAGGTGCCGTGCTGAGGCGCGGCGTCGACGAGGTGGCGCGCCTCTCCTTCGATCCACGGGCTGAGGTCCATGCGGCTGTTGCCGCCGCCTTCGTGCATGTGGCAGTGGGCGCAGTTGGTGGCGAGATAGGCTTTGGCGCGATCAGCCAGCGGGGCGGCGGCATCGTGCGGATCGACGAACCGGGGCAGTTCGGCGGGCGGCTTCGGCAGCGGGGATGCCGACCCGGCGCTGCCGGACGGAACCGCAAACATCCCGAGGTCGGCAAAGTGCGTCAGCTGGTTGAGCGGGGCGCCGCCGGCGGTCACGTCGCGATTGAGCTGCGCGGCGGTCAGGCTGAGCGCGTAATTCGCCCCGCGAGCGTGACACATCACGCACTCGGAGCGCGACGGCACCGTCCATTCCCGGCCGGCGACGGCCAGGCGCGTTCCTTTGCTGGGAGCCAGGGTGGCCTCGGTCTGCTCGTCGTTCCACACGTACGAATACGCCGTCCAGTCCGCCTCTTGTTTGAGCAGCAGCCGCGTCTCCAGGCGTCGTGCGGCCGCGGCGGCGGTCGCCGGAAGGGTGAGCGTCTGCACCAGCGCGATGCCGTCGGGCAGAGTCCACGATTTCCACGGCCCGGCGGCGTCGTGCAGCGACGGCAGCGTCGCCGTCTCCCGGCCCGGCAGCGCCAGCATCCGCGCGCCCACGGCCCCGTCATGCCAGGCCGGGGCGTTGATTTCGTACGGCTGAACGCCAGGGGCCGGTTGCAGATCGACCACCGAGGCGAACAATCCAGTCTCGCTCAGCCGTGTCGGAAACGGCACTCGGTCGGGAGCCGGCGGCGGTGCCGGCTCGAGCCGGACAATGGCATCGCCCAGGTGATCGGCGATGAGGATGTCCCCGGCCTCGTTGGTGCCGAAGCCGGCGATGGCCATCGGGGTGTCGGCGAGCTCGCGGTGCCAGAGCAGCGATGTGCCGTCGTGCCGCGCCGCCCAGACCCGGCCGGTGCCGTAGTCGCCGTAAATGTACGCCCCGTGCAGCTCGGGAAACCGTTTGCCTCGATAGACGAAGCCGCCGGTCAGTGAGCGGAACAGCGCATGGTCGTGTTCGATCGTCGGTGGCGTGAAGGCGGCCGGACCGCGCAGGCGACCGGGCTGAAAGACGCGGCTGCCCTCGTATTCGCTCCAGCCGTAGTTCGCGCCGCGCTTGAGCAGGTGCGCGTACTCGCGCAGGTCCTGACCGTTTTGCCCGACCCAGATCTGCCCGCTCTCGGGATCGCTGGTGAGGCGCCATGGATTCCTCAACCCGTACGCCCACGTCTCCGGCCGGATGCCGTCCTGGCCGACGAAGGGATTGTCCGGCGGCACGCGGTACGCCTGGCCGGCCGACGCGCCGTCGACGTCGATCCGCAGCACCTTGGCCAGCAGCGAAGTGGTGTCCTGGCCGGCCAGGTTGCTGTCGCCATTCGGCGTGCCGTCGCCGCTGGTGACGTAGAGCATGCCGTCGTTGCCAAAGGCGGCGGCCGCGCCGTTGTGGCCATTGGACGGCCATTCGATGATGGTCATGGCCGTGGCCGGGTCGATGCCATGCGGTGCCTCGCGCGACACGGTGTAGCGCACGATGCGGGAATGGTGTTGGTCCCCCGGCCCCATGCCGTTGGAGCCGATGTAGAGGTACCCATTTTCCGCGTAGCGTGGGTGAAAGCACAGACCGTAGGCCACTTCGGAAGTCCCGGGGATTTCCAGGAGCGGTTCCAGTTCGCTGCTCTCCGGGTCGTCCACGAACCCCCGGAGCGTGCTTTGGTAGACATCCCAGGCCAGATTGTCGAGCACGAGCAGGCGGTTGGTGCCCGGCTCCCGTTCAATCGCCACCGGCCGCTTCAGCGGCAGCTTGGCATAGGCCTTGACCGCCACCATTTCCGCCGGCTTGTCCGGCGATCCTCGGAGCCGCGGGTTCTGCCATTCGGGGCGGGGTTCGGCGGCCGCCGGACTGTCCACGAGCAAAAACAAAACAAGGCAGGCCAACAGAGGTGATGGACGCATGGTGGGATGGAGGCGGGTGGATGGCAGGACGGGCGCGGGATCCGACGCCGGGGCACGCACCGGCGGGGATCGGCGCGGCAGTGTGGACGCATTCGTTCCCCTCGCCCGCGCTTTTTTACGGTAAGGCCGGCCTCGGGCGCAGGGGGCATGCCGTCAGGCGAGAGTCCATGTCGGGATGGCGGTGCGCCCCGCCGGGGGAGCGGTCGTACGACACCGCCTCAAACCGCCTCATCCACCCCACGAGGTGCGCAAGTGCCGGATGAAATTGCCGTGCAGCACTCCGGCGATGTCCGCCTCGCCGTACCCGCGGGCCGCCATCAGGCCGGGCAGTTGCTGCAGGCCGGCGATGGAATCGAGGTCCTGCGGCGTCTGCTCGGTGCCGAAGCAGCCGTCGAGGTCAGTGCCCAGGCCGACGTGGCGGGCGTTGCCAGCGAGCTGGCAGAAGTGGTCGAGGTGGTCGACGAGTTTTTCCAGGCGCAGGCCGGACGACTGGGGCGTGGTCTGGCCGCGCTCCCAGCCCGGAATCATCATCCAGGCGTCGAGAGCGAGCCCGACCACGGCGCCGCGGTCGACGAGGGCGCGGAACATGTCGTCGCTCAACTGCCGCTGATGCGGGGTGAGCGCGCGGGCGTTGTGATGGCTGGCCCACACCGGACCGGAGAAGACCTCGAGCGCCTGCCAGAAGCACTCGTCGCTGAGGTGGGTCACATCGAGAATCATGCCGAGGCGGTCGATTGCCCGCAGCAGGTCCAGTCCGCCGGGAGGAAATCCACCGAGCGCATCCGTGCCCTGCGCATACACCCCCGGACCGTAATGGGCCGGACCGATCGCCCGCAGACCGCTGGCATGCGCGCGCTCGAGGTGCTCGATCGTGATCAGCGAATCCGCCCCCTCCAGGCTGAGCACGTACCCGACCGGCAGCCGCGCCGCCGTGTCGTCGTCGGCGTTTTGCCATGCCGCCAGATGCGCGTCCAGTCCGGCGAGGTCGCGGATCTGCACCATTTCCCCGGCTTCCTCCATCGCCTGGTACCACGCCAGCTGCGCCTGCGTCATCGCCCACGCCTGGTGCGGCGACCTCCAGCCGAAGACCGGGCTGTAGGCATCATGTTCGAGCCGCGCGAGCTGGGTGGCCACGCACAGGCCGACTCGGGCGCGCCGCATTTCCGGCAGGGTCACGGTCCCCCGGCCGCGGCCGGCCTTGTCGCTCAGGTGCGCCTCGCGGTGCCGCAGTTCGTCGAGCGGCAGGCGCAGGTCGCGGTTCCACTCGATGGCGTTGAGCGCCAGATCGAGGTGCACGTCGAAGATGAATGGTGTCGTCATGGTGTTCAGAGAAGGGCATTGAGACCGAGGACGAGGGCCAGGCCGATCAGGCCGATCAGGGTTTCGGTGACGGTCCAGGTGCACAGCGTCTGCCCGACGGTCAGGCCGAGGCTTTCTTTGACGATCCAAAATCCGCCGTCGTTGAGGTGGGACAGAAACAACGAACCGCAGCCGATGGAGAGCACCAGCATCTCACGGTGAATCCCGGGATCGGTCTGGAGGATCGGGGCCATGATGCCGGCGGCCGCGGTGATCGCGACGGTCGCTGAACCGGTCGCCACCCGGATGAAGGCGGCCACCAGCCAGGCATACAGGAGAGGCGGCAGATGCAGCACCCCGGCCAGTTCCCCCATCGCATCCGCCACCTTGGCTTCGCGCAAGACCCGCGCAAATCCGCCGCCGCCGGCCACCACCAGCAGCGCCATGCCAATCCCGGCCACACTTTGCTCGGTGAACGCAAGCAGCTGCCCGCGACTGAATCCACACGCCCGCTGAAACAGCCACCCCGCCGCCAGCACCGCAATGACCAGCGCAAACACCGGATGCCCGATGGCAGTGAAGGTGCCTCGCAGCCCGCTGCCAACCGGCAGCACCAACTCCGCCAGCGTGCCCAGCATCATCAGGACGATCGGCAGGCAGACGATGAACAGCGTGACCGCAAACGACGGCCGCGGACGATCCGCCGACCGGGCCGCCGCCAGCGCCGGCGGATCGACGTGCACATGCTTCGCCGCGAGCCGCGCGAACCAAGGCCCCGCCACCGCCGCCGTCGGCAGCCCGATGAGAAACCCCCAGCCGAGCACCGCGCCAGTATTTGCGCCCAGCGCGGCAATCGCCGCCACCGGGCCCGGGTGCGGCGGCATCAGTCCGTGCATCACCGACAAAAACGAAAGCAACGGAATCGCCAGCAGCAAAAACGGCCGCTTCGTTTCATGCGCCAGCGTGACCATCACCGGCAGCAGCAGCAGCAAGCCAACGGCAAACCACGTCACCAGCCCGACCGAAATCGCGAGCGCGGCCACACACCACCCGACCCGCTGCGGCCCGAAAAACGCGCTGAACCGCTGCGCCAGCACCTGCGCCGCCCCGGATTCCGCCAGGAGTTTCCCCAGCATCGCCCCGAGCGCGATGACCGCCGCGATGCCGCCCATCGTCGCTCCCAGCCCGTCCTGAAAATGCTTCAGCGTGACCATCGGCCCCAGCCCGGCCCCCACCCCCACCACCAGCGAAGCCATGAACAGGGCGATGAACGCATTCCATTTCCTCCACGTCACCAGGACGACAAGGACCGCGATCGCGGCCACGGCAAGCAGCAGAAGGGTGGTGGTGCTGGACGGCATGGCCGACACCATTGCCAGAACCGGCTACGGCTGTCAGCCATTCATTTTGAGTCAACCCTTCACCACACCCCGACCACATCGCCCAGCCGGCCGCGGCCACCCGTTCGACATCGGAATCGATCCCTTGACGAGCCATGGTGAATCCATGCGGACTGGCCGCCGCCACGCTGGGCACCGTCGAGCAGGGCGGCGGCGGTCATGGGGCGTCATTGAATCGCCGAATCCCAATCCGTATAGTCCATATGCTGAAAGTGCGCCATTCGAACCCGTTCATGAGGTGCGCGCAACGGTTGGATTCATCCGGGAGGCTCCGACGCCCGCCACCGAATTGTCATTTCGTCACCTCCAGTGGCTCAGGTCAAGTCTGGGTGAGCGACTCGGACGCCATCACATGACCCGCCATCCCGTTTCCAGCGCCGGCCCTCAAGGTACATTCCGCTCGGAGGAAGCTGTAGCCGGGGTCGGTGACCCCGGATCGTCGCCACACTGCGACTCGCACCGAAGGCCGTCCACGCGCCTTCCACGCTCAGGTTGCGGCGGACGGCCCGCGACCCCGCGATGGCTCCCGCACGCGTCAAGAAGGGCGCGGGACAAAACACGCGCCAGTCGCGATGCTCGGGGCGAGGATCCGGGGGCGAGGATCGGTCACCGACCGGTGGCGACGACCGGTGGCGACGACCGGTGGCGACGACCGGTGGCGACGACCGGTGGCCGGTGGCGACGACCGGTGGCGACGACCGGGGTCACCGACCCCAGCTACAGTTGGACCGGTGGCGACGACCGGTGGCGACGACCGGGGTCACCGACCCCAGCTACAGTTGGATCAGCCCGGACCGTATCGCCTCGTCAATGACGGCACCGCTTACGCTGAAGGGGTAACGGTTTATGTGGATGAATTCTCCATCACCCCGCTGACCACGGTCTCGCTGAACGAAGCGTTGGACGCGCCGGGATTGGCTGTGGCGGCCGGCGGTTGCCGGGCCACGGACGTTGCGGTTCCGTTATCTCGGGGAGCTGGTGGTCAGGGTGAATGGCGTGGCCTTGCGTCTGAGCGCGCCCTCGGGAGGCGGCTGGACCGAACAGCGTCTGTATCTCAGTTCAAACCAGCCGGCGGTCGGCTGGGAGGTCGAAGTCGGCGACCAAGCCTGGTTGGACGCTGACCCCGGCAACCAGCCGGGCCACCACCACCATCACCCATGACGGCCAGGATGCGTTGGAAATCAACCGAATAGAGCCTGGACCGTCCGGGACGCTGGGCGAATATGCGCACACGACCGAGGTCACGGGACCCGGGGTGTTCCGATGCTGGTTCCGCGAAGGCATGGCCACTGTGCGCTCGATTTCCGACGACACGGGCATCATGACCGTTTACGCGAACCCGGACGTCTGGAAGGAATTTGCCACCCTCTGGACCGAAGTCCGCTTTACCGTCGCCGGCTTCGCGGACCCCGACGGCGTGGTCATCCGCGGCCGTTCGCTCGGGCCGTGCCTGCTCCTGGACCAGTTGCGCATCGACCCGCCGCCACCCACGCCATACGAAAAATGGGCTGAAACAACTGGTTTGCTGGGGCACCCGCTCGGCTCCTCCGACCAGGACGCGGATGGCGACGGAATGGTCAACTTGGTCGAATTCGCCTTCGGACTGCCGCCGCGGGCCGCCTTTTATTACGGTGTAGTCCACCCGCTGGCGGTCAGCCTCATTCCCCGCCCCGGCCAAGCAGACAGCCTGCTCGTGGAATTCCGGGCGGTGCCCGGAGTGGTTTACACCATCGAAACCCAGTTGCCGCAAAACCCCAACGCGTGGTCCCCAGCCGGAACGATCACCACGACCACCACCGGATCACGCACGTGGGAATCACCGCCTGGAATGACCGACAGCGGCCACCTCCTCGTGCGTGTTCGGGTTTCGCTGCCGTAGCACGCACCGACTCCTCAGACTGCGAGTCATCGGCCACGCACCGCGCCGGAAAATGGGCATGGCCGGAGCCGCAAGCTCAGACCAGCCGGGCCGCCAGCAGTTCGCGCTGGTAGACCAACTCCTTCGGCAGCTGGTCGTAGAGCTTCAGGAAAAGCTCTCCCTGGCTGAGGATTTCCGCACGCCACTCGTCGGGCACGAAGGCCATGGCACGGTCGAATTGTTCCTCGGTGAATTCGTCCAGCCCGTCGGTGTTGAAGTCCTCCCAGTGCGGCGTCCAGCCGATGCGGGTCTCGTGACCGGCGACGCGGCCCTGGCAGCGGTTGGCGATCCACTCGAGGACGCGCATGTTTTCCGCGAAGCCGGGCCAGAGGAATTTCCCCTCGGCGTCTTTGCGGAACCAGTTCACGTGGAAGAACCGCGGCAGGTGCTTGATGGCCCCGCGCATTTCCAGCCAGTGGTGGAAGTAGTCGCCCATGTGGTAGCCGCAGAACGGGACCATGGCCATCGGGTCGCGGCGGACCACGCCGACCGCCCCCGCCGCGGCCGCGGTGGTCTCGCTGCCCATGGTCGCCCCGACATACACGCCGTGGGCCCAGTTGAACGCCTGATAGACCAGCGGCATCGTGCTGGGACGGCGGCCACCGAAAATGATGGCGCTGACCGGCACGCCCTCGGGGTTCTCCCACTCCGGGTCGATGGTCGGGCACTGGGCCGCGGGCGTGGTGAACCGGGAATTCGGGTGGGCGGCGGGCCGGCCGCAGCCGGGTGTCCAGTCCTGCCCCAGCCAGTCGACGAGATGCGCCGGCGGTTCGGGCGTGAGCCCCTCCCACCAGACATCGCCGTCATCGGTCAGGGCGACATTCGTGAAAACGGTGTTGGCGGCCATGGCGTGCATGGCGTTGGGATTGCTCTGCCAGGACGTGCCCGGAGCCACGCCGAAAAAGCCGGACTCCGGATTGATGGCCCGCAGCTGCCCGTCGGTCCCGGGCCAGAGCCAGGCAATGTCGTCGCCGACCAGCGTCGTCTTCCAGCCGGCCTGGGCATAACTCGGCGGCGGCACCAGCATGGCCAGATTGGTCTTGCCGCAGGCGCTGGGAAAGGCCGCGGCCACATAGGTTTTGGTCCCATCGGGGGCGTGCAGCCCCAGCAGCAGCATGTGTTCGGCCAGCCAGCCTCCGTCGCGCGCCATGGCCGAGGCAATGCGCAGCGCCAGGCACTTTTTTCCGAGCAGCGCGTTGCCGCCGTAGCCGCTGCCGTAGCTCCAGATCATGCGATCCTCGGGGAAATGAACGATGTATTTGTCATCGGAACAGGGCCACGGCACATCGGCCTCGCCCGGAGCCAGCGGCTTGCCCAGGCTGTGCAGGCAGGGGACAAACGCCCCGTCAGCCCCCAGCTTCCCCAGCACCTCGTTCCCCATGCGCGTCATGATCCGCATGTTCACCACCACATAGGGAGAATCGGTCAGCTGCACCCCCACCTGCGCGAGCGGCGAGCCGATCGGCCCCATGCAGAATGGCACCACGTACATCGTCCGTCCGCGCATCGAGCCCCGGAATTTCTCCGTCAGCAGCGCCTTCATGTCGGCCGGAGCAGCCCAGTTGTTGGTCGGGCCCGCGTCAGCCTTCCGCCGCGAGCAAATGAATGTCCGCTCCTCCACCCGCGCCACATCCGACGGCGTCGAACGCGCCAGAAACGAATTCAGCCGCTTCTCTGGATTCAACGGGATGAACGTGCCGCCGGCCACCAGCATCTCGGTCAGCCGCGCGCTTTCATCCTCGGAACCGTCACAGCAGACGACGGCGTCAGGAGCGCAGAGGGCGCGCATCTCTTCAATCCAGGCAAGCAGCTTCGGGTGGTGGGTCAGGAGCGGGATCATGCGAGCAACATAGCGAAATACCGGCCAAATCCGCGCAGGAATTCCGATTTTCCGCCCTTCATTCCCGCGTTTGGTCAGCCCCATGCGACTCTCTGACCAAGTCATCCTCGTCACCGGCAGCACCACCGGCATTGGCGAAGCCATCGCCCGGCGCTGCGTCGCCGAAGGCGCGCGCGTCGTCGTCCACGGCCTCGAACGCGAACTGGGGGAAAAAGTTGCGGCCGACCTCGGTGCCCCGCTCGTCATCGCCGACCTCGCCGACCCCGCCACCCCGGCCCGGCTCATCGAAGCCACCGTGGCCGCCCACGGAAAAATCGACGGCCTCGTCAACAACGCCGCCTGGATCCTGCGGGGGCAGCTCGGCTCCGTCACGCCCGAGCTGTTCGACCGCATCATGGCGATCAACTGCCGCGCCCCGCTCCTGCTCATCAAGGAGGCGCTGCCACACCTCGCCGCCGTCCGCGGCTCGGTGGTCAACATCGGCAGCGTCAACGCGTATTGCGGGGAGGAAAACCTGCTTCCCTACTCGATCAGCAAGGGTGCCCTCATGACCCTGTCCCGCAACCTCGGCGACACCCTGATGCGCCAGCACGGCGTGCGCGTGAACCAGATCAATCCGGGCTGGGTGCTCACCGCCAACGAACGCCTCCAGAAGCAGGCCGAAGGCATGTCCGAAGACTGGCCGGCTTGCCTGCCCCCGCTCTTCGCCCCGAGCGGACGCCTCTTCAACCCCGCCGAAATCGCCGAAGCCACCGTCTATTTCCTCAGCGCCGCCGCCGGCCCCGTCTCCGGCCAGGTCCTCGACGTGGAACAATACCCGTTCATCGGCCGCAACCCGCCGAAATGCTGACGCACCGGGCCAGACCGCGGGACGTGCGATGCGCAACGGGCGAAATGGCCGTCATGCCTCGCCGTCATGCCGGCACCGGGCCGATCCCGCCGGATGGAACACGCGGTCATCCCGCGGGGAGCAGGCCGCGGGCAGGGAACCGGGCGCGGTGCCGCCCGCCGCCCACGGTCAAAAGCCCTTGGCACCTCCGGACGGACCGCTACGGTCCGCGCCTGATGAAACGCCCCGGGCCCTGCCATCCCCCGCTCCAGCCGTCGGCTTTAACGGAACCCGCCGCCTCGAACGGCGTGCGCCCCCAGCCATGAGCATGCTGCGCACCCCTCTGGGCCGCCTGCGCCTGATCGCCATCGCCGAGGGCATCTCCTACCTGCTCCTGCTCTTCGTGGCCATGCCGCTCAAATACCTCTGGGCCATGCCCCAGGCGGTGCAGGTGGTCGGCATGGCCCATGGGGTTTTATTCATCGCCTTCTGCGGAGCCCTGCTGCTCGCCTGGCTCGACCGCCGCTGGTCATTCGGCCGCACGACACTCGTCTTCCTCTCGTCGCTCGTGCCCTTCGGAACGTTCGCCATGGATCGGAGCCTGAAGCGCGAGGAACCGGGCCGGACGCCCCGAAGCCTGCAGGTGAGCCTCCCGTAGACATCGACCGGCACCTAGGAATGGCCGCCCCAAAAGGACCGGTGGACGGGTCTTCCTGGGCCTTTCGGCCCAGGACCCTCGAGCGGTGGGAAAAAGCGCCGAAGGCGCTTGGCGGGACTGGTGGACGTTCACTTTTTTGTTCGGCACCCATCAGCCAGGCCGCCAGCGGTCCCGCGTTGCCCGCAACCGATTTCCGATTTATCAGGCCGCATGCCCCAACTCGCCGCTGTTCCGAAACTCTGGATGACCGAATTGTGCAAGACCGGAACCCGGTCCCTGGACGAATGGTTCAAGGTGGCCGTGGAGCTCGGCCTGGATGGGGTCGAGTGGTACGCGGGATTTCTGGAGACGCTCGACCCCTCGACCTGGGCACCGACCAAACGCCGGGCGGACGAACTCGGCCTGGCCATTCCGATGATGTGCTGCTCGCCCGACTTCACGCATCCCGACCCGGAGTTCCGGCGCGCCGAGGTGGAGAAGGAAAAGGGGTGGATCGACATGGCGTACGCGCTGCGCTGCCGGTATTGCCGGGTCCTCAGCGGCCAGCGGCGGCCGGAGGTGTCGCGCGAGGACGGCATCCGTTTTGCCGCCGAAGGCATTGAGGCCTGCCTGCCCTACGCGCAGGAGCGCGGCATCACCCTGATCATCGAGAATCATTACAAGGACGACTTCTGGCAGTGGCCGGAGTTCGCCCAGAAAATGGACGTCTTCTGCGAGCTGGTGGCGCGGGTGCGTCATTCCCATTTCGGGGTCAATTACGACCCCTCGAACACCATTCTCGCCGGCGAGGACCCGCTGGAGCTCCTGTCCAAAATCAGCGACCGCGTGGTCACCATGCACGCCAGCGACCGATACCTGATCGAGGGCACGATCGAGGACCTGCGCCGCGAGGAGGCGGCGGGCGACCCCGGCTACCTCAAGCGCCTGCGCCACGGCGAGGTTGGCAAGGGCCTCAACGATTACGACGCCATCTTCACCGAGCTGCGACGCGTCGGCTTCAATTCATGGATCAGCATCGAGGACGGCGTGGACGGGCTGGACCAACTAGCGGGCAGCACGGCATTTCTCCGCCGCAAAATCGCCGAGCATTGGCCGGCGGGGTCGGTCACGAAGGGATGCCGGACGTGCGGGTGAAGGATCGAATCGAGGGCGGCGATGCGATTACCAAGAGGCTTCCTCATTCGGGAGGCGAAATTCAGTGCGCGACAGATTCGATTCCTTTCCGTTTGCGGGCGGCCGTGGCACGCCATGGCGTGCCCACTACAACGACCGCCACTGCTGTGCCTCCAGCGGCAACGTTTCACGACATGCTTCCTCATCTGAAAGACCGGGATGGTGAAACTTTACCACCAGATGGTTGAAAAATAGTGCGCACGCGGCCGCCGCTAGTTCAACGCCCGGTTCGGCCGCAGCACCGACTTCACGACCTGACCGGAGTGCATTTTTTCGAAGGCCTCGTGCCAGTCTTCCAGATCCCACTGGCCCCCGACGATCGGGCGGACGTTGAGCGCGCCGCTGTCGAGCAGGGCGAGCACACGCTCCCAGACCGGCCAGTTGTGGCTGAAGCTCCCCTGGAGCGTGACGTTTTTCTGGACCAGCGGGTCGATGTTGAAGTTTAACGGCTGCGGCCCCCAGCCGACCTTGGTGATCCAGCCGGCGGGCCGGACCAGTTCCATGGCGAGCTTGAGGGTGCTGGAATGCCCGGCCGCGTCGATGACCACGTCTGCGCCCAGGCCGTCGCGCTGGCGCGCCCAGGCGGTGGCGTCGCCGACCAGCGCCGTACACCCGTAGTGGGTTTCCGCGATGGCGAGCCGTCCGCGGTCGCCCTCCAGCCCGACGATGGCGACCTCCGCGCCGGCCAGCCGGGCCACTGCGGCGCAAAGGATCCCGATGGTCCCGGGGCCGAGGACCAGCACCCGGTCGCCGGGCTTGAGGCGGGTGTTTTCGATGACGGCGTTGAAGGCGACGCTGCAGGGTTCGGTGAGGCAGGCGAATTCGAGTGGCAGGGTGTCGGGCACGCGGTGCAGGCAGCGGGCCGGCACGCGGGCCCAGCGCGTCATCGCGCCGTCCACCCCATAGCCAAATCCCTTGCGGGTCGGGTCGAGATTGTAGAGGCCGCGCCGGGTCATCGGGTTGTCCGGCGAAATGACCGCGGCGGTTTCGCTGACCACGCGGTCGCCCTCCTTCCAAGCCTTCACGTTTTTCCCGAGTTCCGCGATCACGCCGCCGAACTCATGGCCCAGCACCACCGGATAATTGACCGGCCAGGAGTGCGACGAGGTCCACTGGTGCAGGTCGCTGCCGCAGACGCCGACGGCGGCCACCTCGAGGAGCACGTCATCCTCTCCGATGACGGGTTTTTCTTTTTCACGGATTTCGACGCTATGCGGTTCGGGAGCGAAATTGACGACGGCGGCGGACATGGGAACGGGGGTCTCGGGATTCGGATTTCAGCAGGACCCTCTGAAACTGGGGAGAATCCGGCCCCCCGCCACCGGCGAATTCGGCGGTCGAGCCTCAGTGCCCGCCGCCTTCGCATCCCGGGCCGGTTTTATTCCTCAGGCAGTGGATGCCCCTTCGTTTCCGGGGCGAAGGGCAGGGCGATCAGGCCGACGAGGAAGACCAGGCTCATCCACGAGGCGGCATCGCGAAAGGCCTGGAGCTTGGCCTCGGTTTTCATGGCGGCGTCGGCGGTGGCGGGCAGGGCGGCCATGGCTTTTTCGCCGAGGGCGGCCTGCAGCTTGCCCAGGGTGAACGGTCCGGAGGCGGCGATGAAGCGGCCGACGTTGTAGCAGAAGCTGGTGCCGGTGCTGCGCAGGCTGGTGGGGAACAATTCCGGCAGATAGATGGCGAACCCGGCAAAAAGTGCGAGCTGGAAGAAGCCCATCACCCCGCTCATCCAGAGGTCGCCGCGGTCGTTGAAAAACCGGAAGAACAGCAGCGTCGCGAGCATGGCGCAGACGTAGCCAACGGCGAAGACCGCTTTGCGGCCGAAACGCGCCGCGTATTTGGTGAAGACGAGCATGCCGGCGAAGGCTCCGAGATTCTGGATAATCATGTTCGTGCCCATCCACATCAGGGTGCGTCCGGGAATCTCCTCCTTCGGCACGTTCTCCTCCCGCAACGCGCGGCCCAGGACGTCGCCGACCAGCTCCGGGCTGAAGAAACCGATGCCCCACAACCCGACCACCCCGGCGATGCACAGGGTCATGCCCACCATCGCGCGGCCGCGCCAGCGCCGGTCGCCGAGCAGCGCGGTGTAGGATCCGAATTTCACTCCTGTCAGCTTCCCGGCGGCGCGGGCCTTGACCCATTTCTCCGGCTCCTTCAACTGCATTTGAATGAAGACGCAGAGGAACGCCGGCAGCGCGCCGATGAGGAACATCCAGGTCCAGGCGCTGCCCGGCGCGATCTTCCACGTCTCCAGCCAGCCGATGGCGATCGCGATCGACCCGGCCATCACGTTGCCCACCGCCGACAACGCCTGGAGCAGGCCCAGCGCATGGGGCCGGGCTGCATCCGGCAGGGCGTCCGCCACCAGCGCCACCGAAAGGCCGAAGACGCCGCCGACCCCCAGTCCGGTCAGGAACCGGAAGAAATCAAACATCGCCGGGGATTTGGCGAAGGCCGAAAGCCCGGTAAACACCGAATAGATGAGCACCGTGACCGCAAGGGTCCGGGCCCGTCCGATCCGGTCGCCCACCGCTCCGAAAATCAGGCCGCCCACCGCCCAGCCGATCACAAACCACATGGTGGCCAGGCCGCCCGCCTCCTTGAGCACCGCCGGGTCCGTCCCGACCGGATGCAGCGCCTTCATCGCCGGATTGCGCGCCAGAATAAACAATTGCTGGTCCAGGCAGTCGAACAACCATGCCAGCGAGGCCATCGCAAAAACGAACCAGTGGTAGCGGTTGAGCGTGCGCCACCAGGGCGTGTTCAGGGATGCGGTGTCGGTCATGTCGGCGGTCGGAGCTGGGGGTGTGACTGAAAGGCAAAGCGGTCTTTGGGCCGCGAATCAAGCCAAATGAGGACAAATCAGGGCGTGGCGTCCGGCGGCCGCCGCGGCGTGAAGGAGAGACGTCCGACCGCATTTCCCCGCGGCCAGACTTCATCGTTGCGACTGCATATAGGCCACCACGTCCGCCAGTTCCTGGGGCGTGAGGACCTGGTCCATGCCCTGCGGCATCAATGAAAACGCGCCGGGGGTCATCGATTTGATCCCGGCCTGAGGCACGCGCACCGCGGGCGTGGCCGCACCGGTCGCAAGGGTCAGCGCCTCGCGCCCCTGGTTGGTCACGATCCCGTAGACGAGCGTGCCGTCGGTGCGGGTGATCTGCACCGATTCGTAGCTGCGGACAAAACTCGCGCTGGGAAAGACGATCGACTCAAGCAAATCCCGCCGCGTGCGGATCGCGCCGACCTTGCTGAGGTCCGGACCGAGCGTGCCTCCCTTATAGCCGACCGGATGGCAGGTCGAGCAGGCGGCCCGGGCGCTTTGGAACACGATCACACCGCGCTCGACATCGCCGGGCGGCAAGGAGTTTTCCAATTCCGCGAGCCGCACGGCCTGATCCGGGGTCCGTGTTTTCGCCTGGGCGGCGGCGAGCGCCGTCCGCACCGGCTCGGGAAACATCGCGAAAGTCTCGCGCAGGGTGTCCGGCGGCGTGGCGGCCAGCGCATGCGCGTGTTCCATCGCCGTGACCAGCGCCAGGCCCGCCGCCTCGTCGTTTTGGCCGGCGAAACATTTCAGGAGCACCGGTCGCTCGAGCAGGCCGGCTCCGGCCAACGCCCCCGCCAGGACCCGGAGCTGGGTGGGACTGAGGTGGCGCGCGGCCAGCACCGTCGCGGCGGCGCCGCCATGGGCCGCGTCCCGCAGCTGCTCCAGAACAAATCGAAACGCCTCGTCCTCCAGCGGTTGCCGGTCCAGCGCCGCCAGCGCGGCCAGGCGCTCCCGCGGCTCGTTCGTCGCCTCCTCCGCCACCTTCGCGAGACCCTCCGCAAAAAAGGCGCGATCCTCCGCCCGGGCCCGCCCGATCACCTCCAGCGCCGCCCCCCGCTCCGCCGCGCCCCCGGTCGCCAGCGCCGCCCCCACCCCTGCGCGCCAGCCCTCGGGCAGCGGCTCGGTCCCCAGCGCGACCATGGCCCCGAGCAGCTGCAGGCGTGACGCCGCACCGGTTGCGGCCGCCAACTCCGCGCCGATCAGCTCCCGGATCGGCCCACGGCCGCCCAGCGCGACCAGCACCCGCCGCAGGGTGTCGCCGCCGGCGTCGGGCGCGGCCAGCTGCCCGCGCATCCAGGCCGCCAGCCCAGCCGCCCAGTCGGCGTGGCGCTCGATGACCAACAACGCCGCCTCGCGCAGGCGCTCGTCCGCCGCCCCGAGGTGAGGAAGGACATCCTCCGCGGCCAGGCCGCCGCCGGCCATCTGCTCCAGCGCGTATAGCGCGGCCGCCCGCACGGCGGGAAGCTCGTGCGCCAGGCCGGCCCGCGTGCGCGCCGCGTCGCCGATTTCCAGCAGCGCATGCGTGATCGCGTGGAACAGAAAGCGGTCGAGGTCCGGCGCGGCCAGGGCGGCGAGCAACGCGGGGACTGCGGAGCCGGCACCAAGCGCGCCCAGGCCTTCGGCCGCCAGCCGCCGCACATGAAGGTTGTCCGAGGCAAGCTGGCCGGTCAGCGGCTCCGCAGATCCGGGCCGGTCCACCCGCCAGGCGGCCCCGGGAGAAGCGGCCGGCACCTCCCCTCCCGTTTTCCGCAGTCGGTAGATGGCCCCCAGCGCCTTCGGCTTGGCCACCTGCGACGTCGGACAGCACAGTTTGTACCAGCCGCCGGTGTCGATGACGAGCACGCTGCCGTCGAGAGCCTGGAAGACGTCGGTGGGGTGAAAATCCGGGTGGTCGCAGCTCAGGAAATCGGTGTCCGTGGTGGTGTAGCTCGCGCCCGCGGGGCGCAGCGCATGGCGGCTCACTTTCCGCATGTTGAACTGCGCGCAGAGCAGGTCGCGGCCGTAGCGTGTCAGGCCGGCGGGCGCGGCCGGGCCAAGATGCGTCATCGGCGGCATGAGCGCGCCGGTGCGCGGGTGGCCGTCGAGCACATCGTGGTCCTTGCCCCAAACGCCGCCGCGCACGGCGTGAATCAAGCCGTCGCGCTGGCCTCCGCCAGGGTGCAGGAAGAAGGTGCCGGCCACCATCAGATCGCCCTCGGGCGTCCACGCCAGCCCCACCGGATTGTCCATGCCGGCAGTGAAGACGGGCTCGATGCCCTCCGGCCCGGTCGCCCCGGCCCGCGCGCGGAACACATGCGACGCCGTGGTCTTCCAGCCCGGCCGCCCCGGCAGGTCGTACGTCTGCTCGGCAAAGGCCCCTTTGCACCAGTAAATCAGCCCGTCCGGCCCGCGATAGGGCCCGTGCAAATCATTCGCGCACCCCGTCAGCGTCTTGCCGTCGAACCACACTTCGCGCGTCTCCGCCACCCCGTCGTCATCGGCATCGGTGAACTTCCAGATCTGCGGCGGCGCGGCCACATACAGCGAACCCTCGTGCCACAGGCAGCCTTCGGGAAACATCAGGCGGTCCGCAAAGACCGTGCGCGAGTCAAAGACGCCGTCGCCATCGCGGTCCGCCAGCCGCAGCACCCGGTGCGGACGCTTTTTCAACTGCTCCGCCACCGGCTCGTTGCTCCCCGACGATTCCGTCACATACAGCCGCCCCTTGGCATCAACATCCGCCTCGATCGGTCGGTCCACCAGCGGCGGCCCCGCCGCAACCTCCAGCGTGTAGCCGTCCGGAAAGGTGAACGTCCGGTCCCCCAGCTTCAGTTCCGCCGCGAGCGCGGCGCCGGAGCCCACGCCGGCGGCCATCGCGGCGGCGAGCAGTTGAAGACGCGGTGACATCATGGCGCATCGTGACACGACGGGCACGGGTTGTCACGGATTGCCTGCACGTCCGGCACGGCCGCCCTCAGCGGGAAGCCGAGGCCCGCTCCAGGGAAAACTTCGGGTTGCCGCGCCGCGGCTGTCCCCCATGCTTGCTACTCATGAACATTACCCCGGATTCCGTGTCGCCCGCGGCCCCGGCCAGCGGATCCACCGTTCCTCCGACCAGCGCACTCAACCGCCGTGATTTTCTGCGGACGGCAGGCCGGACCGCCGCCGTCTCCTCGCTGGCTGGCGTCACCCTGCCCCACGTTTTCGCCGCGGAGGACAACACCCTGCAAGTGGCGTTGATCGGCGCGGGCGGGCGCGGCACGGGAGCGGCCGACCAGGCACTGGGGCAGACGTCGCTGCCCACCAAGCTGGTGGCCATGGCGGATGTCTTTCAACACAAGCTCAATGAATCCCACAGCGGACTGAGCAACCAATGGAAGACGACCCCCGGCAAAGTCGACGTGCCGGAAGACCGGCGCTTCCTCGGATTCGACGCCTACAAACAGGCGCTCGACGTACTCAAGCCCGGCGACATCGCGATCCTGACCACGCCCCTGGCCTTCCGCGCCCCGATGTTCGAATACGCCATCAACAAAGGCCTTCATGTGTTCATGGAAAAACCCGTGACCGCGGACGGCCCGTCGTCCCGCCGCATGCTCGAACTGGCCAAAAAGGCCGATGAAAAAAACCTCAAGTGCGGCGTCGGCCTGATGGTGCGCCACTGCCGCGCACGCCAGGAACTGCACAAACGCATCATGGACGGCGAGATCGGCGAGATCAATTTCATGCGCAGCTACCGCATGCACGGCCCCGTCGCCTCCGCCTTCTCCGTGCGCAAACCGGAAAACAAAAACGAAGTGCTCTACCAGATCGAACGCTTCCACAGCTTCCTCTGGGCCTCCGGCGGCCTCTTCAGCGACTTCTACATCCACTTTGTCGACGAGTGCTGCTGGATGAAAAACGCCTGGCCGATCCGCGCCCACGCCCTCGGCGGCCGCCACTACCGCGGCGACTACATCGACCAGAATTTCGATACCTATGCGGTCGAATACACCTTCGCGGACGGCACCACCTTCCAGTTCAACGGCCGCACCATGATCGGGGCCAAGGACCAGTCGGCCAGCTACGTGCACGGCACCAAGGGTCTCGGCATCGTCAGCACCTCCGGCCATACCCCGGGCCGCTGCCGCACCTACACCGGCTGGAACATGACCAAGGAAAAGCAGCTCTGGGCCTTCCCCCAGCCGGAAGCCAACCCGTACGAGCTCGAGTGGCAGGATCTGATCGACGCCATCAAAAACGATACGCCGTACAACGAAGTGCCCCGCGGCGTCGAAGCCAGCTTGGTCACCAGCATGGGCCGCATGGCCGCTCACATCGGCCAGGACGTCACCTACGAACAGATCCTCAACTCCACCCACGACTTCGCCCCGGGCATCGACACCCTCACCGAAAAAGGCCCGGCCCCGGTCCTGCCCAATGCCGATGGCTCCTACCCGGTGCCCGAGCCCGGCAAAAAGAAGACCGAATACTAAAACCGAGGACAGCGCCACAGGGGCTGCAGCGTAGCTCGACATTCCGATGTCGAGTTCGCGGGGTATGGCACCCGCACACCCGCTCCCGGTCCGCGCTCCCGGCTTGTTCGGGGCGTCGACTCGACTTCGGAAAGTCGAGCTACGGGCGTGTCCTCCGATAAAACCGGGGCGGGGACATGGCCGCGCTTGCCCGCGTGAGGGTTTCGTCGTTAGATCGACGCGTGCGTTTTCCCCCGGAGCCGGTCCTTCGGCTTGCCGGCTTGTGCTTCCGCCCGCCTTCATTCCTTCATGCAACTCCATCCGTCACCCGAGGATTTCCGTTCCCTGGCCGCCCGCTACAACCTGATGGCTGTCTGGGCCGAGTTGGCGGCGGATTACGAGACGCCACTGGCGGCCTTTCGGAAAATCGCGCGGCCGGGCATGCATGCGTTTCTGCTCGAGTCGGCGGAAAACAGCCAGGTTTCCGGGCGGTATTCGTTTCTCGGAGCGGATCCCCGGGCGGTCTTTGAGGCGCGGGGCCGCCAGTGCCGGGTGACCGAGGCCGGCACCACCCGGGAGTTTGCCGCGTTGGACGACCCGTTGCGCGAGCTGGAGCGCTACATGGCTCGTTTTTGTCCGGCTCCCGAGCCGCGGCTGCCCGTCTTTCGCGGCGGGGCGGTCGGCTTTCTGGGGTATGATGCCGTGCGGTGGTTCGAGCCAACAGTGCCGCCTCCGCCGCCCGACGATCTCGGCCTGCCCGAGATGGCGTACATGATCGTCGACACCCTGGTCATCTTCGACCACCGCCACCGGGTCATGCAGGTGGTGGCCAATGTGTTTCTTGAGGATTTTGCGGACGCTGACGCGGCCTATGCGGCGGCGGGGGAAAAAATCGCCAGCCTCATCGGCCGGCTGGAGGCACCCATGCAATTCCGCCTGCTGGCCACGGACGCCGTGCAGCCGGTCTCGGCTCCGGAAGCGGCGAGCAACCGCACCCGCGAAGACTTCGAGGCCGCCGTGCGCGCCGGACAGGAATACATCAAGGCCGGCGACATCTTCCAGTTCGTCCCCTCCCAGCGGTTCGCCACCCCTTTCACCGGCGACCCCGTGGATCTGTTCCGCGCCCTCCGGCATGTCAATCCCTCGCCGTACATGTTCTGCCTGCTGTATCCGGAAGGGTATGCCCTGGTCGGAAGTTCGCCTGAGGTGCATGTGCGCTGCCTGGCCGGCAAAGTCGACATCCGCCCGATCGCCGGCACCCGCCGCCGCGGGGCGACGCCAGCCGAGGATGACGCGCTGGCCGCCGAATTGCTGGCCGATCCGAAAGAGCGTGCCGAGCACATCATGCTGGTCGATCTGGCCCGCAACGACGTCGGCCGCGCGGCCGAATTCGGCTCGGTGGTGGTCGATGATTTTATGATCGTGGAGCGCTACAGCCACGTCATGCACATCGTGACCAATGTCTCCGGTCGCCTGCGTCCGGACAAAACCGCCTACGATGTGATGGCCGCCACCTTTCCCGCCGGGACCGTCAGCGGCAGCCCGAAGGTCCGCGCCATGCAAATCATCAACGAATTGGAACCAACCAAACGCAATGCCTACGCCGGCGCGGTGGGATATTTCGGCTTCGATGGCGGGCTGGATTCATGCATTGCCCTGCGCACCTGCGTGCTCAAGGACGGCGTCGCCTACGTCCAGGCCGGAGCCGGCGTGGTGGCTGACAGCGACCCGGCCAGCGAATATCAGGAAACCGTCAACAAGGCCCAGGGCATGCTCCGCGCCATCGATCGCGCCCGCGGCCTGGCCTAGGCGTCGCGGGATGGGGCGTTGCGGGGCGCGGTGCCGTCGCACTCGTAGCTCGTCATTCCGATGCCGAGTTCGCGGGGTATGCCACCAGCACACCCGCAACCGGTCCACGAAACCGGTCCACGCACCCGGTCCGCGCACCCGGCCTGTTCGGGGCATCGACTCGACTTCGGAAAGTCGAGCTACACGGTCAGAAATTTTTTCACGATCTCGTCGGTCAGCGCGGTCATCGGGCCGGCGGAGGCGACGGTGCCGCGCTCCAGGATGGCGTAGGTGTCGCCCAGTTCGCGGCAGAAATCGAGGTACTGCTCGACGAGCAGGATGCTCATTCTGCCCTCGGCGCGGAGCATTTTGATGGCTTCGCCGATCTGGTCGATGATGTTTGGCTGGATGCCTTCGGTGGGTTCGTCGAGGATGAGGAGTTTGGGTTTGGTGAGCAGGGCGCGGCCGATCGCGAGTTGCTGCTGCTGGCCGCCGGAGAGCATGCCTCCTTTGCGCGGGAGGAATTCCTGCAGGATGGGAAAGAGACTGAAGATGCGGTCCAGCTCGCCCTTGAGTTTTTTGCCGCGCGCGATGGCCCCGATATGGAGGTTTTCCTCCACCGTGAGGTGGGGAAAGATGTCACGCCCCTGCGGGACGAAGCCCAGCCCCCGCTGGGCGCGGGTCTCGGGGCGCAGGCCGTTGAGCGGCTGGCTGAGAAAGTCGATGGTGCCGTCCTGGGTCGGAAGCAGGCCGGTGATGGCGCGCAGGGTCGAGGTCTTGCCCACCCCGTTGCGGCCCATCAGGCAGAAGACCGATTTTTCCGGGATGACGAGGCTCACGCCGCGGAGGATGCGGCTGCCCCCGATGGCGGCCTCAATGCGTTTCAGTTCAAGAACGTGGCTCATGGCGCGTCAGGCGGCTTTGGATTTGCGGCCGAGGTAGACCTCGATGACGCGCTCGTCGTTCTGGACATGATCGACCGGCCCCTCGCAGAGGATGCGGCCCTGGTGGAGGACGGTCACCTTGCGCCCCTGGGAAATCTGCCGGACGAAGGTCATGTCGTGCTCGATGACGATGATCGTGTGCTGGCCGGCGAGGGAGAGCAGCAATTCGCCGGTGCGGTGAGTTTCCTCGTCAGTCATGCCGGCCGCGGGTTCGTCCACCAGGAGGAGCCGGGCGTTCTGGGCCAGCAGCATGCCGATCTCCAACCATTGTTTCTGGCCGTGGGCCAGGGCTCCGGCCTTCCAGTGGGCGCGGTCCTTCAGATTGATGGTCTCCAGGATACTTCCGATCTTTTCCTTCTCGGCGGGGCGCAGCCGGTAAAAGAGGCTGGCCCAGACCCCGCGCGACCCTTCGAGGCTGAGCACGAGGTTTTCGAAAACGGTGTGGTCGGCGTACACCGTCGGCGTCTGGAACTTGCGGCCGATGCCGAGCCGATAGATCTCGTATTCATTGAGAGCCAGAAGATTGTGGGACTCCTCGAATTCGAGTGTGCCCGAATCGGGTTTGGTCCGGCCGGTGATGAGGTCGAGAAACGTCGTTTTCCCCGCGCCATTCGGGCCGATCACGGTGCGCAATTCCCCCTCATCGAGGTAGAAGCTGAGGTCGGTGATGGCCTGGAAGCCGGAGAAGTTTTTGTTCAGCCCCTCGGCGGACAGGAGAAACGGTTTGTGGCTCATTTCGCGGCGGGGGTTTCGGCGGGAACAACGGCGGCCGGCGTGGCTTCGGGAAGCGGGGCGGGCTCCGCGGCGGGCGGGCGGATCCGCCGCCACAGCGCCTTGAATTGGGCCGGCAGGCCGACGATTCCCTTCGGCATGAAGAGGACCACCAGCACGAACATGCCGCCGAGGATGATGAGCCAGAGGTCTGGATAGGCGCGGGTCGCCCAGCTTTTGAGGGCGTTGATGCCGATGGCCCCGAGGATCGGCCCGATCAGGGTGCCCCGTCCTCCCACGGCCACCCAGACCACTGCCTCCAGCGAGCGTTCGGTGGTCATCTCGCTGGGATTGATGATGCCGACCTGCGGCACAAAAAGCGCGCCGCCGATCGAGGCAATGATCGCGCTGAGGACAAAGACGAAGAGCTTGTAATTGGCGGCCGCGTACCCGGAGAACAGGACCCGGGTCTCGCTGTCGCGCACCGCCCGCTGCACGAGTCCGAATTTGGTCGTGGTCAGCCATTTGCACCCCAGATAGACCAGGCAGACGATGACGGCGGTGACGATGTAGAGGGTGCGCTTGACCTCCGGGCTGCGCACGTCCGCCCCGGCGATAAAACGGAAGTCGGTGAAGCCGTTGTTCCCGCCCATGATCATGTCGTTGCGGAAAAACATGAGGGCCGCGCCATAGGTCAGCGCCTGGGTGAGGATCGAAAAATAGACTCCCTTGATCCGCGATCGGAAGGCGAGGTAGCCGAAGATGTAAGCGAGCACGCCAGGCACCACGAAAACCATGAGGATGGCGAAGGGCAGCGAAAAGAACGGTTTCCAGAACGCCGGCAGATGGGTGTGGCCCAGGAAGACCATGAAGTCCGGCAGCAGATTGGGATTCTGGCCGCTGCGGGCGTACACGCCCAGATCCCCGATCATCAGCATGAGATACATGCCCATCATGTAGCCCCCGAGGCTGAAGAACAGGGCCTGCCCCAGCGAAAGCAGTCCGGTGTAGCCCCAGAGCAGGTCCACCGAGATGGCGAGCAGAGCGTAACAAAGGTACTTGCCCCAGGTGTTGAGGGTGAAGTTGTCCACCACGCCACCCGCATTGAGCAGCGGCATGAGGATGCAGAGACCGATGGCCGCGACGATGAAGCCGGCGAGTTCGCGTTTGGAGAGCGGGAGTGACATCAGCTTTCGAGGCTCCGACTGCGGGTGACAAAGATGCCGGCCGGCCGCCACTGGAGGAAGAGGATGATCGCGCCGAGGACGAGGATTTTGCCCAGGACCGGGTTGCCCAGGATTTGCTGGAGCGACTGGTTGAGCATGCCGATGCCGAGCGCGCTGATGACGGTGCCAAAGATGTTCCCCACCCCGCCGACAACCACGGTCATAAACGCATCAACGATGTAATCCTGGCCGAGGCCCGGACCCACATTGCCGATTTGCGAGAGAAACGCGCCCGCCAGGCCGGCCAGCCCCGAGCCGAAACCAAACGTCAGCATGTTGACCTTTTCGGTTTTGACGCCCATGCAGGCGGCCATTTCCCGATTCTGCATGACCGCGCGGATCAGCAGCCCCAGCGGCGTCTTGTTGAGGGCCGCCCACGTCAGGAAGATGATGAGGGCGGCGAAGGCGATGACAAAGACGCGGTTCCAGCCGAAGAGGACGTCGTTGACCGTCCAGTTGCCCGAGAGCCAGGCCGGGCTGTCGACCTGCACGTTGTTGGCCCCGAAGGTGAGGCGGAAGAGCTGCTGCATGACCAGGGAGACGCCCCAGGTCGCCAGCAGGGACTCGAGTGGGCGCTTGTAGAGAAAGCGGATCACCGAGCGTTCCAGGGCGATGCCGACGAGCGCGGCGGTCAGGAAGCTGAGCGGAATGGCCGCCGCGAAGTAGAGCTGGTAGGCGCTGCCCGCCGCATTCATCCCGGGTAGCTGGAAGGTGAAGCCGAAGGGCGACAGCTGCATGCCCGCGCCAAAGATGTTCTGCACGATGTAGGTCGTGTACGCTCCGACCACGATCAGTTCGCCGTGGGCCATGTTGATCACGCCCATCAGCCCGAAGGTGATGGCGAGCCCGATGGCGGCGACCAGCAGGATGGAGCCGGAGGACAGTCCGCGGAAGAGCGTGCCCACGGTGTTGACGACCGTCAGGTGGCTGGCGATGTCCGCGAGGGCGGCCGTCGCCGCCGCCTCCAGCTCCGCGTCCCCGGCGGCAGCGGCCTCGGCCTGCACGGTTTTTAAGGCATCCTGGCTCGGGATGGAGCCGAGCCGGCCCAGGGTGGCGCAGGCGGCCACCCGGTCGGCGGGCGTCTCGCTACGGAGCTGGACAAACGCGATGGCCTCCTCCAGTCCGCGCCGGACCGCGCGGTCGGCCTCCTTTTCCTGCACCGCCTGCAACGTCGCGAGCTTGTCCGGATTCTGATCCAGGCCGATGTCCTGGGCCGCCTTGCGGCGACGGTTCGGGTCGGGGTCGCTGAGCGCCGCCATGTCGGCCACGTCCTTCATCGCCCGGCGCAGGGCGGAGTCGGTTTCGGCCACCTCGAGATCGGCCACGAGCAGTCGCACCGGCCGGCCCGCCTCGTCCTGAAGTGGCTCCAGGTCAGCCAGCCGCACCGCGCTCTGCGTCTCCTCCCCGTCCAGGTCGGCGTTCAGCACGACCGGGATGCGCTCACCCTCCGGGGTCTCGTAAATGTGCAGCCCTCCCTCCTTCCACTGGGTGAGCAGGCGGAGGCTCAGCGGCGCCGACTGCGCGGCCAGCCCGCGGACCAGGGCGGACTGCTCGTCGGAGTCAAGGGTCACGATGGCTTGGCTGACGGTATCGCGAATTTCCTGGTCCGCCGGTGCCAGGGCGGCTCCCATCGCGACCGCTGACCACGTCAGCCAGGCGGCGGCAAGGAGCCCGAACGGGCGGATGAAACGGTTGGAAATCATTGTGTTCACTGGAAAAATCCTGCGCTACCACGAGGGCCACGCCCCTCCATTCACGCCCCCATACCGCCGGCCCCCGCCCTCCTCCCGGCCACGCTCCGCCGCGCCCACCCTGCCGATCGCCGATTCTGGTGCCGAAGACAGACGCCCCGTGACTGTGGAACAACCAACCACAGCCACGGGGAATCCAGCATCATGACCAAAAAGTCGTCGCCGACCCGCTACTTCTTCGCCTTGAAGGTTCCTTTGAGGAAGGGCTCACCTTTGACCCCTTTGAACTCCTTCAGAATCTTGAACTGACCATCCGCCTTGGTCTCGCCGATGTACACGTTCTTGGTCACATGGTGATTCTTTTGGGTGATGTTCCTGCCTCCGGGACCGACGAACTCGATGCCTCCTTCCAAGGCCGCCACCACCGCGGGCACATCGAAGGTTCCGGCCTTTTCGACGGCCTTCTTCCAGAGATAAACCCCGTTGTAGCTGAGAACCATCGGCGAGCAGGTGACCCGGCCCTCCTTCACGATGCCCGGTACGTTCGTGGTCTTGACCCACTTGAAGAAGGCGTCGGTGAACTTCTTGTTCGCGGGCGTCTTGATCGACTGGAAATACGTCCAGCATCCAAGCTGTCCGACCAGTTGTTTGGCGGGAAGCCCGCGGAACTCGTCCTCAGAAATCGAGAAGCTGACGACCGGGCAGGTCTCGGAAGTGAGACCGGCGGCGGCGTATTCCTTGAAGAACGGGACATTGGTGTCGCCATTCAGGGTGTTGATGACGCAGGCTTTACCGCCGGCCGTGAACTGCTTGATCTCGGCGATGATCTGCTGGTAGTCGGTATGCCCGAACGGGGTGTATTTCCCGGCGGAGATGATCTTGCCCGAATCATCCTTTTTGAAACCGCCGCCGATGTTGGCGAGCGGGATGCCCTTGCTCAGGAGATACTCCAGCAGCACGAGGTTCGTCGTCTGCGGGTACACGTAGTCCGAGCCAATGAGGTAGAATTTTTTCTTCCCCTGGGCCAGCATGTAATCGACCGCGGGCGTGGCCTGCTGGTTCACCGCCTCCGCCGTATAGATGATGTTCGGCGACATCTCCTCTCCCTCGTACTGCACGGGATAGAAGAGCAGCCCCTTCTTCTCCTCGAACACCGGAAGCACGGACTTGCGGCTGACCGAGGTCCAGCAGCCGAAGGTCACCGCCACCTTGTCCTGCTCGAGCAGCTGTTTGGCCTTCTCCGCGAAAAGCGGCCAGTTGGAGGCCCCGTCCACGACCACCGGCTCGATCTGCTTGCCCAACACGCCGCCGGCCTTGTTGATCTCGTCAAACGTGAAGAGCAGGACATCGCGCAGCGAGGTCTCGCTGATGGCCATCGTGCCGCTGAGCGAATGCAGGACGCCGACCTTGACCGTGTCCTGGGCGGAGGCAGCCGGAGCCACCAAAAGGACGGCTGCCGCCGTCACCGCAGTGAAAAATTGATTGTTCATAAAAAAGACAGATCGTGTGAGGTTGCCAGCGCACGGCCCCGCCTCGCCTCTCCCGACGGGAGAAGGACGGCGGAGGCCAGACGATGAAGGCACCGTGCTTAGAAGGAGACCACCAGGCTCGCCGAGCCGGTGACAAAATCAGAATCGGGATTGCCCGGAATGACGTCGTCGTTGGTGTGATAATAGGTCACCCCCAACGCAAGCGAGAGGTGGTCGACGATCGGAATGGTCGCACCCACACCGGCCGAGACGTAGGCGAAGCCGGCGTCCCCACCATGGAAATTGTCGGTGTCGAACGAAACGGTCAGCGGAAAGGACAAGGCGACCGGACCCAGCGTGGTCCCCGGGGCGATACCCACCTGGGTGACGAGGCCCGTGTCGAACGACAACTCGTCACCGACCCGACCGTGCAGCAGCAGGAAGGGATTGATCAGCCCGTCGTTGTACGAAACCTTCGCGTCCACGATGTGCTCGATCTGCTCGGCATAAATCCAGGCACCGTAACCCAGCTGGAACTTCCACTTGTCCATCGTGTAATAGAATCCGGCGTTGACGTCGATCTCCTGGATGTCGCCACCGATCGGCGAGGGAGCCAGATCGTTGATGTCCCACCAGGTGTTGACGTAGGCGGAAAGACCGCCCCCCAGGTTGAAATTCAGCTCGAGCGACGGGTGGATGAGCGCCTCGCTCCAATCGTTGCCAATCGCCCACACATCCTGACCGTAGGAAATGAAGTGCGTGTCGTAGGTGGCGGCGAGGAAGCCGGTGACGAAGGGAGTCTCCTTCTCGACGACCACCGGAGGCGGGTTTTTCCCGGCGGTGGTGGTGGTCTCCGCGGTGGTGCCGGCGACAGCGGGCAGTGAGGCCAGGCTGGCGGCGGCGAGCAGAGTGGACAGAACCGATGTGTTATGTGTCATTGTTAGGTTTTGGTGAGTGACAGACCGAGCCGGGAGCGGCTCGTCATCGATTTTCGTTCAGCAGCATCAATGCCAGGATCCTCCATGAAATGAATAAAATCGATTGGCCCATGAATGTGATTCATGGTCCCGCCGCGGCTCCCGGCCGGCCGGTTGACCGTCCCTCCCTGCGCGCCATTGTGCCCCCCGCATGAGCCAGACCGCCGTTCCAACCCGCATTGAAACCGACACCATGGGCGCCATCGAGGTGGCGCAGGACGCCTATTGGGGGGCGCAGACACAGCGCTCGCTGAAGTATTTTGCGATCGGGCGGGACACCATGCCCCGCGCCGTCATCCGGGCCATGGGCGTGCTGAAAAAGGCGTGCGCAATGGTCAACTGCGACCTCGGCAAGCTGCCGGCCGGCACGCGCGACCTGATCTGTGCGGCGGCCGACGAGGTGATCGAGGGGGCGCTCGATGCCCATTTTCCCCTCCGCATCTGGCAGACCGGATCCGGCACGCAGTCGAACATGAACTCGAACGAGGTCATTTCGAACCGGGCGATCGAGATGGCCGGCGGAGTCCTGGGAAGCAAGTCACCGGTGCATCCCAACGACCACGTGAACATGTCGCAGTCGAGCAACGACACGTTTCCAACGGCGATGCACATTGCCGCGGTCGAGGAGGTGACGCACCGACTGCTGCCGGCGGCCTGGGTGTTCCGCGAGGCGCTGGAGGCGAAGCGGGCCGAGTTCAATGACATTGTGAAGATCGGCCGGACCCACCTGCAGGACGCAACCCCGGTGACCTTCGGCCAGCAGTTCTCCGGTTATGTCAGCCTGATCGACCGGGACATGGTGAGGATCGAGGAGACGCTGTCCGGCCTGCGCGACCTGGCCATCGGCGGCACGGCGGTCGGGACCGGCTTGAACAGCCATCCGGAATTTGCCGAGCGGGCTGCCCGGACCATTGCCGACCTGACCGGACTCGCCTTCAAGAGCCACCCGAACAAGTTCGCCGCCCTCAGCGCCCATGACGAATTTGTCTATGCCAGCGGCGCGCTCAAGACCCTGGCCGCGTCGCTGATGAAAATCGCGAACGACATCCGCTGGCTCGGCTCCGGCCCGCGCTGCGGCCTGGGCGAACTCTCGCTGCCGGAGAACGAACCCGGCAGCTCAATCATGCCCGGCAAGGTCAATCCGACGCAAAGCGAGGCCATGACAATGGTCGCGGTGCAGGTCATGGGCAACGACGCGGCCATCGGCTTCGCCGCCAGCCAGGGGAACTTCGAGTTGAACGTCTTCAACCCGGTGATGATCCACAATTTCCTGCACAGCGTGGAACTGCTGACCGGGACCATGCGCAGCTTCGCCGCATACTGCCTCGACGGCCTGAAGGTGAATCGCGAGACCGTCGACGGCTATGTGCACCACAGCCTCATGCTGGTGACCGCCCTAAACCAGCACATCGGCTACGACAAGGCGGCGGCCATCGCCAAACTTGGTCACCAGGAGGGCCTGACGCTGCGCGACGCCGCCATCAAAAGCGGCCATCTGACCGGCCAACAGTTCGATCAATGGGTCGATGCGGAACGGATGACCCGGCCGTAAGCGGGCGGCGTTTCGGCCTTCGGTCCGGCCGGCCCGCGGCGGGGATTCCCGGCCCGGCGGCGCGCCCCGCGGAACCGGCCCCCCCGCCGGCCGCCCCGCCGGGGGTTCAAGAAGTCGACGGCCGCGGGCGTCCCACGCGGGGTGCCGGACAAAAAAGTGAAACTAGTCGGGTGGTGAAGACGGAGAAAGAGCGATGCAGGCCAACGGCCTGACCTACGATAGCCCAGGACAACGCCCTGGGAATCAACGCACCGATTCTACCAAGCCCTGGAGGGGCGCACCATTCGATGAACCGGTCATAGTTTGGCCCGTTGGGCCGGTGGACGTGCAGGAGTGCTCCGCCGGTGAACCTTTGCCTTCCAATTTGAAGACGTTCACTTTTTTGTCCCGCACCCCCCCACCGCAGGGTTTTCGCATTTGGAATGGTCGAAGTCTGAAGGAGAAGTGGTGCGAAATTTTCTGTAGACAAAAGCCCCATTTGAATCTCCTTTAGGCTGTGTCTTTTACTCACATTCCTGCGCTTAAAGATC
>Ga0209702_10001751_pt1 | contig 39983 bp, 38 predicted proteins | sample FRY01_FD_187210 | JGI IMG/M metagenome (GOLD analysis project Ga0209702, IMG submission 187210) | Freshwater microbial communities from Lake Fryxell liftoff mats and glacier meltwater in Antarctica - FRY-01 (SPAdes) (version 2) | ecosystem: Environmental > Aquatic > Freshwater > Ice > Glacier...
CCTGGCGAATACCTCTCACACCACCCTGACGGATGCCGCGAACGCCACCCTGGCGAATACCTCTCACACCACCCTGACGGATGCCGCGAACGCCACCCTGGCGAATACCTCTCACACCGCCTTGACGGATGCCGCGAACGCCACCCTGGCGAATACCCTGCGATGATGCACCAGCCGATTGGCTATCGTTTCCGACTAATATCTGACCTTCTTCAGATATTCCGAAAAGGTGCATGCCGTCTTCTGATGCAAATACCGAAAAGCTAATGCATGAAAGTAGCGCTAGGAAAATTGAGGATCTAATTATGTTTTGTTTAATCATGGTTATTGTTTCCATGTATTTACTTAGGGTTTGATTTGTCGTCGTCTTGTCGCACGTAGTGAAAAATTGATAGTCCAGTTCTAATGCCGTTGTCTTTATCCGGTGGTTCTAGCAACGCTATCCAGTTGTCTATTTCCTCGAGAAGTTGTTGAGCCTTACCGCTGAAAAAACGCTTAAATCTAGGGACGTTTTCTGGCTTTATCCCTCGCTCTGTATAAACTTCCCTCTCGAACAACTTGTCTGCCTGAGAGTTGGTCCTTATGTTGTTGTCTAGAACCTCGATGTATGTTTGAACTGATCTGATAAATGCATCTATGCTCTCAGCAGAATCAGCTTCCTGTTTGTAAGCTCTAGCAAGAACTCTGTACCAGCCCGGCTCTGTTTCACTAAGAGCTCCATTTCTGAGCAGTTCGCTAAGCACTTCTTTCGCGCCGGTAGAAGGAAAATGCCTTCTAACCAGATCTGAAAAGCTAGGGCGTTCCTTGCTCCCTTCAAATTTTAATTCCAGCGGAATCCCATATGGCCCAGTGAACTCTTGACTCGTATTCCACTCATGAATCAGTCCAACTAACTGATCGAGGTTGGTACTTAAGGCTGCAACTGGAAGAGTTCTTTTTTCCAGAAGTGTCTCTACCTCAGCCGCTGAAAGACCTGTTAACGTCGCTATGTGCTCTGGCCCTTGCGTTTCTTTTGCTAAGAAATCGTCTTCGCAAATTGAGTCGATATAAGCCAGCTTCGCTGCGTCAGAAAACTCCCCGTAGGTCACTCCGTTTCTAATAAGGATTCGTACCAGAGGTTTCAGTAGCCGCCTGTAAGCGGTTAGAAGGCCTTGCTTGGATACGGATGCCATAATTCAACTTAATCTTCGTTGATTACGAATCTAGGTTTTGATTATTGTTACGTCAACCATCTGACATAAGCGATTGCAGCAGCCGGTTCGTGGCGAAAAAATGAAAATTATAGAATCATTAAAAACAGTAGGTTATAAATTATTTCTCGAAAGTAGTTGATGTATGGCCAGCTATATCGTTGTCATAAGCAACTGGTAAACGTCGATATTTTGTTAAGTTTTGCGCAAAAAAAGCCCTGGAATAGGGTGTCTTATGTAAAAAAATCTGACAAGCACACCGGACGGTGGCTATCTTGGGTAGGGTCGATTTACCTGCAGGTTTAGTTGCTTAGGCTGGCTTCAGCAGGTGTTTTGGCATCAATCCGCAGCGCATGAATATCGGTTTGCATGAGCGGGCCTAGCGCATCGTAAATCAGCCTGTGGCGGCGCAGCATTCTCTGCTCTTGGAAGTTCTCGCTAACCACGTAGACGCGGAAGTGTCCCATGCCGGTCTTTGCTCCGGCGTGTCCTGCATGCAGATGGCTTTCGTCGGTAACTTTGAGATCGACAGGCGCTAGGGCCTGTCGAATGGCACTCTCAATATCGAGCATTCGTTTGGCATTTAAAAGGCTCATGGTAATACCTGTTTGAACGGTTTAACGGTGACGCGTTGGTAAACACCCCTGGCAATGTAGGGGTCTGCATCGGCCCAGGCTTGTGCACTGGCCAGGTCGGTAAATTCGGCAACGATCAGGCTGCCTGTAAAACCGGCTTCGCCAGGCTCGTTGTTATCAATCGCCGGATGCGGGCCCGCCAGAATTAAGCGGCCGGCATTGGTGAGCTCTTTGAGGCGGGACAGGTGCGAGGGGCGGGCTGCGAGTCGCTGTTTGAGCGTGCCGGGCTGGTCTTCACTAATAATGGCGTAGAGCATGTTGATTGAATCCTGCAATGCGGGCCTTATGTCAGTCGCTTTTTGTGTCTGTGCTCTTGGCCTCGGCCGTGGTCGGAGCATCTTCCTCTGCCTTGCTCGATATCCACAGCGCCTGCAGGATCATGAAAACGAGGGTTAAGCCTAATAGGCCAAACAACTTGAAGTTGACCCAGACCGCCTCTTCGAAGCTATAAGCCACATAGATATTGGCGGCTCCTGAGAGCATAAAAAAGGCCACCCACATGAGGTTTAGTGAGCGCCAATGGGGTGCTTTTAGACGAATCTCGTCTTTGGCAACCGACTCCATTATTCGCTGGACAACGGGTTTAGCACCGATGAACTGACTGCCGAGAAAGATCAGCGCAAAGGCCCAGTTCAAAACAGTGGGCTTCCATTTAAAGACCAGGTCATTCTTGAGGAGCAGGCTGATGCCACCAAGCACAATAACCAACGCCGCCGAGATCAGCACCATCTTCTGAACCTTTCGGGTTAGTGCGTAGGTCACGATAACCTGCATGCCAACGGCGACCATGATGACCAAGATAGCCAAATTAAAGTCTTTGGTTACCCAGTAGGTCACGGCAAAGGCCACAACCGGCAGAAAGTCGATGAGTGCTTGCATACAGACTAGTCTCGTAAATTAAGAAGGCGAATCATACTGAAATTAACTACACTTCTGGGCTAAATTTACCCTTAACTGCCTGCAGGCTCGATAAAGGATTATGGCCCGTCTCCTTGAGATTCATCCCGACAACCCACAACCGCGGCGTATTGCCGAGGTTGCGGCAGTGTTGCGTTCCGGCGGGATCATCGCGTATCCCTCCGATTCGAGTTATGCGCTGGGCTGGCATATGGGTGATCAGCAGGCCAGCAAAGAAGTACAGCGCATTCGCCAGACCGATAAACGCCACAACTTTACGTTGGTTTGTCGCGATCTATCAGAGTTAGCCAATTACGCGAAGGTGGATAACTGGGTGTATCGCTTATTAAAGAGTCATACACCAGGGCCCTATACCTTTATTTTGCAAGCCACGCGTGAAGTGCCGCGGCGGCTCATGAACCCCAAGCGCAAGACAATTGGTTTGCGGGTACCCGATCATCCGGTGCCACAGGCGCTATTAGTAGAGCTGGGTGAGCCCATGATGAGTTCATCCTTAATAATGCCCGGCGACTCCATGCCGCTGACCGATCCGAATGAAATTCTGCATCGGCTCGGTCGTGATATCGACATTATTATCGATAGCGGCAGTTGCGGTATCGAGCCGACCACCGTGCTGGATCTAACCGGAGAGTTTCCGGAGGTCTTGCGCAAGGGTAAGGGGTCGGTCAGTGAGTTCGTATAGCCCGGATTATCGTTGGGCGTTGGTATCTTTAGTGCCGACCTTAACTCTATAATAAACGCATGTCATTCGACTTAGCTCAGCTTCTCCAAACCGCGTCTGTGGCGGCGATCCCTATTTTATTTGCGATTACCCTGCATGAGGTGGCACACGGTTGGGCAGCACGCTATTTTGGTGACAGCACGGCCGAAATGCTAGGGCGCCTATCACTGAACCCTATTAAACACGTTGACCCTTTCGGCACCATTGCAGTACCGCTCATGACGCTGTTTTTTACCGGCTTCTTGTTTGGCTGGGCCAAGCCGGTACCGGTCAACTTCAATAACCTGCGGCGTCCCAAGCAAGATATGGTTTGGGTAGCGATTGCGGGTCCGGCCAGCAATATCGCGATGGCGTTGGGCTGGGCAATTATTCTGAAGGTCAGTATCATTGCCGGAGCTGCGCCTCAAAACGCCTTATATTTCTTCGTGCGCATGGCCGAGATAGGCGTGTTTTTCAATGTCTTACTCGCCGTTTTTAATTTTATGCCTATACCGCCGCTCGATGGCGGGCGGGTGCTGCGTGGTTTGGTGAGCGAGGGATTCGGAAAACTACTGGATAGAATGGAGCCATTCGGGCTTATAATTGTCGTGGGGTTGCTGTATGTCGGTTGGTTGTGGGCGCTGTTGAAACCTCTGATGGCAATAATAGAACGGCTCATCCTGTCAGCGGTTGGGCTCTAAGCGGTGGGACATGACTGAATCCGAGCAAAAATCCGACGCGGCAGGGCAGGCGCCTAATCTAAAGGTCGTGCGTTCTTCCGATGAACGCAAGGCAGCCATGCTCGCTAAGAAAAACCCCGGCAGGCCCGAGCAGGCAGAAATGCCGTTTGCGGTGGTCGAGGGTGAGGCCTATACCCAGCTCCCTCAGGATCTCTACATACCCCCGCAGGCGCTTGAGGTGTTCCTTGAGGCTTTCGCTGGCCCGTTAGATCTGCTCTTGTACCTGATTCGCCGGCAGAACATGGATATTCTCGATATCCCGATTGCCCAGATCACCGAGCAATACGTTGAATACATCGATCTCATGACCGAATTGCAGCTTGATCTGGTGGGTGAATACCTGCTCATGGCCGCTATGCTCGCCGAGATCAAATCCCGCATGCTGCTGCCGCGTTCGAAAGATATCGACGAAGATGACGAAGATGATCCGCGTGCCGAGTTGGTGCGTCGTTTGCTCGAGTACGAACGGTATAAGTCTGCGACCGATAACCTTGATGACATGCCTCGTTTAGAGCGTGATATTTTTCCTGCCACGATTGATCCTGGCAAACGCGAAGTGGTGGTGCAGTTACCCGACGCCACTCTGGAAGAGCTGTTAGTGGCATTTCGCGATGTGCTTTCGCGGGCCAAGTTCAATGCGCACCATCATGTTCAGTCCGAGCAGTTGTCAGTGCGTGAGCGCATGACAGATGTTATGGACCGGCTCAGTGCCACTGACTTTATTGAGTTCGTCAAATTATTTGATCCTAAAGAGGGTCGCATGGGGGCAACGGTTACGTTGCTGGCGCTGCTGGAGTTGTTGAAGGCCGGCATTATTGAAGTTGTCCAGCCCGAGTTGTTTTCGCCCATTCATGTGCGTGCCACGGGCAGCGCTCAACAGATCTCCGAAGAGCAGGCTGCCGATGCCGACTCTTACGCATAAAATCACTATTCCTAATCTATAAACCGAAAAGGCGATATGGAAACTAAGCAATTAAAAAACGTTATCGAGGCTGCATTGCTGGCCAGCGGTGAACCCTTGTCTCTGGATGCTCTTGTCGGATTGTTTGGTAAAGATGACGAGATGCCGAAAGATGATATTCGTGCCGTTATTAAAGAATTACAGGAAGATTATGACGATCGTGGCATTCGGCTTATCGAAGTTGCCAGCGGTTATCGTATTCAGGTTTCCGATGCTATGTCGCCCTGGTTGCAGAAGTTATGGGAAGGCCGTCCACCGCGGTTCTCCCGTGCACTGATGGAAGTCCTGGCCATTACTGCCTATCGCCAGCCATTAACGCGTGGCGATATTGAAGATATTCGCGGTGTTGCAGTCAGCACTAATATTATTCGCAATCTGCTCGACAGAGGCTGGTTGAGGCCGGTAGGGCAGCGTGATGTGCCGGGCCGTCCAACCTTGTACGCCACGACTAAATCGTTTCTCGATTATTTTGGCCTCAAGCGTCTGGAAGATTTGCCACCACTGGCCGATCTCCAGGAGTTGGATCCGGTCAATGTGCAGTTGGAACTCAGCGTGCCCGCAGAAGAGCGCGTGCTGATCGGAGGTGTTTCGCCCGGCATTAAGTTGGTCGGACTGGCCGGTATTAATGAGCTGCCCGAAGAGCCAGCTTCAGTCACATCGCTGGCCGATAGACGTAAATCAAAAGCGGCCGCTGACGGTGTTGAATCTCATGCGGAGTCAGCAGAAAGTGCTGAGGCTGGTTCGCTTGCAGATCATGAAGCAGTTGCTCCCGAGCAACCTGACGAAACGGCGCAGGCGCCGCTTGAACTGGAAATTTCTGCGGCCGAAGAAATGGCTATCGTTGAATCTGATGAGACTGCTGAAGAGGCGTCTGTATCAGTCGTTCCTCAAAAGCAGTCCTGATCCATGATGGTTGAAGAGCGTCTCCAGAAATGGCTTGCCAATGCCGGCCACGGCTCGCGTCGACAGCTGGAAGAGCTGATTAAAGCAGGCCGTATAAAGGTTAATGGCGAGGTTGCCGAGCTGGGCCGTAAAGTGAGCGGTACTGAAAAAATAGCTATTGATGGGCGGCTGGTTCAATCGGGTGTCACCCACCGCGATGAGCGCACCATTATGTATTTTAAGGCCCCCGGAGAGATCTGCACGCGTGCAGACCCTGAGGGCAGGCGGACCATTTATGACGGCTTGCCAAAAGTTGCCGGCGCACGCTGGGTGAGTATAGGCCGACTTGATGTGGCAACCTCAGGTCTATTGCTGTTAACGACTGATGGCGATCTGGCCAATAAACTGATGCACCCCTCCAATGAAGTCCCCCGCGAGTATGTCGTGCGGGTGTTGGGCGAGCCTACGGCAGACGAGTTGCAGCAGCTGCTGACGGGTATAGAGCTGGATGATGGTTTTGCCAAGTTTGAGTCGGTTGAATTTACCCGGGGTGAGGGTTCTAATCGCTGGTATCGAGTTAAGTTGCGTGAGGGTCGCAACCGCATTGTGCGGCGTCTCTGGAACCATCTGGGTTATGACGTCAGCCGGCTCATGCGTATTAGTTACGGCCCCATTCAGCTGCCGCGAGGCCTGGGTCGGGGTAAGTCCCGGGATCTCGATCCGGCTGAGATTAAGGCCTTGTATAAATCCGTTCCTAAAAATAAATAGCTTTATTTATCAGGTATATATTGACTATTTTTAATGTAAATAATGACTATATGACCGACACGCATTCGCTACTGGCAGTTAACGCTCTCGCCATTGATGGCTTTGCTGCCATCCCCCATCAGAAATAAATACGTCGCCATAATGTCTTCCGGTGTTTTCAACGCTAGCGGATCTTCACCAGGGTACGCTGCGGCACGCATGTTGGTGCGCGTGGCCCCCGGGTTGATGCAGTTCGTGCGGACGGTTGTCTTCTCGAGCTCGTCGGCCAGCACTTCCATTAGCCCTTCGGTGGCAAATTTCGAGACGGCATAAGCGCCCCAAAATGCGCGGCCTTTGCGACCAACCCCGCTCGATGTAAAGATGAGTGATGCGGCGCTCGACTTTTTCAGCAGTGGCAGCAGCGTGCGGGTGAGGACAAACTGGGCGTTGACATTAACGTGCATGACCTCCATGAAGCTGCCCACCGGAAACTGCTCAATCGGCGCTCTGTGCCCTAGCAGACCGGCGTTGTGCAGCAGCCCATCGAGATGGCCGAATTCCTGCTCAATCTGGATGCCGAGGTTCTCATAATCATCGGCCACGGCCGTTTTAAAATTGATCACTGCAATGCTGGGGCGCTGACCACCGGCCTTGATGATGTCATCGTAGACCCTTTCTAGTTTGACCTTGGTTCGCCCCAATAGGAGCACAGTGGCGCCGCAGGCCGCGTAGTGCAGTGCGGCGGCGCGGCCAATACCGTCGCCTGCGCCTGTCACCATAATGATCTTGCCGTCAAGCAGGTCGGTAGGCGCCTGATACTGCTGAGCTTGAGTGTTCAATGTATTGTTCATGATGCTTCCGGGTCGCTTTTTTCAGAATTATTTTCAGTCGTTTGGGCAGCTGTGCGCTCGGCAGCGTCGGGCAGGCTCATCGGTCGCGGAATCGTTTCTATCATCGGGGGTTCAATAGGCGAGTTCTTGCCTGGCTGAATACCCAGTTCGGTAAATTTGCGGGTGGCTGGCAGCACGCGACTCTCGAGCGAGCCTATTGCTCTGTTGTAGCTTTTCACGCTCGATTCGAGTTGCTTGCCGACCTGCCCAAGGTGATTGGTAAACGTGCCCATGCGATCGTAAAGATCTTCGGCCAGCTTCTTAATTTCTTCCGCATTCTCGGCCAGAGAGAGTTGCAGCCAGCCGTAGGCGACAACTTTCAGTAACGCCATCAGACTGGTTGGTGTGACCAGCATAACTTTCTGGCGCAGGGCTTCTTCCAGAAGATTCGGGTTCTGATCCAGAGCGGCAGTTAGAAACTGATCGCCGGGTATGAACAGCAGGGCAAAGTCCGGACTGCGCGGAAACTGCGACCAATAGGCTTTGCTGGCCAGTTCTTTTACGCGTTCGCTCACATTCTTGCTGTGGCGGATGAGTGCGGCTTTACGTTCTGTATCATCGCTGGCCTCGACAGCCGACAGGTAGGCGTCCATCGGCGTTTTAGCGTCGACCACCACGATGCCCTCGTCGGGCAGACGCACAATCATATCGGGGCGGTACTGTTTGCCGTCGATATCAGTCACGCTCACTTGTTCATCGAAGTCGCAGCGGTGCACCATGCCGGCCAGTTCCGCCAGTCGTCGTAGGGTGATTTCGCCATACTGTCCACGTACTTCGGGGCGCCGCAGTGCCGTGACCAGTTTGCTGGTTTCATCCCGCAGTAGTTGCTGGCTGCTGCTCATCTTCTCGATTTCGGTTTTGATACTGCCGTAGGCCTGAGCCCGGGTTTTCTCCAGTGCATCGATCTGTTCACGGGTCTTGTTGAGCGCTTCGTGAATAGGCTTGATCAGTCCTTCCACGGCTTTTTCTTTGGCGGTCAGATCGGCGTTCGCCCGTGCTTCGTGGGTGTTAAATTTCTGTTCAGCCAACTCCAGAAACAATTTGTTGTTGCGTGACAGAGAGTCCTGCGCCATCTCCTGAAAAGCCGTTTTTAGTGACGATTGAGCTTGCTGCAACGATGCCGCTTGCTCAGCAATCCGCGCTTCATCGTTGTGAATTAGGGCGTCGCGCTCGGCAATCATGCCTTCCAGCCGCACTTGCGTGGCCCGGGCAATCAGAAAGTGGATCAGAAAGCCGAGCCCGAAGGCGGCTGCAATCAGCACCAGATAGAGAAGCGGTAGGTCAGTTGTGGGCATATTCCGGTGTCTGCTGCAGTAATCGTAAAGGGCACTCGAAGGGTCAAGTATCAAGTGGTATGCCGTGCATTATAGAACGGCAGCAGGCTTTGGTTATAGCTGCGTAATGAGTTCGAGCAGTTCGCCAGGGTGAGTAATGGAGTGGTCGGCTTGCCAGTCAGCCGGATTGTCAGCCGGCAGAATGTAGCCATAGGTGGCGGCAACGGTTTTGATGCCGGCATTGCGACCTGCTTGTATGTCGCGTTCGGCATCCCCCACATACAGCGTCTGCGAGACAGAGAGGCCTGCCTGACGCATGCCAAGCAGAATCGGCTCGGGTTGCGGCTTGCGCTGTGGCAGCGTATCTCCACTCACCACGCAGGCGCTGCGCTCATAGAGTTGCAACGCTTTCATTAGCGGGTCAGTCAGAAAGGCCGGCTTGTTCGTAATAACGCCCCAGAGAATACCAGCGTCCTCGAATTCGCTCAGCAGCGCTTCCATACCATCAAAGAGGCACGTGTCGTTGGCCAGATTGGCGGCATAGATCTCGAGGTACTCAGGCACCAGCGCTGCAATCTCGGTTTCATCGAGGTAGGGCATTGCACCGCGCAATAGTCCAGCGGCGCCCATCGAGACGTAGTCGCGGGCGAACTCGTAGTCGGGCATGGGCACATCAAGCCGCTCGCAGATGGGTCGCAGAGACGCCACCATATCGGGGGCTGTATCAAGGAGCGTGCCGTCGAGGTCGAGGAGCACGCCTTTTGGAAGCTTGGTGGTACTCATTCCGGTAGCCTGAAGTGCGCCAGATAATTGATATCAATATCTGTGCCTAGCGCGAACGATTTGTCGAGCGGGTTGTAGCTGATACCGGCAACGTCGGTAAGTTCAAGCCCCGCATGACGAGCCCAACGATTGAGTTCCGAGGGTTTGATAAAACGTTCGTAGTCGTGCGTGCCGCGCGGCACCAGCCCGAGAATATATTCAGCGCCGATAATAGCGCCAAGAAATGATTTGGCATTGCGATTGAGGGTTGAGAGCAGCAGATCGCCGCCGGGTTTTAGCAGGCGGGCGCAGTCTGCAATCAAAAGGGCTGGGTCAGGCACGTGCTCGAGGACCTCGAGGCAGGTGACTACAGAAAACTGCTGAGCATGGGTTTTGGCCAGCTCTTCAGTTGCTATCACCTGATAATTGATGGCGTAGCCGCTCTCCAGCAAGTGCAATCGCGCCACTTCGATAGAATCGGGGGCCAGATCAATGCCGGTGACTTCGGCGCCGCAGGCTGCCATGCCTTCAGCGAGCAAGCCACCACCGCAGCCCACATCCAGAACGGTCTTGCCGGCCAGACCGACACGTTGGTCTATGTAGTTCACCCGCAGCGGATTAATGTCGTGCAGCGGTTTGAACTCGCCATTGGTGTCCCACCAGCGGCTTGCCAGATCATTAAATTTATTAACCTCAGCGCTATCGAGGTTGGTGCTGTTATCGGTCATCTTTTAATCATCTATGGTTCATCGTTTTGTTTGCATTGAGTGGGCGTGAGCAATGCGGTCACGCCATCCCTTACTCTGTTTGATTATCGCATTCTCGTTCAGGGTTGTCAGTTGGCCCTGGGTAAGTAGCGGTTTGCCGGCGACCCAGACATCGGTGACCTGATCGCGACTGGCGGCATAGATAATCTGCGAGATCGGGTTGTAGACCGGCTGGGTGGCAAGCCGGTTGAGATCGATGCAGATCATGTCGGCGAATTTGCCGGGTTCGAGTGAGCCTAAGTCTTCATCAAGACCCAGTGCCCGTGCGCCATTGATGGTGGCCATTGCCAGCACTTGTTCGGCGGGCATGGCGGCCGCATTGCCAGTGCTGCCTTTAGCCAGCAGTCCCGCAGTCCGCATTTCACCAAGCATGTCGAGATCGTTGTTGCTGGCCGCGCCATCGGTACCAAGGGCGACGTTAACGCCGGCCTCGGTGAGTGCCGCAACCGGACAGATACCGCTGGCCAGTTTTAAGTTGGACTCAGGGCAATGCACCACGGTAGCGCCGGCTGCCGCCAGTTGGGCCATTTCGCTTTGGTTCATTTGGGTCATATGTACCGCTTGCAACTGACTGTTGAGCAGTCCGGCATCCTTAACCCGTTGTAAGGGCCGGAAGCCAAAGTTGTTCATCGAATCGAGAACTTCGTCAGCGGTCTCGGCAATGTGCATGTGCACGCGCTTGTCGAGTTCATTAGCGAGCACGCTCAGGTGCTGCATGTGCTCGGCGGAAACCAGGTAGGGCGAGTGCGGCGCGAATACGGTGCTAATCAGCGGATGCTCGCGGAAGGTGTCCGCAACGGCAATGCCTTTGCTCAGGTATTCATCGAAGTTGCTGGCCCAGATAGAGGGAATATCCAGCACGATGAGGCCAATACTTGCCCGGATCCCGCTCTCGGCAGCAACTTTTGCCACTTCATCCGGAAAAAAGTACATATCGTTGAAGCAGGTTGTGCCACTTTTGAGCATCTCGGCTATGGCAAGCTCTGTGCCATCGCGGACAAATGCTGGGCTTACCCACTGGCCCTCGGCGGGCCAAATGTGGTCGGTCAGCCATTCCTGCAGCGGCAGATCATCGGCATAGCCGCGCAATAAGCTCATGGCCGAGTGGGTATGGGTGTTGATAAACCCTGGCAGAAGCACGTGTCCGGGCCGCTCAACAATCTCGGCATCGGGAGCTATAGCTCTAGCGTCTTGTCGGCTGCAAATGCTGTGAATTCGACCTTTGCGAACGACAAGCACTTGATTTTCAAGCACCTTACCCAGCGGCTGCATGGGAATGATCCAGCTTGGTGCAACAATAATATCGGGGTTGGGCATGGCGTTTACGCTGCTCTCAGAAGGGGGTCCGGCACAGTCGGGTGCGGGCACTTAATGCGATAATGCCTGAATGCCTTAAGCGGGGAAATATAACGGCTTTCGATGTCCGGTTTGGGCCGCGATTTTTGCACGTTGAGCCGTGATTTTATTTGGCTTTTCTGTGCGGTTTACAGGGATGCTGTGCTACCATACACGCTTTATTTTATAACGGTTCCGGCGTTTACGGGTTGCTCGTCGCGGAACAGTGTGGAATACGGGGAAACCTCTAACCAACAACGCGGTAGTCTCGAGTCGTCGTAGTCAGAATTTCCGATTTTTATCCTCTTTCAACTGAGTGAAAAGTTGCATTGCCAATGTCTGAAGTGGCCCAACAAGTATTGCCTGTAAACCTCGAAGACGAGATGCGTCAGTCCTATCTCGATTACGCGATGAGCGTGATTGTGGGGCGTGCGCTACCGGACGTTCGTGATGGTCTCAAACCCGTTCATCGTCGCGTGCTATACGCGATGCGTGAACTCGGTAACGAGTACGGTAAACCCTATAAAAAGTCTGCCCGTGTTGTCGGTGATGTGATTGGTAAATACCATCCGCACGGCGATTCGGCGGTGTACGACACTATCGTTCGTATGGCCCAGCCATTTTCACTGCGCTATTTGCTGGTAGACGGTCAGGGTAACTTCGGTTCTGTTGATGGCGATTCGCCTGCCGCTATGCGTTATACGGAAGTGCGTATGACCCGTATGGCCGGCGAGCTGTTGGCTGATATCGATAAAGAAACAGTCGATTTCGCTGACAACTACGATGGCTCAGAGAGTGAACCGAAGGTATTGCCGGCGCGGGTGCCTAATCTGCTGATCAATGGTTCTGCCGGTATCGCCGTGGGTATGGCCACCAATATTCCGCCGCACAACCTCAACGAAGTGATCGATGCAACGCTTGCGCTGATGGACGACCCCGATGTCACTGTGCTGCAGCTCATGGAGTTTATCGCAGGGCCCGATTTCCCCACAGCGGGCATAATTAATGGCTCTCAGGGTATCTATCAGGCTTACACCACCGGTCGTGGTCGCGTGCATATCCGTGCGCGGCATCATATTGAAGATGTCGACGGCAAGGGTAAAGAGGCTATTATTGTTACCGAGTTGCCGTATCAGGTTAATAAGGCCCGGCTCATAGAGAAAATTGCTGATCTGGTCCGTGAGAAGAAGATTGAAGGCATCACCGAGCTGCGTGATGAGTCCGATAAAGACGGTATGCGTGTGGTTATCGAGCTGCGGCGCGATATGCTGCCCGAGGTTGTGATGAACAATCTCTACAAGCAGACGCCTTTGCAGACCGTGTTTGGTATCAATATGGTCGCGCTGCGGGATGGCCAGCCGCGTCTGCTCAATCTTAAGGAAATTCTAGATGCGTTCGTGCGGCATCGTCGCGAAGTTGTTACTCGTCGCACTATTTATGAGCTGCGTAAAGCCCGTGACCGGGCCCACATTTTAGAAGGTCAGGCGGTCGCACTTAAGAATATCGATCCTGTTATTGCACTCATTAAAGCCTCGCCGAGTCCGGCTGAGGCCCGCGATGCCTTGATGGCCACAGTTTGGGAACCGGGCGATGTGGTTGGCATGCTTGAGCGTGCCGGCGGTGTGAGCACCCGCCCCGAGAGTATGGGGGACGATGTCGGTCTGCTGGACGATGGTTACCGGCTTTCTGAGGCGCAGGCACAGGCTATTCTTGAGCTGCGTCTGAATCGTTTGACGGGGCTTGAACGTGAAAAAATTATTAATGAATACAAAGAGCTTCTAGAGAAAGTTAAAGAGTTTTTAGAGGTTCTTGAGAACCCTGACCGGCTTGTTGAAGTCATCCGTGCTGAGCTTGCCGAGATCCGTGAAAGCTATGGTGATAATCGGCGTACCGAGATCATTGAAGACTACAGCGATGTGACGATGGAAGACCTGATTCCTCAGGAAGATCTCGTCGTTACGTTGTCGCATGGCGGTTATGCCAAGTCGCAGGGGCTCGATACCTACCAGCCGCAGAAACGCGGTGGTCGTGGCCGGTCTGCCACCAAGATGAAAGACGAAGATTTCATCGATAAATTATTTGTGGCAAACAGTCATGACACGCTGTTGTGCTTCTCTAGTCTGGGCAAGGTCTACTGGTTGAAGGTGTATCAGGTGCCCCGTGCGAGTCGCGGTTCCCGTGGTAAGCCGATTGTCAATTTGCTGCCTTTGCAGCCGGAAGAGCGGATTAACGCGGTATTGCCGGTTAAAGACTTTGGTGGTGACCAGTTTGTGTTCATGGCAACCAGTCGCGGCACGGTGAAGAAAACGGCGCTTGATGCATTCTCGCGGCCCCGCACCAACGGCATTATTGCGTTGGATCTGCGTGACGGCGATAAGCTCGTCGATGTAGCTATTACTGGCGGCAGCAATGAGATCATGTTGTATGCGAGTTCCGGCAAAGCTATTCGCTTCAATGAGAGCGATGTGCGCGTTATGGGTCGTGGCGCTGCGGGTGTCCGGGGCATTAGAGTTGCCGCCGATCATGAAGTTATTGCACTCATTATTATCGGCGAAGGCGAAGTGCTCACCGTTTCCGAGCACGGCTACGGCAAGCGCACCCCGGCGGCCGAATTCTCAACGCAGGGTCGCGGCGGGCAGGGCGTTATTGCCATTCAGACCAGTGAGCGTAATGGCCGTATGGTCAGTGCTTGTCAGGTTATTGATGATGACGAAGTCATGCTGATCAGTTCGGCTGGCACACTGGTTAGAACGCCGGTGGCCGATATTTCTGTGCAGGGGCGCAACACCCAAGGTGTTCGGCTAATACGCATGTCTGACGACGAGCATTTGGTCGGTCTTGATCGTATTGCCAATTTGCACCGTGATGATGAGGCAGCGGCAGACGTTAGCGATTCTGCAGCCGATTCAGACATTCTGGATTCAGAAGCCACCGATTCAAAGAACGAAGATTCGGCAGAATAGATTAAGAGTACGACCGAAATACTACGATCGACGGGCTAGCCTCACGCTAATCAGGCTAACGATAAGCAGCACAATGGAGTTCGTGCGGATTTTTAACGCACGACCGAGTGTGCAAATATGAAATATTGCGGCATTAGCATTGGCTGTGCCGCAGTGAACTTCAGCATTATTTGGATGGAATAAAACAACAATGTCTCGAGTATTTAATTTTAGTGCCGGCCCCGCTGCGCTGCCTTTAGAAGTGCTGGAAGAAGCACAGGCCAATCTCACTGATCTGAATGGGTCGGGTATGTCTGTGATGGAAATCAGTCATCGCAGTAAAGCCTTCGATACGATTGCTCAGGAGGCCGAGGCTGATTTGCGCGAACTCATGGGTATTTCCGATGACTACGCGGTACTTTTTTTGCAGGGCGGTGCGACTCAGCAGTTCGCTTTGTTACCCATGAATCTGTGTGCCCCAGGCCAGTCGGCCGATTATCTGGTCACCGGCAGCTGGTCAAAGAAAGCGTACAAGCACGGTGCCGCCGTTACTACGGCCAATCTGGTGGCTGATGGCGCGGATTCCTCGTATACCGATGTGCCGGCATTTGCTGATTGGAAGCTCAATCGTGATGCTGCTTATTTCCATTTCTGTCAGAACGAGACTATTGGCGGATTAGAATTCCATGAGCTCCCGGATACCGGCAGTGTGCCCATCATCTCTGACATGTCGTCGACTATTTTATCGCGTCCGATCGATGTGAATGGCTTCGGTGTGATCTATGCCGGTGCGCAAAAGAACATCGGTCCTGCAGGCCTGACCATTGTGATTGCGCGTAAAGATCTTATTGAGAAGGGCGGTGCAAACTTGCCGCCCATTTTGCGGTATCAGACCCAGGCGGCAGAAGGCTCTATGTCGAATACGCCTCCCACTTTTGCGTGGTATCTGTCGGGTCTGGTGTTCAAATGGTTAAAACGTCAGGGTGGCTTGGAAGGTATAGGCGCGCTCAACAAGAAAAAGTCGGAATTGCTCTACAACGCCGTCGACTCTTCAGACTTCTATGCCAATCCGGTGGCTGTGCCGTACCGTTCATGGATGAATATTCCTTTTACGCTGGCGAAACCCGAGCTTGATGCTCAGTTTTTGGCTGAAGCCGAGAAGGCTGGCTTGATGAACCTGAAAGGACATCGCTCTGTGGGTGGTATGCGCGCCAGTGTCTACAACGCGGTCCCCGAAGCCGCTGTGCAGACGCTGGTCGACTTTATGGCTGACTTCGAGAAGCGCAATGCATAGGCATTTTTCCTGAGTCACGTATTTATTTTTTTCGCATTACTTTTATTAGCAGGCTCTCATGTACAACGTATTAACACTGAATAATATTTCTCCGGAAGGCCTCAAGTTATTGCCTCCCGATAACTACAACGTCGGCGATAAAGTCGAATCACCCGATGCTATTTTGCTGCGTTCTTACAAGATGCATGGCGAGACCTGGCCGGCGACAGTAAAGGCAGTAGCTCGCGCCGGTGCCGGTGTTAATAATATTCCGGTTGAAGAGTTCACCGCCCGCGGTGTGCCTGTGTTCAATGCGCCGGGTGCTAACGCGAACGCTGTTAAAGAGCTAGTTATCAGCGGCATGCTGATGGCAGCGCGTAACTTGTGTCAGGCCTATGGCTACACGCAGGCGCTTAAAGGCGACGGCGAAGAGCTCAATAAGCAAGTTGAAGCCGGCAAGAAAAAGTTTGTGGGTTACGAGTTGCCGGGTCGGACGCTGGGCGTCATTGGTCTGGGTGCTATCGGTGTGCAGGTCGCCAATGCGGCGCATGCGCTAGGCATGAACGTTATTGGTTTCGATAATCACATTACTGTATCTCGGGCATGGCAGTTGTCTGCCGGCGTTGAGCAAGCCCGCAGCCTTGATGATTTGTTCGGTCGTGCAGACATGGTGACGTTGCATGTGCCTTTGCTTGAAGATACCAAGAACCTGGTGAATGCCAAACGTATCGCCATGATGAACAAGAATGGCGTAGTCATGAACTTTGCGCGTGCTGGTATTGTTGATGATGCAGCAGTGCTGGCCAGTCTCGAAGCAGGGCATCTGGGGCGTTATGTGACTGATTTCCCTTCACGCGAGTTACTGGGTAATGACAAGGTTATTACTTTGCCGCATTTGGGTGCTTCTACCGAAGAAGCTGAAACCAATTGCGCCATTATGGTGGCACAGAATATGCGCGATTATCTGGAGCACGGTATCGTCCGTTATTCGGTGAATTTTCCGGAAGCCGATATGCCGCGCAGCACTGCAAGCCGCGTTACTATTGCGAATCAAAACAAGCCAAACATGGTTGCACAGATATCGACCTGTCTTGCCGAAGCTAATTTGAATGTTGAAGACCTGCTGAACAAGTCGCGCGGCGATATTGCTTACACCATTGTTGACCTGGACAGTGAAGTGCCTGCGGCTACGCTTGATGCGATCCGTGCGATCGCGGGTGTTTTGAATGTGCGCTGTCTTGGGCAGTGCAGCTGATTACGGTAAGGCGGATCAGGTAGAGGGGTGCACTATGTCAGATGCAAAAGATTCGACGTCGGAAGACCTGACGGACGTTCGCGTTCAGATCGATGAAATAGACGTTGCCCTTGAAGTATTGATTAGTAAGCGTGCCGCGCTGGCCAAGCAAATTGGCGAAGCGAAACGCAGCGATGTGAACAGCGGCGTGGTTGAATTCTATCGGCCCGAGCGCGAAGCGCAGGTCTTGCGTGCTGTTGCCGAGCGCAATGAAGGCCCTCTCGAAAATGATGAGATGGTGCGTTTGTTTCGCGAGATCATGTCGGCCTGCCGTGCCTATGAAGAACCTTTAAAGGTTGGTTATCTGGGCCCCGAGGGCACTTTTACACACTCCGCTGTGTTCAAACATTTTGGTCATTCTGTCGATGCGTTGCCTTTGGCCACTATTGAAGATGTGTTTCATGAAGTAGAAAACGGTGCTGCACGTTTTGGTGTGGTTCCCATCGAAAACTCCAGTGCCGGAATGGTTAATCACACACTCGATATGTTTATGTCGTCGTCGCTCAATATATGCGGCGAAGTTGAGATGCGCATTCGCCAGCACTTGCTGGGCAAGATGGAGAGCCCGAAGAGCGTTAAGCGGGTTTGTGCGCATCCGCAGGCATTGGCTCAATGCCGTGCCTGGTTGGCTAAGTTTTTGCCTGACGCCGAACAAATTCCCTGCAGCAGCAATGCTGAGGGCGCACGCCGGGCGAAGGAAGAAGAGGGCACTGCTGCCATTGCCGGGGATGCCGCTGCTGAGGTCTATGGCCTGAGTGTGCTGGTGTCTAATATCGAAGATAGTCGCGATAACACCACGCGGTTTCTTGTTATTGGCCATCGAATACCTCCGCGCAGTGGCGATGATAAAACCGCACTGATTATTTCCGCTGCGAATACCGACGATGCAGGCTCTTTGCAGGAGATGCTTAAACCCCTGGCCGCGCAGAATATTAATATGACCCGTATCGAGTCGCGGCCTTCGCACCGGCGCAAATGGCATTACGTGTTCTTTATCGACATTGACGGTCATGCCGATGATGAGAACGTGCGTACGGCGCTAACGCAGATGGAATCCGGGGCGCAGTTGTTGCGTGTGCTCGGTTCATATCCAAAAGCTATTCTTTAACAGTTCTAAGGCTATCCGGCTGCAGTGACTGATTCCAAACAACCATCACCCATTGAGTTTGCTGCCGCTGCCGTGCGCCGTTTGCAGCCCTATGTGCCTGGCAAACCGCTCGATGAATTAGAGCGTGAGTACGGTATTCGCAACGCGGTGAAGCTGGCCTCTAATGAGAACCCGACCGGTCCTGCGTCTGCCGTTCTCGAGGCGATGCAGAAAGCCGTAACCGGTATTAATCGCTATCCGGATGGTGCCGGCTACTATCTAAAACAGAAACTGGCCAAACATCTGATCCTAACTACCTCGCAGCTAACGCTGGGTAATGGTTCGAATGATCTTTTGGTGTTGCTGGCTGAGGCCTTTTTGACGCCAGCGAGCAATGCTGTTTTCTCAGAATATGCCTTCGTGGTTTATTCGCTGGCGGTTCAGGCTACGGGCGCAGAGGCTCGCGTTATTCCCGCTACCGGGGCCACGCATGCGCAGCCGTTGGGGCATGATCTTGATGCGATGCTGGCTGCGATTGATGCGGATACCCGGCTTGTTTTTATTGCCAATCCTAATAATCCGACGGGCAGCTGGATTGCGCCTGCAGCGCTGCATGCTTTTTTTCAGCAGGTACCGGCTGCAACCATGATCGTGCTGGATGAGGCTTATTGCGAGTACATCAGTGCAGCTGCCGTGCATGAATCACCGGCCTGGCTTGCGGAGTTTCCCAACCTGGTTATTACCCGTACGTTTTCCAAAATCTATGGTCTGGCAGGGTTGCGTGTGGGGTATGCGCTGAGCAGTCCCGCGATTGCCGAGCTGCTGAATCGTATTCGTCAGCCTTTCAACATTAATAGTGTGGCGTTGGCGGGAGCTGAGGCTGCACTCGATGAGCAGGATTACGTCCTGACAAGCCGTGCCAATAATGTGGCCGGTATGACGATGCTGCGTGATGTCCTAGCACCGCTAGACGGCGTGCGCGTGTTGCCGTCGCACGGAAATTTTGTTCTGCTTCAACTTGAGCAGCCAGCGGCACCTGTCTATGAAGCATTGTTGCAGGCGGGTGTTATTGTGCGGCCGGTGGGCAGCTATGGCTTACCCAATTATCTGCGTGTAACCATCGGTACCGCTGCCGAGAACGAGGCGTTTGTTAGAGCGTTCGTCGCTATTTTGCAGGGTGAGTGATTCATGAGTTCTTCTTCTCAACGGTTTGTTGTTACACCCGGAAATTCTCTTGCGGGCAAGGTGCGCGTTGCCGGCGATAAATCAATATCGCATCGGGCGATACTGTTTGGTGCGATTGCCGAAGGCACCACGCGGGTGAGCGGATTTTTGCCCGGTGAGGATTGTCTGGCTACGTTGCAGGCTATGCAGGCTATGGGCGTTAAGATCGAGCGCCCGGCTGAAACTGAAGTAGTGATTCATGGGGTCGGTATGTGGGGTTTGCAGGCGCCTCAAGGGTCTCTTGATCTGGGTAATTCGGGCACGGCCATGCGCTTAATGATGGGCTTACTGGCCGGTCAGCGTTTTCCCGCCACCATGACCGGTGATGAATCACTGTCGGTTAGGCCTATGGAACGCGTAGCTAAGCCGCTGCGGAGCATGGGTGCGAATATTACGACTACTGATGGCACACCGCCTGTCATGCTTGCCGGCAATGCACAGTTGCACGGCATCGATTTTGTGAGTCCGGTAGCGAGTGCGCAGGTGAAGTCGGCGGTGTTATTGGCCGGCTTGTACGCCGAGGGTACAACGTCGGTGCTAGAGCCTGCCATCACTCGCGACCATACCGAACGTATGCTGGCGGCGTTTGGCGTCAGCGTTAATGTGGCCGGACTGCGTTCTGAGGTCGCTGGTGGTAGTGTTTTGCTGGCTGCTGATGTTGCGGTACCCGCGGATATTTCTTCAGCCACTTTCCCGTTAGCCGCAGGTTGCTTGTCGGCCACCGGCCCGGTCACCGTCCGTGATGTCGGGGTTAATCCGAGCCGCACAGGTATTCTGGATATTCTGCGGTTAATGGGTGCAGATATCTCACTCAGTGATGAACGCCATGTTGGCGGCGAACCCGTTGCGACATTGACGGTACACCCGGCAAAACTTAAAGGTGTGAAGATTCCTCCCGGGCTGGTGCCGCTGGCTATCGATGAGTTCCCGATGGTATTTGCTTTGGCTGCGCTCGCTGAAGGTGAGACGGTAATCAGCGGCGCCGAAGAATTGCGTACGAAAGAAAGTGACCGCATTAGTGCCATGGTGAATGGCCTGCGTAATCTGGGTATTGAGGTTGAAGAGTTCGCGGATGGTGCCAGAATTGTCGGTGGCACAGTCACGGGTGGTTGTGTCGATAGTCTGGGTGATCATCGTATTGCGATGGCATTTGCTGTGCTGGCGGCGACTGCAGAGTCGTCTGTTGAAATATTGAATACCGCCAATGTCGTCACATCGTTTCCGGGGTTTATCGCTTGTATGACCGCACTGGGCCTGAATATTTCGGCGCAGTCGGTGGCAGGGGGCGGCGCATGACAGCTTTTCCTGTTATTGCCATTGATGGTCCCGGCGGCGCAGGCAAGGGCACAGTGGCTAAAGAAGTGGCCCGTCGTTTGGGCTGGCATTTGCTGGATAGCGGCGCTTTATACCGTTTGGTGGCGCTGGTAGCAATCCGTGGCGATGTCGCATGGGCTGATGCAGAAACGCTCGCCGGGTTGGCGCGGAATCTTGATGTACGTTTTGATTTTGCCAGCGCTGATGGTGGAATTATGATGGTAAATGAAGATGTTAGCGGCAGAATCCGGCATGAAGATTGCTCCCGCGGTGCGTCATTTGTGGCCGCTATTCCTCAGGTCCGCGAGGCCTTAATCCAGCGCCAGCGTGACTTTCAGGCTGCCCCCGGCCTGGTTGCAGACGGTCGTGATATGGGTTCCGTCGTGTTTCCCAATTCAAGGCTCAAGATTTTTCTCACAGCAACGGTCGATGAGCGCGTGAGTCGTCGTTATAAGCAGTTGAAAGACAAAGGAATGGATGCTAGTCTGCGCGACCTTTCCAGAGACTTAGAAGAACGTGATAGGCGTGACAGTGAGCGGGAGATTGCGCCACTGAAGCCCGGGCCGGATTCGCGGATTCTGGATACGACGGGCCTGACTATCCCAGAAGTTGTTCAAACGGTGTTGAGTTGGGTGGCAGACGCTTACCCTGTTAATTCTTAAGTTAGATTAAAGTCTTCGGACTGCATAGTTTTTGGACTAACTTAGGTTGTTTGGCGCGTACTTGCGTTGTTGTGAGTGCGTTTTTTATTAACTATTTTCATCAGCAATTTCGCCGATGAATACAATTTGGCCTACCGTAAAGGTAGTGAAAAATTCTAATGACTGAAAGTTTTGCAGAACTATTTGAAAAGAGTCTAGCTAATCAAGACATTAAATCCGGCATCATCATCTCCGGTACGGTAATTGAAATATCCGATGACGTTGTTATCGTCAGTGCGGGTCTTAAATCAGAAGCCGTTATTCCCAAAAGTCAATTCCGTGACGACAACGGTGACCTCGAAGTCGAAGTAGGCGATGAAGTCGACGTTGCTCTCGACGCACTCGAAGATGGCACCGGTGAAACCCGTTTATCCCGTGAACGCGCGAAACGCGAACGCACCTGGACGATGCTTGAAGAGGCCTACGAAGCCGGCAAGATCATCAACGGTGTTATTAATGGTCGTGTTAAAGGCGGCTTTACGGTTGAAATTGAATTTGTTCGTGCGTTCTTGCCAGGTTCTCTGGTTGATGTACGTCCGGTTCGTGATCCGTCTTACCTCGAAGGTAAGGATCTCGAATTTAAGGTGATCAAGCTTGATCGCAAACGCAACAACGTGGTTGTTTCGCGGCGTGCGGTGGTCGAAGAAGAGTACAGCGTTGAACGTGATGCGCTGCTTGAGAATCTGCAGGAAGGTATTGTTATTAAGGGTGTCGTTAAGAACCTGACCGACTACGGCGCGTTCGTAGATCTGGGCGGTATCGATGGCCTGTTGCATATCACCGATATGGCCTGGAAGCGTGTTAAGCATCCTTCAGAAGTCGTTAATGTTGGTGACGAAATCGAAGTTAAGATTCTGCGCTTTGATCGTGAGAAGACTCGCGTATCTCTGGGCATGAAACAGCTCGGTTCTGATCCTTGGGCCGCTATCGCCCGTCGTTACCCACAAAATACCCGTATTTACGGCAAGGTTACCAATATTGCTGATTACGGTTGTTTCGTGGAAATTGAAGATGGCGTTGAAGGTTTAGTTCACGTCTCTGAAATGGATTGGACCAACAAGAACGTTAATCCGGCGAAGGTTGTTGCCGTTGGTGACGAGATTGAAGTTATGGTTCTTGAAATTGACGAAGAACGCCGTCGTATTTCATTGGGTGTGAAGCAGTGCAAATCTAACCCATGGTCGGACTTTGCTGAAACCTATAACAAGGGTGACAAGATCAGCGGCAATATTAAGTCGATCACCGATTTCGGTATCTTTATCGGCTTGCCTGGTGGTATTGATGGTCTGGTTCATCTTTCCGATATCACTTGGGAAGAAGGCGGCGAAGATGCTGTCCATAACTTTAAGAAAGGCGATGAGATTGAAACCGTTATTCTAGCTGTTGACCCCGAGCGTGAGCGTATTTCACTCGGTGTAAAACAGTTGGATCAGGATCCTGTCTCTAGCTATCTTGCCGAGCATCCGAAGGGCGCCATTGTTACCGGCACTATTCTGGAAGTTGATGCTCGCGGTGCAACCATTGAGCTGGCCGAAGGTGTTGAAGGTAGCCTGCGTGCCTCTGAGATTTCTTCAGAGCGTGTTGAAGATGCCCGTACTTTGCTGAAGGCGGGTGATCAGATTGAAGCCCGTGTCACCGGTCTGGATCGCAAGAGCCGTGTTGTTGCCTTGTCGATTAAAGCGAAAGAGGCTCATGAAGAAGCTGAGGCGGTTCAAAGCTATCGCAGTGATTCTGAGAGTTCTAGCAGCGGCACTACTTTGGGCGACTTGCTCAAAGGTAAGATGGGTACTGGTGAGTAATTAAGGTTGGCACCAGTCTGGTTTCAGGCTGGTGCCATTTCCTTTGAAATGGGGAGGAGCCTATCTTGGCTATGACAAAGTCAGAATTAATTGAAATGGTTGCTAAGAAGCAACGCCACTTGCCTGCTAAGGACGTGGAGTTGGCTGTTAAGCACCTGCTAGAGTTGATGAGTCAGTCTTTGGCAAATGGTGGACGTATTGAGATTCGCGGCTTCGGTAGCTTTTCTCTGCATTTTCGTCCACCGCGGATGGGACGTAATCCGAAATCTGGTGAAGCAGTCGCTTTGGCCGGTAAGTATGTCCCTCACTTTAAGCCCGGCAAAGAATTGCGTGAGCGAGTGAATTTGAATCAGCATCTGCCGATTAAATAGCAGTAGCAACGATTTTTGCTTGAATAGAAACGGCTGCCTTTATGGCAGCCGTTTTTTTTGCGACAGGTTTGTCCGCTCCGCATATTGGTAGTGTTGGCGCAGGGGTTTTGGCTTACAATCGTGCTACACGGATGAAGAGTGCTTATTCATGTTTCGTAATGTGTTGATGTTTGTCTTACTGCTGGCCGCTATGCTGGCTGCAGTAGTTTTTGCTGCCTTGAATCAGGGGCAGGTCCAGCTTGATCTGGCCTTTTTTAGCATCGAAACTCAGAAGTCGTTGGTGTTTATTCTGGTCTTCGTCGCCGGTGCATTTTTCGGCATGTTATGCCTGTGTATCTGGGCACTGCGATTGGTAGGCCAGCGCCGCCGCTTGAAAAAGTCTTTGAAGCTCGCCGAAAGCGAGATCCTGTCTTTACGTGACATTCCTCTAAACGATGCCGAGTGAAGCTACATTTTTGCTGGCGGGTTTGCTTTTCATTGCAGCCGCCCTTGGTTATCTGTTCGCACGCTATGGTGAAGAGCGCGACGATAAGCTTCAGGAGCAGAGCGGAGCGCTCAATGCTGACTACATTAAAGGCCTGAACTTCCTCTTAAATGAGCAGCCTGACCAGGCGCTCGAAGTATTTATCCGCATGGTTGAAGTGGATAACGAGACGCTTGAAACGCATTTTGCATTGGGCGGATTATTTCGCCGTCGTGGCGAAGTGGAGCGCGCTATCCGTGTGCATCAAAACCTAATTGCCCGGCCGAATCTGAATCAGGAGCAGCGTGATCAGGCGTTCTTTGCATTGGCCGAAGACTATCTGCGCTCTGGTCTTTATGATCGCGCCGAAAAAATCTTTATGGAGTTCAGCGCCGACTCGAAGCGACGTGATGCGGCGTCGCGTAAGCTGGTGCGTATTTACGAGATGACCCATGACTGGGAACAGGCTATCGCGTCGTTCGAGCAACTTGAAGCCAGCGGCACTGCAGAAGGGCCGGATCAGATCGCGCACTATTACTGCGAGCTAGCTGAACAGGAAGAGGCAGCAGGAGATTCTGCGAAGGCCAGCAGCATGTTGCAGCGTGCTTTGGAGCGAACGCCTGTAATTGTTCGTGCGCGGCTCCTAGAAGCTGACCGTTTGCAGCAGGCCGGTGATCACGCGGCTGCAATAGATATTTATGCTGAAATCATTCAACAGGATCCGCATCTTGCGTCACATGTGATTCCGCGACTGGCCCGCGGTTGTCGTTCAGCCGACCGGCCTGATGCGCTGAGCCGTATTTTGTCGGCGCTGATTGCCGGGCATAGCACCGCGCGAGATGCCATTGCCGTAGCGACTATTCGTGATGCAGAGATTGATAACCCCGTAGCTCTGGAGTGCTTGCATGATTACGCGGTAAGCCATCCGATTCTTGCAGCGCTTATCGATAAAGATCAGCTGACGGCCGACAACCCGGCTGTTCGTGACGCGACCATGCAGCGGGTTCGTCTGGCACTGCGCCAGGTGGCGGCTAGGTCGGCCCGCTATCGTTGTACCGAATGCGGCTACTCGACGATGGAATTGTTGTGGCAGTGTCCCAGTTGTCGTCAATGGGAAACGGTGGTTCCCAACGAGCAACTCGATCTGGGTGCAATGTTAGGCAAGTAAGACCTTTCTGGCCTTTGCGTGTGGCTTGTCCATCCATAGCCAATTCAGGCTGAATGCGCTCTTTTCTGTGGCTGACGCCGCTTCTTCCCCTGCATAGCATGTGTCTTCCTTGGGCGATGCCCATTATTTCTAGAAGGAGTTATGACTATGCGTAAGCAACTGTTAAGCCTGTTTGTTGCTGCCCTGCCTGTGTTGGCGATTGCAGGCCCGGTAGACATTAACCGTGCAGATGCACCAACTTTGGCCACAGAGCTCGACGGCGTAGGTCTGTCGCGTGCTCAGGCGATTGTGGAGTATCGCAGCTTGAATGGTGATTTTACGGCCGCTGAGCAATTGATGGAGGTCAAGGGTATCGGTTCTCAGGTGCTTGAAGCCAACCGGCAGAATATTCAGATCGCCAAAGCAGAGTAGTTGTTGCGGCAGTGCCGGGCTTGTTTCAAGCACGGCACTGCTTACTTTTGGGTGACGCGTCGCATCAATCGCTGCTAAAACAGGTAGTATTCGCTTACTTAGAGAAGTTGATAGGTAGGTAGACGGGTATGAGACCCAAAGTTAATACGGCCGTTTTTCCGGTAGCAGGGCGTGGCACACGCTTTTTGCCCGCCACCAAAGCCATTCCGAAAGAGATGCTCCCGATTGTCGATAAGCCTCTCATTCAGTATGCGGTGGAGGAGGCAGTGGCCGCGGGTGCTACCCGTTTGGTCTTCATTACGCATCGCAGTAAGGGTGCTATTGAGCGCCACTTTCAGACTAATTACGAACTTGAGGCTTTGCTGAAAGATTCCGGTAAGGATGCATTGTTAGACCTGTTGCATGCGACTGTGCCCCCTGGTGTTCGTTTTTACTACGTAGAGCAGGGTGAACCTTTGGGTTTGGGCCATGCCGTATTGTGTGCGAAAGAAGTGGTCGGTAATGAGCCCTTTTTCGTGCACTTGCCGGATGATCTTATCCGCTCTGAACGAGGTTGTTTGTCTGAGCTGTGCGACATCTATGAAACCACCGGCGCCAGTGTTATTGCTGTTGAGCCGGTGCCCAAAGAGCGCACCTCAAGTTACGGTATTGTCGATATCGATGAACACAATGTGCTGCAACAGATTGTTGAGAAGCCGGATCCTGCCGATGCGCCTTCTAACCTTGCCGTGGTTGGACGTTACCTGCTCACGCCCGATATCTTTGAACTGCTAGAGAAAACAGAGCGTGGCGCCGGTGGCGAGATTCAGCTTACCGATGCTATCGCCGAGTTATTGCCAAAGCAGCGGGTCACCGCCTGTCGTTTCTCCGGCATCCGCTATGATTGCGGCAACAAGTATGGTTATGTCACCGCGAATCTGGACCTTGCGCTTGAACATGAGGACATTAAAGCGGCCCTGCGTCAGCATTTGAAGGAGCTTTAGGTGCTCTCCGGCGCTGTGCAGGAGCTCTTTGGGGGGGGGCTCATGGCAACCAGTCTGTTGGCTGCCGATGCCGAGATTTTGGGCAGTGATTGGCATGAGGTGCGTGCAGAGCAGCAGTCGGTCTTGGTGACCGGGCTTTTTAGTATACGGTTACGATCTGGTCTCATCATCTGGATTACAGTAACCTTACTCTGCTAAGGGGCTACCCCAGAATCGTTGGCTTGCCAGCGGTAATAAAGACAAATCAGCTAACGATATGAGCGATTTGTCTAACCAATATCTGGACTCTCATCCTGAACTCTGGCATTTTGACGTCTTCACGCTGTTCGTCCTTGCTCTCAAAGAAGATTACGGCGTCTAAGAACAGGTTTTTTGTACAGCTGGCGAGTTCAATCGACGCCGGCTTTTTTATTGATTGTGTTTGATAGCGTAGAGTAAAAATGGATATTTCTAAAATCCCCGTAGGAAAAAATGCCCCTGATGAATTTAACGTAATTATTGAAGTTCCCCTTGGCGGTGAACCTATTAAATACGAACTCGACAAAGACAGTGGTGCGTTGTTTGTTGATCGATTTCTTTATACAGCCATGCAGTACCCCTGTAACTACGGATTTATTCCGCATACCTTGTCGGATGATGGTGATCCCTGTGATGTGATGGTTTATGGTTCGCGGCCAATCTTTCCGGGTGCTGTTGTTTTGGCGCGTCCTATTGGCGTGTTGATGATGGAAGATGAAGCCGGTGTCGATGAGAAGATATTTGCGGTGCCGACGCACAAGCTAACCCGGCGTTTTGATCGTGTGAAAGATTACAACGACATTGCTGAGATTATGCTTGATCGCATCAGTCACTTCTTTGAGCAATACAAAGCGCTTGAGCCCAACAAATGGGTCAAAGTAGTAGGCTGGCGTGGTATCGACGAAGCCCGCACCTGTGTTACCGAAGCGATCGACCGTTATGAGGCGCAAAAGTAAGCGTTCACGGGTTCGTATCGATTTAAAAAAGGCCGGTTTAACCGGCCTTTTTTATGGCGATTGCGTTTGGGATGGGTTTTAAGTCGATGTTTGCTGGTGTTATTTTTGATCCGGATTTTAACATTTGGTCAGCGACGGATTTGCGTTTGCGCTAGTGTTGTGTTGCCATCGAAAGGGTCTGCAGATACCGGCTACTTCCTCTTGTAGACGATGCCAACGGATTACTAGTGCTTCGTTGCTGGCTGAGCTAGCAGACTGCTTCCAGCCCTGAAAGTAGCAGCGGGACGGCGCGGTGTAATGGCAGAAATATGACCACGAAGGCCCAATGGTTGCCATAGGCTGCATCATTAAATATCGCTCGCGTGAGTCATTGGTGCGCGCCGCACTGGACCAGGGAGCTGGTGCGCGAGCGCTGATTATGGCTATAATGAAAAAATTTATTTACGTCAGATTGCGCCCGCGATCATTTCTTGCGTGAGGTCGGCCGGGTTAGCTATTCGTTGCCTATAGCTCGGTTACAGGCTCGGATTAGGTGTTGATGAGTAAACTCGAAAAAAATTATCTTCTACTGCCGATATGGTTGCAGAACATTGCGCTCAGCGGTGCGGGATGGTTGGTTAATCAGCGACGCTACACCAAAACCTTTGATCGTTTTCTCAGCGAGTATCAGCAGCGCGAATTCAGTGATGAACAGGTATTGCTCGAATATCGGGATCGTCGGCTGAGACAGGCGCTGCAACATGCTGTGGATACGGTTCCGTACTACCGGGAATTGTTTCGCAATGTGGGCTGCGATGTAAACGATATTTGCACCCTTGCTGATCTTGAGCGTTTGCCCATTCTCGAGAAGTCTTACCTGCAGGCGCACCAGAAAGAGCTGGTCAGCACAGCGTTTAGAGCAAAGAATTTAGTGATTCACCACACCAGTGGTTCGACGGGTGCAGGGCTGCGGTTTCCATCTACGCATGATGCAATGATTGAGCAGTGGGCTGTATGGTAGCGCTATCGTGAGAGTCATGGCATCACCAGATCGGAGAAATGCTTGTATTTTTCCGGCCGCTCAGTGGTGCCTCTGGAGCAAACCAAACCACCTTACTGGCGCTACAACCTGCCGGGGCGTCAGCTTATGTTTAGCGGCTATCATCTCGGCCCGGAGACAGCTAAGGCGTATCTGGAGGAGGTCAGGCGATCAAAACTGCGTTGGATTCACGGTTACCCTTCGTTAGTGGCGCTGCTGGCTTATTACGCGATTGAGTTGGGTATGCAAATGCCTATGCGGTGGATAACTATAGGCGCCGAGAGTTTGTTGGCAAATCAACGGCAGGTCATCCGCGAGGCCTTTGGCGTCGAGCCCATTCAGCACTACGGGATTGCTGAGGGCGTCGCCAATATCTCTGAATGCACTTCCGGCAAGATGCATGTCGATGAAGATTTCGCGGCGGTCGAGTTTGTACCGGCTGACGAGCCTGGGGTGTATCGGGTTATCGGAACCGGTTTTGCGAACTCCGCATTTCCGCTGATTCGTTACGATACGGGTGACATGGTCAGTCTCGCCGAGGGTTCCTGCGATTGCGGTCGGCACGGCCGGGTGGTAGCGGCCATTGATGGGCGTAAAGAAGACTTTATTATCTTGAGCAATGGCGTGCGCTTAGGCCGACTCGACCATCTCTTTAAAAATTCCGTAAATATTAACGAGGCTCAGCTTTTTCAATCCGAAGCGGGCTCAATGGACGTTCGGGTTGTCAAAGGCATTAAGTATTCAGTGCAGGATGAGCAGCAGTTGCGCGCAGAGATCATAAAGCGCGTCGGCGAGTTTCTGGATTTTAGAATTGTTTATGTCGATCAGGTTGAGCGAACCCGTCGCGGCAAGCTTAGGTTCGTTGTATCGACCATCGATCATACCCGCCCGGGATCGATGGGCTGAGCAGCCCGGGATCCGCCGCAATGGCCCGTTTTCAGCACAATGGCTTACTGAGCCTTACTCTGGTTGATCTCAGTCGCTGGCCTGCGATTCTCAAGTTACCGAGTTAATGGATAAGAATCGTCTCGTGCTAGCAATAAAAAAGCCGGCTGAGCACGCTCAAGCCGGCATTTTTGAAACTGGCTCCCCAGGGCGGACTCGAACCACCGACAGGCTGATTAACAGTCAGCTGCTCTACCAACTGAGCTACTGGGGAATTGAGGGCGAGATTCTGCGGTAAGGCACTCTGCAAGTCAAGAATCTAAGCCATTTTGCGGGCAGATGACCGTATCGATAGCAGAGTTTTTACTGCACAAGCGTTGTGCTGCAGATTTTATCCCATAAACTTTTTGATCCGGCTAATGGCTTCTTCGAGAACCTCCATGCTGGTGGCAAACGACAAACGAATATAGCCTTCAGCGCCAAAGGCCGAACCCGGCACCAGGGCTACGTCAGCTTCGTTGAGCAGCATGCTGGCAAACTCGGTGTCATCCTTAGCACCTTTCAGCTTGATGGCTTCGGAGATATCCGGAAAGGCATAGAAGGTGCCATCACCCTCAATACATCTAAACCCGGGGATCTCATTGAGTGCGGCAACAATGTAGTCGTGGCGCTTCTTAAAGTGCACCAGCATGTCATTGACGCAATCCATGCTGCCTTCCAGCGCGGCAATACTGGCCGCCTGCGAGATGCTGGTCGGGTTGGATGTGCTCTGACCCTGGATTTTCTTCATCGCCTTAATGAGCACGGCAGGTCCGCCGCAGTAACCGATCCGCCAGCCGGTCATGGAGTAGGCTTTAGAGACGCCATTCAATGTGACAGTGCGGTCGTACAGCTCCGGATTCGCCTGAGCAAAGCTGGTGAATGGTTCAGCGGCCCAATAGATGTGCTCGTACATGTCGTCGGTCGCAATCACGATGTTCGGGTACTTCTTGAGTACTTCACCCAGACTCTGCAGCTCGGCTTTGGAGTAGGCGCAGCCTGTGGGGTTGCTGGGGCTGTTCAGGAACAGCATTTTGGTCTTATCGCTAATCGCCGCTTCGAGGTCGGCCGGCGTGATCTTAAAGCCCTGATCAATGCCACCAAGCACTTCGACCGGCACACCGTCGGCTAGCTTGACCATATCGGGGTACGAGACCCAGTAGGGCGCCGGAATAATGACTTCATCACCCGGGTTTAGCAGCGCCATGCACAGGTTGTAGCAGGACTGCTTGCCGCCGCACGACACGAGCACCTGATCCAGCGTATAGGTGAGTTCGTTGTCGCGTTTGAACTTATCGATAATGGCCTGCTTCAGGGCAACCGTGCCATCAACCGCAGTGTATTTGGTTTGGCCGTTCTGGATAGCCGCAATACCGGCCTGTTTGATGTGCTCGGGGGTGTCGAAATCCGGCTCGCCGGCGCCCAGACCAATAACATCGCGACCGGCGGCCCGCAGCTCGGCGGCCAGTTGGGTCACAGCCATGGTGGGCGAAGGCTTAACGCGTTGCACCCGATCGGAAACTGATAGACTCACTTGATTGTCCTAAGAATTGACCGAAGACCCGGGAATCAGGTCTTGAGAGCCGCTGATGTTACGGTAATCGAGGTCAGCAACCAATACTCCTGTGAGAATTCGCAAAAGAGTTGTCCTTATCCGGGCTGAGTTATCCGGCAGAACCCTGCAGAGCAACTGATGACACTGACAAAAGATAAATTCAAACTCGCTGCCAACTATGAACCCGCTGGCGATCAGCCGGCGGCAATTGCTGCTTTGGTGCAAGGTTTGCGCGATGGTCTGGCCGGACAGACGCTGTTGGGCGTGACCGGCTCCGGTAAAACCTTCACCATGGCCAACGTTATTCAGCAGGTGCAGCGACCCACATTAATCCTGGCGCACAACAAAACTCTGGCAGCCCAGTTGTACGGCGAAATGTGCGAGTACTTCCCTGAAAACCGGGTCGAGTATTTCGTGTCGTACTACGACTACTACCAGCCGGAAGCATATGTGCCCTCATCGGATACGTTTATCGAGAAGGATGCCTCGATCAACTCGCACATCGAACAGATGCGGTTATCGGCGACTAAGGCCTTGATGGAAGGCGGTGGTGTGATCATCGTTGCCACCGTGTCTGCCATCTACGGTCTGGGTGACCCTGAGTCCTACTTCAGCATGATTCTGCACATGACCCGTGGCGAGATCATGAATCAGCGCGATATTCTCAGGCGCCTGGCAGAGCTGCAGTACACCCGCAATGAGATTGATCTGGTGCAGGGTTGTTATCGGGTGAAGGGCGATATTATCGATGTGTTTCCGGCCGATTCGGAAAAAGAAGCGGTGCGTATCGAACTGTTTGATGAAGAGATTGAGAACCTTTCGTACTTCGATCCGCTTACCGGCGAAGTATTGCGTCGTGTGCCTCGACTCACTATCTATCCAAAAACCCATTACGTAACGCCACGCGGAGTGCTGGTGGAGGCCGTAAAAAAAATCAAGGTAGAGCTGAAGGAACGGCTGGTTGTATTGCGTGACCTCGACAAACTGGTTGAGGCGCAGCGCCTTGAGCAACGCACGCAGTACGATATTGAGATGATGAATGAACTGGGCTACTGCAGTGGCATTGAGAACTACAGTCGTTATTTGTCCGGGCGTCAACCGGGAGAGCCACCACCGTGTTTGTTTGATTATTTACCGGCCGAGGCATTGCTAATTGTGGATGAAAGCCACGCCAGTATTCCGCAGATTGGCGGCATGTATAAAGGTGATCGCTCCCGCAAAGAAACGCTGGTTGAGTACGGCTTCCGTTTGCCGTCGGCGCTGGATAACCGTCCGTTGCGCTTTGATGAATTTGAAAAAATATCGCCCCAGACGTTGTATGTGAGTGCCACCCCGCGTGCCTATGAGCGCGAACATTCTGATGTGATTGCGGAGCAGGTCGTCAGGCCTACCGGTTTGGTTGATCCGGAAATCGAAGTGCGGCCCGCCGGCAATCAGGTTGATGACGTGCTCTCAGAAATTAGTTTGCGGGTACCTGTGGATGAGCGGGTTCTTATTACCACGCTCACAAAGCGCATGGCGGAAGACCTCACGACATATCTTCATGAGCACGGCGTGCGCGTGCGTTATTTGCACTCGGATATCGAAACCGTCGAGCGCACCGAGATTATTCGTGACTTACGCTTGGGCGAGTTCGACGTGCTGGTTGGTATTAACCTGCTGCGTGAGGGTTTGGATATGCCAGAGGTGTCACTGGTCGCCATTCTTGATGCCGATAAGGAAGGCTTTCTGCGTTCCGATAGCTCCCTTATTCAGACCATGGGGCGCGCCGCGCGTAATGTGAACGGCAAAGCCATTTTGTACGCCGACCGGATTACCGGCTCTATGCAAAGAGCGATGGACGAGGTTGATCGCCGCCGCATAAAACAGATTGCGCACAACAAGGAGCACGGCATTACGCCGACGACAATCCGCAAGCAGGTGCGCGACATCATGGAAGGTGCCCGTGCCGGTGGCAGTCGTGCCGAGCGCTTGCATCGGGTGGCCGAGAAGGGCGGTAAGTACGCGCATCTAACGCCTGAACAAGCGATGCAAAAGATCAAACAGCTCGAGAAAGATATGCTGAAGCATGCCCGCGAACTTGAATTTGAGGAAGCGGCCGCATTGCGCGATCAAATTTCTCAATTGCAGCAGCAGGCTCTGGGGCTTTCTGATGTTAAAGCTGGGTAGAGTCCGGCGGCGAGAGAAGCAGCTATTCCCTTAGAAAGTAGGCCAATAGAAAGAGCCCGCAATGACAGCGTCAAGGCAGGGCTTTTTTGTTTGTTAAGATCGCCCGGATTCGAATTGGGATATGTGCCATGTCAATCGACCCTGCGGCGAATTATCGAGAAGAATATGAGTCTAGGGCCGTAGGAAAAAGAGCGCACACTTTTTACGGCTGTTAGGCCTGTCACCAACATGATGATTCGGTCAAATCAAGGCACAGAATATGTCTGATTGAAGTGTATGGTAATATTATGATGTCTTTTTTTTCGATATTCGAGCCGAATGTATTGACTTAATATTTACTAAGCGTAAACGTCAGTCATAACTAATACATGTGCAATGTTAAGTGGTAGTCTATTTCTTAGAGAAAGAAATGCGGCTAATGATAGAGTGTGATCTTCTCTCAATTTACAGGTTTTTTTTACACTTCCGAACACGCAAATAATCGATGCGTAAAAAACTAGAGCACAGTTTATGAATGTACAGCAGCCTCAAGAAATAAGCTTCTTGGATCTTATAAAAATACTGATTCAGTACAAGTGGGTTATGTTGGTTGATTGTGTTTATCTCGGTGCAGGTTGGCGCTGCTATCTATTCATACACATCAACACGGACTTACAATGTAGGGGTGGTGGTTGCAGCCGCCGCAGAGAGCAGTTCTTCTGGAGGACTGTCGTCGTTAATGTCGTCTTTTGGTGGAGGAGGCGCTTTAGGCGCATTTACCAGAACTCGAGATCAAGTCGCGCAGGGTATGGCCATACTGGAGTCCGAGCAATTTGTGCGCGAGTTCATTAATGAAAATAGCTTACTTCCAATCCTGTATGCGGATCGCTGGGATCCGGAAACATCTGATTGGGCGGAGTCAACCACTGGAGAAGTACCGAGGATTTCAGATGGGTACAGGAAGTTCAATTCAATCCTGAGGGTGAGCGATGACGACTCAGCATTGGTTACTATTACAATTACCTGGGCTGATCCTGATTTGGCGGCCAAATGGGCAAATAGACTTGTATTTACGCTGAATGAACGGCTTCGTTCAATTGCGATTGAGGAAGCGAATCAAACTATAGAGTATCTTAATAAAGAAATAGAAAAGACTAGGATAGTCGAGTTGCGGCAGGCTATTTTTTCCATGATTGAAGATCAGATAAATACCCGAACCATGGCCAATATCAGGCAAGAATATGCTTTTAAGGTAATAAGCCCGGCGATTGCACCGGATTTAGATCAATATGATAGCCCTAGATACGTATTAATCTTTCTGCTGGCACTCTTCTTGGGCATTGTGTTGGGTGCTTTCACCTGTTGGTTGATTTATGGTCTCCAGCAGTTGCGGGAGGGCTTGGGAGAATAACAAATATGGCTGAATTAAGAGAGTGCGCCATTAGCTATGTAGTGGCTCAAATCTATGGACGGTAAACCGCCTAGGCAGAGTGTGTATCTTGCTTGTTTCTGACACTTAAGATTTTTTGAATTTGGCGGCCACTCTTTACTCGCGATACGGTCTGCAGTATCAATTTTTTGCCCCATGTAGTTCGGCTTACAGACTACATATATTTTTATTTTTCTCAATTTACTATATTAAAATATGTTGAGACAAAACTTGAGTTTGGGAATGATTGAAGATCAGATATATAGCCGAATAATGGTCAGTACCGGTAAGAATATGCTTGCCGATTGTGTCTGAATGACGTGAAGCCATTCGAACGACATCCTGCTCTTATGGCTATCAGCTCTGCGGGCAATTTCCCACCTCTTTTTTGTGTTTATGGCGAGCCGCTGAAGCTTGCATTGAAACTCCGAAAGAAACGTCCGGTCTATTCTTTGAACACCGCCTATGGGGTGGGCGGTATATCAACCGCACCAAGTGATATTAGCGAGGCGGCTGATATTTACATCAAGGCCATTCAATCAGTTCAATCCGATGGGCCGTACTTTCTATATGGCCACTGTTCTGGAGCGGCGATTGCCTATGAAATAGCCATGCGATTACTTGCAGATGCCCATGAGGTATCTCATGTTTTCATGCTCGAGCCAAGCTTTGATACAAAGGGTATGAAGCAGACCGCCGTGATCATCATTAAGAGCATAATATCGACGGGTATTACTCTTGCGCGGTTTAAAGCGCTCTTGTCGGTGAGCGGCTTATTACTAAGGTCGGCACCTGTGATTATGCGCAATAACATACAGCTTGTATGGAGTTCCGTTTTAGGCACGGTAGCACCCCAGCAATTGCGATTCGATAGTCAGCAGAGAAAGATTGCACCTTCAGTTAAGACATACATTTATACGGAGCTAGGCTGCCCTGTTAGTCTAATATATCGCAATCTCGACAACGCGGAGATTAGTCAATCCGAGAGGTATTGGGAGAAGGTGGTCGGTCACAAGGTGAGGGTGTATTCAGTAGATGCATCAGGTGAGCATCTAGCTGTGTTAGCTGATGCTCCACTACAATCAGTCGCAGCGGTGATAGATAGATCTATTGACGGGTAATTGAGCTGAAATAACCTTCTATGGCAACCAGGTTTCATAGGGTAGAAATGGCGTAATCTGTCTTCCAGCAGCATTTAGAAACCCATAATAAGTGCCTGCAGCTCCAATTAAGCTAGAAGCAATAAATGCGATCTTCAATTTCCCCTCAAAATTAAGGCCTAAGCGGGAATAGCTTGCAAGTATGGATAGTGGGCCTAGGAAAGAAATAAGAGCGAACACGCGAAGGCCGGCGTAGCTATATTGAGAAAGAAGCCCAGCAGTAACTAGAAATAATTCAACCAACACGATTAATCTAAACTTTTCTGCGGCTGGCAATTTAGTAAATAGTAAAACTACGAAGACTAGTGAAACTCGGCAAACAACAAAGATAGATGTCAAAATGGTTGAATAGCGTTCTCCAGCTTGTGGAGCGTAGTCCCCAATTTTACCTAATAAATAGACCTCCGCTACAAAAAATACGGCGATAGAAAGCAATAGTAATAGCAGCATAGAAACGACCGAGGAGAACTTTAGCCACGGGCGCTGCGAAATCATAAGGTATGAAAGTCCAAATAGAGAGGTGTAATGGAAGAGAACCGATGGCAATCCAGCTAGGAACAGACGCTTCAATGACCCTTTCCTGATCTCTTGCGTGGCAAGCACTAAGATAAGCGCCGCAAAACCAACTCGAAGGACGTTCATACTGTAGGAATAAGCAGTAATTGGAAGGAAGTAGGCAATGCAAAAAAAACGCTCATTCTCATCCCCCCTAATAATGACTAGGGCCAATAGAGAGAAAAAGACCAGGGCGCATGCTCTTACGGCTAAATCTGCATCCGGGATTATGGCCATAAGCGTGGCTGCCAACGCAATAAAACCAGGTTCTATGCCATTCCACTCATAATTTCGACCATCGAACTCTCGAAACATCAATTCATAAGTAAACGTATCTGTTCCAACATCTCCTCTTAGAAATGCTAACGCAGCAAAATACGGCAGAATCCCCAAGATTAGCGCTAGCCCACGATATCGAGTGGCTAGTTGTACGGCAACTACGCCATAAATTAGTGCCCAACCAAGTAAATAAACCATATTTATCTTCTAAGCCGAACCCAAGCGACTATAAAAAAGCGTCGTATATACCTAATAAGCGACCACGCATAAAGGAAAGGCAAACTAATCATGTTCAACCTTTGTGTCCTGTAAAGATTTCTGTACACACTGAGTTCACTTTTCTCCATTAACCATAAATCATCACTTAGTCCGCCTTCCCCATAAACCGCCTTAAAATGAATCCCTAGTTTTTTCTCGCAACGGTAAATAGCATTGCCATCCAGACAGATCGCGCATGAGAGCATATAATCCTCTGTGCGGCGCCGCCCAAACTCGTACCTATAGGGCATTTCCCGCTTGGCCATCATACTTGAAGCGGTAATTTGATTAGATAGAAGCAACCGCAGCGCACGGATACGCGTGAATTTAGATTGTCCGGTAAAATACACAGGCCTATTATCATTACCATATGCAAGCACCCGGAATGGGTGTCCTGTGTATAGGACTTCAGGATGAGACTTCATCCAGCCTAATTGAATTTCTATTTTCTGTGGTTCCCATGCGTCATCAGCATCCAAAAAAGCAACATATGGTTGCGTGGCAATATCCCAGCCACCATTTCTCGCTCCACCACAGCCCCGATTGACATCAAGACAAACAACCTTGATCCATTCGTTACCATAGGTCATCTGAACCGATTTAAGAGCTTGAACAGTGCCGTCATCGCTACAATCATCCACCAGTATTAGCTCTGTTGGTCTCATGGTTTGAGCATCTACAGATGCGACTGCTCGTTCGATAGTGTCAGCGCACCGGTAACAGGGGATTATTACTGATAATTCAGCTAGAGACATATTCGAGAGCCAACATAATGAATAGGGAGCATAGGAGAGTAGTGAATTAGAAACTCGCTGTATATATACAGTTTGGTAATTGGCAGATCAATAACACTATTCCCTAACGTGAAGCAGTAGCCTGGATCATTACCTCGTGCACAACTTCTGCCGTCTTGGTGAGTTCAGCATCACTGAGAGTAGGGTGTATCAAAAAAGCTAGACTTGTTCGGGCTAATTCTTTTGCAATTGGCCGTCGATCTAACGGTGTCAATTCTGAGCGTATAAATGCTTGCTCACGATAAATTTCACCACAACTTCCAATAGAGCAGGGGATTCCATGCGAGCCAATAGCTTCTAACACCCGCATCTGGGTCCATCCGGGCGCAAGTTGCTCAGTCTCCAAAAAAGCATAATACCTATAATAGGCATGTTCTATATCTGCCGGCGGTATCACTAGTCTGATGCCAGGAGTATCTTTTAGCAGGTCATTAAGTTTTGCCGCGTTGCGTCTACGCGATGCTATCCACCTGGGAAGCTTGCTCAATTGAATACGTCCGATCGCTGCCTGCATCTCTGTCATGCGCCAGTTGCTGCCGAAGGATTCGTGTAGCCAGCGGAATCCCAGTGGGTGCTCTCGATTGAAGACCGCGTCATAACTTTTGCCATGGTCCTTGTAGGCCCAAGCCTTTTTCCACAATTCTTCGCTGTCCAGCACCAGTAAGCCGCCTTCACCACCCGTCGAAATAATTTTGTCCTGACAAAAAGAGAATGCGGCGGCATCACCGAAGCTACCCACTGGGCGCCCCTTATAGGTTGCCCCATGGGCCTGAGCGCAATCTTCAACGATAAAAAGACCATGTTCCATGGCTAAAGTCAGGATAGGATCCATATCACATGGCCATCCAGCCAAATGTACGATAATGACCCCTTTCGTCCGCGGTGTAATCGCCGCACGAATGGTATCCGCTGTGATGTTTTGGCTGTTCAAATCCACATCCGCGAATGTTGGCACGCCTCCACGTGCGACCACGGCACTCGCGGTAGCTATGAAAGTGCGACTGGGGACTATGACCTCATCTCCGGGCTGCAGGTCTAAAGTAGTTAATGCGAGTTCTAGGGCTAGGGTTCCATTCGCCAGTGCTACGCCATGTTTTCTATTGACGGATTTAGCGTACTCACGCTCAAAAGCGCGACCCTCTTCACCGGTCCAGTAATTTACCTTTCCCGATATTAAAATGTCTCTAACCGCCTCGATTTCATCATCTTCGAAGATGGGCCACCTAGCAAAGTGTGCATTAGATATGTCTTTCATGGACATTTTACGTGCTTTCATCCTATTCGAAGTGATGGAAACCTAGCTAGCTAAGGCCACATTGGCTTATATAGCGATCGAATTAGATACCCTATAAAATCCCAGTTACGACATTTTGTTGGCTATCCGGACCCCATGTGCTATTGAGTCAGCCACAATAGTAGGTGATTACCAGTAGTAAATCTCCGCCGTATGCGAGCGCCTGCGTATCTGCTAAAAGGCCAAATGCCCTATGTAACTGAACACTCAGGATTGTAGCTGCCTTCGCTGCAGCCAAACAAGAAGCATTGCAGCGCCAACTGAACCAAGCGCTAAATCTCGGAGTGTGTTGAACAAATGCCAGCCCCTAGCCCAATTAGCGTTTACAAGCAGGCAATACTCCATAAGCTCCCAGGCCACTGCGACAAAAACCGCAAGCCCAAAGGCAAGTAGCTCCGGCTTCGCAACTGCTTTTCGACCACTACACCGCTGCCAGCTCGCAATCAAATTAAAGAAAAAAAGCGCTATGGCGGCACCGCCAGCGAAATGTATAACGGGATCTAAATATGGCTCATGATCTATCCATTCGGCTGCCAGTTTATGTGCAGCGTAAACGGCAATTGGTGCCCACGTTGCCTCTTTCGCAATCCGGGTGACCATAATCAGGATGTTTGGCTCGTTGGTCATCTTTAAGTTTCGTGTCGCTTAAATACGGATATCCAACTGTGAATCGCCCCCAGTTCTCTAGACACTTAACAGCCTCTCGTTAAATCGTCTCTCGTACTCTACCGGTGATAGCTGGTTATTGGAACCGTGCCGGCGTG
>Ga0209702_10001752_pt1 | contig 39956 bp, 29 predicted proteins | sample FRY01_FD_187210 | JGI IMG/M metagenome (GOLD analysis project Ga0209702, IMG submission 187210) | Freshwater microbial communities from Lake Fryxell liftoff mats and glacier meltwater in Antarctica - FRY-01 (SPAdes) (version 2) | ecosystem: Environmental > Aquatic > Freshwater > Ice > Glacier...
GGCATTAAGGCTTAGTTTTCTTTGCCTGAGGCGTGTCATTCACTTCAAAACCCCAATCGCCCAATGTTTTTGGGCTACTCTTGTAAATACCCATCAACATCTTGCTACTTGCCCTCAATGTATCTGTTACGGGCTTTAGCAGCGCATCGCGGTCCTGATAGAGTTTTTCAACTTGCTTTTCAAGTTTCTTGGCTTCAGTATTCAAAAGCCCAGCTTCTGTCACTTTAGGGCCATTGTCTGTCCAGTTAAAGTCTTTTAATACATTCAATGGGCTTGCAGCACCATCGGAGGTGTGTTTTTCGAGAACCTTCTCGGCCAAGGAGAGAACTTTTTCTGGGTTGGTTGGAATGATTACACGAGCCATTTTTTTTAGGTTTTAGAAGTTAGTTATTAGGATTTAGATGGATAAGTTCGATTGAAAAAGAGAGAATTCCTGTCGGAATTCGTGGAATAACGATTGTAATTCGGCAGAAAACTTTTGTTTTCTGTCAGATAATGATAGAAATCTGTGAGATTCTGATAGAAATGTGGCAGATAACTTTTGTTTTTCGTCAAATAATAAAAGAAATGTGACAGACAACTTTTGTTTTCCGTGAGATTCTGATAGAAATGTGGCAAATAACTTTTGTTTTCTGTTGAATAACGATAGAAATCCGTGAGATACCGATAGAAATGTGTCGAATAACTTTTGTTTTCCTGCGCTGAACGATAAAAATGTGTCGAATAATAACTGTGAGATGCGGAATTCGGAAAGGAATCTGCCGCTACCTGATGGGAATTCTGGTACGGAAATGAGAGATCTTGAGTAATCATTTCAACAAGGGTCATCGGTCGGTTCAACACTATCGTTTATCGAAAGTAATCAAAAAGTGTGTACTTGATTATCGGACCCTAAAAAAATTGAAATTTTTGATGTTGCCACGAACGGGCAAAGAAAAAAGTGACTGAAATCAGTCTGACCTTCGGCTTATAGAGGTGGTTAGTAGCGCTAGAAAAACGAGACCCTTCCTTCGTCAGGGTGACAAGCGTACTACTACCAATCGCGAATCGGTAATCGATAATCGTTCTTCGCCAATCGTGAGACCCTTCCCTTCGATAAAAACTCAGGGCAGGCTCAACCTCAGGGAAACAGACGAGATAAAGCAAACTACGCGGCTTGTCACCCTGACGAAGGAGGTGATTTCCTAGAAAGTGGCACAGGTAGTGCTAAAAGCACCCCGTCTGTCATTCCGAGTGTGCGAGGAATCTCGATTGAATGAGCACCAGATGAATCAACCACTACCATCAATGCAACGTGAGACCCCTCGTTCCTCGGGGTGACAAATGAGATAAAACCCCAGTGCAGAGTGCAGTTAAAAAGAGAAAGATTTAAAGATGCAGCCATTTGCTAGGCAATCACCACGGAGGAAGGGTCTCTAAAACAATCCACTCATCTACAATATGGCGCAATCCCCTCCACATATTTCAGCACCTCACTGAATGGTAATGCATCAGAACCATCAAATCCGCTGATGTCTTTTTGCCCCATGTTCTTTTTAAAATACCGTGTAAGCTTGGATGCGATGGGAATATAACTCCAGTGCCATTTTTCTTCTTCGTAGCCGTATTTACGTTCATTTCCTTTCTCAGAATAAACCTGACAGAACCCAAACTCAGCCGCATTATCGCGCAGCCAATCGTATTCCTTCTTTCCTTTTCCTGATTCAAAATAAGTTGGATTGAGCGAATTGATGTCGATGTCGGTTCCCCAATGATGGCGCGATGTGCCGGGCATCGAGCTGTATTTCAGAATTTCTTTGGCACGGTCGGCAGCGTTGGGAATGGCCTGACTCAGGTCCTTCCCTCCTACTTTGCGCGCTCCATTCCACTTGGATTCCCAAATGCTTTTCTGATGGTTGAAGTTTCGACAAGCGGATATGATGGTCAGACTCACGCCTTCAGATTTGGCGCATTTTTGCATCAGAATAAAGGCATCCAATACCTCTTTCCGAAGATACATTCCTGCCTTGTTGGCGTAAGCTTCGGGTATTTTTACAAACTCTGAATGTTGCGAATACTCAACCTTTCCGAGCACGAATTTGGTCGTGTCCGCATTTTGCGCGGAGATAGAGAAAGGGAAAAGGAGAAAAGGGAAAAAGGAAAAAAGACTGCCCGCGTTCATATTCAAACATCTAAATAAATAGTTCTTAACCTGACATAGGATAGCCACAGAAACACAGAAAACACAGAGGGATTCACAGAAATAGATACTTCCTTTTTTCTGTGCCTTCTGTGTTTCTGTGGCTAAAAACAAGTTTACTTGTACACGCAAGAATCAGGAATTCTCATTAATAAATCACCGTCACATATCCTGCATGATCCATGCCACGCACAACCGATATGTAATAGTAGGTGCCTTCGGGCACGAGAAGTCCACCTTTTGTGCGGCCATCCCAACAATGATTCTGCCCAGCTACTGATTCAAACAATAATTCGCCCCAACGATTAAACACTTTCAACTCGTAGCAATCGCTGAATCGTCCATCAAATTCTGGCTTGAAGCAATCGTTGATTCCATCATAATTAGGCGTGAAAATGTTGGGATATTCAATGTCTATACTGTCATTCCCAAACCACTGTCCTGAATAGTCGATGGTCAGCGAATCAACACAAAGGCTGTCGTTATTGTAGGCAACAAGCGTGATGATGTTTCCTGGCCCAACCATGTAAGTATGAGTTGGTTCATTATCGCTTGATGTCGTTCCGTCTCCAAAACTCCAGAAATAGTTTTGTGCGTTTGCAGAGAAGTTATCGAAGCTGGCGAAGATGCCATCGCAACTTGCATCAAACGAGGCCACAAACCCAGCAATTGGCAAGGTTAACACCTGCACATTCACTTCGGTTTCTGCCAAACATCCGAAAGTGCTCGTTACTGAAATGGTGTAATTCGTGCTTGTTTCTGGACTTAAATATGGCGTGGCCGAACTCGGATTACTCACGCCATCCGTTGGCGACCAGTTATAGGTTGCTCCTCCAATCACCAATGCTTGAACGCTATCATTCAGACAAATAACATAATCGCCAGAATTAGCAGCCACTCCGAAAATGGTAATGTTCACCGAGTCTGAATTCACACATCCGTTGGCATCGGTTCCTGTAACGTAATAGATTGTTTCGTTTAGTGGCGATGCAGATGGGTTCGCACTCTGTGGGTCGCTCAATCCGACCAACGGGCTCCATAAATAAGAGTCTGCTCCCGTTGCTTGGAGGATTATCGTTTGATTCGCACAAATCATGCTATCCAAACCTGCATCAACTATTGGAAGCGGATTTACCGTGACGGTTGTCTGGTCCGTGTTCTCGCACTGGTTGTTGTCAGTTACCGTTAATGTATAGGTAATCGAATTTGAAGGTGTTGAAATCGGAAGTTGGGTATTCGGGTCGTCCAAGTCGATGGCAGGTGACCACTGATAAACTGTTCCTCCAGAACCTTGGAGCACCACGCTTTCTCCAACGCAAATCTCATGGTCTGGGCCTGCACTAGCTTGTGGCAATGGGTTCACCGTCAAGGTCATGTCGTCTGTTGCTTCGCAACCGATGTTGTCTTGTACGATGAGGGTGTATGTTCTGGTAATGATTGGGTTGGCATCCGTTGTTGGGTTGGTTGGATCTGCAAGTGCAATTGGTGGAACCCATTGATAACTCGTTCCTCCTGAGCCTGCCATTTGAGTTGTTTCTCCGATACAGATAGATTGGTCGGGTCCTGCATTTGCTGTTGGCAATGGATTGACCGTTACCGTTACATCTGCCGTATTGGTACAGAAGGTGCTGAACGTAATATCATCCAGCGCAAAGTCATTTCCGCCTGTGGTTGTGTTCTGATTAACCACGCAAATAGTTGCTGATGTGCCCGAGCCTGAGTTCCAGGTCTGAAAAAACTGAACCCAGTTGTTGATGTTGAACGGAGCGCTGAATGGCGAACCGAGAACCTGTCCGTTGATGGAGAATTGTAGGATGGCTGGGTTATTGGCAACCACCGTGCTTACCCACGCTCCAAAGAAGTAATCCGTGTTCGGACTTACCGAGATGGTCTGGCACCACACGTTCAAATTCGGTGTTCCTGCCCCATTCACAACCATAAAACTATCAAGCGGTGCATTGCCCGTGTGTCCAGTTCCTTGGAATGCGTTATGAACAGAGTTCGCGTTGGTCACAACGCTGTAAAGTCCTGCAGGATTGAGCTGAGTAGCGTATGTATAATCGCTGCTAAATCCGACATTTCCTTGTGAGAAGTTGCCGTTAAAAACGAGGTTTCCTGTTGGTTGACCTACGGTTACGGTGTAAGTAGTTGTCGTTAATGGTGTAGCCGTTGGATTCTGAGTATTCGGATTGTTCAATCCTGCGGTTGGACTCCACGTGTAGGTCTGTCCGCCTGATGAAGTGAGTTGTACCGTTCCTCCTGCACAAATCGTTGTATCTGGCCCAGCCTGTGCATCGGGCAATGGTTCTTGCCAAACAGTAACTGCATCGGTGTTTTGGCATCCGATAATATTGGTTACTGTAACTGTGTATGTGACCGTATCTGATGAGAACGTGACCACTGGGTTAGGTATGTTCGGATTACTCAATCCTGTGGTAGGTGTCCATTGATAAATTACTCCACCCGTAGCGTTGAGTTGTACGCTTCCGCCTCCGCAAACTCCTTGGTCGAAGCCTGCAAAAGCAATTGGAAGCGGACTGACCACAACCGTAACCGTATCGCTTGCCAAACAGCCAGTGCCATCATCGGCAGTAACTGTATAAACTGTGGTTGAAGTTGGGTTTGCGTTAGGGAATTGAGCATTCGGATTTGACAATCCTGTTGTAGGCGTCCAACTCCAGCTCACTCCTCCTATCACTCCAATCTGCACCTGATCTCCAAAACAAATGATGGTGTCTCCGATGGCATTTACCACAAAAACATCAACAAAAACAGTGTCTGTATTAATACATCCGTTGATATCCGTTCCTTCCACTACATATTCGGTGGGAACCAATGGCTCTGCTGTTGGGTTCGAAATGTTCGGGTCGCTCAAACCTGTGGTCGGTGTCCAGACATAAGTGTCTGCCCCAGAAGCCGCCAATTGCACGGTTTGTCCCAAGCAAAGGGTGGCATCTGCGCCAGCATTTACCGTTGGCAATGGATTGACTGTAATTGTTACTGTATCAGTATTGGAACAACCGAGATTATCTGAAACAGTAACTTCATAATCTGTGGTTGAGGTTGGACTCGCTACTGGGTTGGAAATACTCGCATTGCTTAGACTTCCTGATGGATTCCAAGAATAATTTAATCCGCCTGTGGCAATCAATTGTGCTTGTTCACCAACACAAATACTTTGGTCAGGGCCGGCATTGGCAATGGGTAATGATTGAACTGTGATAAGCACGGAATCACTCCCCACACAATTGTTCGCATCGGTCATCTCAACGTAATATGTTTGTGTTGAGGCTGGAAAAACCAACGGATCAGCAATATTCAGATTGCTGATATCAACATTCGGACTCCACAGATAACTGGTCGCTCCTGAAGCGGAAATCTGAGCGGTATCTCCGAAACAGATTGTTTCATCCGAAGACACTTGAAAATTCGTATTCAGAACGGTGACGGTCACCGCATCTGTGCTGGCGCAGCCATCCAGCGTGGTGACGCTAAGTACATACACGGTGCTCAGGACAGGGCTTGCCATCGGGTTTTCAATGCTCGGGTCTGAAAGTCCAATCACGGGCAACCAAGTATAAAAATCGCCTCCCGTTCCTTGCAATTGAACCGAATCGCCAAGACATATTTGAACATCCAATCCAGCATTGGCGGTATCGGCAGGAAGGATTGTCACCAAAGTTACCAACGAAGTATCGAATAAATCACAGAACGGATTTCGACCTACAAGCATAATCTCATAAGTTCCAGGACTTGTATAGGTGTGGCTCGGATTTGGGTCTGTTGATGTTGCTCCGTCTCCAAAAAACCACTCAAATTCGTCTGCGATAAGAACATTTGCCTGAAAAGAAATGGTTGCAGGCACCTGTAGACATTGGGTCGGAAGGGCCGAACCGTCAATCTCAACATCAACAACAGAAACTCCTAGATCAAGCTTAATGACACCCAGATTACAACTATTTCCGTTGATGTTTGATACAACTCCTGGCGTTGTCGGGAAGGCGTTGCTTCCACCGCATCCTGCACAGACCGCTTGATGAATTACTCCATCCTTATTGAAACGACTGGTACCTCCATCAACGTGTTCCTGAACGCCATTTCCTCCGAAATACGAACCGTAAAGCAGTGAAGCCGCATCGGCCTCCAGCACCATGAAATAGAAGTCACTTCCATCCGTAGTTAACTGCTCGCCATCGGTTGTGGTGGCCATCCCGTTCGTATTTCCTGTGATGTTGTTCCAACTATTGTTTGTTCCACCACCCCAACCAGAAACGAAAATCCGTTGGCAATTATCAACCAAAAAAGCTGTCGGAGAGATATTGACACCTGCGCTTCCACTACCGAAAACGGTCGAAAAAATGGATGTGGAAAGATCAGGCGACAATTTTTGGATAAACTGCTTGCTATTTGTATTGGAATAAACTCCGCCCGATACCGGATAACTTCCCTGCGATTGCCCATAGAGATATACATCATCGTCTGTATCAACCTCAACAAAATAGACCTGATCGTAGGAAGAGGTTCCGATATAGGAACTACCTAAGAGCGTGCTTCCATCATTGGAAATATGGGCAATGTATCCGTCAACCGTTCCACCTTGGTACGTGGTGTGAAGCGTGTTTCCAACAATCGGAAAATTCTGACCGACCGTTCCTCCAACGAAGTAAATATCTCCAGTAGAATTCAGCTTGAGGGAATAGCCGGCATCAGCCCCGTTTCCACCCAAATACGTACTCCAAAGCAAGGCGGAAACATTGCTATTGAACTTGGCACAGATGGCATCTTGGCCGCCTCCCAAGGTCTGATCGATAGACCCTGGAGTTGTCGGAAAATTCGCGGAAACTGTGCTCGAAGTGATGTAGATATTGTCGGCTGCATCAACGACAACCTCTCCTCTGAAAATATCACCATAATTGTAGCTGAGCGTGGTGTTGTTGTTCACTCCATCATTGAGAGAGCCACCGAGGAAAGTAGAACCAACGAGTGTCGAGCCATCAGCACTCAAAATTGAAACCACGATATCCGAACCGTTCGTAAAATTGACCCCATTGCTGGCGTAATTCACAGGGGTGCCGCCATTGAAGGTATTATCGTAGGCGCCAACGCTGGTCGGATAATTGGTGGAACTCGTACTTCCCAGAATAACCAATTGACCTTGGCTGTTGACAATCATGCTGTGCGGGGCTTCCGCGTTGTTTCCTCCTAAATAAGTGGAATAGATGAGGCTGGCTCCGTTAGCCGAAAACTTGGAAATGGCTATGTCGATGGTGCCGCCATTGAAGCCGACTGAATACGAACCAGCAACGGTAGGATACCCCAAGCCGAAGGCGATACCGCCTCCATAAAGCGCACCATTTTGGTCGTACGTGGCGGTAAAACCAAAATTGTTGGAAGTGGAACCGGTGTAACTTGAGAAAACAAGTGTTGGGTCGATGACCAATTCCTTGCTTTCATCATATCCGTTTGGGAACTCAAACGAAACCGTTGTTCCGTTAAGAACATAGCGGCACTCAACTTTTGTCTGAACTCCATTGATGGTCTGATACGCTAACGGAATGCTTTCCTCTACCGAGTTGAAAGCATTGACAACAATCAATTTTTCGTTTTGGAGATAGACGGCATCAGCTCCATCGTATGCCATTTTGAGCAGATTCGCATCAGCACCAGCAGATACAATCACATCATATTTCAAGTTGCCTTCCTTACCGAAATACGCAATATCAATTCCTGGATAAATACCAGCGTAGCGTAATCGGTCATAAGACCGAACGTGGCTTGCCGAATACTCGTGCGTGATGTAATTGGTGTAATCCGGATATTGATTTCCAGTTGATTCAATGATTGCCTGATTGCTCGCTCCCACAAATCGCATGTAGTAAGCATGGCCCAACAGGTCAGATTCATGCTCATTTCCGTGGTCATGTTGATCCAGCAAATGAGGCGCGTAAAAGTTGAAGGTCAGTCTGTCCTTCTCAAAATAGATGTCCGAGTTGGCAACACGCAACTTGTGCGACACATGAGCAGGAAGTTGCCCCTTATTCTCAATGAATTTCGGCTCATTCTCAGCCTTTACGGACAAACTTGCAACACACGAAAAGAGAATAACGAACAGTAGATTCCTGAAACTCCTTCTATGCATGTCTTTAGGTTTAGTAGATCAGGGTCACGTACCCATGTTTCTCATATCCGCTCAAAGATACCATGTAATAATAAGTTCCCTCATCGCATCGCTTGCCAGCTTTTGTTCGGCCATCCCAGCAATGCCCTTGTCCACCAGTAGATTCAAAGATGAGCGCGCCCCAACGGTTGAACACCTGTAGGTCGTAACAATCGCTGAAACGTCCGTCAAATCCGGGTTTAAAACAGTCGTTGATACCATCAAAATTAGGAGTGAATACGGTTGCATACTTTATGTCAATCGTATCGTTTCCAAACCATTGGCCAGAATAATCAACCACAATTGTATCCACACATAAACTGTCATTATTGTATGTGATAAGTGTGATGAAGCTTCCTTGACCCGGAGCAAACGTGTGTGTTGGTTCAAACTCACTAGAAGCCCCACCATCGCCAAACGACCAATAGTATGCTTCGCTGTTTTCCGAATTGTTTTCAAACCCAGCATAGATGCCATCGCAGGTCGGTTCGAAAGCTGCAGTAAAACTTGAAATCGGCAGTGTAAGAATTCCTATGTTGACATCGGCCGTTGCTTCACAACCGAATGCGCTTGTGGCAGTTACAGTGAAAAGCGTGCTCACATCAGGATTTAGGTAAGGCGAAGCCGAAGTCGGATCGCTCACACCTTCAATCGGTGTCCAACTAAAAGTGGCTCCATCACTTACAAAAGCCAAAACGCTGTCATTGAGACAAACGATGCTATCAGGTCCAGCGAAAATGGAAAAAATGGTGATGCTTACCGAATCTGAACTTACACATCCATTCACATCTGTTCCTGTAACGTAATAGATTGTTTCGTTTAGTGGCGATGCAGATGGGTTCGCACTCTGTGGGTCGCTCAATCCGACCAACGGGCTCCATAAATAAGAGTCTGCTCCCGTTGCTTGGAGGATTATCGTTTGATTCGCACAAATCATGCTATCCAAACCTGCATCAACTATTGGAAGCGGATTTACCGTGACGGTTGTCTGGTCCGTGTTCTCGCACTGGTTGTTGTCAGTTACCGTTAATGTATAGGTAATCGAATTTGAAGGTGTTGAAATCGGAAGTTGGGTATTCGGGTCGTCCAAGTCGATGGCAGGTGACCACTGATAAACTGTTCCTCCAGAACCTTGGAGCACCACGCTTTCTCCAACGCAAATCTCATGGTCTGGGCCTGCACTAGCTTGTGGCAATGGGTTCACCGTCAAGGTCATGTCGTCTGTTGCTTCGCAACCGATGTTGTCTTGTACGATGAGGGTGTATGTTCTGGTAATGATTGGGTTGGCATCCGTTGTTGGGTTGGTTGGATCTGCAAGTGCAATTGGTGGAACCCATTGATAACTCGTTCCTCCTGAGCCTGCCATTTGAGTTGTTTCTCCGATACAGATAGATTGGTCGGGTCCTGCATTTGCTGTTGGCAATGGATTGACCGTTACCGTTACATCTGCCGTATTGGTACAGAAGGTGCTGAACGTAATATCATCCAGCGCAAAGTCATTTCCGCCTGTGGTTGTGTTCTGATTAACCACGCAAATAGTTGCTGATGTGCCCGAGCCTGAGTTCCAGGTCTGAAAAAACTGAACCCAGTTGTTGATGTTGAACGGAGCGCTGAATGGCGAACCGAGAACCTGTCCGTTGATGGAGAATTGTAGGATGGCTGGGTTATTGGCAACCACCGTGCTTACCCACGCTCCAAAGAAGTAATCCGTGTTCGGACTTACCGAGATGGTCTGGCACCACACGTTCAAATTCGGTGTTCCTGCCCCATTCACAACCATAAAACTATCAAGCGGTGCATTGCCCGTGTGTCCAGTTCCTTGGAATGCGTTATGAACAGAGTTCGCGTTGGTCACAACGCTGTAAAGTCCTGCAGGATTGAGCTGAGTAGCGTATGTATAATCGCTGCTAAATCCGACATTTCCTTGTGAGAAGTTGCCGTTAAAAACGAGGTTTCCTGTTGGTTGACCTACGGTTACGGTGTAAGTAGTTGTCGTTAATGGTGTAGCCGTTGGATTCTGAGTATTCGGATTGTTCAATCCTGCGGTTGGACTCCACGTGTAGGTCTGTCCGCCTGATGAAGTGAGTTGTACCGTTCCTCCTGCACAAATCGTTGTATCTGGCCCAGCCTGTGCATCGGGCAATGGTTCTTGCCAAACAGTAACTGCATCGGTGTTTTGGCATCCGATAATATTGGTTACTGTAACTGTGTATGTGACCGTATCTGATGAGAACGTGACCACTGGGTTAGGTATGTTCGGGTCGCTCAATCCTGCTGTTGGTGTCCATTGATAGGTAACTCCACCTGTAGCGTTGAGTTGTACGCTTCCGCCTCCGCAAACACCTTGGTCAAAGCCTGCAAAAGCCGTTGGAAGTGCTTGAACGAAAATGGTCACAGAATCCGAGACAGAACAACCGTTTCCATCCGTACTTTCAACGTAATATGTTCTAGAAACCGATGGGTTGACGAGCGGTGAAGAAACTGAAGGATTGCTAATTTCAATGTTCGGCAACCACGAATAAACGGCACCTCCAGTAGCAAAAAGTTGAATCGTATCTCCGATGCAAATTGTCGTATCGTTTGAAACTGAGATGCTAGGTGCAGGAACCGAAACCTGCACGGTATCAAAACCAATACAACCATCCAAATTGGTAACTTCCACTATGTAAGATGTGGTTGTTTGCGGATTGACATTTGGGTTCGCAATATTAACGCTATTGATAAACTGATTCGGACTCCACAAATAAGTAACACCGCCCGAAGCCTGCAACTGCGTGGTTGCACCCGAACATATCTGTACATCGGGCCCAGCACTGGCTGCGGCATTTGCAAGCAAACTCACCGTAACTGCATCCGAACCAGAACAACCAACCGCATCTGTAGCGGTAAGTGTGTAGGTTATCTGCTGCGTAATACTTGCTGTTGGCTGCGCAATATTGGGATTGCTCAATCCTATGCTTGGCGACCACTGATAGCTCCATCCTTGAATTCCAGAAGTTCCAATTTGAACCGAAATTCCGGGGCAAGTTGCCAAATCTGGCCCAGCATCTGGAATCACCGTATCCTGCACGGTTATCTGCTGAACTACGGTATCGGTACAGAGTGGGTCGTTCGGATTTGTTGGATTGAACACAATTAACGTAAGATCATAAACACCAGGGCCAGGATAGGTCCATGTCGGGCTTTGCAGGTTTGATTGATCAGAAGTTGTGGTCGGGTCACCAAAATCCCATAAGATGTTGAATCCTGAAGAATTGGATGCACTAAATTCTACGAACTCCGTGCAGTTGATGAACGAGTTCGGGAGTATTTCGTTCAAATCGTCTGGTATAGCCACAGGTGCTTGGCAGTTAACCACATTCACCTGAATGCCGCGAGTTGTTTCTCCCAACAGAACACCATTACGATATTCCCTCACGCAAAGTCCGATTACGTAGGTTCCTTGCATATTCGGAGTTGCATTAATTTGACCCGTGCTTGGGTTTATGGTCAATGGAACAGTTCCACCCATCATATCGCTAAGTCCGTAAGGTGGCTCCCAAAGAATGGGAATGTACGGAGGTGTACTTGGAGGAGAAGGCTGAGGTGCAGTGGTGCTTGCGCCTTGATAAGGTGTACAAAGCGAATAGACAAGTGAATCGCCATCGGCATCAAAAGCGGAGTGATTGAACTGCCACGGGAGATTAGCACACACATAAAGTGGTGGCAAATTATTCCAAAAAGGGCTGCTATTGTTAGGGCTTGATTCGCTTCCGGGAATGGTTGCCACGTAGGTTGCGCCCACATCACCAGGGGTCTGAATGTTCTGAATGACTGCATTCCTGCAGCATCGCTGATAAGAAAGCGTATATCCGCCAACAACTGGTGGAAGTGTTACGATTTCGGTGTAATACCCCGCCTCTGTACAAACATTATTAGGAACGGTAACGCAACTAGAATTGATGGTAGATTGTAGCGTAACCACCGAATCGAGTGCAAAATTAAAGGTTTGAAAAAGTGTTCCGTTGGCACGGAAAACGCCTACCGCAGCAGGGTTGTCAAACGCTGCCGCCCCACTGAGACAATCCCGATAAATGATGAGCGTAACGGCATATTGGCTGCCCCCAAGATGCCGATAAACCAATTCTCCACCAACGATATGCGTGGCCGAAGCTTGTTTGAATGCCCCTAAGGCGATTAGAATAAGAACAAAAAGTAGTTTTTTCACAGATGCTTACGGGTTAATTTGCAAGCATTAAAGAAAAGGAAATTTGCCGAACTGCGGCAGAAGGATTATTCCTTCGGAACTGGGTGCTTTTCTTCCTTGTCCAATTTTCCATCAACAGTCCAATATTTCCAAGGTCCAACCTTCATTTCTCCTTTAAAATTCCCCTGACTTTTCATCTGGCCGTTGTCGTGCCATTCGGTCCAAATGCCTTTCAGGTTGCCATCAAAGAATTCACCCTCTTTCGACTTTCTGCCGCTATCAAACCAATAATCCCAGCGGCCGTGCGGTATTCCTGCAAAATAAACACCTCTCGATTTCAACTTTCCGTTCTGATACCATTCTTCCCACTCACCAACACGGGTATTCATCTTATATTCTCCCTTGTCTTTCTTGCTTCCATCTCCATAATAGGTTGTCCATATACCCACCTTCATTCCATCTTTAAGTGCGCCTTCGCTTCTAGATTTTCCATCATTGAACCATGTATAGAACGCCCCATTGGGAACTCCTGCCACCATGGTTCCCTCTTCCACTTTAGCTCCGTTCATATCAAAATCTGAGTATAGCCCATGAGGAACACCATTCTCGAAGTGCATGAGCGACCACATTTTGCCATTCTCGTACCATTCTTCCCATTTGCCCTGCTTCTGTCCATTTTTAAACGTGCCTTCGCTCTTCTTGCTTCCGTTCTCATACCACTCTGTAAAAACACCTTCGCGTTTCCCATCCACCTCGGTGGCAATAGATTTTAATCGCTTAGAAGGATAAAAATCCTTCACTTTTTCTTGGCTTAGGCCAACCAATGGCAATAAGATACAAAGCAGTAGTACGATTCTCATGGTTTCGAATGTTTAGTTGAAGTCCTTCCCTTCAATGAGCTTGCCAAAATTGTAAGTTTCCTCTCGTTTCACGTTTCCATCAATGTACCAATAAGTCCATTTTCCTTCCGCCAAATCATTCTGATACGTGCGCTGTTCTTCCATCTGTACCTCATCATACCATGTGGTCCAAACGCCTTCCTTCTTTCCGTTCTTGAGTTGTCCTTCAAAAACAAGAACGCCTTCTTTATCAAACCTCTTAAAAGAGCCGTTCTGTATTCCTTTATCAAACGTACTTACTTCTTTCAGAAGATTTTTGGCATGGTAATAACTGACCGCTCCATCTACTGCGCCTTTTTTCATTGGAGTGACCGAAAGCGTATCGCCACCGGGATAAAACCGAATTTCCTTAACAAGATTGTCTGGCATTTGGCTACCGACATAAATCAGCTCCACATTTCCGTTTGGGTCTTCAACGAGCACGGACATTAGCTTCTTGCTGCATGCGCTAGCAGAAATAAGGATTGCAAGGACTAAAGTGGTAAATAGGTATCTGTTGGTCACAAGGAATAGTTTGTTTGAATGACAAATGTAAATAAAGTGCTTTCGCTGAGGCAAGGGAAACGAAAAATGAAGTGCACTAGGGAAGCCACTATCAAAACATGCTAGATAAAAAGAGAATAATCGGGTCACGCAGGGGAATTTCACCCCTACGTTCCCACAGAACCGTGCGTGAAAGTCTCCCTTCACACGGCTCTTCATGTTGATAAGCCACTTAAATATCGCTATTCTCATGGACGTGCCATTAACCACTTTGGTATTTGGCTGTGACTTTGTTTCATAATAATCAATCATCTCCGCCTAAGGCGGATTGTAAATTGCTATGAAAACCCAACATGCCTGGCCCTTCGCTCCATGCTCATTACAAGCACTTCATCACTACTACGACCAAGTCTGCCCCCTGCATCTCAACCACTTCCATGTTGTCTGCTTGCTCTTACGATTTTGCAGAACGATACAGAGTTCACTTGTTCCTTAAAACGGCCTATGATAGCGTCTTGCCAACTTAAGACCGTAGGATGACATTCCAACGGACTTAACCCTGGATGCCGTGTGCCCAGTAATCAGGTTTCTGACACACTATGTCATGGATACAACCGTAACTACCAATTTTTGACATCTCCTTTCGCGTTTACGAGGCTTCGACATTGGTTCACTCGCGTTCAACTCACTATCACTCACCTACAAGAATTCTTATTCTCGTTTTTCCTTATCGCTCACCACAACAGGGTTTCTCATTGATGCAGCATAAGGTGGTTTAATGACTACTCCTGAAAATCGTCACCGAGAGGCCTTCTCATATCTGTCTTAAAGCATTGACAATCCGCTGATTGTCATTCAAGTCACACACGGTTCTCCGCCTACGCAAAATAGTCCGCCTTAGGCGGATTCGTCCTTTCGCCCGATGCCGATGTCACCCAAAGTAGCCCGATTTTGAGTTGGTGGCTTGGCTGTTGCACAACTACGAAAGTCGGAAAAATGCCGCGGATCGACCTGTGCCTGGGTTTTAGTTTATCATCAGATAATCAATGGATGATGCGATTTTTTAATCTATTATCCTACCTTTTTTGACAAAAATGACATTGTGCATAATCCGCTGGCGTTAGCTGTAGTTTTTTTTATCAATAACCGCTACTGTTTTACGAATTTCAGGGACGAATTAGTTTGTCCATACAGTTCCGTAAGGTACAGGCCAGCAGCTAAATGACTAATATCTACCGTAGATATTTGTTCGTTCAGTTTACCTGACATTACCTCCGAACCTTCTGCATTTGTAATTGTGTAAGATGTAGAGCCCACCGCGTTGCTACCTGTATCAAAGCTGATAAAGTTGGTGGCAGGATTTGGGAACAAAGAAATTTTTACCGTGCTATTCAGTGATGCAATTCCTGTTGTCAGGTTTTGAACAATAATTCTACCGAGCATTCCAAGAGATGCATGAGGCGTACAAACGTAATAATGCGTTCCAACACCAAGTTGCGAAGCAGAAACCAGTCCTCCGCCAAATGGCGTTTGAAAACCTCCTGATAAGGCTGTAGTTCCACTGGTATTCCACGTTGCTTCACTCACTTCGCGTGCGTCATGGGCATTGGCAATATTGAAGTTGACGTCATCTCCTAAATTGATGGAAATTGTGGCTGGGGTAAAGGTGTTTGCCGAGTTGGCAACTGTCCACGTGACAGCGAACCCCGAAGTGCTTACAATTGCCAATAGGATGGATAGTAAAGTTTTTGTTTTCATGTTATCTAAATTGAGTTGTCTTAATCGTTTGTCTTGGTACTTTCAGCTTGATTCAAAATTACACACAAAGTTATTACAGCTTCGCAAATAGCAATTGAATCTAAGTTTGCGCATTTACTTGTGCTTGGAGTTAACAGCATGAGGTAACATTTGCACACCCACTGCTCCCCTATTTCATGTAGTTGGCGTGTCTTTTTCACAATGTTAGTATTCCTATTGATAACTTTTCTCAGCGTCTTTACTTTTTGGAATCACTACTTCTGATAAAACTTTTTTAAAAGTGGGATGTGCTAAAAAAGGGAATTCCACTTTAGTGTGATTTGGTTTTGCGAAAAATCAGTTAATGAAGAAAAGTAGCTTCTTTTTTGGTCAATCCGTTTTCGGACGACTGATTTCTTTTATCAATCCCAATTTGGTAAATCGGGCGGTAAAAAAGCACAACTCAGATTATCGCACAAAGAGTTGTGGTCAATTGAGAGTCCCTGCAAACTGCGGAATTATGACCAATAAAAAAGGGGAGCACGTGCTCCCCTTTTTTATTCATTTTGTTTGGCTCAGAATGGCGAAGTGAAAGCTTGATTGTTCAGATACGTCTCATCAGTTAGTGTTTTAAGGAAAGCTACGAGATCGGCTTTCTCCTGAGTGTCTAACATAAGACCAGTTGCCGTGGTTGCATTCAAAGCAGGGTCTAATGTTGAAGATTGCTCTATCCCTGTGTTGTAATGCTCTACTACTTCCTCCAATGTTTGAAAACGACCATCGTGCATATAAGGTGGAGTCATTTCAATGTTTCTGAGCGAAGTCACTTTGAACCTTGCGCGATCTGGAGGATTGTTGGTCACAACGAATCTTCCTAAGTCATCAAAATTGGCTTCGGCATCAAGACCATTGTTCATGTATTGATCATTTTCAAACGTAATTCCTGAATGACAATGGGCACAATCTGCTCCAGATTCGTTTGGGAAGAACTCATTGTACTCGGCAAAGAACAGCTGACGCCCCCTTTCTTCACTCGCGGTTAATGTTGCAGTTCCAGCCAAATGCCGATCATATTTTGAATCGTTTGAGATGAACGTGAACATAAATTGCTCCATTGCCTCGCCCAATCGAGCCTCCGTAATCACATCATCACCAAAGGCTCTAATAAATTGGTCTTTGTATGTCTGATTAGCCGAAAGCTTAGCAATTACACTAGGAATGGTCTCATTCATTTCAATTGGATTTTGGATTGGTTGAGTTGCTTGATTGTGCAATTGAGTAGAACGTCCATCCCAAAAGAAGCCATTGCTGTGCCATGCCATGTTGAAAATGGCCATGGCCTGTCGCCCTCCAAGGTCACCTTCGGCACCAACGCTAAAACGGGCGGTGTCGGTGAAGGCATGCTCCTGCCGATGACAATCAGCACAAGCCTGAGTAAGGTTGCTGGACAGTTTCTTTTCGTAGAAAAGCATACGTCCAAGTGCAATTTTCTGTGCTGTGAGCATCGTTGCTGTAGACGCACTCGGTGGCGGGAATGGTCCATAATTTAAGTTGTACGGGGTATCGTCATACACTACGGAATCTATATCCGAATCCTGATTGCAGGCCGAAATGATTACGGCCATTACAAATAATACGGTCGTCAGTTTTTTCATTTTACAAAGTTTTGGAAGGTCAATAGCTTTCTGGATTGTATTCTTTTCGATTGATGAATTCCTCATCCGTCAGTGTGTGTAGAAAAGCGACCAACTGCTGTTTTTCCTTCTTATTTAGGTCGATTGGTTTTATCATTTCGCTTTTATGCTTGTGCGGCATTCCACCAGAAGAGTAATGGTCAATTACTTGTTCCAATGTGTTGATAGACCCATCGTGCATGTAAGGAGCTGTAAGTGCAACATTTCGAAGTGTTGGCACTTTAAACAATGCTCTATCAGCTTCTTCATTGGTCAACCGAATTCTTCCCGAATCCTGATAAGTGATATAAAGACCGTTGTTTTTAAATGAGTAGTCGGTAAAATTGAATCCGCTATGGCAGTTCTTGCATCCAACCCGCTCAGAAAAGAACAGTTTCATGCCTTTTAATTCTTCCTTGTTCAAAGCTTCTTTTTTGCCTTGAAATTGAAATTGATCGTACGGACTATTGCCACTAATAATGGTTCGCTCGAAACATCCCAACGCACGAGTTATCACGAAATGGTCTGGGTTTTTGCCGTATGCTTCTTTGCTCATTCGGATATATGAAGTATCAGCTTGCATTCGTTCTGCAATTAGCAGGATATTGAAGTTGAACTCGTTGTGTTCCTGAATGGGAACAAGAATCTGCATTTCCAATGTGGGAACGCCACCATCTCTAGTGAAATACGGATTGTATGCCACGTTGGTCAGAGTTGGTGCATTCCTTGTTCCAAGCGCTTTGGCGACTCCTAAACTCATGGCCACGGTATCGCTAAAAGCAAACTGTGCCATATGGCAAGATCCACAGCTGATGCTTTGGTCCACAGACATGATAGGGTCGTAAAACAGCTTTTTTCCGAGTTTCCAACGGGCGTCAGAAAATTGGTTATCGGAAGTAAACGGAATCTCAGGAAACCCTTTGGGCGGAGTCAAAAGATGCTTAATTCCGTCATCTCTGAGTTCATTTGAACTCAGAGATGCAGAAATAAAAAGCCATAATAGTCCAAAAAATGAAGCAGACCGAATCAAGAGGGTCCTATTTAGTTACCACCCATTTACGGGTTACCACCTTACTCCCATTTTGCTCCAGAGCAACAGAATAAACTCCTGAAGAAAGCACTGGTAAGCGATAGGTTCCAGAAGTACTAGGCAACTGATTTGAGCTGATTATTTTTCCATCCAAGCCATAAACTACCACGTTGTATTTTTCGGTTTCTGGTAGCTGAAAAGAAATCTGACTTTCAGATTGTGTTGGATTTGGATAAAGATCAAAAGTCCCTTCAAACTCAACATCTTTCACTCCTAGAGCACTCGCTGGAAAGAAAACGTAATTGGCAAAATCATCTAAGAATTGAGACGCATCACCAGTGGTTGAATGCAGAATTAGCCCCGATGAGACATCTACATTTCTGAAAGCTTGGGCGTAATCAGCGTAAACAACGATTTCTAGGCTACCGTTATTATCGATGGCAGCTGTGATTATTTGAACCTGATTATAGTTGTTGTTACCAAGAGCGTGAACTTCATAGTCAAACGCTGTATTTGCCCCAGCACCACCTTCAATTGCTACAAATCGATAACCGGATTGCCATCCCCAATGCATCGAAGGATTTTGGGGAGCTAGCGGATGTCCTGAAGGATGTTGTGAGGGATCAGCATTGTTTGTGTCTCGTCCAACGCCAATGTAAAAGTTAATGCCTTCAATAATTGTGACGGAATGACTTCCAAGATCGAAATTGACGTCATTGCCTGCATTGACCAACAGCCACGTATCTACGACAGAGGTTGTTTGGCCTCCATCGTGAATCAAGTCGATTCCAGAGATGTAATATTGAAGACGGGTAACGTCAAAACTGTAGCCAATAGGTGCAGAAGCTTCCGTGTTAAAAGCGAAAGGTGTTTGATTCAGTCGGTGTTCGATATTCAGAACAACGTTTGTTTGCGCCATTGCCAAATTGGCAAAAAGCAATACGGATAAGAATGTAATTAGTGTTTTCATAATTTGAATTGATTTGTTTGAATGGAGAATTTGAATTCAGCTAAAAGCTGAGAAACGCCATTCTAAATCACGAAAACCTGAAACAACACCTGATATTCTGTTTTGATTATGGGTGGTGAATGGGTTAAACAGTCAATTTCAACCCGTGGATTTTTGGTAAAAGTTGGCAGTTCGGTAAAACTGAACAGGTATAAAGCTGGTGTATCTTGGACTTTAGAAGTTGGTGTTGGAGGATAATCGTTTTCCGCCAACAAGAGCCTATCATCATCCTCGCAACACCCTTTTCTGGTAATAGAACAGCCAACTGGACTATTGGCCTTAGACTCATAATATCCATCGCAGGCTTCCGCCCGTTTGTCAATGGCAAAATCAATGATGTTTCCATTACAATAATGAATACTAACAGATGCTCCCGTGCTTATCAAAAGCATGAACACCGCAAACAAAAGGGAAGAAATCCGAAGTAGAGGTTTCAAGGAAAACTCAGTTAAGTTGAACAAACTTAGACCAAATAAAGCGATGCTGAAAGACAGACCATCACTATTTAACTGAAATGGTCTCCAAATGACTTTTTCGTTTCAATTTACCGTAGTCTTATAAATGTTTAACCTATAAACAAAAACCCCTTGCAAACGCTTGGTTTGCAAGGGGTTAAAAATCAACTAGTGACCATGTAGGGATTCGAACCCCAAACCTCCTCATCCGTAGTGAGGTGCTCTATCCAGTTGAGCTACATAGCCGTCCCGTTTTTTGGGGCTGCAAATATAAGCAGATCATTCTTCAAACGAACGCACAAAATTTCGTCTTTGTATGGCGGTGGAAAGCACGTAAGTAATGTTTGGTTTTCCTTTCTCACCTTTCTGGGTGCGTTTGTCGTCTTTCGTATCGCGAATCTGTGCATTGAAATCATCATGCGAAGAGAATGCTCCCAACATGCCGCGCTTGTAGTTAAAGTAGAACCAGCTATCATCGCTTGGTTCAAAGTAGATGGAGAGTTCATCGCCATTACGCATCTTCTTCAACTCAATCATACCAAAAAGCATCTTATTGGTCTGGAATTTACCGATGCTGGCCACTCCGAAGAATCCTTTGTAGCGATAGGAACCGGTGGCTGCGTTCCAAACCAATTTGACATCCGTTAAGAAAAGTGTCTTTTGCAGTTCTTTCGGAAATTTCTTGAAGCTGCCATAGAGGTTAAGCTCTTGAATGAGTTTGGTAGTTTCTTCCTTACCAACGAGTTCGATAAGCGATTTTTCATACTCGGTACCATAAAATACGGCATCTAGTGGTGGAAAGTGATTAGAAACCTTATCGGCAGCAATCCGGAGACATTCTTCGTTGAAGAAGAAATCGACACCCAGAAACAGATTGAATTTGGTAGAATCATTGTTCATGTTGTGTTCCACCGTTCCCAACGGGGTCAAATCAACCTGCCCAAAATCCATTCCCATGGTGAGAAGTCCCTGCCCGCGAGCAATGCACTCGTTGCTCAAACTCACATAATTACCACCAACAACAGAACCTTGCAGCTTGTCTTTGTTGGAGATGCGATACTCTTGGCTTTCGTTGTCAAAATGGAGGAATCCGGTTGCAGCAACGATGTCTATATCATTCGGTTTAATCTTCTTTGAGAGGAATGTAGGATACACAGTGGTGGAATCCTTACTAATAACAACGCCTGACGACATTGGCTTGCCCGTTGCATCCTTCGGGTCTTCGGGTATAGGGATGTAGATATTTATAGGGTCAATATCGGCTTTAAACGCAAGCCAATCTCTTGTAATTCCAGGACAATCGTGCTTAATGCGTGTGCTTCCTTCGTAGGTCAGATTCTGCTGACTGGCAAACAGCTTGGCCTTGCCCTTGTAATCGAAATTAGGGCTGAGGGTGAAGGATGCTTCTTCGGTTATATCGCCCATACCAAATGTTTGTCCGGCTGAGTCTATTCCAATAGTTGCAAACTCAATAAGTTGTTTGGCTCCTGTAACGTCCTCATAATCGTATTTACCAGTTGCATTGTATTTCCATTTGCCCAATACATTCACTTTTGACTCATAGAACTTATGGAACTTCGTGATTCTATTGGCCACAATTTCAGCGTTTTCTAACGGATCCATGGCTGCTTGTGCACGAATAGTTACGTTGCCACTATCGGGATAAATGATGGCATCGGCCACATCAATATGATTGACCTTTTTAGCAGCAATAATGAAATTATCGAGGTCGAATTTAGCCAAGGGCGAACGGAAATCGAGAGAATCCTGTCCCGGACGGGTGGACACGTACCGCGAACCTTCGCCATCAGAAACAACGTTAATTTGTTTCTGATCTATGTTCCACTTAAACTCATCGATGTAACAGATGTATTGGTTAACGGGGAAATCAACAAAATCTCCTCCTGTGTTTGATTTAAAATCTCCCACCCGTTTATCAAGATCAATATCCATCTGAACGTTGCTGGTCTTGAAAGCAAACGATTCTTCAGACGCGCCTTTAAGCTTAAATCCGGCCGTGTCGGCATGGAATTTCCGATAGGCAAAATTGAATTCTTTGGAGTTCATGTAGCTATCGGAAAAATCCAAATTTCCGTTACCGTTCAACCCTTTTGGTGTAAGGTCTAACCCGCCATGGTGGGCAACTTCTCCTTCGTACATATCAAACGGATTGGCAATTTTTTTTGTGTAGAGATGATCAGCTTTTGGCTCCCAATGTAGTTTTACTTCTACCGCTTTTACTGGCGGAAATTCCACGGGAGATTTCTGTTTGTTTATCACAAAATTCTGTGCAATTCCATTAACGGAATCAGGAAAAAAGGTGAAGTCGTTCGATTTTGAAACGGAGGTGAGGTATTCCAGATTTCCATCTCCTCGCAGACCTTCATGACTGAGTTTGATTGTGGCCTTGTAATTTCCTTTTCCACCGAACATGGGAAGTCCTTCCTCAGGAGTTTCTCGAACAAAACCGAGCGAAAAATCAGGCTGAAGCCGCAGTGTTTCGTCAAAAGCAGGAAAGATGCCTGCCGAGACGAAATTTCCATCAAAAGCAAGGCCTTCCTTGGTAAAATTCTCCAAACTGTCAATCGTAAATGGTTTGAGTTTCATATAGAAATCCTCCTTCTTATAGGCTCCATCCTGAATGGTTCGCTTGTCGTAGTACACAAATGATTCGTCTGTACTATTGAACAGCGGATAGCGTGGATGATTTACTACCCCAGACTTATTTTCTGGCCTGTCAACCAAAAGTTCGCCTTTGAGGTCGCGCAACACGGTTTTTACCGTTTTTAGTTTCTGACGATCGCTATCGTCTGGTTCTCCATCTGGCACCTTCAATCGAAGCGAGTCAATCTGCGCCATATTAATCTTAAAATCATCATAACTGAAGTAGAAATCGCTACCAAAAAAATCGAGCCTTCCTCCTACTACCTTTCCATTAAAAAGGAAATCGCGGTTCTTTTTCAGGGTAAGCTCCTGCTCATAAGGATAAACGACCACCTCCTGAGAATCGGAAAGGAACACGCGCCCAACTCCATTCATGTCTAAATCCCAATTTAACAGATTGAGCGTGGCGTTGGGCAGACCGCCAACAGTCGATTCAAATTTCAAAATATCGTAGTCGGTCTTTTTGGAGCGTGAGAGTACGTAATGGTTCAATCTCGGCTTCAATTTCACCATTTGCTTGTCGTAATCATAGGTCATAAAACCCGAATTGGAAAGGTTTATCATAAACACCTTCGTTTCGCTAATGTCAGATTTGAAAAGCCGTGCCATCTGCTCCACCGTTAGTTCATCTGTGTTCAACTCCTTGGCGTAATTCCTGATCTTCCACAGCGGATGTGTATCGGCCATGCCTCTGATGCGGTCGTAGCGGTGCTCATCATAATAGGCTTCCGACTCAAACATGGCACTACTTTCGGAGCCTCCTGTTGTGTTTAGGAGTTTCATTGACTGCTCAACCATGTTCCAACTAATCTGATCTACGTGCATATCAACCTTATGGTAGGTGTCGTAAAACGGACTTCTGCCCGAACCTTCTTGCTCTTTGGTAAAGACAACCTCGTGCTTCTCGACATTGTAGTTTAGTATCAAACCAGGATGAAAAATGGAGTCTCCCTCATAATAGAAGGAAACCTCCGCATTATTGGAAACAATCTTTTCTGGACGTATTACGAAGGACTTTGAACGTGCTTCAATAAAGTTCTCGTTCTTCTTAGTGATATGATTCATCTTCTTAAAAATCAACGTAGCATCCTTCTCTGCGTCACCCGAACCGATAAACTTAATTCCGTGCTGCGAAAACCCTCCAGCGTAATCAATATCCTTATACATATCCTTAATAAGAATGCGCTTATTGTAAGAATCGAAACGCGGGTAGGATGCTGATTCCTCATCCACATCAGCTAGAATTTTCTCGGTCAAAATTCCAACGTGTGGTTGGGGCAAATAGTCAGGATGATGGAATGTTACAGAGTCGATGGAATACTGTGATTTAGTCGTGTTAATTTGATAATTACCAATGTCGGCATAGGTTTTACTTGGATCAAATCCGGCCCGACTCCAATCTATCTTTCCGCCTTTACCAACCCAAGTGGTAATGGTTGGATAATAAACACCTTGGGTTCCGTAAATAATGGAGCTATCTCGTTTTGAATAGGCACGCAAATCCAATTTCCCGAAAACAATTTTAGGCAGCGAATCAAACTCAATCTTGTAGGCGTCATAATTTGCCACCCATTTCACGGCCTGCGATTCGTAGAGTATGTGGTCAGTAAAAAGCCACTTACAGACCTCCAAATACTCGGTAAATCCCTTTCTGGAAAGCTTGGTAATGGTTTTTTCCATACCATTATGGAACGCATCAAAATCGGAAGCTGGCTTCATACTCTTGGCGAAGCTCATCAGCGCATACATGTAATTCTCAAAATCGACAGCTTTTTTCTTCTCCTTCAGCATCAGATCAGACATTTTATAGACTCGCTCCTTCTGCTGCGGACTGTAATGACCACTGTTCCAAACTGGAAGAAACACCTCCTGAACCAACTTTTTGGCCGCCTTGGGGTCGCCCATGGCAAAAAATTCTTCCAACTCAACAATAAATTTATCGTTGTCGTGGGTGAACGACTTTAATTGTTGGGCGCTTGAAAACTGAGCAAACCCGAATGTGAATGCTGCGAAGAGTAAGAGAAATTGCTTCATATTATTGTTTGGTGAACCGGGCCGAGACCCAATTATTCTGTGTCAGATTTCCGTTAAAGATAAAGCCTGACCTGACAGCCACGTCCTGAATCATCGGTAAGTCTTCAACATAAAATCCACTTACAAAAAGCTGTCCGTTTTTATTCAGGACGCTCGCGTAAACTGGAATATCCTCCAACAAAACATTCCGATTGATATTGGCTAGAACCGTGTTAAATTTCTTTTTACCAAGTAAGCTTGCATCACCTTTTAGAATCACGATATCATTGATGTCGTTAAGCTCGCAGTTGTCGGGTGCGTTCTCAAAAGCCCACTCGTCAATATCGATAGCAGTCACATCTTCCACTCCCAATTTTCTAGCGACAATGGCAAGAACGGCAGTACCCGAACCCATATCTAATAGTGGTCCTTCCGTCTTCACTGTCATCAGGTTTTCCACCATCATAGATGTAGTGGCGTGATGCCCCGTTCCGAACGACATCTTTGGCATAATGAGAATTTCTTTCTTGAATCCAGCTTTGGATTCATGAAATGGCGCACGGATTCTGCACAGATCTTTAATCTCAACAGCATCGAAATTCTTTTCCCATTCTTCATTCCAATTCTTTTCTTCTGCAACAGAAGTTGTACACGAAACTTCAAATTCGGCTTCGCGAAGCCGGTTAAAAATCTCCTCCACCTTGGTCATATCGAGTTCAGATTCTTCGATATAAGCCTCCACTCCCTCTTCGGTTTCCAAGAAACCTTCAAAGTCGATATCAGACAAGTCAGAAATGAGAATTTCACGCCCCGGTTCTGCCGGACTGACTGTAATTGTAAGCACTGCGTGGGCCATATTAGAATGAATGAATGATCTGTAAAAAGTCGGTTGCATTGAGGGATGCGCCACCAATAAGGCCGCCATCAATGTCTTTTTGCGAGAAGAGTTCCTTGGCATTATCAGGCTTCACACTTCCACCATAGAGAATTGAAATTTCCTCGGCTTCATTGCCCAAAACTTGCGATAGTTTTTCTCGGATGAAAGCGTGCATTTCCTGTGCTTGCTCGGGAGAGGCGGTTTTACCCGTTCCAATGGCCCAAACAGGCTCGTAGGCAACGACTACGTTCACCAGTTCATCCTTTTTAAATCCCTGCAACGCAGATTGAATCTGTGCTCCCACCACTTCGAAATGCGTTTCCGATTCGCGTTCTTCCAAAGACTCGCCACAGCAGTAAATCGGTTTTATATCGTTCTCCAGCAATCGCTGAATTTTATGATTGATGAGTGTGTCATCTTCCCCGAAAAATTCGCGTCTTTCTGAGTGGCCTACAATGCAATAGTCGCAATCGTAAGAAGCCAGCATTTCTGCCGAAACTGCACCAGTGAAAGCACCATTTTTTTCCTGATGACAGTTTTGAGCGGAAAGAAAAAGCAAGGTTTCCGGGTTTATCCAATCGCGCATTTCGAACAGAAATGGAAATGGGGGCGCAATAATCACTTTCACTTCTGTGGAATCGTCAAGATTTAATCCTCGATAGATTTCACCAACCAACGAAAGACCCGTTTCTCGGGTCATGTTCATTTTCCAGTTTCCGGCTACTATTTTTTCTCTCATTCTTTAATGAGTTAAAAGGAAAAAGGAAAAAGGAGAAAATGAAAAACGTCCGTTCACCTTTTCTCCTTTTTCTTTTTTCGTTTCAACTAATGCTCACTCGTGGGTCAAATATACCATAGAGCACATCAACCAACATATTTATGACCACAAAAATGACCGCAACAAGTATGATGCAGCCCATCACAACAGGAAGGTCGTAGGTGTTCAAGGCATTGAGCATCACCAGTCCAAGACCTTTCCAGCCAAAGACGATTTCTACAAAAACAGCACCTGCCAAGAGCGATGCCAGCCAACCCGAAATGGCCGTGATGACCGGATTCAACGCATTGCGAAGCGCGTGCTTTACGACCACAACCGTGAATGAAAGTCCTTTGGCGGTTGCAGTCCGAACGTAATCCATCGAAAGTACATCGAGCATGGAATTTCGCGTGAGTTGCATGAACACAGCAAGTGGCCGCACACCAAGTGTAATGGCAGGAAGAATCAAATTCTTCAACACAAGTTGCCTTCCTTCAAACTCATCAATTTCGTAAAGGCTACCTGTCACCTCCAATCCTGTAATATCTCCCAACAAATAGGCAAAGAGCCACATGATGAGAATGGCTGCTACGAATGATGGCAGGCTCATTCCGAAAATGGAGAACACCATCAATAGTTTATCCAACCATTGTCCTTTGAACAGCGCCCCAAAAATGCCGAACGTAATACCCAGAAAAGTAGCGATGAGAATTGATGTCACGGCCAAAACTGCGGTACCGGGAAGTGCATCCAAGACAATATCAACAACCGTTTGTTGTGATTGATAGGAACGTCTCAAGTAAGGCGGTTTCAATACGAAAGCAGCATGCTCAGATGACCAAATGGTCTTTGAACTTTCGTGTTCGGATGGTTCAAAAAAGTAAGGACTATCTGAATTATCCAGACTATAAAACGCAAATGGTGAAAGGTCGTTGAGGTAAACCAGATACTGGGTTGTTAGCGGTAGGTCGAGTCCTAAATCCTTGCGAATCATCTCCACTTCCGACTGGTCGGCACGCTGCCCGAGCATCAGCCTTGCAGGATCGCCCGGCAAAGCAGTGAAAAGCAAAAAGACAACCGTCACAATTCCAAACAGCACCGAGAGGCTGTAAAAGAATTTGCGTGTGACGAAACCAATCAATTACGGCTTGCTCAAATATTCCAACTCCAACACCTGCAACTCAGGCAGGTCGTTGTAATGCCATTTACCATAGACTTTTCCGTCTTTCAAAAGCATCAAACCTGGATTAGAACGAATGATGGTTTTCAGTACGATTTGATCGCAGAAAAGATAGCTAAACGGATTACTGTTTGTTTGAGCAAACTTAACTGCATCGCGAGGTGCGCTTGATGTCAACCCCACAAAACGATAGCCTTTATCCTGCAACGAACGAGCGAGCGTATTGATGCGCTCCTGTGGTTGTAGCGTTGCTTGATTTAAGTCGTAGGATATGAGTAGGAACGTGAAGTTCTCACTTTGCAAGAAATCTTCTGTCAAATCTTCGCCTTCGGCAGATGAGATGGAAAAATCCATGATTTTAGGCTCCACTCCTTTCACCAAAACCTCAGTACGAGAATCGACATACTCGTATTTGTCCTGATAATTCTCTGGGAATTTTTCAAACTCTTGTTCTTTCCCTGTTGCCTTGTCTCGTAGAATGTAGTAATACTTCAACTTGTCAGGAACACCTTCCATTTGTTCGGCTATGCTTTTTCCGGGTGCGTAGGCACGGAAATCCTTTACAGGGAGGTAGCTGTAGGTGTAGAATGTGAAAAAACTCATAGCAACGGTGGCTAAAACCGTGGTAATCCATGGTGCTTTGCGATGTTCAACCAACCGAACCAAAAAGAAGACTGTGAAAGTTGCCACAACGAACCAGAACGGGAAGAACCATTCGAGGTCGTAAGACAACTTCAACATAACCAACGACCCGACCACCGAAAGAGCGAAATCGTTCTTGTCTGTTTCCGAAATACTTATCTGCTTCTGACGTATGAAAATGATAAGGATGAAAAAGCTCAACACAACATCTTTGTAGAAGCTTTCCCATGCCGTTAATGGAATGGCATCTCCGAAACATCCGCAGGTTTTAACGATTTCGAAATATGCCGAAGCAAACGTGAGCGCAGTAAAAAATGCGATTAGGAGCAGTAGGAAAAGCGCAGTAATTCTGGTTTTGAATCGAACCAGAATGGCAACGCCTAAAATCACTTCAAGAATCACGATGAAAATGGCTTGTGGTAACGCATATTCATGGCAAAAATTAAAGAACGGCTCTAAGAAACCGATATACTCGCCCAACTTGGCAAATTCTTCAAAGTATTCCTCAAGCTTGTAGCTGAATCCGAGTGGATCGTTGGCTTTTACAATTCCTGAAAAGATAAAAAGGATGCCTACAAAGTAGCGGGCTATATCTGTGATGAGTTTCATGGTAGATAATGGGTTTAACAGGCAAATTTAATCTTCGTGTCTAACTGACAATAAAAATTCAGGAAAGTCCACGGTCCATAGTCCATAGACCACGGCCCAGCAACCCGCCCACAATCCCAAGAGACTATCGTCTATGGTCTATCGACTATTCACTCAACTTAATCAACGCGAAAATCGAGTAATTGATCATATCGTACAGATTGGCATCAATTCCTTCAGAAAGTTCGCTCTGTCCTTGGTTATCTTCCATCTCTTTGATGCGAAGAATTTTAACCAGAATTAAATCTGTGAGCGACCTTACACGCATGTCGCGCCAAGCCTCGCCATAGTCGTGGTTCTTACGTTCCATTAGCAACTTGGCCTCGGCCGCATATTGGTCGTACCACGCAATGGCGCGTTCGATATTCAGGTCTTGCTCATCGGCATGCCCATGTTCCAACTGAATAATCTCCATAATGGAATAATTCACAAGTCCGATATATTCGGGATAGATGCCCTCTCCCACTCTGCTCACACCTTTTTCTTCCAAACTGCGGATGCGATTGGCCTTGATGAAAAGTTGATCGGTAACGGAAGACGGACGAAAAATGCGCCACGAAGCACCGTAATCCTTCATCTTGCCAACGAAAATTTCGCGGCATTCGGCAAGCGCCTTATCGTATTGTGCGTTGGTATCTGCCATCAGTAACGAACCGTTAACTTCGGCTCTTGGATGAGCGGCAAAAATAGCTTTTTAGAAGAGGAAGACAGACCTAACAGGTTTTTGAAACCTGTTAGGTCTCGAACGTTGAACTGCAGAGGAAGATTAGTCGTTCTCGAACGCCCGTTGGTAATGGGAATACTGAACCTCACGCCCGACAGCTTTTTTGATGGTGGCAAGTTCAATTCTGTTGATGCTGCTTTGAAACAGGCTGAACTAATGCTGCGCGAAGGAGCCGACATTCTCGACCTTGGCGCTTACAGCAGTCGGCCAGGTGCTGAAGATATTTCAAAAGAAGAAGAATTGAAGCGGTTGATTCCTTCATTGGAAGCAATTGTGAAGAGGTTTCCAGATGCGTTGATTTCTGTCGATACCTTCCGATCTGGAGTTGCAGAAAAAGCTTTGGAAGCTGGTGCACATATCATCAACGATATTTCTGGAGGAAATCTCGATAAGGAATTGCCTTCTGTTGCCGCCAAGCACCATGCACCTTACATCTGTATGCACATGAAAGGTACGCCACAAACCATGCAGAAGGGCCTTGCCGTAGAGACGCGATTTATCGCGTCTGAAAAACATTCTGATGCACATTCTGAGACGCGATTAATCGCGTCTCTACTGGGATTCTTCGCACATCGCGTTCCTGAATTGATGCAGAAAGGCGTGAAAGATGTAATCATTGACCCTGGTTTTGGTTTCGGAAAAACATTGGAACAGAACTACGAACTGGTTGACCGCCTTCCAGACCTTGCCATTTTCAAAAAGCCAATTCTCGTAGGTGTTTCGCGAAAAAGTATGATTCGATTGAAGTATGGAGAATCTGCCGAACAAACACTCCAAGGAACCATTGAAGTGAACCGAGAATTGATCAGAAACGGAGCCGATATTCTGAGAGTTCATGATGTGAAAGAGGCTGTTGAATTAGTGACATGAAAAACTACCAATCCACCAACCGCGATGCTTGGAACAAGCGCGTTGCAGCACATTTAGCTTCCGATTTCTATGATGTAGAAGCTTGGAAAGCTGGTTCAACCAGTTTGAACAACATTGAACTGGAGTTGCTTGGAGATGTGAAAGGAAAATCGATTCTGCATTTGCAATGCCACTTCGGACAAGATTCGCTTTCGTTGGCACGAATGGATGCCAAAGTGGTTGGCGTTGACCTATCAGACGAAGCCATCAATGCCGCACGCCTCCTAAACGAAGAGCTTGGTTTGAATGCTGAATTCGTGGTGAGCGATGTGCTAGAACTCATTGGTAAACTTGACCGAAAATTCGACATCGTTTTCACCTCTTACGGAACCATTGGATGGTTGCCCGATTTAAATAAATGGGCTGAAACTATTGCCCATTACCTCAAATCGAGTGGTAGACTGGTTTTCGCAGAATTCCATCCTGTTGTTTGGATGTTTGATGATGATTTTGAAAAAGTGAGCTACTGCTACTTTAATGATGAGGCGATTGTAGAAACCTCCACAGGAACTTACGCTGACACCGAAGCTCCAATTGAAAAGACGGAAATTTCTTGGAATCACGGGTTGGGTGAAGTGTTCCAAGCGTTGAAGAAGAATGGTCTGCGAATTGAAGATTTTAAGGAATACGATTACTCGCCATACAACTGCTTTCCAGGAATGAAAAAGCTCGATAAACGAAAATTCATTATTGAGAAACATGGGAATAAATTACCGATGGTTTATTCTTTAACAGCAATCAAGTCATGCTGAACTTATTCCAGCATCTAACTTAGACCCTGAAATAAATTCAAGGTGACGCTCGCTATCATGAAAACCATTTTATCGCAGATTGGGTTCTGCATTATTATTTGCAATCAGGTTCTTGGTCAAACCGTTCCTGGCCACGCGCACAATGATTATTTAAACAAACCTGCGCTTTTTGAAGCATTAGAAAGCGGCCTCGTTTCCGTGGAAGCAGATGTGCATTTCATGAAAGGTGATTTGTATGTGGCGCATGTTCATCCACTTTGGAGAAACAAGAAGCGCTCTCTAGAAAACCTTTATCTCAAACCCCTTTTCGAACGTATCGAAAAGAATAACGGAAAGGTTTATCCTAATTATGATGGCCCATTTTACCTGATGATTGACTTTAAAGGAGGTGGCGTTGAGCTATTCAATAAACTGACAGAAATTTTGGAGAAATACCGTCCAATGTTAACTGTAATTGAGAATGGGGAAGTGAAGAAAGGAGCTGTTACAGTTTTCCTATCTGGAGGAAGACCGACTGATGCCGTTCTGAATGCCGAACCTAAACTGGCGCTTCTGGATGGACGACCAAATGATATTGGCAAAGATTTTTCGGCTGATGTGATGCCCGTAATCAGCGATTCGTACCACAGTCAACTCAAATGGAATGGACATGGTAAAATGTCCGAATCTGAGAAGCAGAAATTAAAAGAATTGGCTTCAAAAGTTCATGCCGAAGGCAAGAAACTGCGACTTTGGGCTTCGCCAGATAATGTCAATGCGTGGAAAACGTTCAATGAGTTAGGCATCGACCTCATCAACACCGACAAGCCAAAGAAATTTGAGGAGTTTATGAACCGAGCTTCACAATAACAGGAATACGTCCTTTTGACAGCAGTCAAGCTGCATTACGCTAACTTTGACACTTCGTATTTCGGAAGAAATAAACTGATGTTGATTAATCTGGTATTAAGTTTTCTCACGTTTCGCTGGCTCGATGCCTTGGACATTCTTATTGTGGCCTTGTTACTTTATCAGCTATACAACCTTGTTAAAGGCACTGCAGCAGTCAACATCTTTCTAGGAATCCTATCGCTTTATCTGCTTTGGATGCTGGTGCGAGTACTCAATATGCAATTGCTAGATTCCATTCTGGGTCAGTTTATCGGAGTGGGCGTGCTCGCTCTCATAGTTGTTTTTCAACAGGAGGTGAGACGTTTTCTGCTTCTTATAGGCACCACAGGCATCATTAACGGAAGGCAATCACCGTTCAGGTGGTTCAACTTCGGAAAAAGTCTCCGAAATCAAGAAACACTGAATATCGCTTCCATCGTTTCGGCCTGTTTAAACATGGCACAGAGCAGCACAGGGGCAATCATGGTGCTTAGCCGTGAAAACAGCTTGCAGTTTTATGTCAATACAGGTGAGGATATTGATGCGGCAGTATCTACCAAAATTCTAGAATCCATTTTTTACAAGAACAGTCCGTTGCACGATGGCGCGGTAATCATCACTAACAACAGAATAAAAGCCGCACGTTGCGTATTGCCCGTTACGGACGATGACAATTTTCCTGCACATCTTGGAATGCGACACCGTGCTGCGGTGGGCCTTTCCGAAAGTTCGGATGCGGTAGTAATTGTGGTGTCGGAACAGTCGGGTGGCATTTCCATTACGCATGATGGCGAGTTGGAATACGACATTTCTCCCAAGCGTCTTAGGGATGTGTTGGAGAAGGCGTTTGGGGGTTAAGCGAATCGTATCGCCTTCAGAGGCTGTATCCTTGAAACCACCATCGAAGGCAGCAAAAGCATCAGAAAGCAGAAGAAGAGTGTTCCGGCATTGAGAAGGAGAATGTGAATCAGTTCGAGATTGATTGGAACCACTTTCACGTAGTAGCTTTCTTCAGGTAAAGTGATGATGCCAAAATGTTGCTGAATCAAGCAAAGTGAAATTCCAACCAAGTTTCCCCAAAACAAACCGACACTTGTTAGGTACAATGCCTGATAAATGAAGATTCTTTGAATCTTGCCATCATTCATACCCAACGATTTGAGTGTTCCAATCATGTAAACACGTTCAATAATCATGATAAGCAAAGCAGAAATCATATTAAAACCAGCCACCACCAACATCAAAATGATGATAACGCGGACGTTCATGTCTTGAAGATCTAGCCAATCGAACATCTGGGGCTGCAATTCCTTCACTGTAGCTGAAAAAAGCTCGGTTCCGATGGAATAATAAACGATGTCAGATAGTTCATCTAACCGGCCAAAATCATCAAGAAAAACCTCAAAACCAGCCACCTGATCATCGTCCCAGCCGTTAAGTCGCTGAATATGCGTGATGTCAGTAATCACATACCGCTCGTCATATTCGGCCAAGCCCGTTTTGTAAATGCCAGTCACGTCAAATATCCGCGCACGCTGCTTCTCATCCTGAATGAAAAACACCTCCATCCTATCACCAACACCAAGTTTCAGTTTCTTAGAAATGATCTCAGAAATGAGAATGTTCTTGCTGCGCGATGAATCGGTTGTGGTGAAGATTTCGCCAGCAATGAGATGCTTCTTAAAAAAACTCCAATCAAAATCGCCTCCCACGCCTTTGACTACAACTCCTTCAATTTCTTCATCCGTTTTGATGATTCCAGCCTTGGTAGCAAACACCTGAATGTGGCGGATTCCGTCAATTTCAGTCAAGCTCGGATAGAAAGTCTGTTCCTTAGAAACGGGCTGCGGCTCAATGGCATTAAGATTGGAGTACTCCGTAATAACGATATCCGAACCAAAATTGACAATCTTATCCGTTATCTCCTTCTGAAAACCAGTAACAATGGCCATTGAAATAATCATCACCGCCAAGCCCAAGGCGATGCCCGCAATCGCAATCCGCACAATCGGACGTGTACCCGAAATAGTATTACTTTCGGCCTGCCCACCAGCACGGATGAGGCGTTTTGCAATAAAAAAGGAAGTGTTCAATTGCTTGCCTTGAAAGGAATTTCTGTGAGAAGGATAATGGCTAAAACTATCAAATATTTACTTGTACTCTGGTGGTGCTCTGCTTGCAGCCAACCCCTACCAACGCCTGTGGCTGCAACCGTGGAAACTATTCTTCCAGAAGTCAGCAAACCAATCCAATTGGGTGCCGAAAGAACGGAAGTTTATCTGCCGTTGTTGGAGGGGAAATCGGTCGGCATCATCGCCAACCAAACCTCCGCTATTAATGGTATTCATCTGGTAGATACGCTCGTTTCACTTGGCATAAATGTGCAGCGGGTTTTTGCACCCGAACACGGTTTTCGTGGCAATGCCAGCGCTGGGGAAAAAGTCAAGGACAGCAAGGATGCGAAAACGGGCTTGCCCATTGTTTCTCTTTATGGGAACAATTATAAACCATCAACCGAAAACCTGAAAAGTTTGGATTTCGTGATTTTCGATATACAAGATGTGGGAGCACGATTTTACACTTACATCAGCACAATGAGCTACGCGATGGAAGCTTGTGCCGAACTGGGCATTTCATTTATTGTGCTCGACCGCCCGAATCCGAATGGTAATTACGTTGATGGCCCCGTTCTAAAAAAGGAATTCTCATCATTTGTTGGCTTACATCAAGTACCAATCGTACACGGAATGACCGTTGGCGAATATGCCAGAATGGTAAATGGTGAAGGTTGGCTGAAGGATGGAATCAAATGCGATTTAACTGTGATTGAAATGGAGAATTACAATCGGTCGGATGTTTATGAATTACCAATTGCCCCATCACCAAACCTGCCAAATCAGAAAGCAATTTACCTCTACCCTAGCCTTTGCTTTTTTGAAGGAACTGAAGTAAGCGAAGGCCGCGGAACGGATAAGCCTTTTCAGCAATTCGGTTATCCGAAAATGCCAAATAGCAACACTTCATTTACACCAAAAAGTATTGAAGGCGTAGCTAAATACCCAAAACTGGAAAACAAAAAATGCAAGGGCATTGATTTGTCCGAATTGAGCGTTGACAGCCTCAAAAGGCTTGAAAAAATAAATTTGAATTGGTTGATTGAAACGTATCAGAATTACCCGAATAAGGAGAAGTTTTTCAAGGCCCAGTTCTTTGATAAGCTAGCTGGTTCTTCTAATTTGAGAAAACAGATTATTGCTGGTAAATCAGCCGAGGAAATTCGGGAATCTTGGAATGAAGAATTATCTGGGTTTGTGGCGATACGAGGTAACTATTTGATTTATCCTTGACGAATGTTGTTAACAAGACGACACAATTAATCGAGATTATTTGGACTCCGTAATCGAACGCGGATGATGCGGATACCGCTGATTTTCGCGGATTGGAGAGCCACCCGTTTCCAATCGGCATCTCAGAAGGATGATACTGGATTAATCAGCAAGCTCGCTCAATATTCCTACTTCTCAACCGTTAATACTCCATTCTCGTACTTAAACATAACGGGAACCTCCTCCAAGGTGCATTTCGGTTCAATCACGAAAATGAGTTTACCTCCAATCATAAAATCTTCGTCAGAACTAATCTTTAAAGGATGCTCGTAGCGCGTGTCTTCAGTGACCCAATTCACTGGGCCGTTAACAAATCGATGCGGATCAGTAACCGTTTGCGTGCGAGGCGTTTCCAAGAATTCAGTTCCAATACTTAAGTCTTTATTTGGTGCCGCTTCAACGCTAAACCTTCCTTTAAAATCCGTGGCAGAATGCGGAGAAACGAAGAAACTACCGCCATACAATTTCATTGAGGTGACCAACTTGAATTGACCGTCTTCTGCCTTTCCAATATTAAAATCGACATCATAAGGATGGCTCACAGCGATTTCGTAGTCAATCAAAGGAGAATCATACATGCTTACTTCCAAAACACGATGACTGCAGGTTTACTTGTCCAATTTTGGATATTTCTGTATCCGTAATTCTCCATTCTCGTAAAAAAAAATCGAATGGAATTTCTTCAAATGTGCATGTTGGTTCAATGGTAAAACTGACCATTCCTGACACTTTAAAATCATTTTGAGGCCTAAGATTCAGCGCTCGTTTATAGGTCGTTTTTTCGCTTACCCAATTGACCAAATTTCCAAACTGGTCTATTTTCGCAACAGAGCGAGGAGTTTCCTCAAATGAATCATCCAAAGTGAATTTGTCATTTGCCTTAAGTACGATTTTGAAGAGTCCTGTGAAATCATTATTTGATAGTGGTGATGCCGTAAAGGCTCCATTATGAAAATCGATAATTGCCACTAATTGATATTCATTATTCCCTGCGTTCTCAATAAAAAGCGACAAATCATACTCATGATTATACGGCACTGTAGAGTCAATCAACATTAATCTGCACGAACTCAGGTTTTGAGCCGAAATGGAAGGAGACTCTTCCGTGCAACCGATTACAGCTGAAAGAACGAATAGTGCGATAATATTTTTCATGTTCTTGTGTTTTTATTGTTTGAACCAAATGTGGATGAGGACCAACCATTCGTTCGTAAATCGAGTGTAAATTATTGTAAAACGAGTGCAAATGATTTCTATCGGTGGATTTAGAGGATAGCTTTGTAGCATGATGAATCGACTTGTTCTCAGTCTGTTTTCAGTTCTGTTTTTTACGCATTGCTGTGTTGCAGATGATGGCAAAAATCGAAGCAAGGAAGAACAGCATACCGAAGTTTCGATGCGGCTGATTGGACATCAAATGCTTCTTAGTTTAGGAGACAGTTCTTCGCGCGTTTTGCCAATAGAGAAAAAAGGAGGGAACAAATACCAAATTCGATTTGAAAATGAGTTTGCTTTCAACCCAAAAAGTGTTGCATCAGTAATAAACAGCGTAATTGCGGCAACACAAATAGCAGCAAGCTATATAGTAGAATTCGAATCGTGCCAAACCCATCAAGTGGTTCACCGCTATGAGATTGGCATTTCGAATAATTCAAATGTGCTTGCGTGCAAGGAAAGAGACCAACCTAAAGCCTGCTACAATCTGTTGATTACGATTCTGAAACCATCGACTACAATTTCCACAGCAGAATTGGCTGCAAGTTCAAATTCTGAGCTAACCGACAAATACATCGTGCTAGCTATCCTCCTTATTTGTGTGCTTTTACCCATGATTCTTGTACCGCTCTTTCTAAACAGAAAAACGAATTCAAAGACTAGCACAGACCAAAACATTATTTCTATTGGTCAATATCGTTTCAACAAAAGGAAAATGGAACTTTGGTTCGAGGACCAACGAGTTGAACTGACGAGTAAAGAATGTAATTTACTTCAATTGCTGTGCGATTCAACCAACAACACAGTTGAACGCGAAACCATACTTAAAATGGTTTGGGGTGATGAAGGTGATTATGTTGGACGTACCTTGGATGTGTTCATCTCCAAACTTCGTAAGAAATTGGAAGGTGATTCGAATGTTCGGATAACTAACATTCGTGGAATTGGGTATCGGTTGGTTGTGGATGTGTGATAAGGTTTGAGTCCGCCATGTTCAGTTTCGGTTTTCATATCTTTGAAAAAATGTTTTTGCCATGAACACCATATTCCATCTGAACTCAAATGAACTGGATGAAAAATTCCTCAAAGCTGTAAAGACCATGTTCAAAGGGCGCAATATCTCCATCGTGATTGAAGACCATCAGGATGATACCGAATATCTGCTGGCGAGCGAGGCGAACCGCAAAGTGTTGGAAAAACGACTGAAGGCTATAGAAGCCAAGAAGGAAACCGTGAATGTCGATATTAACGACCTGTAATGGAACGGGAGATTATCTTTCAGAAGGATGCGCTGAAAGAATATGATGATTGGAAGAAAAAAGACCAGAAAATTGCCGACCGCATCAAGCAACTGATCCAAGCTATTCTAGAGCAACCGTTTGAAGGAATCGGCAAACCGGAACCTCTGAAACATCAGCTAGCGGGCTGTTGGAGCAGACGAATCACCAAGGAACATCGTTTGGTTTATAAAGTGACAGATACAAGCATCATTATTGTGGCTTGTAAATACCATTATTGAAATGCTTCATCTCCAAACTTCGTAAGAAATTGGAAGGTGATTCGAATGTTAAAATCACCAATATTCGTGGAATTGGGTACAGGCTTGTGATTGATGTTTGAGAGCTCAATAGAGTGAACACTGGATTCATACTTACTCAGCAACTTTAAAAAACTTCGGAGCACTATCGGCCTAAAACCCTTTTTAGGCCTTCCTTCATTTGATAAAATCTGGAAGCTTTGATTTCGGCCAATTCCGAGGCTTGTTTCTTCGTTCTGTAGAGTTCGGCCTTCGTGGCTTGGTATACACTTCGCAAGTATCTGATGTTCCATTCAGATTCCATGTCGGTGAACTGCAATGCTATCGTATCGGACAAGAACAACACTCCAAGACCATGCGAATGATGAAATTCCACCGTATTGTACTTGGCCTTTAGTTCATTCCAAAATTTATTGACCCCGAAATCATCCTTGGATTCAGAAATATCATGAAATAGGACTACTGCATCTGGTGTCAATTTTGGAAGCCATGTGGTAAAATCATTTTTGACGGCTTCATAGGTATGTAGACCGTCAATATGCAGAAGATCAATACTATTGTCCGCAAATTTGCCCAGTGCATCCTCAAAATACATTTTCAATAAATTGACGGAAACGGTGGGATAAAGATTAGACCTGATGGCACTTACCATCCCGAACACTTTGCTTCCATAAGCTCCTGCATGTTGGTCTCCTTCCCATGTATCAACACCGTAGATTTCAGTTTTCAAATTGCCATCCTTGACCGCTTGGGCAAACGAAAAGAGAGAAGTGCCTCGGGCTGTACCCAGTTCAACAACAGTTGATGGTTTCAGGTTCTGCAACAGGTCATAGCCAAAATTCTTGTGTCCAGACCATGGACTTTCCCAATCGCTATTTATGGTTTCGTACTCAAAATAAGGAGTCGCATAATTCCATTTTTTCATATCCATTAACCTTTTAACACGTGTTTAATATTCCAAGCTAAGTCTCGGTATCCCTGTAACCCTCTCATCGGTCTATTCAAAAGGCTCATAAGCAAATGTTTTATGAACCGAATTATTTCACCATCCTTAAGCATCGTAAGCGCCAATTGCTGATGATGCCACCAAGTTTGCGAAAAATAGTGAATGTATTCTCCTTTCGTTTCAGCATTCAACTCTTTGAGGGTTCGCAAACCACTTTCGTAAAGAACAGAACTGTCGCACGTGAGAATAAACGCATTCGGATGTCTACGATAACGAAGAGAGACAAAATCTAGATAACCAATGAGTCCGGTTCGAGCATGAAGTACATGAAGTGACCAATCCCATTGGACTGTTTCATAAAACCAAGTCTGCAAACTTTCTGGCTGTGCTGATCTTCTGAACATCTTGGTATTATTGGAGACGTTCACATTATTGATGAGAAAGTAATTGAGATCAAACTTTTCCGGAATATTCCCCGTTATGCTGAACTCCGACTTATCCGTGCCTTCCCAAAACTTGACCGAGTTAGTAAAACAGAACGAGCAATCTTTATTACTGTCTAGAAAATCCGCTTGCTTCTGCAATTTAGCATCATCCACCCAATAATCATCCCCCTCTAGTAACGCAATATATTCTCCTTCACAGTCTGAAATCGTTTGTAGTGCATTTTTGACAAGACCGAGATTTACCTTCCTGCTCTTCAATTTAATGATATTGGGATACTTTTCAGCGTATTCCTGAACAATTCTCAAGGTATTGTCAGTGGATGCATCATCTGCAACTACTAATTCAAAAGTAAAATCAGTTTTCTGAGAAAGCACACTTTCAATGGCCTGAGCAATGTATTGCTCATGGTTATAGGTAATCATTGATACGCTTACTTTGGCCGTCTTATCCACCTTCTTTTCTATCTACTGCGGTTATAAACCTTCAACCCTTCCTCAATAATCTTAATCGAGCGTTTCAAATCTTCTTCTTTCAAAACGTAGGCAATTCGTACTTGTTTTTCGCCAAAGGCACGCGTTGAA
>Ga0209702_10001753_pt1 | contig 39948 bp, 39 predicted proteins | sample FRY01_FD_187210 | JGI IMG/M metagenome (GOLD analysis project Ga0209702, IMG submission 187210) | Freshwater microbial communities from Lake Fryxell liftoff mats and glacier meltwater in Antarctica - FRY-01 (SPAdes) (version 2) | ecosystem: Environmental > Aquatic > Freshwater > Ice > Glacier...
GGTCTAGTTGGAGTTCTTTATGTGTTGGATGAACCAAGCATTGGTTTGCATCAACGCGATAACCGCAGACTTATCGAAACACTTTCCCGTCTTAGAGATTTAGGAAATACTTTAATTGTTGTTGAACATGATGAAGAAACAATTCGTTCTGCTGATTGGATAGTCGATATCGGCCCAGGTGCTGGTGAACATGGTGGCAAGATTGTTGTCTCAGGAGATTATGAAGCGTTGATTAATTCAAAAGAATCAATCACGGGGGCATATCTTTCGGGTCGTAAATCTATTGCTATTCCTAAAAAACGTCGATCAGTTGATCCAAAGCGAAAACTTGTCATAAAAGGTGCTAAAGAAAATAATTTAAAGGATTTAGAGGTCGAAGTTCCACTGGGTGTATTCGTCTCCGTTACAGGAGTAAGCGGTTCGGGAAAATCAACTCTAATTAACGACATTTTATATCTAACTCTTGCCAATAAATTAAATGGCGCCCGCCTTGTTCCGGGTCGCCATCGTACAATTACTGGGATAGATCTCCTTGATAAAGTTGTCCACGTTGATCAATCGCCCATTGGCAGAACTCCACGTTCAAACCCTGCAACCTATACAGGTGTATTCGACAAAATACGCGCACTTTTTGCCGAAACCAGTGAAGCCAAAGTACGTGGTTATTTGCAAGGACGGTTCTCATTCAATGTAAAAGGTGGACGATGCGAGAATTGTTCGGGCGATGGCACGATAACGATTGAAATGAATTTTCTACCCGATGTTTATGTTCCATGCGAAGTCTGTCATGGCGCTAGATACAACCGCGAAACTCTGGAAGTTCATTACAAAGGTAAGACAATTTCGCAAGTTTTGGATATGCCAATTGAGCAAGCCCACGCTTTCTTCGAATCAGTTCCAACTATTGCCCGCTTTCTAAAAACTTTGTGCGATGTTGGATTGGGTTATGTTCGCTTAGGCCAATCGGCTCCAACCCTTTCAGGGGGTGAAGCCCAACGCGTTAAATTAGCCACCGAGTTACAACGCCGATCGACTGGACGTACCATTTACATTCTGGACGAACCAACAACTGGGCTGCACTTTGAAGATGTCGCCAAATTACTGGGTGTCTTAAATCGATTAGTAGATAGTGGTAATAGCGTCGTTGTTATCGAACATAATTTAGATGTAATTAAATCCTCGGACTGGGTGATAGATATGGGCCCGGAAGGCGGCTTTAGGGGTGGCACAATTGTTGCCGAAGGAACGCCGGAGCAAGTTGCAAAAGATAAAAAAAGTTACACGGGTCAATACTTGGTAGATATTTTGACAAGAAATAGAGCAAAGTAAAAATGTCTGATCCGCAAAGTTATCGGCCAAGTAATATCCCAGAATTTCCTGGTGTGTATAGATTCTTTGATGCCAGCGATAAAGTTATTTACGTCGGAAAGGCGATAAACTTAAAGGCACGTCTGGGTAGCTATTTTCAAGGAAATTTAGCAGAACGTACTAACCGGATGGTACATGAGGCGGTAAAAGTTGATTGGACGATAGTTGCTACTGAAGTAGAAGCGTTACAGCTAGAATTTTCGTGGATAAAGCAATACAACCCAAATTTTAATGTTACGTTTCGCGACGATAAGTCCTACCCATATTTAGCAATATCTATTAATGAGGAATTTCCACGCGTTTTCATTACTCGAAAACAAAAACGACCGGGGTTAAAATATTTTGGACCATTTACGCACGCGTGGGCACTACGTACAACTTTGGATCTAGCTCTTAAAATTTTTCCGGTGCGCTCTTGTACCTCAGGAATTTTTGAGCGAGCACGCAAAAGTAAGCGACAATGTTTGCTAGGAGATATTGGTAAGTGTGCTGCGCCATGTGTTAATTGGATATCGCAAGAAGAACATAAAGAATTGGCCGATCGCCTCGTTACCTTTATGTCACATGGCAGCGCTGATATCTTGCCAACGCTTCGCGGCGAGATGGATTTAGCATCATCGAAGCAAGAGTATGAACGCGCCAGCAAGATTCGTGACCAAATCAAAGCGCTAGAAGTTGCGCGCGAATCTACAGATGCTGCGTTATCCGAAAATTTAAACGCCGATTTTATTGCCGTTCATCAAGAAGGCGCGCATGCCGCAGGTTCCATTTTTATTGTACGAGGCGGATCAATTCGTGGCTCTAGATCTTGGATAGTTGATCAAGAACGTGCGCTGGAAGGCGATGATCAAATGGGTTCACTTTTTTACTCAATCTATAACCAGAGCGGGCCAGATGACATTCCCAATGAGATATTAATTAACGAATTGCCTGTCGATCTTATTGCGCTACAAGATTGGTTATCCCATTTGCGAGGGGCAAACGCCCAGATTAAGGTGCCACAGCGCGGTGAAAAAGTTGAACTACTTCAAAGCGTTAAACGAAATGCCCAATATGCTCTGATTCAATATTTAAGCAAGCGCGCAACTGATTCGGCAGTTAGCGGTAAGGCGCTAACGCAGATTGCCGAACTTCTTAATTTACCGCGTACGCCACTTCGCATTGAATGTTTTGACATCTCGAATATTTCAGGTACCACCGTAGTCGCATCTATGGTGGTTTTTGAAGATGGCTTAGCTAAAAAAAGCCAATATCGTCGTTTTATAATCGATACTTCAGAGGGCTTTGATGACACCCGAGCAATGCATCAAGTAATTACTCGTCGGTTAAAGAGATTAATTGATGATAGAAATATTAATCAAGTGCAAGTAAAAGAACTCGGTGGTCGACTAAATAAATTTTCATATCCACCCCAATTAATTATTGTCGATGGCGGTGCGCCTCAAGTAAGCGCAGCTGCGCGCGCATTGGCCGAACTGGGCATAACCGATATTGCGCTATGTGGTTTGGCTAAACGGTTAGAAGAAGTTTGGGTACCAGATTCGAGTACTCCACTGGCATTGCCGCGAACTAGTGAAGGTTTGTATTTGCTTCAACGTATTCGCGATGAGGCCCACCGCTTTGCTATTACTTTTCACAGGTCTCGCCGTTCTAAGGCAATGCTTGAATCTTTACTCGATGAAATTCCAAACTTAGGGCAAAGCCGTCGAGCCGCTTTGCTCCATAGATTCGGTTCAGTGACCGCGATCCGTAAAGCATCAGTTCTTGACCTAGCCACCACCCCTGGAATCGGAGAAAAAATTGCTTACCTAATTTCTAAACATTTGGCTACCTTTTCGAGTGAAAGCGCTAATACGGGTACTGGCGAAATTACGCGCAATTAATCCGGTCCTTGACAGGTAATGGAGAATGTCAATTATGAAGCGGGAAATTTTAATTGTCACGGGCATGTCAGGTGCTGGTCGATCAACAGTTGCCCGCGCGCTTGAAGATTTAGGTTGGTATGTAGTTGATAACTTGCCACCATCTTTGCTGCCCGATTTAGTTACAAAAGGAACAGGATCGGATGGTAAGGAATTTGCCGTTGTTGTCGATGTGCGCGGAGGTCAGTTCTTTGATGAATTAAGCCATGCACTAATAGGCCTTAAAGAAAATGGAGACGAATATAGGCTGCTCTTTTTGGATGCGACCGACCAAGTTATTGTGCAGCGTTTTGAATCGACGCGTAGACCGCATCCATTGCAAGGGACAGATCGCATTGTCGATGGAATCGCACGGGAGCGTGCCAAACTAGAAGAAGTGCGAGCCCAAGCCGATGTTGTCATTGATACCACTAACTTAAATGTTCATCAATTAGAAAAACGTACTGGAGAAATTTTTGCGCAAGGAAAGTCGGCCGGAATTCGAATTAACGTTCTTTCATTTGGATATAAATACGGTATTCCTGTGGATTCAGATTTAGTATTGGATTGCCGTTTCATTCCAAATCCACATTGGATTCCAGAACTGCGCCCTTTGACGGGGTTGATGCCACAAGTAAGTAAAAAGGTTTTAGAAAGTGAGGGCGTTCAACCTTTCATCAAGGGATATGTTGCATTAATTGAGTCGATGATCCCTGGATACCTTCGCGAAGGTAAAAAATATTTAACAATCGCCATTGGGTGTACGGGAGGAAAGCACCGTAGCGTTGCCGTTACTGAGGAACTTGTGCGTCAATTTGATTCGGCCAAAGGCGTTGAGGAAATCTCGGTCCATGCCACACATCGAGATGTTGGAAGAGAATAGAAGTTGCCAAGAGTTGTAGCACTCGGCGGAGGCCATGGTTTAGCGGCCACCCTTTCGGCGCTTCGCCAACTAACAAATGAAATCACAGCAATAGTTACTGTCGCCGATAATGGTGGTTCAAGTGGTCGACTTCGCAGCGAATTTCCAATTTTTCCACCAGGGGATTTGCGCATGGCGTTGGCCGCCCTCTGCAGTGATGACGAATGGGGACGAAGTTGGGCGCAAATTATGCAATACCGCTTTACAAGTAGTGGTGAGATGAATGGCCATGCAATCGGAAATTTATTATTGGCCGCGCTCTGGGACCGCGATGAAGATCCGGTAGCAGGTTTAGATCGAGTTGGCTCGCTATTAAAAATTATTGGTCGAGTTCTACCTATGGCAGCGGTTCCATTAGATATTGAAGGTACTTTCAATACTTCAACTGGGCGCATTGTTGTGCGCGGACAAGTTGAAGTTGCAACTGCGCGTGGCCGAATCGAATCTTTAAAAATTCTGCCAGAAAATCCGCATGCTAGGCCCGAAGCGCTAAATGCCATTGCGCGTGCGCAATGGATAACAATGGGTCCAGGTTCGTGGTTCTCTAGCGTTATTCCTCATTTATTAGTGCCGACACAACGCGAAGCCTTAGTGCGAGCTAAGGCCAAGAAAATTGTGATTCTAAATCTGGATGCAAATTCGGCTAAAGGGGGCGATGAATTTGCTGGTTCATCACCCGATGAACATCTAGAGCTCTTCAATAAATATGCTCCAGAATTGAAAATAGATTATTTTTTGGTTGATTCATCCGTTGTCAGAGATGAGAATTCTCTGCGCAAAGTAGCACAAAAATGCGGGGGAGAGATTATTATCACGCAAATTCGCAAAGCCCCGGGCAGTGTTGATCACGATATAGATAAATTGGCCCGCCATTTGGGACACATTTTCGCGCAAAAACTGGTTGGATAACGCCATGGCAATGACTTCAGCAGTTAAAGACGAACTCACGCGCCTGCCTATCACAAAACCATGTTGTCGAAAAGCTGAAGTTTCTTCACTACTGCGTTTCGCAGGAGGGTTACATATCGTTGCAGGCAAAATAGTTATTGAAGTTGAACTAGATACTGCGCAAAGCGCTAGGCGATTGCGCAAAGATATTGCCGATATTTACGGACATGTAAGTGAATTAGCAGTTCTTTCATCAAGTGGATTACGAAAAGGTTCACGCTATATTGTGCGCGTTATTAATGAAGGTGACGCCCTTGCTAGACAAACAGGTCTGGTGGATGCAAATGGTCGCCCAGTTCGTGGACTTCCACCACAAGTTATATCGGCTGCTATTTGTGACTCCGAAGCGGCATGGCGTGGCGCTTTTATTGCACACGGATCGCTCACTGAACCAGGTCGCTCATCATCACTTGAAATTACATGTCCTGGACCAGAGGCGGCGTTAGCCCTTGTCGGCGCGGCGCGGCGCTTGGGAATTGCAGCAAAAGCGCGCGAAGTTCGCGGGGTCGATCGCGTTGTAATTCGCGATGGCGATGCAATTGGAGCCTTGCTTACTCGCCTTGGCGCGCATGAAAGCGTCCTTGCTTGGGAAGAACGCAGAATGCGCCGTGAAGTTCGTGCAACTGCAAATCGCTTAGTAAATTTCGATGATGCCAATTTACGCCGGTCTGCACGTGCAGCAGTTGCGGCATCGGCTCGTGTGCAACGTGCAATTGAAATACTCGGACCAACAATTCCAGATCATTTGAAAATAGCGGGCGAACTTCGCATCAATCACGGTCAAGCAAGTCTGGAAGAACTTGGTTCGCTTGCATCTCCACCAATGACTAAGGATGCAATCGCCGGGCGCATTCGTCGATTATTAGCAATGGCTGATAAGAAGGCGCTCGAACTCGGAATCCCTGATACCGAAGCCGGGCTTTCACCTGATTTACTCAATTAATTCGTTTTTAACCCACCTTTGCCACTGGTAAGATTACTTTTGTCCCCAACGTTGTGGCAGTAATTTTGCCCTATTAGCGAGGAATTCTCATTGTGATAAATGTAGGAATTAATGGTTTTGGTCGTATCGGGCGCAACTTCTTCCGCGCCAGCCTAACGAATCCGGATATTAATATTGTTGCCATCAATGATTTAACTGATAACGCAACACTTGCACATCTTTTAAAGTACGACTCAATTTTGGGGCGTTTAGCTCTTGAAGTTACTTATACGCAAGACACAATCACGGTTGGTGGCAAGACAATGAAGGTTTTTGCAGAACGTGACCCTGCGGCGCTGCCTTGGGCATCAGTTGGTGCCAGCGTCGTTATCGAATCTACTGGCCACTTTACGAAAGCTCTTGATGCGAAGAAACATATTGATGCAGGCGCGAAAAAAGTAATTATTTCAGCCCCAGCAAGTGATGAAGATATCACCATTGTTATGGGTGTTAACCATACGAAATATGAGCCAGCCAACCATCACATTATTTCAAATGCATCATGTACCACTAACTGTCTGGCCCCAATGGCTAAAGTTCTCAATGATAATTTTGGAATTGTTCGTGGTTTGATGACAACTATTCATGCATATACAAATGACCAAGTTATCCTTGATTTTCCTCATAAGGATTTACGTCGTGCCCGTGCAGCGGCTATAAATATGATTCCTACTTCAACGGGTGCAGCCAAGGCGATCTCACTTGTTTTGCCCGAGCTAAAAGGCAAGCTGGATGGTTATGCGATGCGCGTTCCTGTTCCAACTGGTTCGGCTACTGATTTAACCGTTGAATTGGCAACGGAAGCCACCGTCGCGCAAATCAATGCCGCCTTTAAGGCCGCAGCAAATGGTGAGCTGAAGGGTTATTTAACTTATACCGAAGACCCAATTGTTTCATCGGATATCGTTACTGATCCATCTTCATGTATTTTAGATGCTGGTCTTACAAAAGTTATCGGTACTACTGCCAAAGTTGTCGGTTGGTATGACAATGAATGGGGTTATTCAAATCGCCTAGTTGATCTAACTTCATTTGTCGGACAATCGCTTTAATGCAAGATCTTGAAACTTTTGATGTCGCCGGAAAGCGAGTTTTTCTTCGTTGTGATTTAAATGTTCCAGTTAAAAATCGACAGATTAGCGATGATGGACGAATAAGAGCTTCGCTTCCGACGATTAATTTTCTGCTCGAAAAGGGTGCATCGCTGGTAATCGCGGCGCACTTAGGTCGTCCGAAAGGAGAAATTAAAGCCGAACTGTCGTTGGCGCCAGTTGCTAAACGATTAGGTGAATTACTCGGTAGAGAGATTATTTTCATTAGCCAGATAAGCGGGCCAGAAGTTTTGGTAAAGGCTAGAGCGCTAAAGTGTGGTGAAATACTTCTACTAGAAAATATTCGTTTTAACGCGCTCGAAACCAGCAAAGATGATACCGAGCGACAAATCTTTGCAAAAGAATTGGCCGCTTATGCCGATCTCTATGTCGGTGATGGTTTCGGAGCGGTCCATCGAAAACATGCTTCGGTCTTTGAGTTACCAAAATTACTTCCACATGCGGCCGGAAAATTAATTGCCGCTGAAGTTGAAGTACTTAAAAAACTAACCCAAGAACCGGCGCGTCCTTATGGTGTGATTCTGGGGGGCGCCAAAGTTTCTGACAAAATCGGCGTGATTTCTAACTTACTCGGCAAAGTAGATGTGATGGCAATTGGTGGAGCAATGGTTTTTACTTTTTTAGCTGCACAAGGAAAAGAAATTGGAAAATCCTTAGTCGAAATTGATTTGATAGATGCGGTTAAGGAGTTAATTGAAAAGGCCGCAAAAAACGGTGTGCAACTCTTATTACCTACCGATATTGTTGTGGCTAAGGCTTTTGCGGTGGATTCACCTGCAACTCTTGTCAGCGCTGATGCGATTGCCGCAGATCAGATCGGCTTGGATATTGGGCCCCAAAGTGCGAAAGCATTTGCAGAAGCAATCCTGAAATGCAAGACGGTTTTTTGGAATGGCCCAATGGGAGTCTTTGAATTTCCGGCTTTCGCAGCAGGTACAAAAACCATTGCGCAAGCCTTAACGAAAGTATCAGGATTGTGCGTTGTCGGGGGAGGCGACTCGGCGGCTGCAGTTCGAGCACTGGGTTTTTCCGATAGCGATTTCGGATATATTTCAACTGGTGGTGGTGCATCCCTTGAGTATTTGGAGGGAAAAGAATTACCGGGTCTAAAAGCTTTAGACTTGATCTAAGTAATAGGGAGACCGCGATGCGTAAACCGTTAATGGCAGGAAACTGGAAGATGAATTTAAATCATCTGGAAGCAATTGCCGTTGCGCAAAAATTGGTTTATGGTCTAACCGATAAGGATTTCGATGCCGTTGATGTTGCAATCATTCCGCCCTTTACTGATATTCGCTCTATCCAAACTTTGGTTGATGGTGATCGCTTGCGCCTGACTTACGGCGCCCAAGATCTCTCACCTGAAAGCAACGGTGCTTTTACTGGAGATATTTCAGGTGCCATGCTTGCCAAATTAGGTTGCACTTATGTTTTAGTTGGCCATTCCGAACGTCGCGCAATTCACCTTGAAGATGACGCACTTATTAATCGCAAAATAAAAGCGGCTTTAGCAAATGAACTACTCCCCATATTTTGCGTAGGCGAAGAACTTCCTATTCGCGAATCGGGCGGCCATGTCAGCCATGTTATTCGTCAAGTTCGTGCGGGTCTGGCAGGTTTTACTAAACCAGAACTGAAAAAAATTGTAATTGCATACGAACCTGTATGGGCTATTGGTAGCGGTAGAACTGCTACTCCCGAAGATGCACAGGAAGTTTGTGCTGAATTACGCGCTGAAGTTGAAAATATCGGTTCTAGCGAAATCGCAAACAATATGCGCATTCTTTACGGAGGTTCTGTGAAGTCGGCAAATATCGCAGAAATCATGGCGCAGAGCGATGTAGATGGCGCGCTTATAGGGGGGTCTAGCCTTGATCCCGAGGAGCTTGCCCGAATCGCTAAATTTTATATTACGGGTTAATTACTAGTATCCTTTCCCTCTATCCATACACATAGGAGTCGTAGATCGTGGAATTAGCTCTCTCTATCGCATTAGTCATCACAAGCGTTGTGATGATTCTTCTAGTTCTTCTTCACAAAGGTAAAGGCAGCGGATTATCCGATCTCTTTGGTGGCGGAATATCTTCAAATTACGGTGGCTCATCCGTTGTAGAACGCAACCTTGATCGAATGACAATTGTCGTTGGTGGCCTTTGGTTTGCTCTTGTTGTTGCGCTAAGTCTTGTTCTTAAATAATTTTTAAACTTTTAAAGGGAGTAATTCATGGCAAGTGCAATTCGCGGTAGTCGTGTCGGAGCCGGCCCAATGGGTGAGGCAGAACGCGGAGATTCAGTTGCGCGCATTCACGTCTCTTATTGGTGTTCACGTGGGCATGAAGTTCGACCATCTTTTGCCGATGGAACGCCGGAGCAAGTTGAAATTCCGGCTGAATGGGACTGTCCTAAGTGCGGTTTTCCAGCAGGTCGCGATAAGAACAATCCACCCAGTCCAATTAAAAATGAACCTTATAAGACGCACTTAGCCTATGTAAAAGAGCGCCGCACTGATGCAGAAGGCGTAAAACTTCTAGATGCTGCCTTAGCTAAGCTCCGTGGAGAAGATTAAAAAATTAAAGTTCTCTTGCAACTTTAAGTAATTCGGCAATTCCACTTTTACGATTTTTTAAATGCAATCTAATCATCGGCAAACCTCGAGATAGCAAAGCTTTTCCATCGCCGATGGCTTGGGCCATAAGTAGAGTTTGGAAACCATATATCTGATCTGGGATGGCAATATCTTTAACTACCGATCCCGTGATTTGCAAGAACGCTCCATTTTGTTGGCCGCCCTTATGAAATTGACCAGTTGAATGCAAGAAACGCGGACCCCAACCAAAAGTTACTGGGCGACTACTTTTGGTTGCAAGAATTTTGCGAAGTTCAACGAGTGCTACATCCTCCCTTCGGTCTAAATAAGCCATAATCGCCAGATATCCATCTTCGGGAATACGCGCAAGAATTTGAGAAAAGAGAGCGTGGGCTCCAAAAATCTCAATTTCATTTTCAATTTTATCTGGAGTGAATTCTGGTAATTTGCCTTTCCACTCCTTAAGTAGTTCGGCGCTTTGATTCTTTGCCTCTGTAACATTTGGTTGATTAAATGGATCAACTTGGAGCCCAGCGCATAAGAGCGCGGTTATCCATTCCCAGAGAAAAAATTGTGCGGACAAATCAGCGATGATAACTAAGTCAGAGCCACCCGAAAAAGCGATGCGGAGCGCTTGGCCTTGGCTCCCGTCGCCTTTATTTTGCACAACAATGGGCAAGCGCCCGATTTGGTTCTTTCCGGTCGATTCTGCAATTAATTGTTCGATCCAATCACTTAATCCTGGCATGGATGAATATTGATCGGTGAATGCAAGATATTGACCGCAAGTTGCCAGCACATAAGCAGCGTCGACTACAAGATTTGGGTTGACCTGTAAATTTTGCTTAGCATCGAGTGCGTTATCCAATAGAACCGATGCATCTATGCCGATTAGGCTAGCTGGAACTAAGCCGAAAGCACTAAGAACACTAAATCGACCCCCAACGCTCGGGTCGCCATTTACAACGCCATAGCCTCTAGCGCGAGCCTCTTTATCCAACGGCGAATTTGGATCTGTGACGATAACAATATGCTCTTCGGATTTTAAACCTGCAAGCGTGAAAGCGTTTTCAAAAAGTGCGCGTTGCGAAGCGGTTTCAATTGTAGCTCCCGACTTAGAGCTAACTATCACAACCGTCTTTGCTAGCTCGCCTTCCAAGGCATGCGCAACATAATTAGGATCGGTAGAGTCCAAAACAAATAATTTTTTTCCAAATGTGGCCGCAATAACTTCCGGACCAAGTGATGATCCGCCCATTCCACACAAAACTACGCGATTTTTGCCACGATGTTTAGCGCTGATTGCATCTAATTGCGGGAGTAATTCTCGAGATTTCTCAGGCAAGTCCACCCAGCCAAGGCGAATCGCCGCCTCTGCTTCGGCATCTCGGCCCCAAATTGTTACATCTTTCTTGGTCAAGCGATGATGCGCATCAAGAATTTTTTTATAAAGGGCACTGGATCTATCAATTGAGTTTAGCGCGCTACCAGATATTGAAATCATTGAGCCATTGCTTTGGAAACGTTATCTAGTAATTGGTTCCAAGCCGCCTCGAATTTCTTTACTCCATCTATCTCTAACTCGGCGGTTACCGCATTAAGTGATATCTCAAGTTCGGATAGCCCCTGAAAAACTTGTATAGCATCGGCGTATTTTCCTGAAATAGTATTTCCGCGACAAATCCCGTGGTCGATAACGGCATCGAGGGTCGATTGTGGCATTGTGTTGACGGTATTAGGAGCGACTAATTCGACAACATATCGCGTGTCATCGTAGGTAGGATCTTTTACGCCAGTTGAAGCCCATAATGGGCGCTGCATATGCGCTCCTTTTATTTTCAAATCTTGCCAACGCTTTGAGGCTTCACGTTCTTCGAATAATTGATATGCCAGATGAGCATTAGCGATTGCGGCTTTTCCTAGCAAGGCCTCTGCTTGTGGGGAACCGCTTTTCTTAAGGAGGTCATCCACTGCGCTATCGATTCGGCTAACGAAGAAAGATGCTACCGAATGCACCTGTGATGGATTTGTACAACCTTCTACGCCAGAGATGAAAGCATCTATTACTTCACCGTAGCGTTTGATTGAAAAAATTAGCGTGACATTGACGCTAATTCCATCGGCAATTAGCGCGGTAATAGCTGGTAAACCTTGTTTTGTGGCAGGTACTTTAATTAAAAGATTTGGGCGATTTACTAGTGCCCATAATCCCCTGCCTTGGGTAATTGTTTCCTGCGTATTATTTGCCAAACGTGGATCAACTTCAATACTGACTCGTCCATCTACGCCACCCGAGCTTTGAAAAATTGGGGTAAAGATATCGCAGGCTCGCCTTACATCATCGGTTGTGAGTTTCCTTACCACTTCATCAACGTTTTGATCTCTCATGGATTGGATATCACTTGCATATTCCACGCCCGTCGAAATCGCCGCGCTAAAAATACTCGGATTCGTGGTGACTCCGACTACCCCAGAATTAGCAATTCTTTGGGGTAGTGAATGTGAATCGGTGCCCGTTAATTTAGCCCTTGATAAATCATCTAGCCAAACCGATGTGCCTGCTCTAGCTAGATCTTCGATCTTCATGCGATAGCGTTTTTTACGGTTTTAACTACGTTAGCTACTGAGAAACCAAATTTCTCAAATAAAAGCGCGCCTGAAGCCGATGCCCCAAAGTGCTCTAGCGAAATCGATACTCCTGAATCGCCAATTAATTCACGCCACCCTTGTGCGATACCTGCTTCAATACTTATTTTGATGGCTGATTTTGGTAAAACACTTTCGCGATAATTCTTATCCTCATCGGCAAACCATTCCAAACAAGGGGCGCTAACAACCCTAACGGCAACGCCTTCTTTGGCAAGTTCTTTTTGCGCAGCAATAGCTAAACCAACTTCAGAACCGGTAGCAATTAAAATGGCTTGCGGATTTTGCACATCACTTAAAATATATGCACCCTTTTCAACACCTTTTGCGCTTGCATAGACGCTTCGATCTAAGGTTGGAAGATTTTGGCGAGATAAGAGAATTCCACAAGGAGCCTTTCGAATAAGGATTTGCCGCCATGCTTGCGTCACTTCGTTGGCATCGGCCGGGCGAATCACAGCTAAACCTGGAATGGCTCTAAGAGCAGCGAAATGTTCTACCGGTTGATGCGTAGGACCATCTTCGCCCAAACCGATTGAATCATGGGTCCATACGAAAGTTGTTGGAATCTTCATTAGTGCGGCAAGGCGAACTGCAGGGCGCATGTAATCGCTAAATATTGCAAAAGTTCCACCAAAGGCGCGAGTTAATCCATGCAAAGTTATGCCATTTAGAATCGAACCCATTGCGTGTTCACGAATTCCAAAGTGAATAATGCGGCCATACGGATGCGCGTTCTTCATTGAACTCGAAATTGGTAAGAATGAATTGGAGCCTTCGATTGTTGTGTTATTGCTCTCTGCCAAATCTGAAGAACCACCCCAAAATTCAGGCAACGCTTTTGCGATCGCCTGTATTACATCTCCCGATGCTTTTCGAGTAGAAATATCTTTACCTGCTTCAAACTCTGGAAAATGCGCATCCCAATTACTTGGCAAGCTCTTTTTGCGCAGCCGAATAAGAAGTTCTGCCTTTTCTGGATTAACGCCCTGCCATTGCACAAATTTAGTATCCCAAAGTGCGCGAGTAATTGCCGCGCGATCCTTAACTAGTCGAACATGTTGTAGGACTTCATCTGGCATCGCAAAATTTTGTGCTGGATCTAACCCCAGTAATTTTTTTGTCTCCGCTATTTCAGCACCACCGAGAGCCGAGCCATGAGATTTAGCCGTGCCTCTGGCGCTCGGAGCTGGCCATGCGATTACAGTCTTTAAATGAATCAGGGATGGTTTATCTTTTTCATTCTTGGCAGCATGCATCGCAGAATCTAACGCTAATAAATCTACGCTTCCATCACTACTTTGGGCGACATCTATTACATGCCAATCATATGCACGATATCGGGCTGATACATCTTCGGTGAAAGCCAAATGCGTGTCACCTTCAATAGAAATTCTATTGTCATCGTAAATCAGAATTAAATTTCCAAGGCCTTGTGTTCCAGCTAATGAAGATGCTTCGGCGCTTACACCCTCTTGCAAATCTCCATCTGAAGCGAGAACCCAAATGTTATGGTCAAAGATTGATTGGTTCTTTGGTGCGCCAGCATCTAATAAACCCCGTTCGTATCTCGCCGCCATCGCCATTCCAACTGCGGTAGCAATGCCTTGGCCTAGCGGACCAGTTGTCATTTCAACGCCAGCGGTATGTCCATATTCGGGATGGCCTGGAGTAAGTGAACCCCAAGTTCGAAGTCTTTCTAAATCTTGCATTTCTAGCCCATAACCACTGAAAAATAATTGCGTGTATAGAGTTAAAGAAGAATGTCCGCAAGAAAGAATGAAGCGATCTCGTCCCAGCCAGGTGGGATCGGATGGGTCATGGATTAAATGGCGCTGGAATAAATTGTAGGCAACTGGGGCGAGCGACATTGCTGTTCCTGGGTGACCATTACCTACTTTCTGAACTGCATCCATGGCAAGGGCTCTGGCATAGGCAATTGCGCGTTCATCCAACTCAGTCCAGTTTTCGAGATAGCTCATTGATTGGCCTTTTCTTTTTGCGTTGTACTCACCGATAACCAAATACGCCAAGCAAAAATCCATACGAGAATCGAACCAAGCAGATGCGTTGCCACCAAAAGTTGCGGAACTCCCGTTAAATATTGAATATATCCAATTAAACCTTGCGCCAAAGATAAATGTAAGAAACCCTGCACCGATTTTTTAGTAAGTTTCGAGGCGCTTTTTTGTAATAAAAAATAAATCGTCAAAGCAATCAGCAGCACAACGGCGATGCCGTGGGCCCTGGCAGCGCTTTGAATTTCAATATTAAAACGTGGTGCATCTGCATCGCCAGCGTGTGGGCCACTTCCTGTAACTATGGTTCCTGAAATCAAAACAATCGCAGTTAAGGCTAGGTGGATTTTACTGAGCGCCATAAGACGCTTGTCTTGATTTTCAACCTTAATAAAACTTTCGTTACGACGCATAAAGATCGAAGTAGCGCCAGCTATAAGAATCATTGACAATAGAAAATGCGAAGCAACCGATGCTGGATTTAAATTAGTGAGTACGGTTATTCCGCCTAGAACGCCTTGTCCAAAAATTCCAAGTACTTGTCCAATTGCAAGTAGCCGTAAATCCTTGCGTGCGAATTTAATTACAGCAATTAAAGTAGCAATGGCAGCAAATAGAAGAACAAAAGTTAGTAAACGATTTCCAAATTCGATCCAAGCGTGTAATTGCCCTTCGACTTGATTAGGAATTGGAATGTATGAGCCTGGAGTGCATTCGGGCCACGTTGGGCAACCCAACCCCGAACCGGTTAACCGAACCGCGCCACCAGTTACGACCAGAGTGCTTTGAAGAAAGAGCAACGCTCCAGAGAGCAGAGTTAGGGCTCTGCTAGAGGCTCTCTTCATCCTCGTAGCCTAGAACCCCGAGGCCCTGCCATGAGGCAGCCTCGAGCGGTTAGATTTGCGAATTGCGCTACAATACTATTGTGAAATTAACCGGCTCAACCCAGAGCCTCTCAGGGGAAGATTCTCGTACTCGAGATGCGATTGCGCGTTCAATTCTTGAAAATGGACCTTCTACGGCCGTTGTTTTAGGGCAACGTTTAAATCTAACGCCATCTGGAATTCGTCGGCATTTAGATTTACTAATTGCCGATGGCGTATTGGAGGCGCGCCAGAAACGTTCGACTCTTGTTCGCTCCCGAGGTCGTCCCTCAAAAGTATTTGTTATGTCAGATGCTGGACGTGAAAAATTTGAGCATTCTTATGATGACTTAGCCGTTGCAGCGCTTAAATTTATGTCGGCGCAATCAGGAGAGCATTTAATTAACGCATTTGCGCAGAGTCGAGCCAACGAGATTGAAAGAAAAGCAGCGCCAGCTATCGCAAAACGTTCGCATAAGGCGCTGGCGCTGGCAACTTTTCTTTCAGAAGAGGGATATGCCGCAAGCGTTGTCGAGAGAGAAATGGGTGAAGAACTTTTACAGCACCACTGTCCAATTGCTCACGTTGCTGCCGAATTTCCACAACTCTGCGAAGCCGAGACGCAAGCATTTTCGAAATTGCTGGGCACTCATGTTCAACGTCTGGCAACTATCGCACACGGCGATGGTGTCTGCACAACTTTTATTCCAAATAGAACCACAACTGCAACAGCAATAACAACTGCAATAGGAAAGGCACATTAATGACAATCGCACATCCAGAACTGGAAGGCCTTGGAAATTACGAATACGGATGGTCTGATAAAACTGATGCGGGTGCGAATTCAAGACGTGGCATTAGCGAGGAAGTAGTCCGCGATATTTCAGCTAAGAAATCTGAGCCACAATGGATGTTAGATATGCGACTAAAGGGTTTATCGCTTTTTGAAAAGAAGCCAATGCCAACATGGGGTTCGGATCTTTCTGGAATTTTCTTTGACACCATCAAATATTTTGTGCGCTCAACTGAAAAGCAGGCCCAAACTTGGGATGATTTGCCGGCAGATATTAAGAACACCTATGACCGCCTTGGAATTCCAGAGGCTGAAAAACAGCGTTTAGTCTCAGGTGTTGCTGCGCAGTATGAATCCGAAGTTGTTTACCACTCAATTCGTGAAGATTTAGCGAAGCAGGGCGTAATTTTTCTTGACACCGATAGCGCGCTTAAGGCGCACCCAGAGCTGTTTAAAGAATATTTCGCGACTGTTATTCCAGTTGGCGATAACAAATTTGCGGCGTTAAATACTGCCGCGTGGTCAGGTGGATCTTTTGTCTATATTCCAAAAGGCGTTCATGTTGATATTCCATTGCAAGCATATTTCCGGATTAACACCGAAAATATGGGGCAATTCGAGCGCACCTTAATTATTGCTGATGAAGATTCCTACGTTCATTATGTTGAAGGTTGCACTGCCCCCATCTATAAATCAGATTCTTTGCACTCTGCAGTTGTCGAAATTATTGTAAAAAAGGGTGCCCGTGTTCGTTATACAACTATTCAAAATTGGTCCAACAACGTATATAACTTGGTAACCAAGCGCGCTACGTGTGCCGAAGGTGCCACTATGGAATGGGTTGATGGAAATATTGGCTCCAAGGTAACAATGAAATACCCTGCAATTTTCTTAATGGGACCACATGCCAAGGGGGAGACGCTCTCGCTTGCCTTTGCAGGTGAAGGTCAACATCAAGATTCTGGTGCCAAAATGGTTCATGCTGCGCCATATACCTCTTCTTCGGTTATCTCTAAATCAGTAGCACGAAATGGTGGCCGTACTTCTTACCGTGGCTTGGTTCAAGTTCAGGAAGGTGCGCATCATTCTAAGAGCACTGTTAAATGCGATGCGCTCTTAGTGGACACAATTTCTAGATCTGATACTTATCCTTATGTAGATATTCGCGAAGATGATGTTTCGATTGGACACGAGGCGACCGTTTCTAAAATCAGCGGTGACCAACTTTTCTATTTAATGTCGCGTGGACTTAACGAAGATGAAGCAATGGCAATGATTGTTCGTGGCTTTATCGAACCAATCGCACGCGAACTACCGATGGAATATGCCCTTGAACTCAATCGTTTAATTGAACTTCAAATGGAAGGCGCTGTTGGTTAATGTCCTTACTCACAACCAATTATTTAACACCAACAGGACGCGAAGAAGCATGGAGATTTACGCCACTTAAACGTCTTAAAGGTTTACATGATGGCAGCGCAATTATTGGTGGGCGCGCATCTCTTGCTCCAAAAAGCGCACTTCCAATCGGCGTAACTTTCCAACGTCTGGCGCGCGAACTTATCTCTTCGCAATCTGCAACGGATGACGTAATTATTGAACGCATTAGAGGTCAAGCAATTGATTGCGCAGTATTGTCGATTGCTGCAAATACCGAAGTTGCGCAGCCAATCTATTTAAAACGCGCTATGGGCGATACGGATACTGCAGAACTATCGCGTGTTCAAATTCGCCTGGCCGAACACGCTCGCGCTACCGTTATTTTTGAAAATAATGGTGATGCACTACTGGCTGAGGATGTGGAAATAATTCTTTCGCCGGGTTCAAATCTGAAATTTATAACGCTACAAGAATGGAACGCAACATCAGTCCATACTGCGCGCCATCATGCCATTATTGATAAGGATGCAGTTTTTAAATCAGTAACGGTCACAGTCGGTGGTGATTTAGTACGTATTTTGCCAACGGTTGAATTCATCGGCTCTGGTTCGTCGGCTGAGTTACTAGGCGTTTATTTTGCTACAACCGGCCAATTTTTTGAGCACCGCATGCATATAGATCACTTGGTGCCCAATGCTAAGTCGAGAGTTGATTACAAAGGCGCCCTCGCAGGCAAAGGCGCTCACACTGTTTGGATCGGTGATGTATTTATTCGAGCCGCTGCTGCGGGAACTGATACTTATGAATTAAATCGCAATCTTTTATTAACCGATGGTGCGCGTGCTGATTCTGTACCTAATTTAGAAATCGAGACTGGGGAAATAGTCGGTGCAGGCCACGCTAGCACAACTGGTCGTTTTGATGACGAACAGCTTTTCTATTTAATGTCTCGCGGTATCACGCTGGCAGATGCCCGGCGTTTAGTCGTGCGTGGTTTCTTTAATGAAATTATTTCAGAAATTGGTAGTGAAGAAATCCAAGATCGTTTAATGTCTCGGATTGATTCTGAACTTGCTAAGGCGGGCTCATGATGTCTGATTTGATATTTTCAAAACTTGAATCTGGCAAATCTGTGAAATTAGAAAAAGAGGGCAAAACAATTTGCGTAACTCGCGTTGGTCAAGAAGTTTTCGCTATTGATGATACCTGTTCTCATGCCGAAGCATCCCTTACCGAGGGCGAAGTAACTGGATTTAAAATCGAATGTTGGTTACATGGGGCCGAATTTGATCTGCGAACTGGCGAAGTCTTAACACTACCGGCGACCCAAAGCGTTGCAACATATCCAGTCATAATCGACGGAGACTCCGTCCTTGTGAAAATTAATTAGAGAGACGAGAAAAGATGAGCACGTTAGAAATTCGTGGACTTCAAGTTTGCGTTGATACCGAAAATGGCCGCGTTGAAATTCTAAAGGGCGTTGATCTAACGATTAATTCAGGCGAAATCCACGCAATCATGGGACCAAATGGCTCAGGTAAATCAACGCTGGCTTACTCAATTGCTGGCCACCCAAAGTATGCGATCACGGGTGGAAGCGTGAACCTTGATGGCGCGAGCGTTTTAGAGATGACTGTGGATGAACGCGCAAAGGCGGGCCTCTTTTTAGCGATGCAATACCCAGTAGAAGTACCCGGCGTATCGGTTTCTAATTTTTTACGAACTGCTGCAACCGCGCTTCGTGGTGAAGCGCCAAAACTTCGCACATGGGTTGGCGAAGTAAAAGATGCGATGAATGCGCTAGCGATTGATCCTGCTTTTGCTTCTCGTAACGTTAATGAAGGTTTTTCTGGCGGAGAAAAGAAACGCCATGAGATTATGCAATTGGAATTATTAAAACCAAAAATAGCGATTTTGGATGAAACAGATTCAGGCCTCGATGTAGATGCTCTGCGCATTGTTTCTGAAGGTGTTCTGCGCGCAAAGGCGGCAAATAATCTAGGAGTCGTACTGATTACTCATTACACAAGAATTCTGCGCTATATCAAGCCTGATTTCGTGCATGTATTCGCCAATGGCCGCATAGTAGAAGAAGGCGGTCCAGAACTCGCCGACAAGCTCGAAGCCAATGGTTATGCAGAGTATGTCTCTAGTTAGTACACACTTATTTCATGAGTTTTAATCCCGCACTTATCCGGCGCGATTTTCCAATCTTGGGGCGCACTGTGCGGGATGGTAAGAAACTTATCTATCTGGATAGTGGTGCAACGAGTCAAAAACCGCAAGTAGTAATCGATGCCGAAGCATCCTTTTATGAATTTCACAATGCGGCGGTTCATCGCGGCGTATATCAATTGTCCGAAGAAGCCGATGCCTTATTTGAAGGTGCGCGAGCAAGCGTTGCAAAATTTATCAATGTTGGCATAGAAGAAGTTATTTTTACCAAAAGTGCAACTGAATCTCTAAATGCAATTGCATATGCAATGGGAAATGCCGGCGTTGGAAATAGATTTCATTTAGGTAAGGGCGATGGCATTGTCGTCACAGAGATGGAACATCACTCTAATCTCATTCCTTGGCAAGAATTGTCTCGTCGAAGCGGTGCAACTCTCTCTTGGTTTGAAATCACATCCGAAGGCCGACTAGATCTCTCTCGTATTAATGAGGTAATTACCAAATCAACCAAAGTTGTTGCCGTTACGCATCAATCGAACGTGCTTGGAACTGTTAACCCACTGGAAGCGATTGTGGCACGAGCCCATGAAGTCGGCGCAGTAGTCGTACTTGATGCTTGTCAGTCAGCTCCACACATGCCACTTGATGCACAAAAACTTGGAGTTGATTTCATAGTTTTTTCTGGACATAAAATGGCAGGACCAACAGGCGTTGGCGTTTTGTGGGGTCGCATGGAATTGCTCATGGAACTTCCACCCTTTCTATATGGTGGGTCGATGATTGAAAGCGTAACAATGGAAAAATCTACTTATGCCCTTCCGCCCGCCAAATTCGAAGCTGGCGTTCCAAATATGGCCCAAGTTGTAGGTCTTGGAGCGGCGATTGAATACTTAATGGCAATTGGCATGAAAAATATCCACGATTACGAAATGGAATTAACTGCCTACGGATTAGAAATACTAAAAAAAATTGATACGCTAAAAATTGTAGGTCCTGAAGATACGCTAAATCGTGGGTCAGCTCTCTCTTTTACTATTTCGGATATTCATCCACATGATCTCGGTCAATTTTTAGATAGTCAAGGTATTGCAGTTCGCAGTGGCCACCATTGCGCATGGCCGTTAGCCAAAAAATTAAAAGTTTCAGCCTCTACCAGAGCATCTCTTTATTTTTATAACGAAAAAAGTGAACTTGATGCGTTAGCTGAAGGCATAATTGCGGCCCAGAAATATTTCGGCAGGTTCTAATGGAACTCGATAATTTGTATCAAGAAGTAATTCTCGATCACTATAAGCATCCGCAAAATAAGGGTTTGAATCCAACTTATGATGCCCAAGTTCACCATGTAAATATAAGTTGTGGTGACGAAATCACGCTCAATCTCAGCATTACCGATGGCAAAGTTGCCGCTCTTACTTGGGACGGTTTTGGCTGTTCGATTTCGCAGGCAAGTGTTTCGATGATGAGTGACTTACTTACCGATAAACCCCTCGAGGAAGCTGAAAATATTCTCAATACATTTATGGCATTGATGCAAAGTAAAGGTAACGAAACTGGCGACGCTGCGATTTTGGAAGATGCCGTTGCATTTGCTGGAGTATCCAAATTTCCAGCCCGCATAAAATGCGCTCTGTTGGGTTGGATGGCCTTTAAGGATGCGGCAATTCAAGTGAAAAACAAATAGAATTTACACACTAGACAAAGGATAAAAATGGTAGCCAGTATTGATGATGTGACCGAAGCTATGAAGGATGTTGTAGACCCAGAATTGGGAATCAATGTTGTTGACCTTGGTTTAATTTATGATGTCATGGTTGATGAAAGCAATACTGCAATTCTTAACATGACCTTAACTTCGGCTGCATGTCCGCTACAAGATGTAATTGAAGATCAAACACGCCAAGCCCTCGCACCAATGACAAGTGATGTGAAAATTAATTGGGTCTGGATGCCGCCTTGGGGCCCAGATAAAATATCGGATGACGGGAGAGAACAGCTTCGGGCGCTTGGGTTTACGGTTTAAATAATGTCAAAGCGTGCGATATGGATGGCACACCGGTCCATGACTGCAGATCCTTCGATTAAAGAGCAAAAACTAAAGCCAGGAACTATTACGCGAATCTTTTCCTTCGCCAAGCCTTACCGAATTAGCATAATTATTTTTCTTTTCACCGTTGTTGTTGATGCCGCCCTTGTTATCGCTACCCCACTCCTTCTTAGAAAATTAATCGATGATGGCGTAATTCCGGGGGATGGCGCAATTGTTACGCGCTTGGCAATTTATGTTGGTTTAATTGCGGTAGGTGATGCGACGATGTCGATCTTAGGTCGTTGGTACTCATCACGCATCGGTGAAGGCGTAATTTATGACCTGCGCTCCTTGGTATTTGCCCATGTTCAGAAGCAATCGATTGCTTTCTTTACTCGCACGCAAACCGGCGCCCTTATCTCACGAATAAATTCTGATGTTATGGGTGCTCAACAAGCCTTTACAGCCACCTTATCCGGCGTTGTAAGCAACGTCGTTACTCTCATTCTGGTAGGGGTAACAATGTTGATTTTGTCATGGCAGATTACCTTTGTTGCCTTGATTCTTTTACCAGCATTTTTATTGCCAACCAAATGGGTGGGTAGAAAATTACAAGCACTCACGCGCGAATCTTTTCGAGTCAATGCCGAAATGTCGAACACTATGACAGAACGCTTTAATGTATCTGGGGCGATGCTAGTCGCGCTCTATGGTCAAAGCGCACGAGAGAATGAATTTTTCAAATCAAGGGCTCGAAAAGTCGCTGATATTGGCATAACAATGGCGATGCTTAACCGTCTTTTCTTTATCGCGCTGACAAGCGTTGCCGCAATTGCAACGGCTTTTGCCTATGGAATTGGCGGTCATTTGGCGATTAATGGCGGAGTAACCGTTGGAACTCTGCTGGCAATTACTGCACTTCTTGCCCGCTTATATGGCCCGTTGACTGCGCTCTCAAATGTTCGCATCGATATTATGACTTCCCTTGTTTCATTCGAACGCGTCTTTGAAGTTCTAGATCTGCAACCTATGGTTAAAGATAGAGATGGCGCTAAAGAGTTAGCCACAAAAAATCCACGGATTGAATTTAGAAGCGTTAATTTTACTTATCCAAAGGCCGAAGAAATTTCGTTAGCTTCACTGGAAGCAGTGGCAAAGCCTGAAACTGTGTCAAGCGGTCAAGTGCTTAGCGATTTATCTTTCATTGCAGAACCGGGAACGCTAACGGCCATTGTTGGTCCATCTGGTGCTGGTAAAACAACAATTAGCGCGCTATTGCCTCGTCTTTATGATGTGACTTCTGGTGGGATATTTATAGATGGAACCGATATTCGCGATCTAACTTTAGAGTCGCTACGCGGTTCTATCGGAGTTGTAATGCAAGATGCGCATCTCTTTCATGAAACTATTGCGCAAAATCTACGATATGCAAAAGCTGATGCCACTGATACACAGATGCAAGCGACATGTGAAGCTGCACAAATCTGGAAACTTATTTCTTCGCTACCAAATGGTTTTGACACAATGGTTGGTGAACGAGGACATAGACTTTCGGGTGGCGAAAAGCAACGTTTAGCAATCGCGCGATTGCTTTTAAAATCACCTGCAATAGTTATCTTGGATGAAGCCACCGCGCATTTGGATTCAGAAAATGAAGCGTTAGTTCAGGAGGCCTTTAAAAGCGCGCTAAAAGGTCGAACCAGTATTGTTATTGCGCATAGATTAAGCACCATTAAAGAGGCAGATCAAATTCTAGTTCTTGAAAAAGGTTTTATCGTGGAACGAGGAAGCCATGAAGAGCTAGTAAGTAAGGGCGGACTTTATGCCGATCTATACGCTCGCCAAGACTTGTCGGGTGCGACGGATTAGTATCCGCCCGTAAATTACCAAAGCTGCAAAAAATATCCACTGCAGCGCATATGCCATATGTGGCCCATCGGTTAATTCTGGTAATTGTGCTGGAACGCTTGGCGTGAGCTCGGGAGTTGATCCTGAAAGTAAATCCAAATAGAAATTTTCTGTCTCACCTTTTGTTTGGGCATTTAATTTCGAAATTAATGAACCATCACCAGGAAGAGCGAAAAAAGATCCGCGTGGCAAAGATGAATCAAGTCGTAATCGCCCGTTAATTTCTACCCTCTGTGTTGGAACTGGTGAAACCTTCGGGGCGATAGTGGCGTTGGCGCCAGCTTTAACCCAGCCACGGTCGACCCAAAATTTTTCGCCACTCTCGTTGATAAAAAGTGTCAAAACTTCAAAACCGTACCTTCCCTCGTGGTAGCGATTTTTAAGCAGGATTTGTTTACTAGAATCGAATTGCCCTGATGTAAAAACAGGCTGCCACTCATGTGCAATGGGATTTTTCGAAACCAGCGAAAGGGAGATTGGTTTTTCTAGCACATGCGTTTTAATCATAGTATTTCTAGCATGGCGATCGACGCCTCGTTGATATTGCCATTGCGCACCCCAAATACAGAGCCCAATTAAAATCAGAGCAATAACGGATTTTAGAAGCGAGTATGTCTCGCGCTCTTGATTCACAACTTCTAGTTTAGTTTAAGAAAGGGATCGTGGTTTTTCTTTAATGATTGCGTTGCCAGATGAAAAAGTTTCCCGCCCTGCATTTGCTATAACGACGGCAATATATGGCAGAGTGACCGCGCCAAGGAGAGCAAACCAGCGAAAAGGATTTGGCAAGATTACAGTTAAAATAAAGCATGCGGTGCGAATCATCATGGAAATAAAATATCTACGTTGGCGCGCGCTTTGATCCGCGCTAAAGCCTATCTGAGCACCCGTGATATTGAAAATTTCGTTATCTGCAGCCATCTACTTAGTCTAGAACTACTTGGCATGGAATGCCCCCTGAATTCAGGGCAGGGGCGGCTTAAATCTTTTGATTACGCCGCAGTAGCCATTAGGTTTTAGCCATGAGTTCTTTGGCGCTAGTAACTGGCGGAAATCGCGGAATCGGCTTGGCAATCGCTAACGCTTTGAAAATTAGCGGTTTTGATGTCATCGTTACATATCGCAGTGGCGCGGCGCCTGCAGGATTTAAATCTGTAGTGATGGATGTTACTTCGACCGAGAGCGTGGATCAAGGTTTTGATGAAATCGAAAAACAATGGGGCTTCGTAGAATGCATTGTGGCAAGCGCTGGAATTACGAAAGATGGCTTAGCGATGCGAATGAGTGATCAAGACTTCCAAAGCGTCATTGATGCAAACTTAACGGGGGCTTTTCGTGTTGCACGGCGAGCGACAAAAGGTTTACTAAAACTTAAAAAGGGTCGGTTAATTTTTGTGGGCTCGGTAGTTGGCGCCTTGGGTTCTGCTGGTCAAGTAAATTATGCAGCCAGCAAATCAGGGCTAGTCGGTATGGCGCGTTCATTTGCACGCGAACTCGGCAGCCGTGGGATTACCGCAAATGTGGTTGCGCCAGGTTTTGTGGAAACCGATATGACTGCAAACTTGGATGAAAAGCGCCGAAATGAGATTGCTAGTTCGGTTCCACTCGGACGTTTTTCTAGCGCAAATGAGGTGGCAGATGTTGTAGCCTTCATTGCATCTAGCCAAGCAAGTTATATAACTGGAGCCCTCATCCCTGTTGATGGCGGATTAGGAATGGGTCACTAAATGGGAATTTTGCAAGGTAAAAATATTCTTGTTACTGGAGTTCTTACCGATTCTTCAATTGCTTTTCATATTGCAAAGATTGCACAAGAAGAGGGCGCAAGCGTTTTGCTTACCTCTTTCGGTCGAGCCTTAAGTCTTACTACTCGTATTGCCACCAGACTTCCTAAGCCTGCTCCAATCATTGAACTTGATGTTACAAACCAAGAACATCTTGATGGACTTGCATCTAATATTGAAAAGTATGTGCCGCACCTTGACGGCGTCGTACATTCAATTGGCTTTGCACCCGAGGCCGCCCTCGGTGGAAATTTTCTCAATACTTCATGGGAGGATGTTTCAACGGCGCTACATGTTTCGGCATATTCACTTAAGGCGCTAAGTACCGCGACCCGTTCATTATTTAAAAACGGCGGATCCATTGTCGGCCTAGATTTTGATGCAAGTGTGGCTTGGCCAAAATATGACTGGATGGGCGTTGCAAAAGCGGCCCTTGAATCAACTTCACGTTATTTAGCACGCGATTTAGGAGCGGAAAATATTCGTATCAATTTAGTTGCGGCCGGTCCCATAAAAACAATCGCGGCAAAATCTATTCCGGGTTTTGAAGTCTTTGAAAAAGCATGGAATGAGCGAAGCCCACTTTTTTGGGATATAAATGACCCCGTACCGGCAGCGCAGGCCACAGTGGCCTTGCTATCTGATTGGTTTCCAAAGACTACCGGCGAAATCATCCATGTAGACGGCGGTTTGCACGCCATGGGGGCTTAAGGGTAGCCTTTGCCCCAGACCAGTAGCCAATGGCTGCTGCAAGAGGAGTTACCGCTCCCACCTAAATCGCTTCGGCGCTCTGGTTTGTCGGATTTATAAATGGTCTAAACCATTTCTTCTTCCTTTAGCGGTTGTCATCTTGTAGCGCTGTGAAACTAAAGCGTTAACACAACCGATGGGAGCACAAATCACAACTGAACCGCGCATTAATGATCGAATTCGCACACCCCAAATTCGTTTGATCGGACATACCGGCGAACAAGTTGGCGTTGTTGATATCGATACCGCGTTAAAGATGGCAGATGAAATCGGTCTCGACTTAGTCGAAATTGCTCCAGATGCTCTACCACCCGTTTGTAAGATTATGGACTTCGGAAAATATAAGTACGAAGTTGCACAAAAGGCACGGGAAGCGCGACAAAACCAAACCCACATTGTGGTCAAGGAAGTGCGGTTAACACCAAAAATCGAAAGTCATGATTACGAAACGAAACGTACTCAAGTTGAGAAATTTCTCAAAGGCGGCGACAAGGTGAAAGTCACGATGAAATTCCGCGGAAGAGAACAGACGCGTCCTGAGCTGGGATACAAATTGTTGCAACGTCTTGCAGAAGATGTCGCAGCATTTGCTTTCATCGAATTCGCCCCTAAACAAGAGGGTCGAAATATGACAATGGTATTAGGACCTACCAAGAAGAAGAACGAAGCAGTTGCAGAACAACGAGCAGCCCGAGCAGCAGTCAAAGCGAAAGCTGAAGCTGATGCAAAGAGTACGGAGTAAGGGAGCAAGAAATGCCAAAGATGAAGACACATAGCGGTGCGAAGAAAACCTTTCGCCTCACAGGAAGCGGAAAGATCATGCACGAGCGCGCTGGTAAGCGCCACCTGCTCGAGCGCAAATCTTCTCGTCAGGTTCGTCGCCTGAGTACTGAAACATCAGCCAAAGCAACTGTAACTATGACTGCCAAGCGCATGCTTGGTCTTAAGTAAGGAGCGTGAATTAAATGGCAAGAGTAAAACGTGGTGTTCACGCCGCCAAGAAGCGTCGTACAACGCTGGCACGTGCCGCCGGTTATCGCGGACAACGTTCACGTCTTTTCACAAAGGCAAAAGAGCAAGTTACTCACTCTATGGTCTATGCATTCAATGACCGTAAAGATAAGAAAGGCGATTTCCGCCAACTATGGATTCAACGTATTAATGCTGCTAGCCGCGAAAACGGCATGACATATAACCGTTTTATGCAAGGGCTTAAGGCTGCAGGTGTTGAAGTTGACCGTCGCGTTCTCTCTGAACTTGCCACCAATGATCCAGCAACATTTAAAACTTTAGTTGAACTTTCTCGCAAGAATTTAGTCTCAGCTTAATTTAAAAGACAGAAAAACTAGGCCAATGATTGAGAGCCTTCACTCGCCACATATAGCGCGAGTGAAGGCTCTTATTGGTGCTAGGGGAGTAAAAGAGCGCAGAGAGTCTGCAACTTTTGTGGCCGAAGGTCTGCAATGTGCGCGTGAAGCCTTGTCATCACAAAGCGGACCAAGGATTGAAACCCTTTACGTTACAGCGCAAGGTCTGGCGAAAATCGCAAACTTCGATATCGCGGAAATTAAAGTTTGTGAGGTGAGTGTTCCTGTAATGCAGGCAATGTCTGACACGCCGGCGCCACAAGGAGTGCTTTCGGTTTGTCGCACACCCCGCGCCAATATTTCCAATCTTAAAACTACCGGATCATCGCGCTTCGTTTACCTATTCGAGATTGCCGATCCAGGAAATGCCGGAACTATTTTGCGTACTGCAGATGCAATGGGTGTCTGCGCGGTTATTACTTCACCGGGCAGCGTCGATATGTATTCACCCAAAGTCGTTAGATCTACAGCCGGATCGCTATGGCATGTACCAGTTTTCGAAGGAGTTGATTTTGCGACGATTAATACTCAATTTCCAGAACTCAAAAAAATACTTTTATCGCCGCATGCGCGAGAATCAATTTTAGATATCAGAGTGGATGGCGATTGCATCGCGATATTTGGTAATGAAGCCAGAGGAGTAAGGGCGCAAGAGTTGGGCGGCAACATCACAGAGGTAAAGATTCCTATGGTTGGCAATGCGGAAAGTCTTAATCTTGTCGCCGCGGCATCAATCGCAATCTTCACGCTTTCTACCAAGTCTGCAGGTTAGACTGAGTCCATGAATTCTGGGGAGATATCGGCTTGGATTGCTGCCGCAGAAAAGGCTTTTTCTGCGGCTGGTGATCTGGGTGAACTTAAAACCGCGCGCCTTGCCCATGCGGGCGACAAATCTCCAATCTCATTAGCTAGTCGAGCCCTTGGAACTTTGCCTGCCGATGAAAAAGCTGCTGCTGGCAAACTCATTGGAGATGCAAAGGCGGCAATTGCGTTTGCACTCGATGCCGCTACCGCCGCATTGGAAGCCGCCCGCGATGCAAAAGTCTTGAAAGAGGAAGTTGTTGACATCACGCTTCCAGTGCAGCGCGCCCACCGCGGTGGATTACATCCAATCACGATAATTAAGAACGAAATCTCTGACTTCTTTATTGAGCAAGGTTTCTGCGTTGCCGAAGGCCCCGAACTTGAATCAGGTTGGTTGAATTTCGACGCACTCAACATTCCCGCCGATCATCCTGCGCGAACTATGCAGGACACTTTCTTTATAGAACCCCTTGAATCAGGCATGGTCTTACGTACACATACCTCGCCAGTGCAGATTCGCACTATGTTGACTCAAGAACCACCAATTTATGTAATCTGTCCAGGACGTACTTTTCGCGCCGATGAATTAGATGCAACGCACAGTCCCGTCTTTCATCAAGTAGAAGGCTTAGTCATTGATCGGGCAATTACGATGGCGAATTTGAAAGGCGTGCTTGATAACTTTGCCCGTCATATGTTTGGTTCTGATGTAACGACAAGATTGCGTCCATCTTTTTTCCCGTTTACTGAACCCAGCGCAGAGGTTGATATTTTCTTTAATGGTCGATGGATTGAATGGGGTGGATGCGGAATGGTTAACCCCAAAGTTCTTGCAGCATGCGGAATTGATACGGCTGAGTATTCTGGATTTGCATTTGGAATGGGCCTAGAAAGAACTCTCATGGTTAGACACGCAATCACCGATATGCATGACATTGTTGAAGGCGACCTACGATTCACTCGGCAATTCGGAATAGGCCTTTAATGCGCGCTCCATTATCGTGGTTGAGAGAATTTGTAGAAATTCCATCATCGGTTACTGCCGAGCAAATCTCCGACGGGCTAATTAGAGTTGGATTTGAAGTTGAAGAAATCGTTATTCAGGGCGCAGATTTAACTGGCCCTATTATTTTTGGTGAAGTACTTTCAATCGAAGAAATCACGGGACAAAAAAAGCCAATTCGATATGTAGGAATTGATTGCGGCGAGCCTCAGGTTCGATATGTAATTTGCGGAGCGGTTAATTTTGTAGTCGGAGATGCGATTGTTGCGGCGCTTCCAGGTGCGGTTTTATCTGGAAACTTTGCTATCTCTGCCCGCGAGACTTATGGAAAAACGAGCAATGGAATGATTTGCTCAGCGCGAGAGCTAGGACTTGGTGATGACCATTCTGGCATCATGGTTTTCGCTAAGGGCGATGTAACAACTGGAGCTGATGCAATTGCCGGCCTTGAAATTAACGATGTTATTTTTGAGATTGCGGTAAACCCAGACCGCGGCTATGCCTTAAGTATTCGCGGCCTCGCTCGCGAAATTGCAGGCGCACTTGATTTGAAATTCATCGATCCGGTAGCAGCTCTTCGCTCTTTGAAATTTGCAGAGACCGGCGTTGGGGTATCGGCAAAGATTGCAGAGCCCGAAACTGCCAGCGTTTTCTATCTTCGTACAATGTCGAATTTTGATCCAACCGCGAAAACTCCGCTATGGATGCGTCGCCGTATTGAAAAAATGGGAATGCGTTCAATTTCTTTGGTAGTCGATATCACTAACTACGTCATGCTTGAACTTGGCCAACCTTTGCACGCATTTGATAAATCAAAAATTGCGGGTGGCTTAACAATTAAGCGAGCTGGTAAATCAGCGCCATTTACAACGCTCGATGGCCAAGTACGTCAGCTAGATCCTGATGACTTAATGGTTTGGGATGATAAACAACCGTTGGCGCTGGCCGGAACGATGGGCGGAGCGTTCTCGGAAATTAGCGAAACAACGGTTGATATCGCACTTGAAGCAGTGCGTTTTGATCCAACCTGCATTGCCAGGAATTCACGTAGACATAAGTTGTCATCTGAAGCTTCCAGGCGTTTTGAACGAAGCGTTGATCCATCACTGGCGCAGTTTGCCTCCGCCCGCTTTGCCCAGTTATTGATGGCGCACAGTTCGGCGAAACACGTTGCTACCGTAATTGCTGGCGAACCAAGATATGCCCCAATAATAAAACTCGACCCCGCATATATCTCTCGGGTACTTGGTTTCATCGTTGCGCCATCAACTATTGCTCAGGTATTGCGAGTCATCGGTTGTGATGTTGATGAAAAAACTTTTGAAGTCGATCCACCGTCATGGCGAAGCGATTTACTTACCCCCTCTGATTTGGCTGAAGAAGTAGCGCGCATGATTGGCTACGACAAGATTCCTTCGGTACTACCGCCGAGACCACTTCATGCAACATTAACGCCGACTCAAAAACGTCATCGAGCAATTGCGATTGCCCTTGCCAGCCGTGGCTTTGCTGAAGTTCAAACATTTCCGTTTACAAATCAAGCAACGATTGATTCGATGGGATTTGTCGATGAACGCGCCGCAACATATCGAGTGGCCAATCCACTCTCTGAAGAATTTCCATTGATGCGAGTTCATTTAGTACCTGGTCTCATTGAAGTAGCGCAGCGAAATATCAGTCGTGGCGCTAAAGATTTTGCAATTTTTGAAATGGGTTCAATCTTTAGGAGCTCACAGAAATTAGTAACTGCGATTTCGCCCGTAGCTACAAAGCGTCCGGAAGCAAAAATTATCGATGCAATCATCGCTAGCGTGCCGCCGCAAGCTTTTCATGTGGCTGGTTTGCTCGTCGGAAAAAACGAACAAGAAGATTGGCAAGGCGCAGCGCGGGCATTTACTTGGCAGGATGCAATTGCATATGCCCAAGATATTTTGCAAATCTGTAATTTGAAATGGACGGTGAAGCGTTCAGATTTTGCCCCATGGCATCCAGGTCGATGCGCTGAACTCATAGTTGATGGAAAAGCTGTTGCGCACGCTGGCGAATTGCACCCGCGCATCGTTGCTCGATATGGCTTACCTGAGCGCAGCGCAGCTTTCGCGGTTGCGTTGAGTTCACTGCCCGAATCGCAATTGGTTCGTCCAACAAGAGTTGGCACGATGCCGGCAGCAGTACAGGATGTGGCATTGATAGTGGATGCCAGCGTTACGGCCGCCGAGTTAAAGCAAGCTCTACGCATTGGAGCCGGCGATTTGCTGGAATCAATCACCCTCTTTGATCGCTACGACAAAATTGGTGATGGCAAAATCTCTTTGGCTTTCACGCTAACTTTTCGTGCTCCGGATCGCACGCTAACCGGGGCCGAAGTAACAAAGGCACGCGAAGGCGCAATTGCTAGCGCCAGCGCCAAATGTGGGGCGGTAGCTCGTACTGCATAATTATGCACCTAATTGCATAATTATAGATTTTGCTCTAGGCTAGGTCCATGAAAACAGCGGTCATCGGTGCCAGTGGCTATGCAGGGGGAGAACTCCTTCGCTTATTAGCCTTGCATCCCCATTTTGAAGTAGCAGCAGCAACTGCTTTTAGTAGCGCTGGCAAAGAAATAACCTCGGTACACCCGCAATTGCAATCCTACGGATCGAAAAAATTTACATCCATTGATGATTTAGATTTCAATTCTTGCGAACTTTTCTTTATCGCGCTTCCGCATGGAGAATCTGCAGCGCTAATTCCTAAAATTGCCGAGAGCGCAAAAATAGTGGACTTAGGAGCAGATTTTCGGTTAGAAAATTCGAATTCATGGTCAAAATATTATAGTGGCAGCCATGCTGGTACTTGGGTTTATGGTTTGCCCGAATTACCTAAGCAAAGAGAGTTAATTAAAGGCGCTAACCGAATAGCAAATCCTGGTTGCTATGCAACATCGGTGGCACTTGGACTTGCCCCAGCGTTGCCATTTATTGAGGTAAGCGATGTTGTGGTTGTGGCAGCGTCAGGTACAACCGGAGCTGGACGAAGTGCCAAAATTAATTTGCTAGCCAGTGAAGTAATGGGCTCGCTTACATCTTATAAATTTGGGGGAGTACATCAACACACACCCGAAATTGAAGAATCTTTATCGAAGGTAGCAGGTAAAAGCGTAAAGATTTCTTTTACTCCGATACTGGCGCCTATGCCGCGCGGAATTCTTTCCACAATTACCGCGAAATTGACGGCAAAGATAGCTACCCAAGAAATTCACAAAGTTTTCTCTGACGCTTATCAAGATGAGCTATTCGTGCGCGTTCTTCCACTAGGTCAAATGCCGGCAACTTCATCGCTTACCGGTAGTAATAACGTTTGCCTGCAAGTAGCTGTTGATGAACATACCAATCGGTTAATTATTTCAGTGGCACTTGATAATCTGGGTAAAGGTGCTGCCGGTCAAGGGATTCAAAACGCTAATTTAATTTGTGGTTTTGCTGAAACTTCTGGTTTGAATTTTGATGGGATCGGATCATGAATTTACCCCTTGGCTTTAGGGCCGCAGCTGTTGCGGCAGGTTTAAAGAGCAATGGTGGGTTAGATTTAACTCTGATTGAAAATCAGGGACCAGATTTCTATGCCACCGCTGTTTTTACATCTAATCAAGTTATCGCAGCCCCGGTTATCTGGAGCAAAGAGGTAATCAAGGGCAATATTGCGCGTGCAGTAATTCTAAATTCAGGTGGGGCGAATGCCTGTACTGGTCCGCAAGGTTTCCAAGACGTTCACGCAACAGCGGAGCATATAGGCACAAAATTAAATATTTCATCGGGCGAAGTTCTCGTCTGCTCGACCGGATTAATTGGTGAATTATTGCCAATGCCAAAGATTTTGGCTGGGATAGATGAAATTTTTCCAGAAATGAATGGCCAATCGCTAGAAGATTGCGCGCGAGCAATAATGACCACTGATTCTGTGCCAAAAATTGCCAGAGAAAATGAATTTGGAATAGAAATAGTTGGCATTGCAAAAGGTGCCGGAATGTTGGCACCGGCGCTGGCCACCATGCTCTGCGTTGTAATGACCGATGCTATTTTGCCAACTAATACCCAAACAATTTTTAAGGGCGTAGTCGATCGAACTTTTAATAGAATTGATTCAGATGGTTGCACTTCAACTAATGACACGGTTTTGCTTATGGCATCTGGGGCCAGTGGTCAAAAATTAAATGAAAACCAATGCCAAGATTTACTGGCCAAAGTATGCGCATCGTTGTCTGCCCAGTTAATTGCCGATGCCGAAGGCGCAACTAAGGCAGTTTCAATTACCGTAACTGGGGCTTCAAGCGAAGCCGATGCACTATCGGTTGCTAGAGCATGTGCCCGAAATAATTTGTTGAAATGCGCAATTTTCGGGGGAGACCCAAACTGGGGAAGAGTATTGGCAGCCGTGGGCACTTCTGCAGCGATTATGGACCCGTTCAATATCGATGTTTGGCTAAACGGGATTCAAGTTGCCAAAGCCAGCGCGCCATTTGCGAAAAAAAGCCTAGTTGACTTTACCAATCGAGAAGTTGAGATCATTATCAATTTAAATGTGGGCGATGCCGAGGCCACTGTTATTACAAATGATCTCAGCCACGCCTATGTTCACGAGAATTCGGCTTACGCGACATGATAGTCGTGAAATTTGGCGGCCATGCCATGAAAGATGAAAATGGAAATTTTTCAAAAGCGATCAAGAGCGTGGTAGATGCGGGCACCGATGTTGTGGTTGTGCATGGAGGCGGGCCGCAAATTGATGCCGCACTTTTAGAGTCAGGAATTGTCAGTACTTTCGTAGGCGGTTTTCGCGTCACAACGCCGCAAATTTTCGCAATAGTTGAAAGAGTTTTAACCAAAGATGTTGCCAACGTTGTTGTTGCACATTTATCGGCCATCGGGATAAAAGCAAAAGCGATTTCCGGACGTACCAATGGGATTTTGGTCGCGCGGAAACTGAGTAATTTAGTCGATGGCACAAAAGTAGATTTGGGCTTGGTGGGCGAGGTTAGCGCAGTAGATACTAGGCAAGTTCTAGCTCTTCTTGAAGATAAATGTGTTCCTGTCATCTCTCCGATTGCCACAAATGCGGAGGGTACGCAAGGATTTAACGTCAATGCTGATTTAGCAGCAGCGGCCTTAGCTGGAGCCCTTGGTGCTCAATTTTTAATCATCATGACTGATGTAGCAGGAATTTATAGGGATTGGCCAGATCAAGGCTCTTTAATTGATCAAATCAGCGCCAGTGAATTAGAAAAAATTAAAGGAAATTTTGCGCAAGGGATGGCGCCAAAAGTGAAAGCGTGTTTAGATGCCATCGAATATGGAGCGAAAGCGGTGCGAATCATCGATGGCACAAACGCTAATAGTTTTTCAGAAGCCTTGCACGGTCGCGGCGGAACGTTGGTGATGGCGTGAAGAATTCCGATTTTGCCGCACGTTGGGATCAAAGTTTGCAAGCAAATTATGGAACCCCAACTATCGCCCTTACCAAAGGCAAAGGTTTAGTTGTCCAAGATAGTGAAGGAAAAAAGTATTTAGATTTTCTAGGGGGAATCGCAACAAATATCGTTGGGCATGCCCATCCTGCGATTATTAAAGCGGTTAGCAAACAAATTAGCGAACTTTCCCATGTCAGCAATTTCTATATGCATGCTGGGGTAATTGAATTAGCTGAAAAACTTATTGAATTAACAGGTGCACCAAAGGCGCGGGTTTTCTTCGCGGGGTCAGGGGCGGAAGCAAATGAAGCTGCGTTGAAATTATCGCGCCGTACCGGCCGCACCAAAATAGTGGCAGCCATTGGTGCATTTCATGGTCGCACGATGGGCGCCCTTTCACTTACCGGCCAGAGCGATAAACGTAAGCCGTTTTTACCGTTATTAAAAGGGGTAACTCATATTCCTTATGGCGATCTAAATGCGATGCGCCGTGCGGTTTCGCACAAAACTGCGATGGTAATTATCGAACCAATTATGGGTGAGGCTGGAGTTGTGGTTCCACCGCAGGGTTATCTCAAGGGTATTCGAGATATTTGCGATGCCACGGGTGCGTTGATGGTCCTTGACTGCGTTCAAACCGGAATGGGACGTACTGGCCAATGGTTTGGTTTTGAAAATGAAGCAATAATTCCTGATGTTATAACTCTGGCAAAAGGTTTGGGTGGTGGACTTCCGCTCGGTGCGATGATTGCCATTGGCCCTTGCTCAGAATATTTTAAAGCGGGCGATCATGGTTCTACCTTCGGTGGAAATCCAGTTTCATGCGCTGCATCGTTGGCTGCAATTTCGGTGATTGAAAAAGGAAAATTACTAAAGGCTGCCCTTGTTCATGAGAAAAGAATTAAGAAGAGCATTGGTGTACTTGCTGGAGTTGCGCAAGTACGCGGGGCTGGCTTGCTCATAGGCATTGAACTTATCAATTTAGATGCGAAAAAAATTGCAAAAGATTTGCAAGAGTTCGGCATATTAGTAAATGCGCCAACACCAACAACAATTCGGATCGCACCCGCGCTAACTGTGAGTCCAGCCCAGATTGAAAAATTTATTTCGGTTTTTTCCTCGGTATTAAAGAGAGCGATAACACCATGATAAGTGTTTCTGCCAGAAGAGCCAAAGCAATCTCTTTGATTAAGGCAGGTTTAATTCATTCACAAACTGATTTGGTGTTGCACCTGAAAAAGGCTGGTTATAGAGTTACCCAAGCAACTGCAAGTCGTGATTTGGAAGAGATTGGTGCGGTCCGAAGTCGAAATAAATCAAGGGGCTCCACCTATGAAATTCGCGAAAGTTCCGATGCTGCCTTATCTCGTGTTGCTGCCATGCCCTCTGATTTGATTCTCTCGGTCCAATCCAGTGCTAATTTGGCAGTAATTCGAACTCCGCCGGGGGCGGCCGGTTTTCTGGCTAGCGCCCTTGATCGCATTGGCCTAACTGGAGTTATCGGAACAATTGCCGGTGACGACACGGTTTTGTTGGTATCTAAGAAAGCCAGCGGTGGGGCGCAATTAACGAAAGAATTACTGGCATACGCAAATAAGAGAAAGAGCGGTAAAAAATAATGGCGCTTTGGGGTGCTCATTTTTCACAATCGACGGCCGACTCGGCCTTTGCGCTCTCGCGTAGTATGCAATTTGACTGGAGATTAGCTCCTTATGATCTTCGATCATCCCTTGCTCATTTAGCCGTTCTTGAAAAAGGCGCCCTTGTTAAATCTGGCGATGCGCAAAATATTAAGCAAGGGCTTAGCGAATTAATATCAGCGGTGGCTGATAAAACCTTTATTTTTCAGGCTAGCGATGAAGATGTTCATAGCGCACTTGAGCGCGCTTTAGTAGAAAAGATTGGTCCAATCGGTGGTGCTTTGCGTGCTGGCCGATCTAGAAATGATCAAGTGGCAACCGACCTTAAATTATTTGCAATTGATCATCTGCTAGAAATAGCGAATTTAGTTACGCAATTACAAAGCGCGCTACTTGCAAAAGCTGCTGAATATAGCGATGCACCATCCCCGGGTTTTACACACCTACAACGCGCCCAACCAGTTATTTTCGGACACGAATTAGCAAAACATACCCATGCCCTTGAACGCGATTTAGATCGAATCCGCGATTGGGTCAAGCGAACATCGGTTAGCCCGTTGGGTTCTGGCGCGCTTGCGGGCTCATCGCTACCACTAGACCCAGAATTTAGCGCGAAAGAGTTAGGCTTTAATTCATCGTCTGCCAATAGCATCGATGGCGTTAGTGATCGCGATTTTGTAGCCGAAGCGCTCTTTATTATTTCTATGATTGGTATTCACCTATCGCGTATCGGCGAAGAATGGTGCTTGTTTGCAACGACCGAATTTGGTTGGGCTAAATTATCGGATCGATACTCAACGGGTTCATCAATAATGCCCCAAAAGAAGAATCCCGATATTGCCGAACTTGCGCGCGGTAAAGCTGGACGATTAATCGGCAATCTCACTGGGCTTCTGGTAATGCTTAAAGGCTTACCCTTTGCCTATAATCGTGATTTGCAAGAAGATAAAGAACCGTTATTTGATAGCGTTGATACTTTGTTACTACTTCTACCGGCGGTAACTGGAATGGTTGCGACTACCACATTTGATCGCGAAAAAATGGCGTTAGCCGCCCCGCTTGGTTTTTCATTAGCCACAGAGATTGCGGATTACCTAGCTAAAAAGGGTGTTCCATTTGCCCAAGCCCACGAAGTAGCAGCTAAATGTGTGGCTCAATGTGAAAGATCGGATCGCCAACTACATCAATTAACTGACGAAGAATTTTTGGCAGCGCATCCAGAATTGGATAACGGTGTGCGCGAAGTTCTAACCGTTAGTGGAGCGCTGACCGCGCGAACTACTAGGGGCGCAACCGCTCCGGCCCAGGTTAAGAAACAGATTGCAGAAGCGGTTGAATTAAATCGTTCGCATTCCGATTGGATTTCTAGCGCGCAGAAAGCCTTTTCAGGCATGATGAGCGCATGAACAGTAACCTGCTGGAGGATCTGCGTTGGCGTGGGCTATTGGCGCAATCAACCGATGAAAAAGCGCTGCAAGAGGCGCTAAAAAAGCCGGTAACTCTATATGTAGGTTTTGATCCAACTGCGCCAAGTATTGGGGTGGGAAATCTGGTTGTCCTGCTTGTGCTACGCCGCTTTCAATTGGCAGGCCACAAGCCCATTCCATTGGTTGGGGGAGCGACCGGTCTGGTCGGAGATCCCAGTGAAAGAAATGATGAACGCACCTTAAATAGCGTAGAAGTCGTTGAGCAATGGGTAGATCGCATTAAAGTTCAGCTAGCTAAATTCTTAGATTTTGAATCAGCAACAAATCCTGCGGTAATGGTTAACAATTTGGACTGGACCGCGCCCATGTCAGCTATTCAATTCCTGCGCGATATCGGCAAGCATTTCAGCGTTAATCAAATGTTAGCCAAAGATTCCGTCTCATCACGTCTTGAAAATAATGGAATTTCTTATACCGAATTTTCGTATCAAGTATTGCAAGCGATGGATTACTTAGAACTTTTTCGTCGACATAATTGCACGCTGCAATTAGGTGGTTCCGATCAATGGGGAAATATCACCGCTGGTTTGGATTTGATTCGTCGCGTCGAAGGTGCAAGTGCACATGCGCTGACAGTCCCACTTCTAACAAAAGCAGATGGAACTAAATTTGGCAAGACCGCAGGTGGAAACGTTTGGCTGGATCCGGAGATGACTTCACCGTATGCGTTCTTTCAATACTGGCTCAACGCTGATGACAAAGATGTAATAAATTTTCTAAAAGTGTTTTCATTTAAATCTCGAGTAGAAATAGAAGCGCTAGCAAAATCGCATTTGGAAAATCCGGGTGCACGTGAAGCACACCGCGAACTAGCTCGAGAGCTCACAACTCTGGTACACAGCCAAGAGATTTGCGATCGCGTCGAAGCGGCTGCACGTGCGCTTTTTGGACAAGGTGACATCACGCAACTCGATGAAGCAACGTTGCGCAGCGCGATTAACGAACTTCCGCGGATAACTATTAATGCAAATGAAGAAATTCCAACTTGGGTGGATTTAATAACTGCCACCGGCGTTGTTGATTCCAAATCTGGTGCACGTCGAATTGTTAGAGAGGGTGGGGCATATCTCAATAATGAAAAAATCGCCCTAGAAAATTTCGCTCCCTCAAAAAGCGACTTTTTATGCGGTAAATATGCCATTTTGCGCAAAGGCAAGCGCGACTTGGCCGCCGTTGAATTAACTTAAGTTTTGCTCAATTTCCATAATATTGCGCCAAAGCCATCCAGAGATGGCTTTTAGAAGCCCACTCACGAGAAATTTCGTACTAGAGACGTGGCAATTAAGCGATTTGACCCGCACTCCTTCTAGCCCTATAGTTGGGCCCTTGCTGTGAAACCAGACGATTTAGGCTGGATGGCAACGTTTTCCCCGCTAGTTTGACGCGTTTGCTCGGTTTGACCTTGCTTGCGTCGATGGACTAGATTTGTAGGTCCGCCCTGAAAAATGGAAGAAATTCCTAGACGCAGTGCGCATCCGTACCTTGAGAACTCAACAGCGTGCCATAAGTCAATGCCAATGTGGCGCAATTTTTGCTGTGTAAAAACAGCGTTTTTTGCGGTCCATGTTAAATAAATACTTCAATGAAGTTCGCTAATTTATTAGCGCAACTCGTTGATTTCCTTTGGTAAAGACAAAATAAACGACAGTTTGTTTGTCTCGTAAGCCATGAAAAAAACTTTCTACGGAGAGTTTGATCCTGGCTCAGGACGAACGCTGGCGGCGTGCTTAACACATGCAAGTCGAGCGATGAGATCCCTTCGGGGAAGGATTAGCGGCGAACGGGTGAGGAACACGTGAGGAATCTGCCTTCAACACTGGGATAACTCCGGGAAACCGGGGCTAATACCGGATACGAACCCTGATCGCATGGTCGGGGTTGGAAAGTTTTTCGGTTGAAGATGACCTCGCGGCCTATCAGCTTGTTGGTGAGGTAATGGCTCACCAAGGCGACGACGGGTAGCCGGCCTGAGAGGGCGACCGGCCACACTGGGACTGAGACACGGCCCAGACTCCTACGGGAGGCAGCAGTGG
>Ga0209702_10001755_pt1 | contig 39881 bp, 43 predicted proteins | sample FRY01_FD_187210 | JGI IMG/M metagenome (GOLD analysis project Ga0209702, IMG submission 187210) | Freshwater microbial communities from Lake Fryxell liftoff mats and glacier meltwater in Antarctica - FRY-01 (SPAdes) (version 2) | ecosystem: Environmental > Aquatic > Freshwater > Ice > Glacier...
GGAAGTTCGTCACCATCGTGCATCATCCAAACGCTAAATTCTGGGTTCTCGAGCATCCTCCTAAAGACGTTTGGCCTTCTGTTCTTGGGGCTTTCAGCCTCTAAATACCTGTCCCCTTTTGCTCCGGCGAGAAATCCCCTTTTGCTCCATCGCCGACAGCCTTGCAAAAATGAATTGCGGCGTGACCAGGTTTCCGTAGATTCTTTTCAACTATGGATGCTGCCCTCATTGAGCGAGAAGCGATCGCGCTGCCGATTGCTGAACGTGCAGTCCTTGCCGATAGGCTTTTGCAGACGCTGCAGTTGGAGGATTCAACCCGTATGGAGGCGTGGGGACGTGAAGCAGACCGGCGCCTCGATGCGTTCGAAAAAGGCGGGACTACGGAGGTCGATGGTCCGGCGTCGGTTGTCGCGATTCGGCGTCGGATCGCGTGACCTACCGGCTGCTGGCTGTCGCCGAGGAGGAGTTGGCTGCAGCGGCCATATGGTATGAGACTCAAGCGAGTGGCTTGGGCGGGGAATTTCTCGACGAGTTCGAGGCGGTTATGGAGCGCATCATGCAGTCCCCGAATGCTTGGAAACGAGTGGGCTTCCGCCATCGGCGCTGTCTTCTCCGTCGGTTTCCATACGGGGTTCTTTATTCGCTCTCCGGGACAGATATCAGAGTCTCGGGTGTGATCGATTTGAGGCGAGATCCTCAGCGGACCGAACAAAGAATGAAGGACGCATTATAAATTAGAGATGACCTGAATTCCCGAATGGGATGGTACATGCCCTCTTCAGCTAATTTCAGTGTGGGCATTTGCCCGTCCTGACCCGCTGGGGATGGGTGTAAATGTTCATCCGGCCCTCCCGAAGGAATCCAATGAGGGTTTGCTGGTTTGCCTCGGCAAATTCCACCGCCAGACTGGTCGGGGCGGAGATGGCTGCGATGAGCGGAAATTGAGCGGCTAGGGCTTTTTGGACGATTTCGAGGGCGACCCGGCCGCTGACTTGAAGGATGCCCTCCGTGTCGGTCAGGCCGTGGAGGAGTCGGTGTCCAATGAGTTTATCGAGGGCATTGTGACGACCGACATCTTCCCGGAGGAGAAGCAATTTTCCTTTGGGATCAAACCAGGCGCTGGCGTGGAGGCCGCCGGTTTGGGCAAAGGTTTTTTGGGCGGAAAGTAGACGATCAGGGAGGGCATGAAGAATCCCGGCGTCCACTTGCAGGCGGGAGGAAATGGGAACCGGAGGCCGCTGGCCGTCGAGGGACGGTTTGGAGCAAATGCCGCAACTTGACGAAGCGACAACGTGACGGCGGAGCGTGGCGGGATCGTCTTTGAGCGGGGAAGCCAGGGTGACGTTGAGAATGGTGCGGCGGAGTCCGCTGGGAGAATTCGGGCATGGGGCCAGCTCGATGATCTCTTCGGCGGATGCAATCAAGCCTTCGGTGAAGAGGAAGCCTGTGACGAGTTCGCGATCGTGTCCGGGCGTTCGCATCAGGGTGACGAACGGTTCGTTTTGAATCCGGATTTCGAGGGGCTCCTCGACCGCGACCAAATCGGTGGTGGGTTCGGGCGGTCCGACCGCCGTCACCCGGAGGAGGGGAACCGTCATGACGGACTCGTTCATGGGAGCGGGAGTTTTTCTACTTTGACGAAGGCATTGTAGTCGGGAACTCCGCCACCGGCATCCACCACGCCTTTGGAGATAATGACATTTCCCTCCGGCCAGTGGACTTGGAGGTTGCCGCGGGCGATGGGGGAGGGAAAGACGCGGCACTCGAGAACTCCGTGGTCATTGCGGAGAAGGACGCGGTCGCCTTTGATCAGTCGGAGCTGCGCTGCATCGTCCGGGTTGATCAAAACGGCATCGCGAGTGGCTCCATTGAGGGGATCGACTTCGGCGTAGATCAGGCTGTTGAATTGTTTGCCCCGCCGGGTGCTGGCCTTGAAGGAACCGCTGGGCCGGTCATGGTCGGGCAGAGGGACTGGGAGGAGCGAGGCTTTCCCGCTAGGCGTTGAAAATTGGCCGTCGGCACAGAGATGGGCCCCACCGTATTGGAAGGCATCGCCGGTTTTGTGGAGGTGCTGGACGCCTTCGTAAAACGGGACGATTCGGGCAATTTCTTCCCGCATGGCCTGCCCGGTCTCGCAGCCAAGGAGATGGGCGTCTTCCGGTCGGGTGGCCGCGGCCAGTTCGCGGAGAATCTTCCATTCGGCCCGGGCTTCGCCGACCTGGCGCGGGATTTCGGGCGAAAACATGACCCGCCGTTCCGTGCTGGTTTCGGTCCCTCCGTCGTCCTGCTCGTAGCGGGTCTTAGCCGGCAGAAGGATGACTTCCTCCCGAGCGGGAATGAACATTTGGTCGGTGAGGATGATATCTTGATGCACCCGCATGGGCACGCGTTCGAGGGCGCGGCGAACTTCTCGCGGGTCGGGGAGATTGCGGAGGAAATTTCCGCCGAGGCTGTACAGGAGGTCCATCTCGCCCCGGGCCGACGCTTCGATCATCTCGGTTGTGGTGGTGCCGACCCAGTCGGGAACTGGAAACCCGTAGGCTTCGGACAAGGCGGCGGCATTTTCAGGGTTGACGGCTTTGAGGCCAGGAAAGGCGGTGGCATAGGCCCCCATCTCGCCCCCGCCTTGGACGGAGGAATGTCCCCGGATAGGCATGAGACCATTTTTGGCCCGACCGACATATCCCCGCAAGAGGCCCAGGTTGAGAATCATCTGGACCGCATCCGCACCGAAGGCATGTTGAGTGACTCCCATGCTCCAGACGAGGACGGCATTTTTGGCCTGACCGATGAGTCCGGCAAATTCCCGCATCGACGCTTGCGAGAGCCCGGACTGGCCTTCGAGGGCAGTCCAGTCCAAGGCCTGCGTTTGGGCCCGGAGTTCGTCGATGCCTTCGGTGTGGGCGGCGACAAAGGAATGGGCGATGGTATCTTCTTCGAAGAGAATCTTGATGACGCCGTGGAGGAAGGCGATGTCGCCGCCTTGGCTGACGGGAAACCAATAATCCATGATATCGGTGCCAAAGACCGCGCTCATGGCGGTGGAGGGGACCCAGTAGCGTTCCATGCCAGGTTCCCGATAGGGATTAACCATCACGACCTTGGTGCCGAGGGCCTTGGCTTCATGCAGGTATTTGGTGCTGACAGGTTGGTCGTTGGCGGGATTGGAACCAAAAAAGATAATCAAATCGGTGCCATACCAATCCTTGTAGCTGCAGGTCGAAGCCGCCACGCCGAGGGTGCGCTTCATGGCGGCGGTGGAAGGGGAATGACAAATGCGGGCGGCATTGTCGATGTTACCGGTGCCGAGGAAGCGTGCGACTTTCTGCGCCATGTAGTAGATCTCGTTGGTCACGCCCCGGGCAGTGACAAAAAACGCAAATCGCCGGGGGTCGGTGGCCTGAATTTTCTTGGCGATCCGGGCGTAGGCCTCATCCCAGCTGATGCGACGGAACCCGGCGGCTCCGGCTTCGCGGACCATCGGGTGGGCCAGGCGTCCGAGTTCGCGCAGTTGGGCATTGTCCAACTTTTCCAAGTCGGCCACGTTCTCGAGCAAGCTGTGGTCGAGGGCCGCGACGGTATTGAGTCGAAGGAGATTAAGGCGCGTCATGCAAAGATGAGGGCCTTTGATCGTCCAGTCGTGGAGACCGGCGACTCCCAAGGCGCAGCCATCGCAGACCCCGCGCGTCAGCACCTTCCATGCATAGGGGAGGTTGTCGCGGTTTTTCCAAACAATCTCCAGCATGTTGAGAAAATGGTGCGGTTTGGTCTGTCCCAAGCCGAAGGGGATCCAGCCTTTGAGATGTTGGCGGAAGTTTTTCTTGATTTCGTGCATAGAGGGATTTTTTTTGGGAGGCGACTAAGCGGGAGTGGACCCGAGTTGGGAGAGGTCTCGGAGGAAGATGTTTGCCAGAGTTCTGCCGATGGCCTCCACGGCAAACGGATGTCCGGCCTCAAGTTCCAGGCAGGTCATCTCCAGATTGGAAATCCCGCAAGGCGTGATGTGGCGAAAGGGTTCGATGGAGGTGGCGGTGATGTTGAGGGCGAGTCCGTGCATGGAGATCCAATGGCGGAGCCCGACGCCGATGGAGGCCAGTTTTTTTTCTTTCACCCAGACGCCGGTGAGTCCTTCGCGGCGTTCGGCCTGGACGCCCACTTCCTCGCAGGTGGCGATGATAACTCCCTCAAGGAATCGGATATAGCGATGGAGGTCGCGTCCGCGGTTTCCGAGATTGAGAATCGGATAAGTCACCAGCTGGCCGGGACCGTGCCATGTCGCCTGTCCTCCGCGATTGGTTTCTATCACCGGGTGGGGGAGGGAATCCGGATCGTGAAGGCTGGAGCGGTCGCGGGTGCGGCCGATGGTGTAAATGCCATCGTGTTCCAGAAGCAGAAGGGTTTCGGATGCCTTGCCATCCCGGCATTTCGCCACGAGCGAATCCTGGAGTTCGAGCGCGGTCGCATAGTCGAGGCGGCCCAGCCATTGGATGGAGACGGGGTTCAAATTTTAACGAGGGGAGTTTTTCGCGCCACGGCGGCATCGTGGGATTGGAAATGGGTCAGTCCGATGGCAAGGGCGTCGGCCGCATCGGCGGAGGGCGTTTCGGTCAGACCAAGAAGAGCGCGAATCATAAAGGCGACTTGTTGTTTGTCAGCCGCGCCGCGTCCGACCACCGCTTGTTTGATCCGGCGGGGGGCGTATTCGAAGACGGGCAGGCCCCGCTCCGCCGCGGCGAGGATGGCGGCCCCACGGGCGGCCCCCAAGGTGATGGCGGTGCGGTAGCTTTGGACATAGATGATTCCCTCCACGGCCATGGTTGTGGGCGTATGCAGGCGGATGAGGTCCGCCAGTTGCTCTCGAATGGCCAGGAGACAGCCGGAAAGAGGGAGACTGGCGGCGTTGCGGACAACTCCATAGGCTAAGGTTTTCGTCCGCTGGCCGGAACGGGTCAAAATCGCATATCCGGTGGATCGCAGGGCGGGATCGATAGCAATGATGGTTTCACCGGGCATGGGCAGCCCCCATCTTATCCAGAACGACGCCAACATCCAGTGCAGAAAGATCGCCATTCGGTGCCGGCAAAACCGTGGTTCCGGGATTGGCGGGGGCCCAAACTGCCGGATCGGTTGGCCCAAAGAGAAGAACCGTCGGGATGCCGACAGCAGCCGCGAGGTGGGAGATGCCGCTGTCGTGCCCCACGAACAAGGCGCAACGGCTCAGTGCCGCCGCCAGAACCGGGAGGGGCAGATTCTCCAGGACCGTCAAACCGCCAGGGAGAAGGCCTCTCAAGGCCGTGAGGCGTTCGGTATCGCTTTCTCCTCCGATCAGGAGGATATGAGCAAAGGAGAATTTTTTTTCGACCGCAAAAATCAATGTTCGCCAATGTTCCAACGGCCAATTTTTTTGGGCGCCCCCACTTCCGGGATGAAGGGCGAGAAGGGGGCCCTTGTCCGGAGGAAGGAGGCGGTCGGCAGCGCTTTGATCTGCGGGGGAGGGGAAAACGGAGGCGGCGGGATCCTCGAGCCAAAGAGCAAGTTGCTCGAGGGGAGCAGCCAGTTGGTGGGCAGCGTGGGATCCGGGCCCGACTTTGGGCGAGGCGGTGAGAAGATTTTTTACTCCGGCCCGACGCAGACAACCCGCGAAGAGCTCATCCGGGTCGTAGAGGTAGCTGATGACCTGTTGGAAACCGGAAAAATACCGGCAAAGTTCCGGGTCGAGCGCGGCACGGGGATGAAAGAAGCCAGCCAGGGGGCCGTATTCAATGCAGCGGGTGGCCTCGGCATAGAAGCGTTGCTCGGCCAGGGCCACGATCTGGCGATAGCCGAGAATCTCGATGGGAGTCGCCGGGAGATGGTCCCGGAGGAGCCGAATGGCGGGTAAAGTGAGGATGAAGTCGCCAATGGCGCCTCCGCGGATGACGAGAATTCGGCCTGTGGAATTTTGAAAGCCTGACCGTTCCGGCTTTGCGCGAACGGTTGCAGCGATTGTCGATTGTTGCGGGTTATCTCCCATCACTCGAAAATCGAGATTTGAAAATCGGAAATTTTAAAAATTGGCGCCGCTGCCTTGATTCATTTGCGACATCTGAGAGCCGAGGGCTCCGCCGCCTTCCCAACTCGCGGGTCGGTTCCAAGGAATGGTGCCGCCCGCTTCCTGCGTGGTGCGGGATTGTTCGTCCTGCGGAGCACAGGCTCCTAGACCGAAGCCAACCAGCGCAAGAATCGACAGGAGAACGAATTTCGGCACAGAAGAAAGATTTTTGCTCCGTGGACTATTCGTCGTCGGTCGCTTGATAGATGACATTGTCCCCGGGAGCAATGGTGGCACCTTGAGGAACGCTATCGCTCACGATGTCGGCGATCGACGTGGAAGGTTCCACGGAGGTAATACGAACTTTGCCGATGAGTTGGGTGCCACGCTTGACGAGCATTTCGGCATTGCTGACGACGCCGTTTTTGTCGCCGAGGTTGAGGACGACGAAATTCCAAGCCGGATTCACCGCAAGAATGCGACCTTCAAGGCCCTTCTTCATCACCTTGGCGACACGATCCAGCTTTTCTTTTTCGAGGAGGTCCAATTTAGCGTTGTTGCTGTCCAGGTCACTCTGAAGTTTGGCGATGAGGGTTTCTTGCTCGGCCAATTTAACTTTGGTCTCTTCGCTGGGCTCTCCGGCGGCAGTCTCAGTGCCGGGATGGGCAGACTTGGCCGCTTCCAGATCCGCCTTCGCGATGGCGAGATCAGCGGTGAGTTGAGTATTTTCGCCTTCCAATTTGGTTTTGGCGGCGACGGCCTCGGCGGCTTCGTTTTTGGCACTTTCTGCGGCGGTCTGCAATCCGGAGATTTGCGTTTCTAGAGTGGCCTTCTCCGTGGTGGCAGTGGCGAGATCGTCCGAAGTGGATTTTAAATCCGCTTTGGTCGCGGTGAGATCACCCGAGGTCTTGTCAAGGGTCGCCTGAGTGGCGACGGCAAGATCTTTGGTTTCGGTCAATTTGGTTTTGTTGACGATCCCCAAGCCGGCGGAGAGGAGAGTGAAGACGATGGATACGGAGATGAGGATTTTTCCCATAAATACTGGAGGTGGTTAAAGACGCAGGGGCTGTTGAGTAACAGGAAGGGAATAACTCAGCAAGCCCCAAAGTGCAAAAAATCTTTCCATTTGCCACCCTAGAAAAAATGGATAACGTCGTCTTCGCCAGGGGCTATGGACTGCGAACGGGGAAACCCCGCCAGGGCAGGAATGCAGCAACGGTACGTCGCTTTGCTTTGCCGTAGTCCTCTGGCACTTTTTTTCTTCTCCTGTCTCTGCGGTGGAATGTAATCACAAACGAAGGCAAAGCAGAACTCACGCGGAGGCGCGGAGACGCAGAGAAAGACTGAAACGCTTCGATTCTCCGCGCCTCCGCGCCTCCGCGTGATGCCATTTCTTGGTTTCTTCCCTCGGGGATTGCCCCCATCTCCGCGTTCCAGAGTCACTGCGTCTTCTCCACTTTCCGCCGTACCTGTCTTGACTCTTTGGCGTGGTAAAATATCCTCCCCGGCAATGGAGGCGAATGTCTTGGAACAAGTGCGGGAAAGTTTGCAGGAATTTCTTTCCGCAAAGGGCCTCCGACGTACCGTACAAAGAGAAGCCATTATTGAGGCGGCCTTTGGCACAACTGAGCATTTTACGGCCGAGGAACTTTTGCTCATGGCAAAAAAAATTGAGACCTCAGTTTCCCGGGCGACGGTGTACCGGACCCTCCCCCTTCTGGTGGCCAGCGGACTTTTGCGGGAATTGGATCTGGGATCGGACACCAAGGTCTATGATCCCAACTTCGTGGAGCATCCCACTCACAATCACCTCATTTGCGTGGACTGCAACAAAATCATCGAGTTTGAAGACACCAATATGGAACTGCTGGAAAATTGTATCACCCGACGGTTGGGTTTTTCCCCAGCCAATAAAGCGGTGACCATCGAAGGGCACTGCGACGAACTGAAGGCCAAGGGAACCTGCCGGAATTCACGACCTCATCGTCCGAAATAGATTAATAAATCCTGAACCGAAATTATGTGGAAAGGCCGTTTTCAGCAGGCGTCATCCGACCTGCTCACCACTTACTCGGAATCCGTCTCCTTTGACTGGCGGCTGTTTCGTCACGACATTCAGGGCAGCATTGCCCATGCCGCCGCGCTGAAAAAAGCTGGCATTCTCACTGCCGGAGAACTGACAAAGATTACTGTCGGCTTGCGTCGGATTGGTCGGGAGATTGCGGCCGGGAAGTTTGCTTTCGACCCGGCCCTGGAGGATATCCACATGAATATCGAGGCGGAGTTGACCCGGCGGATTGGGGCGACTGGGGCGAAGCTCCATACCGCCCGCAGTCGCAATGACCAAATTGCTCTCGACCTGCGGCTCTATCTCCGTGACGAGGTGAAGACTCTGGTGGGCCTGGTGCGGGACCTTCAGAAGGCTCTCGTGGAGCTGGCCACCCGGCACGAAAAGGACGTCATGCCTGGCTACACTCATTTGCAGCGGGCCCAACCGGTCCTGATTGCGCATCATTTGCTGGCCTATGTCGAAATGCTCGCACGGGATCGTGGTCGTTTAGAAGACTGTGCGGAGCGATTTGACGAATGCCCGCTGGGGTCCGGCGCGATCGCGGGTTCCACCATTGTGCTGAACCGCGAAGCGGTTGCCCGGGACCTCGGGTTTTCCCGCGTGACCCAAAATAGCATGGATGCGGTGGCGGACCGGGATTTTGCCTGCGAACTGCTGTCAGCCATCGCTATCATCGGGATGCACCTGTCGCGGCTGAGCGAGGATGTCATTTTGTGGTCGTCGGAAGAATTTGCCTTCATGGAGTTGAGCGACCGGCACACGACCGGATCGAGCCTCATGCCGCAGAAAAAAAATCCCGACATCGCCGAGTTGACCCGGGGCAAAACCGGGCGCCTCTATGGCAATCTCCTCGGCCTCTTGACCACGATGAAGGGGCTTCCGCTGACCTATAATCGCGACATGCAGGAAGATAAGGAGGCCATCTTCGATTCGGTCGACACGGCCCGGGCCGCCTTGGAGATTTTTGCCGAAATGCTGCGGGCGGCCCGATTCCGGACTGCGGCCACTGCCCGTGCCACCGGCGATGCCAATCTCATGGCCACCGATCTGGCGGACCGTCTCGTGCTGGGCGGGGTTCCCTTTCGTCAGGCCCATGAAATCATTGGCCGGTTGGTGGGACTGGCGGCGAAAAAGGGCGTGGCTCTGAATGCCTTGAGCCCGGAGGATTTCCTTGAAGCCTCGCCGGTTTTGGATCGAAAGACGGTCAAAGCGGTCTTCTCCGTCACCACCGGATTGGCCGCCCGGCGAGCCACCGGCGCTCCTTCGCCTAAGAATGTGAGTCGGAGGTTGGCCCATTGGAAAGGCCAATTGCAGTGACCGATCTTGATCCCGGCTGGCGGGTCCTAGATCACGCGGGGCTTTGCCACGGAACGATTTGCGATGCCAACACGATCGCCCTCCTGGCCCGGCTGACGGCGGGAGGGTTTTTGCTATGAACCTAAATACGGAAGAGGGACTCACGCAAAGGTCGCAAAGGATTGAAAGTAAATGCATGGGACAAAATAGACCAGTCGCCCGATGGGTGAATGATTTCTCACATAATTTTCTTCACCTATTCATTCCTTTGCGCCCTTCGCGGCCTTGGCGTGAGTTTCAACTGATTTTTCTGCTATGAAATGGGATCGATTTTTTCATTTCCGTGAGGTCGAGGATGACCCCAAGCCCTTCCTTGATCACGTCGAAGACCTTCGGCGCATGCTCGTTAAGATGATTGTGGTCTTGGGCGTGATGATGGGGGGGGCTTTTGCTTTCCAAGGCACCATTATTTCCATTATCGAGCGGCCCCTGGCCGCCATCGACGTGGAACGATCCAGTCTGGTCAACCTGGGAGTAGCCGACCCCCTGACCATCGCCATCCAGTTGTCTTTTTACGCCGGGTTGGTACTGGCGTTTCCGTTCCTGGTCTATTTTTTGGCGGAATTCATCCTTCCGGGATTGAAGCCGTCGGAGAAAAAAATGCTCTATCCGGCGGCGGGGGTTTCTCTGGGACTCTTTCTTGGCGGGGTCTTGTTCGCGTACTTCCTTGTTTTGCCTCCGGTCCTGGACTACTTTTTTAATTATTCCAAGTCGCTGAACTGGCGTCCGCAATGGAGCGTGCAACAGTACTTTTCCTTCACGACCCAGTTTATCATTTCATTTGGGCTCGCCTTTGAACTGCCCCTCGGCGTTTTGTTGCTGGTGAAGCTGAATATTCTTTCGGTGGAGATTCTCCAGCGGACGCGGACCTTTGCCGTGGTGATTATTTTGTTTCTCGCGGCGATCATCACCCCGACGACGGATGTGTTCACCCTCCTTTTAATGGCGGGGCCCATGTACGTGCTTTACGAAGGCTGCATTATTGTGGCTCGGATCATGGAGCGACGGGCTCTTCGGGATGCGGAGGGAACGGGGGAGAATTTGTGAGGGCCGGCTTCGGAGTGGTCTGCGCCTTGGCTCTCCCGCTTGGGATCGGATCCCTTCGAGCTGAACTCCCCGACCGGGAGCCGATGCGGGCCTGGACGACCGAAGAAGGGCGAGGGTTTCAGGCTGCCATCGTGAGTTTCGATGGCACGACCGTTTTGTTCCGGGCCGAGAATGGACGTCGCTCATCGGTGGCCCTTGATCGCCTTTCGAGCGCCGATCGAAAGTTTCTCGCCGGATGGCAGGAACGTCAGCCGCTCGAAATCACTATGCCAGACAATGTCGGGGTGGAAACTTCGGACATTCAAACCGAAGTGGTCAGCGAAGATGAACGCAACCAAATCTTCGTCTATCGGACCCAGAATTTTGAATTCACCTCTCAAGGGAAATTTACCCAAAGCCTTCTGCGCGATGTCGCCAGGAATTTCGAGGTGACCTACGCCCTTCTTCGCGCCCTCCCCTGGGGGATTGACCCCCAACCGCCCACCGGGGACCGTTTTCAGGCGAAATTGTTTCGGACCAAGGCTGACTATGAGGCGGCGGGGGGACTCAAAAACAGCGGCGGCGTGTTTGATCGAAGCCGGGGACTCTTTATGGTGCCTTTTTCGAGTATCGGGGTCAAAACGGTGGGCAAGAGCTATGCCAAGGACCGGGATTATGAAACCCACACCCTGGTGCATGAACTCACCCACCAAATGATGCAGGCCTTGCTGGGCTTCCTGCCCCAGTGGGTCATCGAGGGGACAGCCGAATACACCAGCATCCTCCCACTGCGCAACGGCCACTTCCGGGTCTCGGCCGCCCAGGGCGGACTCCGGGACTATCTGGACGAATTGAAACGGGGACCCGGGGTCCCTCGGCCCTATCCGCTCAAGGACTTGTTCGTCATGACCAATCAGGAGTGGAATCAAATCATGGCAGACGACCCGGAGATGTCGTCCCGGCTCTATTTTACCTCCTACCTCCTCGTTTATTATTTCATGCACCTCTGTGGCGATGGCGATGGGCAGCTTTTCGTCCGCTACTTTCGCAACATCGATGCCGTTCGGTTGGAGGCCGCTGGCTATTTCGCTGCGGTCGAAGAGTTTAAAAAACAACCCGGGGTGGAGGTGCTTGACGACGGCAGTTACCGCTGGAAGGGCAATCTGGTTCCGCCGGAGGCCCCAGCCGTCCTCACTTCGGAGGAGGCCCTGGCCACCTTCCAAAAAGACTCGCTGAAGATCCTTCTCCACGGGCGCTCTGAATCCGAATTGATGGAGGAAATTCGTTCCGCCTACGCGAAGTTAGGGATTCGGTTGTAGCCGATCACCAGAGCACCGACACCCCTGGAAGGGACTTAAAAGCGGGATCGGGGGTCACCAGCTTCATTTTCTCCACCGAGGCCTGGGCCGCCAGGAGGGTATCGAAAGGATCCTGCGCTCCGTTTTCGAACTGGGACGTTTGCACCGTGTGGGCAATCCGAAGAGGCAGTTCGACCCAGCGCTCCGCCGCCAAGTGCTCAGAGAGCTCCTCCCACATTCCATCTGGCAGGGTCAAGGCCTTGTTTTTTTGCCTCCAGATCATCTCGCCAATCGACACTGAACTGATGAAAATCTCGGATTCTGGGTGACTAAGTTTATCGAGAGCGGCGGGAGAAAGGCGGTCGGGGCTGGCCCACCACCAGAGGATGGTTGGGGTATCGAGAAGGAGCTTCATAGACTAAGTTTATTTATGGCGTTTAAGGGATAAGGTGGGAATAAGTGCTGAATTTTCCTTAATCAAAAAGAGATAATTGACTGGACGGTAGTGGGATAGATTCAGTTTTAATTGGAAAACGTATTTTATTAATAAATCGTCCTGGAGTTCGTTTTTGACGTTCGGAGACCGAAACGAGCTTCGCGACCGGCTTGCCGCTTTTGGCGATGATGATCTCGGTTCCGGTTCCGGCCTCGATGAGGAGGCGGGAAAGATGCGTCTTGGCCGCATGGATGTTGACGGTTTTTGTCATGGCTTGATGGTTAGTTTGGTTATCGGACTAAGTCAATAAAACGGATGCGAGAGAGCTTGGGAGGAGAGGGTTCACGCAAAGGGTGGGAAGGATGCGAAGGAAGAGGCGACTGAAAAGCAAAAAATGGATAGGTCGCGGAGCTGGACTCTCTCATTCTTAATTGTCAAACCCGTCTCATCCTGCCCACCCTTTGCGTGAGGAATTTGCATTAGACTTAGTCTTATTGGCGGATCAGGAATCGAAACGGATGCGGGGGTAGGTTTCGAGGTGACCGGCGACGACGGCGGCGAAAACGGCTCCGAATTCTTCGCGTTTCTTTTCACCAACGCCGGAGACGGTGCTCATGGCGCCCTTGGAGTCGGGGTATTGACGGGCCATGTCCCGGAGGGTGGCGTCGCCAAAGATGATGTAGGCCGGGACCCCGCGTTCGTCGGCCAGGCGTTTGCGCAATTCGCGGAGACGGCCAAAGAGGACCTCGTCGCATTCGATTTGGCCGGCTCGGCGGGTGGGGCGGGCGGATTTGCTTCCCTTGGGTTGGACGAGGGGTTTGGTTAGAGTGATGATCTGGCGACTCCGGAGGGCCTCGACGCCCTCTTCGGTGATCTCTAGGGTCGGGTATTCGCCGGTGGATTGGGCGAGGAATCCCAGGCGTATGAGTTCGCGGCCGATGGCGCTCCATTGTGGACGACTAAGTTCGCGTCCAATCCCATAGGTGGTGAGGGTGTGGTGGTTCCAGCGGCGGACTTTTTCGGTGTCGGCGCCGGTGAGGACTTCGATGACGTGATTCATGCCAACGCCAAAACGTCCGGCCTGACGGATCCGAAAGACGCAGGAGAGGAATTTCTGGGCGTGGGTGGTGCCGTCATAGGTAGCACGGGGTTCGAGGCAATTGTCGCAGGAGGCGCAGTTTTCTTCGGTCACCACTTCGGCGAAGTAGGTCAGGAGTTCCCGCCGGCGGCAGGTGGCACATTCGGCGTAGTGAACCATTTGGCGAAGTTGGGCCCGGGCGGCCTGTTGTTCCCGCGAATTGGTCATTTCCTCGATGAAATGGGTTTGTTTGGCCGCATCGCCGGCGCTGAAGAGGAGGAGACAGTCGGAGGGCAGGCCGTCGCGGCCGGCCCGGCCGGTTTCCTGGTAGTAGCCTTCGATGTTTTTGGGCAGATCGTGATGGATGACCCAGCGGACATTGGGTTTATTGATGCCCATGCCAAAGGCGATGGTGGCGCAAATGATGCGGGTGTCGTCGCGGAGGAAGCTTTCCTGATTGGAGGCTCGGTCAGAAGGACTAAGTCCGGCGTGGTAGGGGAGGGCGGAGAACCCCCGGTCGGCCAGGGACTGGGCTACGCGGTCCACCGTGGCCCGGGTCGCGCAATAGACGATGCCGCTGTCGTCCCGGCGTTTTTGGACAAACTCGAGGATTTGTTTAATCGGCTGATTCTTGGGGGTGACGCGATAGGAGAGGTTGGGCCGGTTGAAGCTGGCGACAAAAAGTGCCGGATCCTTGAGGCGGAGGTGTTTGACGATATCCTCGCGCACACGTTCGGTCGCGGTGGCGGTGAGGGCCATGACCGGAATGCCGGGCAGGAGGTCGCGGAGGGTGGCAATTTGGCGATATTCGGGGCGGAAGTCGTGTCCCCATTCGGAGATGCAATGGGCTTCGTCGATGGCGAGGGCGTTGACATTCCAGGAGCGGAGGTTTTCCTGCCAGTTGTCGAGCATGAGGCGCTCGGGGGCCGCATAGAGAAGATCGTATTCTCCGTTGTGCAGTCCGCGCAGACGGGCCTTGGTCTCGCTCACGCCGAGAGAAGAGTTGAGAAAAGTCGCGGCGACCCCGGCCGCCTGCAATTGATCGACTTGGTCCTTCATCAGAGCGATGAGGGGGGAAACGACCACGGTCAAACCATCCCGGTGGAGGGCCGGGAGTTGGAAGCAGAGCGATTTGCCGCCGCCGGTGGGGAGGAGGGCAAAGACGTCCTTCCCCGCGAGGGTGGCTTCGATGATCTCGCGTTGGAGGGGGCGAAATTCCGAATACCCGAAGGTTTTTTTCAGTGTGGGTAGAAGATCCGGCATGTCCGGGATCATTTCGCACCCGACTCAGAAAAACGAGTCAGATTTCTGGCGGGTCGGCTCAAAAACCCCGCGCGGCTGGAGGGTGCTTGTTCTGCTAATCCAATCCAATGCTTCTTTGGGCTCCACTTTCCCCACAATTTGCACACCGGAAGAACTTCTACCACCGTCATGATGACATCCCCACTGCTCTCCGCGACCTCGGCCAATTCTCTTAATCATGCCGAGCGACATCAGCCCAGTGGGTGCTTCCAGCGCAGTCCCGGGAATCGTGCGAACCCACGATCCAGAGTGATCCATTCACAGCCGGTCTCTAGGGCCAACGCGGCGCGATAGGCATCGGGAATGAGGTTTCCTTTGGCTTCCGCCTTCGCGCAAAGGTCCGTAAAGAGAGCCCAATGCGCGGTGCCGGGTGCAAGGATGTGGACCTGTTCCCGACTGCGGAAATCCTCGGCAAATTCCAGGGCCATTTTCAGCGGAGTGGGATTCTTGAAGACCTTGGGATGCGTCACCACGCGAAGAAATCCGCTCAGCGCGAGTTCCGATACGGCAACTCCAGCGGGCTGCACAAGCTCTCGCTTCAGCCATAGAGTGTATTCCTCGTGACGGTCAGCGTCTTCCCGATGGACATGCACCAGGACATTGACATCAAGCAGGATCATCGGCTTTCCATGCTGTCGAGCAAGGCCGCATGGGATGAAAGATCGATTCCCGGTTGACTTCCTCCGTCACCGAAAGTCTTGAACTTCCTGGGCTCCTCCTTGCAGTCCGTGGACTTGTTCCTGGCAAATAGCGTTATCTTGAGAGCGTCCTCGATGACCTCTCCAAGAGACATTCGGTGCTTGACCGAGTACTGCCGTGCTCTCCTCAAAACAGCCTCTGAGAGGGAAATGGTGGTTCTCATGCATCACAGCATCGCCTATGTGCATCATGATGTCAATCGACCGGGATTCCTGCTTTTCGCCTCAGATCAACTCACTCAAGCGGGTGGCTTCGGGTTTCAGGGCCATAAGGTCGGTGATCGTGACGGGTTGACCGGAAATGAGGGATTGGTTGGCGGCGGCACCAATGAGGAGGGAGGCGGCCCCTTGTTCGTGTCCGGCGCTCCGCCTTAGGGGGTCTGCTGGCGGGTGAGCGGAAAACATTTGTTCCTGCAGGAGGGGGTCACCGCCTCCGTGCCCGCCTTCGGCTTTGGGAATCACGATGTCTTCCGGCTCCGAAAAATGCTTTTGGACCCGGAGGGTTTCTCCGGCGTCCTTGTCGGAGGTTTTGATTTCGGCATCGCCGGTGAGGATGTGGGAGGCGTGCCGGACATCGTATTCGATTCGGCCCCGATCTCCGGAAATGCAAGCCCGGAAGCCCTCGCGCGGACAATAGGCATTGAGGGAATAATTGACCATGGCGCCGGTGCGATATTTGATCAAGAGGCTCATCGAGTCCTCAATGTTAATGCCGTCCCGGAAGACATTTTGATCGCGAATGTATCCGGTCTCTGCCTCGGCCTTGAGGTAAAGTTCTTCGGTCGAGGTCTCGTCACGGAGAGACAGCCGAAAGGGATCGCCTTCCGCCTCGGGCGTGTCGGTGTAGCGGTCGTAGCGGGTGAATTTCCCGTCGCCCCGGGCCATGGCATTTTTTTTTCCATAAAAAACCAAGTCTCCCATGGCGTGGACGCGTGCGGGAATGGCATCCAACCACCAGTTGATGATATCGAAATGGTGGGTGGATTTGTGGATGAGGAGCCCCCCGGAACATTCTTTTTGGCTGTGCCAGCGGCGGAAATAGTCGGCTCCGTGGCTGGTGTTGAGCAAATACTCGAAGGCGATGTGTTTGATGGTGCCGATTTCGCCTTGAGCGATGAGCTGCCGGACCAGGCTGATGCCCGGCGTCCACCGCATGTTGAAGGTGGTGCGGATGCTACGGCCGGAGCGTTTGACCGCTTCGAAAATTTGTCCGCATTTGTCCGCATCGGTGGTGAGGGGTTTTTCTGAAATGACATCGGCTCCGAAATCAAGGGCCCGAACGACAAACTCATGATGGAGGTAGTCGGGCGTACACACGATGACAACGTCCGGCTTTTTCTCGGTCATCATCTGGTCGAAATCGGCGTAATCGGGAATCGGCGGGATGCCGTAGGCTTCGCTCAAACGCTTTTGATGATACTGACGGCGGACTGCGCTGGGGTCACAGAGCCCAACCACCTCGGCATCGGCGTGGAAACGATTGACAATGGGGTCGATGAACATGGGGATGCGTCCCCCGGTACCGACGGCAGCGTAAGTGGTTTTTTTCATGAAGAGTGGTTCAATTGAGGAAAGATTTCCTGGCTGATGGCCGACCATATGATTGTTATGGGGTGGAAATACGCATCGCAAGCGAAAAGTTCCCGGACCGAAAAGTGCCAAAGGAGTTGCCCCGTGCCAAAGGTGCAGGATTCCAGCCCAGCCCTAAGGACCGGGCATGAGCGTAATGCCGCAAGGCGTGTTCGTGAACGTTGACTTTCGCTGAAGTAAGACGTATTCTTACCACTAATGACCACAACCATTTCTTCGAAGGGCCAGATCGTTCTGCCAGCGGAAATTCGCCGGAGAGATCGCATCGAGTCGGGGCAGAAGTTTGAGATCGAACGGATTGACGAGGGAGAATATCGGCTCGTTCGCAAACTCGCCGGTTCGGAGTGCGGGCTGGTGGACCTGCTGCTTTCCTGTCCGGAGAAGGGCTGGTTTATCCCGGTGGCGTCGGAATCCACCGACAGCTTATGAAATACTTGGTCGATGCCAATGTGCTGAGCGAAACGACCAAGCCGCAGCCCAACGCGAAAGTCGTCTCCTGGCTGCGGACCTGCGAGATGGAGATCGCGGTGGATGCCCACATTCTCGGCGAGATTCATTTCGGCATTCTGCTTTTGTCCACCGGTCGGCGCAGGCAACGGCTGGAAGACTGGTTTGGTCAGGTGGGGCTTCATATTTCCTGCCTTCTGTGGGATGCCGCCGTCGGAATACGTTGGGCGCGCCTCCTGGCGGATCTGCGCCGGGCAGGAAACGCCATGCCGGTCAAGGACAGTCTGATCGCCGCGACTGCGCTTCATCACGGGTTGACCATGGTCACCCGGAATGTTCGGGATTTTCGAAATGCGGGCCTCACGGTTCTGGATCCTTTTGATTGAGGTTGGCCGGGGCGGCGGTGTGGAATCAGAATATTGACGCGGGACCAGACGCCATCCAGGGCAACGACAGAGCGTTGCCCTCCCATTCAAGGAGCCGCGCTGCGGCTTGGGCAACTTTCGGGTTGGATTTCCATCGGAAAACATTGACTTGCCTCGTCGCCCGCACTCGGCATTCTCTAACCGAATTCTTCCTCTCACCCATGTCTGTTTCTATTGATCTTACCCTTAAGTTTGTCCTCATTACCGGAGGCTCCCAGGGAATCGGAGCCGCCATGGCCCGCCGATTTCACCAAGCCGGCGCCACCGTTTTGATTAATCATCCCGGCCTCGGTTCCACCGAATCCGACGCGCAAAAATTAGCCGAAGAACTGGGCCAACGGGCTGAGGTCCTCGCGGCGGACATTAGCAAGCCAGCCGAAGTGGAGGCCATGATGGAAGAGATTCGCCAGCGCCATGGCGGCTTTGACTATTTGATTAACAACGCGGCCATCCTCCGGGATCGCACCATTGCCAAGCTCGCTCTGGAGGAATGGCAAAGTGTTATCGATGTGAATTTATCCGGCGTCTTCTATTGCTGCAAATTCGCTTTGCCGGTGATGCGGGATGGGGGAGCCATCGTCAGTATGGGAAGCATTGCGGGGATTCAGGGATTTTTTGGGCAGTCGAATTATGCGGCGGCCAAATCCGGCGTGATGGCGATGATGCGGGTTTTAAGTAAAGAAGGGGCCCGCCGCGGGATTCGGGCAAACTCGATTGCTCCGGGGGTGATCGCGACGGCCATGGCGGAGACGATTCCGGAGGAAGTGCGCGCGGAGATGTTGAAAAATGTGCCCCTCAATCGATTTGGCCTTCCGGCGGAGATTGCTGATGCGGCTTTATTTTTGTGTTCGCCCTTGGCGTCTTACATCACCGGCCAGACCCTGGAGGTCAACGGAGGCTGGCGGGGATGAGGGGCGCGGCTAAGGTTTTGTCCGCCGCCGAAGCGGTGGCTTTGATTCCGGATGGGGCCACCGTCGCGGTGGGCGGATTTATCGGGTCTTTGCATCCGGAAAAATTGACCGCCGCCTTGGAGGAACGGTTTCTAGCCACCGGCGGGCCCACGGATTTGACCTTGATTTATGCGGCTGGTCAGGGAGATCGTGACGCCCGAGGGCTCAACCACCTGGCCCACGAGGGCATGGTCAAGCGGGTGGTGGGCGGGCATTGGAACCTGGCTCCCCGCTTGGGAAAACTCGCTTTGGAAAACCGGGTGGAGGCATATAATTTCCCCCAGGGTGTCCTCTGCACTTTAATGCGGGAGATTGCCGCCAAGCGGCCGGGGGTTTTCACCCGGATCGGGATGAATACATTCATCGATCCCTTGCACGGAGGGGGGAAATTAAATGAGCGCACTCAGGAGGATTTGGTCACCCGCGTCCGTCTCGGCGAGGAAGAGTGGCTGTGGTATCATTCCTTCCCGATCACGGTGGGATTGATTCGCGGAACCACCGCGGATCGCCTCGGGAATATTACGGTGGAAGAAGAAGGGCTGATCGGAGAAGGACTGCCGATTGCTCAGGCGGCGCGGAACCACGGCGGCCTCGTCATCGCCCAAGTGGCGGAAATCGTTGATCGGATCGCCGACCCCAAATCGGTCCGGGTCCCAGGCATCCTCGTCGATGCGATTGTGGTGGTGGACCGGACCGACCCGGCGCAGTGGCAGACCTTCACCGACGCCTACCAACCGGCCTTTGCCACCACCGCCAGTCCGGGCGAGCGTCCCCAATTGCCCGTGCCGGAGTTTTCGGAACGCAAGGTGATTGGACGTCGTGCGCTCCGGGAGATTCCTGACGGGGCGATTATTAATTTGGGAATTGGTATGCCGGAAGCGATTGGCTCGGCCGCGGGCGAAGAAGGGAAATTGGACCGGTTCACCTTTACGGTGGAAAGCGGTCCGATCGGCGGGGTGCCGGCGTCCGGATTGAATTTTGGCTGCGCCAGTCACCCCGAAGCCATCATCGACCAACCGTCCCAATTTGATTTTTACGATGGAGGCGGGCTGGATTTTTCCGCCTTGGGTGCGGTCGAGATCGATCAGGCCGGCAATGTTTGCGTCCATCGGATGGCGGGTCGATTTGCCGGGGTGGGGGGATTTCTCAACATTGCCCAAACGGCCCGCAAACTGGTCTTTTGTTGTTCCTTCACCGCCGGAGGCTTGAAGGTCCGAGGCGATCAGGGCGCGCTGAAAATTCTTCAGGAAGGCCGCCATTGCAAATTTGTCGAACGCCTTGAGCAAGTGACTTTCGATGCCGCCGGGGCCTTCGAGCGAGGCCAAGAGGTCCTTTATGTGACCGAGCGGGCTGTTTTTCGACTGACTCCTGAGGGACTGGCATTAATCGAAATCGCGCCGGGAATCGATCTCGAGACCCAGGTGTTGGCGCTGATGCCCTTCCGGCCAATTTGCGGCCAAGTTGCGCCGATGCCGGCGGAGTGTTTCCGGGTGTGAGGGGACAGAAAGACAGGGCTCACGCGGAGACGCGGAGATACGGAGAAAAATCTCCGCGCCTCCGCGCCTCCGCGTGAGATCTTATCCGCCTTTGAGTAGGGTCCTCGCGTGGGCGAGCGCCGATGCGGTTTTCCCTCCCAGCATTCGGGCGATTTCCTCTTCCCGTGATTGGCCTTTGGTCTGATTGAGGTGAGTTCGGGTGCGATTGTCTCTGACATCTTTGGTGACGACAAACTGGGTCGTGGCAGCCGCCGCCACCTGAGGCAGATGGGTGATGCAAAGGACCTGGCGGTTGCAGCCCAGTGCCTTCATGGCCAAGCCCACCCGGGCGGCAATCTCGCCCCCAACATTGGCGTCGATCTCGTCAAAAATCAGCACCGGCACTTCGTCCTCGTCGGCGAGGGCGCTTTTGAGCGCAAGCATGACCCGGGAAATTTCGCCGCTGGAGGCAATGGCCCGGAGCGGATGGGTGGGTTCGCCGGGGTTGGGCGCAAACTCGAACTCGGCGGTTTCGTTGCCGTGGGCGACCGCGTCTTCGTGGGGCTCGAGGACAACGGAAAACTCAAATTTGGCGAAGCCAAGGTCCTTCAGTCCGGTACGAACTTTTGCCGCCAGTTTGCCGGCAGCGGCTTCGCGTCGGGTGGTGAGTTTCTTTCCCAGGGCGGCGAGGGATTTCTCCGCCGCCTGGATGTCGCCTTCGAGGGAACCCCGCCGCTCGTCACGGTCACGCAGGGCGGCGAGTTTTTCGGCCGCCTCGGCGTGAAAGGCGAGGATGGCGTCGATGGAGGACCCGTATTTGCGTTTGAGGTCCTGAATGGTGTCGAGCCGGGCCGCGATGGTGCTGAGTTGCCTGGGATCGGTCTCGATGCTGGCGCTGTGGGACAAAATCCTTCGGGCCAGGTCGTCGGTGGCGGCAAAGGCGGATTCCGTGGCGTCGGCCACGGCCTGGGCGTCGGGATCAAGGCGGGCCAGTTCCCGGCTCAATCGGGAGACTTCCCCAATCCGGGAGATGAGGGCATCTTCCTCTTCGGATACTGCGGCCGCGAGGGCGGCGGAAAGTTCGCTGATCCGTTGATGGTTGGAAGCCGTCAATTGGCGGGCGATGAGGTGTTCTTCCTCCCCGGGTTGGAGGTCGGCGGTGGCAATTTCTTTGGTCTGATGACTGAGGAGATCAAGTTCCCGGGCGGCGGCCTCCTCTCCGGAGGTGATGGCGGCTTGTTCCTCACGAAGCCGGAGGAGGGCGCGGCGGCCTTCACTAAAGGCGCGTCGGAGTTCCTCATTGCTGGCAAAGCGATCAAGGAGGCGGGTTTGTTGTTCCCGGGAGAAGAGGCTTTGATGATCGTGGGGCCCGTGCAAATCCACGAGCACGTCCCCGAGCGCCCTGAGGAGGGCCAGGGTGCAGGGGGATCCATTGGCAAACTGGCGTCCGGTGCCGGTGGCGGGAAGCGTCCGTTTGAGGAGGAGCTGCCCCTGATCGCAGGGTTCCGTCCCGTGGGTGTCGAGAAGCGCCGCGATGGAGGATTCGGTCACTCCAGAAAAGGTCGCCTCGACGGTGCAGGAATCCGCCCCCGTGCGGATGAGGGATTTATCCGCTCGTTCGCCGAGCAGCAAGGTGATGGCACCGAGGATGACGGATTTTCCGGCTCCGGTCTCTCCGGTAATGGCGGTAAATCCAGGGTCGAGATCCCAAGTGAGATCCTCGACGAGAGCAAGATTTCGAATTCGCAGGGAAGCGAGCGTTGCAGACATGGGCGGACTATGGCATGAAAGATTTGCGATGCGGGAGCTGGAAATTATGTTTTTAGGTACAGGCACATCCCATGGCGTTCCCATGATCGGGTGCCAATGCCGGGTTTGCACATCAGAGGATGTCCGCGACAAGCGCTTGCGGCCCTCGATTCAAGTGCGGTCGGCGGACCGCACGATTCAGGTCGATACGCCGCCGGACTTCCGGACCCAATGCTTGCGCGAGGGCCTCACCCACATTGATGAGGTCATTTACACCCATTCCCACACCGATCACATTCTCGGGTTTGATGATTTGCGAAGATTCTGCGACCTGGCGGATCGCACGATGCCAGTGTATGGTTCCGAGCAGACGCTGGAAGATTTGCGACGGGTGTTCCAATATGCCTTTGGCGATCCGCCGCATCCACGGGGCTATGTGCGACCGGAGGCTGTGACTATCAACGGTCCCTTTCAGCTAGGGGATTTGGAGATTCATCCGGTGAATTTGCCCCATGGCCGCATGACGACCACTGGGTTGGTCTTTTGGCGGAATGGGCGGAAGTTGCTCGCCTATTACACCGATTGTGGCGAGGTGCCGGTGGCGGCTCTCGAAGCGGCCCGTGGGGTCGACACCCTCGTCCTCGATGCCTTGCGCCACAAGCCGCATCCGACTCATATGACGGTGGCGATGGCCCTCGCCGCCGCCGGGGAGATCGGCCCCCGGCGCACTTTTTTAACCCACCTGTGTCACGATTTGGGCCATGCCGACACGGAAGCCAACCTGCCTGAAAATGTTCGCCTTGCTTATGATGGATTGCGTATTGAGATTTAGTGGAATCATCGCTCTGCTCTGGGTTGTTGGGGGGCCAGTTCGAGCAAGTCCGGAGGCAGATGCCAGGGCCACGGTGGTAGTTTATAATTCCTCCGACCCTTCGTCGGAGTCGTTGGCCCGGTATTATGCCAAACGGCGGGAGATCCCGGAGGATCATCTGGTCGGGTTGCCATGTCCGGTCACCGAGGAAATCAGCCGGGCGGAATTTGAGACCACCATTGCCGAGCCGATTCGGGAGCGATTTGTTCGGGAAAAATGGTGGAGTGTCGGCGGAGGGCGGGTCACGGCCACGACGGTTCGCTTTGTCGCCTTGATCCGGGGAATGCCCCTGAAGATTCGCTCCCAGGGGAAGGGGGTCGTGCCGCGCTCGGGCCAACCTGGCCCCATCGGCACTCGTGACGAAGCCTCGGTGGATAGCGAGTTGGCTTGCCTCGGATTAGGCAAGGTGCCCGCAGCCGGTATCATCCCGAATTCTTATTTTCGGCGTTTCACCGGGATCGTCGAGGCGATTGCCGATCCCGGGCTCTTGCTGGTCTGCCGTCTGGACGCCCCCACCGAGATCACGGTTCGGGGGATGATCGACGACGCCATTTCGGCCGAACGCGATGGACTTTGGGGTTGGGCTTATGTCGATTTACGCAATATTAAGTCCGGCGGCTATGCCATGGGTGATGAATGGTTGACTGAGGCGGTGACCAATATGCGGCGACACGGGATTCCGGTCCTGGCCGACAAGGCTCCGGAGACGCTTCCCGCCGGTTATCCTGTGACCGATGCGGCGGTCTATCTTGGGTGGTATGCCAATGCCGTCAATGGCCCCTTTGCCAGCCCGGCTCTGCGTTTCCGGCCCGGCGCGGTGGCGGTGCATATCCATTCGTTTAGTGCGGCCACCCTGCGAAACCCGGTCGTCGGCTGGTGTGGACCCTTGCTGGAACGGGGCGCGGCGGTGACCTTGGGAAATGTTTACGAACCCTATTTGGCCCTGACCGCTCATTTGGATATTTTTCAAGACCGCCTCATGCAGGGATTTGGTTTTGCTGAGAGCGCCTACATGTCGATGCAGGCCCTTTCGTGGATGGGCGTGGTGATTGGCGATCCGCTTTACCGTCCCTATGCCAATTGGTCCAATCTGGCTGAAGCCGAAAAAGAACCTTCCAGTTGGGAACGCTATCGAGACATCATTTCTCAGGCAGAAGGAAAAGTCCTCGCCGCAGCGGACCCCCTGAGGAAAGCGGCTCAAGAGACCGGCCGGAGCATGTTTCTGGAGAGCCTGGCGGCCGTGCAGGCCGATGCGGGAGAATATCAAGAGGCGTTGGCCTCCGTCGATCGGGCCCTGAAGTTGGAGAATTCTTCTCTGGTCCAATTCCGGCTCAAATTGGAAAAATTTGGGCTATTGAGCGTGACGACAGACAAATCGATCGCCGCCAAATTTCTCCTCAGCGCCGGAGGAAAATCCCCCGCTCCGGACCAGGTCCAATTGCTGGCGGCCTTGCGTCTTTCTATGATTTCGCCACCATCAAAGCCCTCCTCGGGCCAGCCTGTCAAAAAATGAACGGCCCGGATCCGCTTGGCGGAGAGGCCTATGCTCGGGCGAGAGAATCGTGGCGGGCCCAGCGTCTGCAGGAGGAACCCCGCCGAATCGAGCGAGTGTCCGAACTGGAACTCCAGGCACGGATCTTTCGGGGAGAATTCGGCGCCCTCTGGATAGGCGTGGACGGCGAACGGATCGAGGTTTGTCACTTCGGAGAATGGAATCGCGAACCGGGACCGGATTTTCGGGCCGCCCGGATTTTGATCGACGGGAAGGAAGGCATCGGTGACATCGAAATTGATTCCTCCACCCGGGATTGGGAGGATCATGGGCACTCGGATAACCCGGCCTTCAATGAGGTCATCCTCCACGTGTTTCTCCGGTCGGGTTCGCTGCGGCGGTTTTCACGAACTTCGGAAAATAAAGCCGTCGTCCAGGTCTGCCTTCCTCCCGAGCGCCGGATTTCCCGGCCGCGTGTGGTTGGTCTGGGAGCCTTTCTCGATCTCGGGCGGGTTCGGAATTTGATCGATGCGGCGGCGGCCTTTCGGCTCCGGCGCAAGAGCCAGGCCCTGCAGCGGGCCAGCGATTTGTGCGGACGGGACGGCGCCTTGTTTCAAGCGATGGCCCTTGGTCTGGGATATAAGAATAACAAGATTCCCTTTCTTCTCGTTGCCCAGCGGGCGGGGTGGAAGCGAGTTCGCAGCGAGGAAGGCGAGGCGCTTCTGTTTGGCTTGGCCGGATTCCTCAGGGCCCAATATTTTGACGATGGCAATGCGGCTAACCGGGCCTACCTGGGACCCCTCTGGGAGCGCTGGTGGCCACAGCGGGATCGGGAGGCTCGTTTGGTTCTGGCTCCCGCCGATTGGAAATGGGCCGCCATCCGTCCGGCCAATCATCCCCATCGGCGCATGGGGGCACTTGCCCAGGTGGTGAAGGCTTGGGATGCTATTCGTCCGGCCATCGATGGCGGGAAGGTTGATGGTTTTGCTTCGGCTCTCCGGCATCTCTCGCATCCGTTTTGGAACCGTCACGCCAGCCTCGCGAGGGATCCGCTCCCCCGAGAGACTGCGCTGATTGGTGAGGAACGGACCAAGGATCTCATTATTAATGTGCTTTTTCCCGGGAGGGAGTTTTCCGCGGCTTGGACGCAGTCGGGTGCCTTCCGCGGTCCCACTCCGGGCCGACGGATCGTCCAGACCATGGGTTGGCTGGCGGGGATCTCTTGTCCGGCCCTCACCCGCTCGGCCCGGGACCAACAGGGACTCCTCCAAATTCATGAGGATTTTTTCGGTCAACCCCCGGAATCCGTCTGGGAGGCCTTCGTCGCCAATGGGTGGTCGGAGGTGTAATCTCAAACCGGAGCAAAACAGAACTCACGCGGAGGCGCGGAGACGCGGAGAAAGACGAAAATACATCGATCCTCCGCGTCTCCGCGTGATACCATTTCGTAATTGCGCCCGGTGGTCGGAATAATTGCATTCCTGCCGTGACGTCGCGAGCCTGCTTTGGTAGTTTTTTGGGACCGTTTGGATATGGCTGATCTTCTCACCCCGGAATTGGAGGCATTGTGTGCCGCCGCAGTGCAATATAAAGCTTCCGACCTTTTGCTGCACGAAGGACGAAGTCCCCGGTTTCGCCTTGAAGGAGGACTGACGCCGCTGGAATCCCCACCGCTGGATGCCTCGTTTTTTGATTCTTTGTGGGCGCTATGCGGCGCGGGCGATCAACAGGACTACGACGCCAGTTTGACCGCTGGCGGAGTTCGCTTTCGGGTCAATCTCCTCTATCAATTGGGACTCCGGGCGGCCGTATTGCGCCGGATCCGGAGCGACATCCCGGATCTTGAGGCTTTGGGAACTCCCGCCGACCTGATTCGCGAATGGTGCGGGCGTTCTTCGGGAATGCTTTTGGTTTGCGGACCGACGGGGTCGGGGAAAAGCACGACGTTGGCTGCCGCCATCGAGTGGATGAACGGAACGATGGCCCGCCATGTCGTCACGATTGAGGATCCGATCGAATATTTGTTTGTCGGGCGGAGGTGTCTTTTTACCCAAAGGGAAGTTGGTATCGACACGCCCACCTTTGCCGAGGGACTCCGGCGCTCCCTGCGTCAAAACCCCGACGTGATTTTTGTCGGGGAAATCCGCGACTCGATCACGGCCGCCACGGCCATTCAGGCCTCGGAGACTGGGCATCTCGTCCTAGCCACCCTGCATGCCTCTTCTTGCGCTGATGCGGTCGAACGCCTGCAATTCCAGTTTCCCCATGATGAGCGCGACGCCATTCGTAAAACTCTGTCGGCTCAACTCCTGGGAGTTCTTTGTCAGCGTCTTCTTCCCGGGGCGGGTGGAGGCGTGGCCTTGGCGTCGGAATATTTCACGAATTTTGGGGCCACTCGGAAACTCATTGCCGAGGACAAACTGCCCGAGCTGACCGACTTAATGGCCCGGGCCGATGCCCAGAGCGGACGATCCTTGCTCTCCGCCTTGGTCGATTTGGTCGAGGCGGGTCAAATCACCGAGGAAGTGGCCGCAGCGGCTACGGGCAATCCTCAAGAATTGCAACGGGCCTTGCGTGGGATCAGTTCCTCTTCCCAGGCCACGCGGCGGTAATTTTTTTTAATCTATGAACGTTGATCTAATCCAACTCTTGTCCGGTACGGTGAGCCAGGGGGCTTCCGACCTTCACCTCACGGCCGACGCCGCTCCGCTGATTCGTCTCAATGGCGAATTAATTCCCCTGATGGAAAATCCTCTCGGGGCGGAAGCTTGTCGGGAAATGATTTTTGGGGTTCTCACCGAGGCCCAGCGGGCCCGCTTGGAGCAGGAGTGGGAACTCGACTTTGCTTTGCAGGTGGATGGGGTGGGGCGATTCCGCGGCAATGCACACTACAGCCGCGGCGCCCTCGAGGCGGCTTTTCGCTATATTCCACACGACATTCCCGAACTCGCCGGATTGGGTCATCGGCCGTCGATTTTTCCCATCTGCGATTTGCAACGCGGGTTGGTCCTCGTCACCGGAGTGACTGGGTCAGGCAAGAGCACGACGCTGGCGGCCATGATCAAGACGATCAGCGAACGCCGATCCGGAGTGATCGTCACGATTGAAGATCCGATCGAATTTATTTTCCCCAACGCCCGGAGTATCATCAAACAACGCGAAGTCGGCAGCGATACGCATTCATTTGGGGAGGCCTTGCGGCATGTGCTCCGTCAGGACCCGGATGTCATTTTTGTCGGAGAGCTGCGGGACCCGGAAACCATTAGCGCGGCGGTGACGGCGGCGGAAACCGGCCACTTAGTGCTAGGAACTTTGCATACAATTGACGCCCCGAAAGCTATCGATCGCATTGTGGATGCCTTCCCTGCCGACCAGCAACCGCAGGTGATTGCTCAGTTGGCCAATGCCCTCGAAGCGATCATTTCCCAGCGTCTTGTTCCCGGTGAAGACGGTGGGCGTCGCGCCCTCGCGACTGAAATGCTGGTCGCCAACACCGCAGTACGCGCCACGATCAGAGAGCGTCGTTGGGAACAAATTGTCGGACTTCTGGAAATTGGAGCCAAAGATGGGATGCACACTTTTGACGATTCGCTGGCCGAGTTGTACAGCAATCGACTCATCAGCAAGGAAGTTGCCATTGCCAATGCCCGGGACAAAAAACGCTGCGAAGAATTGGTGAGAGAAGCCCCTCCGACAAAACGCGGATTTTTTTCGTGAGGTCGGTGGACGGCGCGCTCCGTTCAGCGTCTGATTATCCCTTGGAAGATTCCTTGCGGATCTTGCTCTTCTTATCTTCGCGTTTCTCTTCCAGACGGGCGAGTTCGCTGCTGAGTTGCCGCTGGAGCGAGTCTTTGGCCTCTCGGTCGTTTCCCGCCTTGGCAATCTCGCCGTTCAGAAAGACTTTCTTTTCGGCGATTTTGGCGGTGATCTCCGAGTCGATTTCGGCTAGGCGTCTTTTTTGGTCATCGGATACTTTTGTGACCGGTCCCTCCTGATCGAAGCGGGACATGGCGAGTTCAATCGCGGATTTCATTACGGCAGTCTATCGGAGTTGGTTCTGAAGGAATAGAAAAAATTGCCGGATGGATGCCTTTGTGTAGCCTTCCCTCTCATGCCATCCCTACGAATTGCAAAATTTCGGTCGGGAATCAGCTTGTGCGTGATTCCCGACCGAGAATATTCGTGGTCAGATCCGACCTATTTGAGGCGGTAAAACCCAGGTCCGATTTTATGAATTTCTTTAAGCTTCTTACCGGTGCTGCTGAACCAAACGTGAATGTTTTGGGTCTTAACTCCGAGGTCTTTAGAAAGATCCTTCACGGAGATTCCTTTGGCTCCGGCGCGGCGAAGAGCGCTCAGGACCCGAGACTTCAATGCTCCGCGCTTGCCGGAGGACTTACGGCGCGAAGTTTTGGGAGCGGCGGTGGCCTTGACCGCTTTCGGCCCAGCCGGGGCGGCAGCCACTTTGGGAGCGGCGGCGTTCTTCCGGCGACGGCGAGTTTTGCGTTTGGCCTTGGGAGCAGCAGGGGATGCGGCTGGCGCTGCGGCCCGTCCGCTGACTGTGCTGCTAATGGCGGCTTCGATTTGTTTGAGTTCTCCAACCAACGCGTCCCGCTTTTCTGTCAGCTTAAGAAGGTTGCGAAGTGTGGCTGTGGTGATATGGGCTGTGTCCATGAAAGTAATGCCTTAGCGATTCGATTAGGATCAGTGCAAGCGAAATCTTTGGTAAATAACTTATGTTAAGCGAAGCAGAGCCAGTTTGGACGACGTGGAATCGAGACAAAGTCGAGTTTGCGGAGGTGCATTTCCTGGGTTCCGGAACGGTTCATTTCTGGCAATTGCGGGCTTCCGGAGAATGGGTGCACCAATTGAATGCGGACGAGAAGCCGCCGTATGCCAAGATCGCCAACGCTGAGGTTCGGTCTGACTATGCGACCACGCAAGTGGGGTTGAGGCGGATGCTTTCCCTCTACCGGCAGGAGGCTCCGGATGAGGTGAAGATCCTCCGGGGACCACACGGCAAACCCTATGTCAACGGCGGGCCGGAGTTTAACCTTTCCCATACCCAGAGAGGCATTTTTGTCGCGGTCTCCTCCGATCCGGTCGGACTGGATGTGGAATTGGCGGATCGCGGGGTCCACGGGATGGACCTGGCGCGAAAGTTTTTTTTCGAAGCCGAGATCGAGGAATTGGGACAGTTTCCGGAAGCGGAACAAAATGCCGCCTTTATCCGGCGCTGGGTGTGTAAGGAAGCGATGGTGAAATTGTCAGGGGAGGGAATCTTTCTTGGTCTGAAAGAGGCACTTACACAAGAAGACCCCGCGGAGATAATCCACGGTTGCTATCGGGGCCGGAAGGTTTGGCTGCAGGAAATTTGGCCGCAAAAGTCCCTTCGGGCGACCTTGGCCACTTGGACCCCGGTTGAAGTAAAAGGCTTTTTTCGCCTTTGAAAGCTGCTAATCAGAGGGGAAATATATGTCGTTTCAAGAATTAGGTTTGTCGGATGCGGTTTTGCATGGAGTGCAGCGGATGGGGTATGTCGATCCTTCGCCAATTCAACTTCGGGCCATTCCGATTATCCTCAATGGCCAGGATCTAATCGCTTCCGCCCAAACCGGAACCGGGAAAACCGCCGCTTTTGGTTTGCCCATTCTGTCCCGTCTAGAGTCTCCCCAACCTCGCCCCCGGTGCCTCGTGCTCGAACCCACCCGGGAATTGGCCATGCAGGTGGAGACGGCTTTTCGTGACTTCTCGAGGTTCATGCATTTGGAGATGGCGTTGATTTATGGCGGCGTTGGCTATGGCAAGCAAAAGGATACCTTGGCCAGTGGATGTGATGTGGTTGCGGCAACACCAGGACGCCTGCTTGATCATATGCAGCAAGGCACGATTGATCTCTCTGCTTTGGAGTTTCTGGTTCTCGATGAGGTCGATCGGATGTTGGACATGGGCTTTCTTCCCGACGTTCGACGCATCGTCGAACAATGTCCGAAGAACCGTCAGACTTTGCTTTTTTCGGCCACGGTTCCAGAAGAAATCGGTCGGCTGGCTTCCTGGTGCCTAAAAGACCCGGAAAAAATCGAAATCGGCGCGAGACAGTCTCCGGCCGAGACGATTAGGCACGCCCTCTATCCGGTGGCGGTGGCTCAGAAATTTGATTTGCTCATCGCGCTTTTGACGCGGACGGATTTTCAAAGTGTCCTCATTTTCAGCCGGACCAAGGACGGAGCCGATCGGATCGCCCGCCAACTCAAGACGGCCAACCATTCCGTGGCCGTCTTGCACTCCAATCGTACCCAAATCGAGCGGGTCGAGGCTCTGGAAGGGTTCAAGGCCGGGCGTTATGAAGTCATGGTGGCCACGGACATTGCCGCCCGCGGAATTGATATTGCCGGGGTGAGTCACGTCATCAATTACGATGTGCCCCAGCATCCCGAAGACTATGTCCATCGCATCGGTCGGACCGGTCGGGCCCAAAATGTGGGAGACGCCTTCACCATCATGACGGCGGAAGAGCTGCCGCATGTGAAGGACATCGAACGCTTCATCGACCAGAAAGTTTCCCGCCAGAAGTTGGAGGGATTCGATTACGTCTATTCCGCAGTTTTCGACGAGGACCTTGCCACGGCCGCGCTCAAGGGCGCCAAGGGAGTTCGCACCCACAAGGGGATGTCCTTCGGCCGGGCCCGGAAGCGGAAGCGCTAGCCGTCCGGCCCAGAAACGGGAGATTTTCTGCCGGAATATCTTGCTCCGGAAAATTGTCACAGCGTAGTATGAAGGCTCGTTCTTTTTCTTCTCGGAAGATGAACTGAACTCTTTGCGCGATTAGCTCAGTGGTAGAGCGCCTGCTTCACACGCAGGATGTCGCAGGTTCGAACCCTGCATCGCGCACCATTCTTCCCGTGCGTTATTTTTTGTAAAGCGCCACATCGTGACGAGAGCTTCTCGCCAGGAGTGAAGGGTTTTGGGCTCTCCACCAAACAGCATTCCCCAATTGCCTATTCTCCGACGACTGGTACGCTTTAGGGATGCGATCAATTGAGCTTTTTGCAGGAGGCGGAGGAATGGCTTTGGGGCTCGAGGCGGCAGGCTTCAAAACTGAGCTTCTCGCCGAATGGAATCACAATGCATTCGCTACCTTGCGACGAAACCTATCCCCTCGCTGACGAATCGGTATTTTCCGGAAGCCAGCTCGATAACCACTCCCGCACCGCTTTCAATGAGATTTAACCCCTCGGCATTGGTAAGTTCAGCGCCCGATTCCGAAATATTTTTTCCGAACGCCTCTGGGTAGTACAAAATTCCACTGCTGTTGGAAGGAATCTCGATCTCCAGTTCAAACTCAGTGCCACGCACCTTCCATGAGCTCACAATCGATCCGAAGACGCCTTTCTCCTGAACCCGCGCATGATCGAGACCAGGAAATGGGCGTGGACGAAAAATAATATTTTTATAACCGGGCTGACTCTCGTCCAGATTAATCCCTCCGAGACTACGATACATCCAGTCTCCCACTGCACCATACGCATAGTGATTAAAGGAATTCATTTTTGGATCCTGAAACCCCGCCTCCTCGGTCCAGCCAACCCAGCGCTCCCAAATCGTCGTTGCTCCGTGCGTTACCGCGTATAGCCCAAAGGGTCCTGAATCCGGCCCTCCCGAACGCATAGAACCGTCGCAGATCGGTTCACGGCTTTTTGATGGAACAACCTAATTTTGGTGTGATACGCTCAAGCTTCCATCATGAACCAAAACACTTCTGTAGGTCTACAAATCAATCTTCACGGAAAAACTGCTCTGGTTACGGGGGCCAGTGGCCAGTTGGGCCGGGTCATGGTGCGCATTCTGGCGCAGGCCGGGGCAGATGTGGCTATTCATTATCATCGCAATGAGGCCCAAGCGCTCGCACTTTGCGCAGAGGTCAGAGAGCAGGGGTGCGCAGGGGCGGTTTTTCAGGCGGATGTGACCGAAGAGGCCAGCGTTCTCCGCCTTCGCGACGAAGTGAGAGAGCAACTCGGAGATCCTCACATTCTGGTGAACAATGCAGTGATTCAATACCCTTGGGCCCCGGTGTTGGAACAAAGCGCAGAGGACTTTGAGGGGCAGTTTCGCTCAACCGTTCTGCACAATGTTTTTATGGTGAAAGCTTTCGCTCCTGCCATGATCACCAGGGGAAGCGGACGGATCATCGCGATCAACACGGAAAGCGCGATGCTGTGTGCTCCTACTTCAGGTGCTTATGTCAGCGGCAAGCGCGGTCTGGACGGTTTAGTTCGCGTTCTGGCGCGGGAGCTGGGGCCTCACGGCGTCACGGTAAACCAAGTGGCTCCAGGCTGGACCATCAGCGATAGGAACCGAGCGGATGACACAGAAAGCCAATCCAATTATGAAGCTGATATTCCCCTGCGCCGCCGCGGATATGATCAAGAGATTGCCAATGTGGTGGCGTTTCTTGCCTCGGATTTGGCCAGCTACATCTCAGGCATTTACCTGCCGGTCTGCGGTGGTCATGTCATGCCGGCAATTTAGCTTCTCGATCTTTTCCTCGGGCCCTGCGAATCGCCCCGATTTACTCCGTGCAGAGATATTTGACTCTGCCTTAACACATCGACGTGTTTACTTTTGAGCTGCTTCTGTGAAAGACCGTATCTCCATCGTTCTAATCGTCGAGGGAAATCGAGGAAGAGGAATTTTTGGGCAATACGCGCTCACGCACTCGCAGCAGGTGGTCTTTTTTGCGGTCGTCGATCCGGATGAAGAAAAATGTTTGGATTTTGCGCAAGCGCACCGGATTTCCGCCGTTCGGCAGTTTGCTTCTGTCGCGGAGTTTTTCGAGAGGCATCCGGACAAAATTGCGGATGCGCTCATCATCGCCGCCAGCGGAACCGTGCGGGCCGAGCTTGTCAGCCTCCGCATCAAGGCCGGTTATGCCGATCTTTCATGCGATGAAGCGGCTTGTCGCCTCCGGTCGAGACGGACGCATCGTGAACGTCGAGCACAGCGAGAATGTGAGTTTTGAGCACCCGGCTCACACCTTTGCCCGAGGCGTTTTTAACAACGCCGCCGTTGCGCCGCTGATCTTCGCTAAGTCGTGGCACGACATGGACTGGCGGCAATACCTGATCGGCACCATCCTCGTGCATCGTGCGAACGGCGACTGCGAGGTTATAGTGACACCGGCGACCATGGACGGCACTCACGGCGGTGGGATCACGCGATCATGGAGAACTTTGTGTAGGCGGTTTTGACCGGACGGAAGGAATTTATCCTTACCTCGGTGGCGGACTCCCTCGACAGTCATCTCCTCGCTGCCCGCGACCACACCGATTCCGGAATACAACCTGATCGTTACTGCGGAGTGGGAGCCATCGAGACGGACTCCACAAAAAGCTCGGTGTTCGAGGGCAGTCCAGAGGCCAAGCGAATTCCGGTAAGAAATTGTTTGCCGGAAGAAATTCGTTCCGGCGGATCCATGGCGACTTCCCCGGATTTTAACTCTATCGGTTTTCCATCCGAGTCTATCCCGGAAATTGTGAGCACATACGTACGGTTGTCGAGATCCATGGCCATGGCAAGCGTGTACTTCGCTCCCTCGAAGATCGCAGTGCGCGGCAAAAGATAGACATTTTTTTGGATGAGGCTGCCGTCTTGGCCAAGTGACTTTTCTACGTAATAAAACCCTCCCGGCTCTTCGCTTGAAACATCTGCATTACTGAATCCAAAGGGTGCCGACCCAACACCAACACCGATCATGGGCATGGCGACGAACTGGGAGCCAGTGCCTTTCTCCGCCACGAAACCAAACTGCATCACCAAAGTCACTGTGACCTGACCATCCATTGGTTCTTTCAGTTCTTTTTGGATGCCGTAAGTGCGCAGGAGCAGACCGGTCCGGGAGTCTCCGAAGCTACGCACAGTGGTGAAATCAGGATTGCCCGAAGAAATTATCGTCCAGCCATCAATTCCTGCGACAGTTGCATCTTCCGAAAAAGGGGGGACGGAGAATGTCGAGACGACACCATCCATGGCAGAAGTTTTTTCACCAAAGGAACAGCAGAGGGCACAGAGGAACAAGGAAGAGGTGAGGCGGTATTTCATGAGATTTGGGAAGTGGTAATGTTTCATAAACGAGAGTGGAATGGAGGGTGAAGTGAGGTTGTCGGGGATCGATAAGACGTTTTAAGCGTTCGAACTTTGACTGCTTTATGGGTTGATGTTGCGGAAATAGACGCTGCGGAAATTGACCTTGTTGTTGGTGTTCAGATAGCGCTCGAGCATGGAGTGCTGGCGTTGTTCGGCGGTGATGAGCAGTTTGCCAGCGGGAGTCTGTTTGATGGCCTGTCCGATAGAATACACGCTAAACACGTTGCTCCGGGTGGTGAGGAGGTTGCTAATGCTGCGGACGAGTTCTTCGCTCTCTTCGCCACCGTCAGCGACGCCTTGGATTTCTACCACCTCGCCCGGGCTGTCGTAGCCGGAGGTGTAGCCGTATTGTTTCCCTTCGAGCAGAGTCTTTGAGCCCACAGTTTTTTTGATAGCCAGAGTGCGGTGGAAAATGGCGTCGGCGATGGCCGCGGTCTCGGTGGCGTTTAATTTCGCCGTTTCGACGGTGGAGCTTTTGCGGGCATTGAGCAGAACGGCGGAAAGTGCGGCCCGATGCTGCAATCCAAAGGGTTCGGCGGCTGTGGCGTTGAGGTTGACTCGCCCCGCAATGGCGGTGCCGTAGGGGGCAAAGAGAGTCGTGGCCGCCGGAGGGACGACGGATGGCACGGTGAAAAGATCCATGAGGGCCCAGTCAGGAACTTCCGTGGTATCTTGGTAGAGGCTTGGTTGAAGGCGCACGGTGCGCCAGGGAAAGCCTTTTTTTTCGGGGGTTCCCCGACTTTTTCCCTCCAGGCCGGTGTGGACGAATCCGAGTTCACCCGGAGATTGAACCAAACCGAATGGATTTTTCGCATGTCCTTTCGGATAGGGCATCCGGAAACTCGCGGTGGAATATTTCCCATTGGAAGAGGTATCTGGCTGGGGCGCCGCGGTGGAGGTAGAAGCGGGGGAGCTAGCTCCGCGGGTCGCGTTGCTGGAGTTGACCATGCCAAGGGTATGGCTCTCCTGCGGTGACCAATCCACCGCGAGTGCGTTGACGCGGGGATCATTCGTTCCCACGCTACCGATATTTGAGGGAGGCATGGTGGTGATGCTGGTGGGCTCGGGTATTCCGGGAAGGGTCTTAACGACGAGAGACATCGAGTTGATACCTCCAGGGGCCTGGGGGGCACCAAGGGGAGCGACCTCCAAGCGGAAAGCGTTTTCGGTTTCCGTGGGACCGAGGCCGGGGGCGGTCGCAAACATCAAGCCAAAACGTAACGTGATCAACACGGGTTGTCCGTCCACGGTCAGCGTGGGATTCGTGGCGTAAGGATGGCCTGGGTTGGAAAATCCCTGCAAGGTAGGAACATAGATTTTTGAAGGGTCAAGCCAGAATTCATAAACCAGCGTGCGATACTCTCCGGGCAGGATGATCTGCTTATTACCACTTGCGATATTGATGATATTTGCTGCCGTGACTTCGTAGGCGGGGCTGCCGGGAGAGTTGGCACCGTACGCGTCGTCACCGGCGGCATTGAATGCGAGGCCGGATTTATCAGCACCGGTGATGTAAACGAAGAGCTTGTTTCCCGAGGGCGGATCGGGATTGAGAAGGTCGATTTGATCAATACCATAGTCCATTGGTAAATGAACTTCGATGTAGAAGCGCACCTTCAGTCTGTCGAGATTCGGGCCTGCGATTTCCCGCTTGTCCGCCCGCCAAACGGCAAGCTCCGTAATATAAAACCGTCTGGGATTGCCGATAAATGTGTCGTCCCTTGCGGCAGATCCTCCGGTCTTAATGATGCCGTAGGAGGGCAAGGTGTTGCTGGCCAAACGCAGCGGCTGGACAACGCGCTGAGGCGATTCCACTGAACGCACATATTCGATGATGCCCAAGGCCAATTGTACGAGGCGCGAAGCGTCATTGTTGAAATATTTGCTCTGAAAAGATTTGGGCGGATTGCTTGGAGCGACCATGGGCCAATCGGTTCGCTCGAGGTAAATTTTCAGCTTATCGATGGTGGCATCGAGTTTTGCCTGGCTGATGTTGGCAACGAGTCCGGGATCCGAGTTGGGCACCGTCAAAATGTTGAGGTACGGTTTGGTTCCCGCCTTGTCCGCCTGCGTAGTGAGCACGATGCGCGGTTCGTTGAAAAAGGTGGTGTCCGGGTCGTGGTTGTAGTGAGTGGTGTCGAACTTGTTGACTCCCCGGATGAGCCCGGACAGGTCTTGTGGACGACAGTCATCTGGCGAATTGAACAGCCGGTTGATCGTGGTGAAATTGTCCGTGGTCACGTTGTTGTGAAAGGCTGTTGCTTGGGCCTCGCTCAAGCCGAGGGCCGCGAGACTCAATCGCGTGGGGCTGGCTTGGGAGAGCGTGTTGGCGCTGTTTTCGCGGCTCCAGGCGAGATTGATGTTCAGCTTGCCGCCTTCGTCGTCTGTCCAGAAGGCGTAGCGACCCGTGATGGGATTGGCAGTGTTTGTCGTATCGGGAGTCTCGCTCGTGTCCAGCGTGGCGTCTTTGCGGACATAGATCCATTTGGGGCGCATCGTCACTGCCCGCGTCGTGGAGGGATCGATTTCATCGGTAATGAGATGCTCGTTCGCGGTCGCAGAGATTGGAATATTGAGGTTGGGAGGCTGGAGCATCGTTTCCGTGGTGCTCAGGATGGCGGTGCTGGCCATTCCGGAATGCAGCGAGGTGATCCGGGCCGCCGTGGAATTCGTGGGGTCAAGCACCGCACCCGTGAGGACTTTGCGCTCGTCAACCAAAGTCCCGGGATCATCTGTTTCCGCGCCTAGAATGAGCTGGCCGGGTTGGCTGACCCAGTTGCGGTCCACATCCGCGGTTTCTTTGCTGAGGGTTGCGACGACTTGTTCAACACCGCGCCCGGCCATGTGTTCGGCGCGCACCCGGTCGAGGTTGGAGCTTGCTGCGACCCGTTCCATCCGCAGGCTGTCCGACATCGTGACCAGCATGATTGCAATGAGGACGAGGAAAAGCAGGGTGATGACGAGCGCCGCGCCGGATGCGTGGCGTTCGGGCCTGCGGAAAGGCGATTGACGGGGAGGGGCCATGATTTTGTTGAGCATGCGATGGAATTCTTGGCGCCCTAGCGGGAGTTGATCAGCGCGACGGAGGTGGTGTAGGCGCGTAAACCTTTGAAGACGTCGGCCAGCGACGGATCGGCTTTCACTTTTTTCAGAAAATCATCCGCATCCACGGAGCTGGTGGCCAAAGTCTGGAGGCTGCCGGGCAGGCGCGCGGCACGAGGTGTGTCGATCAAGGCAATGCTGACCTTCACCGCGGGAGGAAGGCTCCCCATCGGAAATGTCTTGCCGACGCTATCGGTGTAGCCTGATCGGGAGTCGAAGTTGGCCGGGGTGGGAATCGCGCGGCCATGGGCGTCGAGCGGCTGCGCCCAAAAACCGACCACATTTTCTGCCATCAGGCCCAGGTACCCACTCGCCTTGTCAGCAGGCGCGGCACTTGCGAGGATGCCATCGTTGATCCAATTTTCCGGCGAAGTTTGGATGCGGTAGTTCGCCGTCTCCGTTGGATTCACGAAAAGACGGCAAAGGGTCGCCTTGGTGCCTGCCCAGTGGACGAAGTAGCCAACGATGGCGATGTCGCCCTGGGTCACATCCGTGGCGATGGGAGCCTGCCAGAAAATGGTGTCGCCGCTTCGATAGCTGTCGCTGACCGTTGGGGGATTGCGGATCAATTGCAGACCGTTCGGGTTGCTCCGGTCGATGGGTAAAAGCGCACCTTTGAGATCGTGGGCGAGGAAATTCAGGATCGCGCGTTCACTCTGCTGCCGGGTGGAACTCTCACGGGTGGAAACCCAGAGCCTGCTGATGCCTCCGCTCGCGGAGGCCAGAACAACCAACAGGAGGGAAAAAATCGCCATGGCAACCAACAGTTCGAGGATTGTGAATCCCCTCAAAGCGCCAGTGGGATGCTCCTGCCGTTCTTCGGGCTGGATAAGATCAGTTGCCATAGCGGGCGAGGCTGAGGTGGAAGGTTTTGGTGTATTTTCCCGCAGGATGGGGCCAATTGAATTCCAACTTCGCATCGTAGCGATTCTCCACGGAGGTGGTGAGAGTGGTCAGCTCGGCATCTGCACGCAGGGTGACTTGGCAGGCATAGAGGGCCTCGGCGGGGGTCGGCGCCAGCAGACCGTCTGAACCGAAGTAAAATGTGGTTCCAGAGGTGGATAGTGTTGTCAGGGAGTTGTCCGCGCCTGAGGCGGGTGGATCGAAGGGCCGCGGACGCAACTCGCCAGACACCTGCTCGACCATCGAGGCAATGACAGTTTCTTCTCCTGCTTCGCGATTGGTGGCGAGCAGGGAACTCATCAGCCCAAGCATCGCGATAATACCAAAAGCCGCCAGTCCGATGGCGATCGTGACCTCAACCAATGAAAAGGCGCTTCGTTTTGAGATCAACCGATGTTTCATGGAAAAAACGCGTGTTATGGCCGCTCGACGACGAGATGCCCGGTGGCTGCGATGATGGTGATCGTATAAAGATTGGCGGGTGTGCCGTCGGCTTTTTTATTGGTGTAGGTCGGCGCGGTGTCGCCAGGGGCGATAAAACCCTCGGCCAGATTGATGAGCCCAGGTTTTCCCGCGAGAAGACCACCGGCAGGCAGGAAGATCTTGCAGACAAATCCATCTGCCGCTAGGGCCTTGCCGGCCTGGTTCAGCACAGGAAAGGGAGGATTGGTGACCACGGCTGGCGGGTCCATCTGCGTGCCGGTGGGCGGGACAAAAACAACCCCTTTGCGCAGCACTTCCCATTTGGAGATTTGTTTCCAGTCTGCCGGGGTGGGCGATGTGCCATCGCTGCGCGGCGTGGACTCCCAGAGACTTGCGGCCGACAGGTTGGCCGCAAGGCCGGGGTCGGTGATTACGACCAATGCGGTGAGCGCATTTTTCGACATCGCGTTCTGCCGGGCCTGGATGATTAGGCTGGCGATCCGATTGCCTTCGCCGGTGAGCGAGGTGCCTCCTCCGATTGACTTGAGGCTGGGAATCATCAACATCACAATGATACCCATGATGGCCATCACGACGAGTAGTTCCAGAAGCGTGAAGGCGACCTGAGGGCCGTGCAGGCTGCTGGCGGCGGGCCAGCAAACTCCATTTTTTTGAACAAGAACAGGGGCACCTCGTTCAGCCCGGGGTTTCGCAGCAAACCCTGTCGCCAATCCCTGGTGGGGAGCATGGTTGAACCGGTGGAGGGTGTTCAAAGGAGGGTTTGGTTTGGCTCGGTCGCGATTGATGTGGAAACTGGCTGGGTAAGGCTTCCATGATGTAATGATGTAAAATCGTATTTACAACTAAATTTTAACTCCGATGGCAGAGAAAGTTGGGGCTTCCTGCAAAAAACATCGACAAAAAAAGTTCCACAAAAAAAGTTCCAGCGGCAGATCCGCGGGCGCCCGAAAAGTGCAAACCAAAGGAGCGTGGGCGTCCCGCCCAATACTGTCAG
>Ga0209702_10001757_pt1 | contig 39846 bp, 41 predicted proteins | sample FRY01_FD_187210 | JGI IMG/M metagenome (GOLD analysis project Ga0209702, IMG submission 187210) | Freshwater microbial communities from Lake Fryxell liftoff mats and glacier meltwater in Antarctica - FRY-01 (SPAdes) (version 2) | ecosystem: Environmental > Aquatic > Freshwater > Ice > Glacier...
AATCTTTGTTGCGTCGGTGGTTGCGCCGGCCAACGGCAAGCGGCCTCAGCCGCTCGTCAATATTGTGATCGACCCGACCACCAGCCTCGAGGTGCTCGCCAAGTACGGGCTCATCGACCTCACCGATAACGATTTGGCGAAGGTTGATCCGACGTCGCGTCGTTGCGCGACGTCGACGGGTGTTGCTGTGCATCCTGATGTTGCGTTGCAGGCCATGTTCGCTGGCAGTGTCCGGCGGGTGATGGTTGATGCCCATGACGTGGTGATCAACATGGGCCGGACGCAACGACTGTTCACTGGCAAGGCACGCCAAGCAGCACAGTTGTTGGCTGTGCGGTGCGGGTTCCGGGGTTGCGATGTTGCTGCCGAGTTCTGTGATGTCGACCACGTCAACCCCTGGGTTGATGGCGGCGAAACCGATCAGGCCAACTCGATGCCGCTGTGCGGATCCCATGACCGCCGAAAACATTCCGAACAGTTGCGGGGTCGACGTGACCGACACGGCCGCATCCACCTGATCAGGCCTGACGGAAGTGTGATCAAACCGTTGAACGCACGCGATCCCGAATGGCCCGACACCGAACGGGCCACTGATGATGCTGATGATCGGCAAGCGTGCCCATCGACAATCGATGCGGCTGGCCGAACGCGCTACCGAATGCCAACAGCCGCTGAACTCGGCTGGTCAGTCCTCCACATCGACCTCGCCGCCTAACGGACAACGGCCCTTGGGTCAGCAGCCGCTGGTGACGCTGCCCGCATCTGGAATCACGGCACCGGGCGAGGGGCTCCGCTCGGACGTGGCGGGGGAGCGGCCAGTACGTTCGGCTGATGGACTTTGACATCCCGGCATCGACGCAGCAACTCCTCGGCGAACTCGATCAATTCATCGTTGACGTAATCAAGCCGATGGAGGACGAAGACGACAACATCCGATTCTTCGACCGTCGCCGCGAAGACAGCCGGACCGACTGGGATCGCGACGGCCTGCCAAATGCCGAGTGGGAACGTCTGCTCCGTCGGATGCGTGTCGCAGCTGACGAGGCCGGCTTCTACCGGCAGCAGTTGCCGGAACGGTTTGGCGGCAAAGACCTCGGCAGCCTCGACATGGCAATCGTCCGCGAACACCTCGCGCGCAAGGGGCTTGGCCTCCACAACGACTTGCAGAACGAGAGCTCGATCGTCGGCAACCTCGTCACCGTCTTGATGATGGAGAAGTACGGATCACCCGAGCAGCAAGCCGAGTGGATCCCGAAGATGCTGGCTGGCACGGCGCGCATCGGTTTTGGGCTCACCGAACCGCTCCACGGCTCCGATGCCACCTGGATGGAAACCACGGCGACACGTGATGGCGACGAGTGGGTCATCAGCGGTGAGAAGTACTGGAACACCGGCCTGCACCACGCCACGCACGACTACATCTTCGCCCGCACGTCTGGTGAGCCAGGCGACGGACGCGGCATCACCTGCTTCATCGTGCCGACCGATTCACCCGGCTTCAAGATCGAAGAGTTCATGTGGACGTTCAACATGCCCACCGATCACGCCCATGTCCGCTTGACCGAAGTGCGGGTCAACGACGACACGATCCTCGGCGACGAAGGGCTCGGCTTGATGACCGCCCAATTGTTCGTGCACGAGAACCGGATCCGCCAGGCGGCGTCGTCGCTCGGAGCCGGGTTGCACTGCATTGATACCGCAGTCGCCTACGCCAACAACCGCACCACGTTCGGCAAGACGCTCTCGACAAATCAGGCGATCCAGTTCCCGCTCGCCGAACTCGCCACCGAGGCTGAAATGCTGCGCGCCCTCATTTGGAAGACGGCATGGCAGCTCGACACTGGCGTTGACCATATGGAGATCACCGACAAGGTCGCGATGTGCAACTACCGCGCCAACCGCTTTGCCTGCAACGCCGCCGATCAGGCGATGCAAACGTGTGGCGGTATGGGCTACAACCGGGCCATGCCGTTCGAGCACATTTACCGCCACCACCGTCGTTACCGAATTACCGAGGGCTCAGACGAGATCCAGATCCGCAAGGTTGCCGGCAAGCTCTTCGGAATTACTGGTCGCGCGAAAGGCTAAACGGCGCAGCCGATCGGGCTTGCCTCAGAGGCGCGCGTCGCTGACGGTGACGGAGAGGACTTGGCCTTGGGCTGCATGGCTCACGCTGGTGGCGATGTTGCAGAAGAACACGTAGTTGCCCGGCTCAAGATCAAACTCGATGGTGTCGGTGCCACCGCCCGGAATGTTGCTCGTCTGCCCGAGGAAGTCGGCAGCGAGAGTTGTCTCGTCGATGGCGCCGCCAGCGATCTGCGGAAGTGTCTCGTAGCTGTCGCCGCGGGCGATGGCAAAGTGGTGTGCAAAGTCGCCGTTGTTGGTGACGTTGAACGTGATGGTACCTGGAATCAAATCGGTCGGAGAATCGATTGCCCACTCGTCGAGTGACACCTCAACGACGTTCCCGACCTGTTCGGCAGGAACGATTGCTTCGGTCGCCACCGGTGCGTCGGTCGCGGCCACGCCGGGATCGGAAATGGGGATCGGAGTCTCTGGATCGCCAGGGTCGAATTCAGGCCGGGGCGGGATGCTGTCGGCGGCCTCGACCGATCCGGACAGGGTCGCAGCATCGTCGCTCCCACCTCCGCTGCATGCCGAAAGGGCAACGATGGAAACGATGGAAACGGTGGCGATGAGGGCGATGCGACGCATCCGCACACTGTGACATGCCAGCGGTTCCCGAGGGTGTCACCGGTTGACGGGGACGGGTGCCGGCACGCTCCAGTCGACGGGCATCTGGTCGAAATCGAAGAATGGAGCTTCGTCGTGTTCGGCAATCGCATCCTCGATCTGGTCGTAGAAGCCCCGGCCGGTCTCTTCAGCGAAGGTGATCGCAACGTCGCTGCAGTCGTTGCTGAGCCGCGGACGTTCGACGTACTCGGGGAAGGTCGCTTCTGCAGCATCGCCCTCGGCGTAGCCCCGAGCGAACATCTGTTTCAGCACGCCGAAGCCGTCGTTGCGTACGAGTGTTTCGCCGCGTGGCGTTCCACCCATCTGCTTCATGTGTGCTTGGAACGATTCGAGGTCACCCGTGTCGTAGGCGACGTGCTGGCAGGAGTGGTCGCCGTGACGGTCGACGAACTTGGTCACTTGTGACTTCTTGGCCCGGTCGATTCCTTCGATCAGCGCGATGCCGAACTCGCCGTAGTCGACGCACCAGATCTTCATACTGCTGTCGAGATCATCGGGTCGCACATCGTCGATCCGATTGATGAGCGTGCCGCCTTCGACCTCGATATGGAACCACGCCCACTTCTCGATGGTTCCCGTTTCGCAGGCGTAGGTGATGTGGTCCACTTTCTTCAACATGGGTATCATTTGATCTATGTGTGCATGATGTGTCAACATGGTCGAACACATCGCCAATATGTTGATCTAGTTATGTACAATATGCTCATGTTTCTCGATGAACGGTTCGGGTGGGTGAACAGATGAGTCGTGCACTCGACGAGGTCGACCTTCGCATCATCGCTGCATTGCGGCGTCAGCCGCGCCGGTCGATGGCTGACTTGGCACGCGCGCTGGACTTGGCCAGGGGAACGGTCTACTCGCGGCTCGATCGGCTCGAGTCTGACGGGGTCATCTGCGGATACGGACCAGACGTTGATCCGAGCAAAGTGGGCCTCGGCGTCGTGGCGTTTTGCACGCTCGAGATCGCACAGGGTTCACACGACGACACGGTCGTCGCGCTGGGTGCGATCACGCAGATTCTCGAGATTCACACTGTGACCGGAATCGGCGATCTACATCTGCGCATTGTGGCCCGATCCAACGATCACCTGCACGAAGTGATGCAGCAGATTGCAGCGGTACCGACGGTGCGCCGGAGCCAGACACAACTGGCACTGTCGACGGTCTTGAGTCGGACAATCGCTGACGTCCTCGCAGGAAGCTGAGCGACGAATCGGCGTGTTGCCGGAGTGCTGCGCGGATCAGGTCACCCCCCGGAGACCTGATCCGCCGCAAGCGCGTCAACCTGACAAGATCTGGTCAACGACGCAACGTTACCGGCACTGTGCCATAAGTCGCACCGCGCGTGGGGCAGGATTCATCCGAAGCGTTGGCTCTTCGTGGGGCGACTGGTGTACGGGGCGAACCTCGACGCAGCCGAGTCCGTCTGATCTGTCACCGGGCGCGTGAACTACCCTCGCCTACACATTGAGGTGAGATCGGGGGATCGCATGGCGTACGAAGAAAGCGACACTGTTGAGGCCAATCGGGTGACCGATTGGGTGAACGACTGGGATTGGCTCGATCCAGCCTGGGGCAGCAACGCGATCGAAATTTGGAACTCGGTGCGTGAGCAGTGCCCGATGGCTCTGACCGAACGGTACGGCCGGGCCTTCATGCCGGTAACGATGGAAGCCGTGTCGGCGATCGCCAACGACACGGTGAACTTCTCGTCGATCTTCGTCTCGGTGGCGCAGCCGGACGCGATCCGGCGGCCTGCACCACCGATTACCTCCGACCCACCTGACCACCACGGTCATCGGCGGCTGTTGCTGCCATCGTTCAGTCCAAGGCGCATCGCCGAGATGGAAGCCGAGCTGCGTGAGTACACGCAACAGCTGATTGCCCAGGTCCGAGCGAAGGCGAGCGCTTCGCAGTCAGCCAGCTCGGCCACTGCCGACGCCGCTGCGCAGTACTCGCAGCACATCCCGGTGCATGGGATCGCCCAGATGATCGGCGTGCCTGACAGCGACGCTGATCTGTTCCGCGACTGGATTTACCGCAACTTCCAACTGGCACCGCGTGATAACAAGGTGCGTGAGCAAGTGACCGCTGAGATGCGGGCCTACTTTTTCGATCTGCTCGAGAAGCGGGCTGCTGAGCCACAAGACGACCTTGCAACGCTGATAACCAACGCCGAAATCAACGGCGAACCTGTCGACGATGAGTTGAAGGTCGGCTACCTGCTGCTGCTCCTGCTCGCCGGTATCGACACCACGTGGAGTGCTATCGGCTCGGGCCTCTGGCATCTCGCAACGAACCCCGACGACCTCGCTCGGCTCGCTGCGGTGGTCGACGATCCGGATGACATGCTCTGGCTCACGTTCACCGAGGAAGTGCTGCGGTACTACGCACCTGTCACAATGGGTCGCAAGGTCATTGGCGACACAGAGATCCAGGGTTGCCCGGTCCGTGCCGGTGAGCAAGTGCTGGTCACTTTCCCGGCGGCGAATCACGATCCGCTCGCCTTCGAAGACCCCCACGAGTTCCGGATTGACCGAGCCGAGAACCGTCACGTTGCATTTGGGCTCGGAATTCATCGATGCCTTGGGTCAAACCTCGCCCGGTTGGAGATGCACATCGCATTTCACGAGTGGGTGTGCGCGTTTCCGAACTTTGCGCTCGACACGTCGGAAGAAACGACGTGGACCAGCGGCCAGATTCGCGGCCCTCGGAACATTCCCGTCGTTTTGGAGGGCTGAGACTCTGGAGGGCCGAGATGAGATCGTCCCGAGCTGACCGTCACCTGTTGAACACTGCCGGTTGACTGCCAGGTGTTGATTGACAGCAGCTCGCAGCGGCGTCCAGAAGGCAAACGGCTACTGTTTGATGAGGCCAGCACCGATTTGAGAGATCGCAATTGGCGTGAGGCAATGGTTGAAGTGCAACGAACAGCGTTGCGCATGATGCGGTCGTCAGGCTTTTCGAACGTGACGGTCGAACAAATTGCCGAGGCCGCTGGCGTCTCGCCGTCGACGGTGTACCGCTACTTCGGGACCAAGGAAGCCCTCGTGCTCTGGGGAGATAACGCAAGCGAACTCGTCGCCCGTTTCGCTGACGCGAATGTCGGCAAGAAGCGCACCGTTGAGCAGGCGTTTGCCGAGACTGCGATCAACATCTTTGGCGCTGACGGGAAGAACCTGTTCGCTCAGCTCGCTCTCGTATTTGGCAACGCTGACTTGGTGGTTGCCTTCGAGCATGGCCTGATGTCGCAGCGGAATGCACTCGCTGACGTGATTGCAACACATCGCAAATCGAAGTCGGGCGCGGCGCGAGGCGGCTGTGGCTGCAGCGATGCTCGGCGTCCTCATTTCTGTGCTCGAACGGTGGCAGACAACTGGCGGAGAAAAATCGCTGACCAAGCAGCTCGCCAAGGCGCACGAGCAACTCTTCGCAGAGGTCCTCCGGGCCGAGTGATCCCTGACCCCGACCCTGATCCAGACCCCGACCCGGAGTCAGAGTTCGGTAGAGCCACCCGGTCCGGTGATCGTTGCACTGAGAGCGCCACGCTCGGCCGCCAGGACGTCGATGTCGAGGCCGAGTGCAGCAAGTGGGCCCAGCACCTCGAACGGCATCGGATGGTTGACCGCAAAGTGCTCAAGTTTGACTCCGCCGGGCTGCGTCGTGCTCGGGAGCGGGGTGTCGCCCCAGTCGATAATGAACGGCAGCGTCGGCGATGACGGGAAGGTCAAGGCCCAGGCAAGTAGGTCGCCGTTGGGGGTCTGCCGACTCAGGTCGCTGATGGGGCCAGTGTCGTAGCCAGCATCGAGGCAACGGTCGACGAGGTCTCCGATCGTTTCGCCGTCGGTGGGCCGAACTGCGAAGCCGACGAGCCCCGGGCCGTCGCGCCCGTCGATGCCGAATGGCCGTGGCATGTCGGGGTCGGGTTGTCCGGGATCGGGGGCGATGATTTCGAGGTAGCACTCGCCGAATGAGACCAGAGCGTTGTGCGTGCCGAGCCCGACGTGGGCCCCGCCCACCGCTGGCCTGATGCCTGTTTGTTGTTCGAACCAGTCGATGCCTGCGGTGAGGTCGGCGACTGCGTACACGAGGTGATCGATCACGGCCATCTCACGATCATCGCAGGCACTCGCAGGTTCTCTAGTGTCAATCGACATGAGCACAACTGAAGAGTTCGCCGGCAAGGTCGCATTGGTCACCGGATCATCGAGTGGTATCGGTGAGGAAACAGCGCGCCGCCTGTCGGCGCTCGGTGCGACCGTTGTTGTCAACTCGTCGTCGTCGGTCGAAGCTGGCGAAGCGGTCGCGGCTGCCCTGCCTGGGACGGCGACCTACATCCGCGCCGACATCAGCAACCAGGACGAGGCACACGGCCTCATCGACGCGACCATCGAAAAGTTCGGCCAGCTCGACTTCTTGATCAACAATGCTGGGTGGACCACCGAGGTCCCACATCACCAGCTCGACGATCTGACCGACGAGATCTTCCAGAAGACCTTCGACGTCAATGTGTTTGGTACGTGGTGGCTCACCAAGCGGGCTATCCCGCACCTCTTCAAAAGCAACGACCCGAACATCGTCAACATCACATCGATCGCGGGCGTCAGGCCTGTTGGCTCGTCGATGGCGTATTCGATGACCAAGGCAGCGCTCAACCACATGACGCTGCTGCTGGCGAAGTCGTACGGGCCGATCCGGGTGAACGCAGTTGCACCGGGCCTCGTGGACACGCCGTGGACCAAAGACTGGGATGCGATGCATGCCGCTGTTGCCGCCACCGCTCCCGTGCCACGTTCAGCGACGCCGCAAGACTGCGGCGAGGCCGTGCTCGCGCTGCTCCGCAACAAGTACGTGTCAGGCGAAATCTTCGTCGTTGACGGAGGCCTGACTCAAAAGATGTGAGGCCTGCTGAGTGAGTGGCGACGCAGAACCCGTTGCCCTCAGGGTCGGTCCACTGGACATTCCACTCATCCTTGTCGTGAACGACGGTGGCGCCGAGCCCCACCAGTCGTTCGACTTCGGCGGCTCGATCGTCAGCCCGGAGGTCGAGCGGAATATCGAAGGCGGCTGACCAGAAGGCGGCGACGGTTGCAGCGTCTCGGCAGTCGAAGGTGACAGCGGCAATGGACAGGTTCTTGGTTTGTTGCCTTTCTTTGGGATTCGGGGGATGGCTCCGGTTGGCTGTTGGTTCACTGAGCGTGCACCTGTTCGACCTGGAGAGCGGTCTTCGGCTCGGCGAACTTCAGCGTGTCCCCATCTCGGCCAACCAAGCCGGGAGTCGTGTGGGTCGACCGCCATGGGTTGTGCAGCCGTGCACGGTCACACCGGTCGCGTGAGCGAGGAACTTGTCGCCTGAACCGGTGGTCACGAGGTAAGCCATCTGGAACGTGGCACGGGTGACCGCAGCGAGTGAAAGGTGGACGGTGATCACGTCATCGAAACGCAGTGGCTGCCGGTACGTGACAAACGATTCGAGGACGGGCGACTCAAGGCCGGCATCGCGCCATTCGGTGAACGGGTGACCGACGTGCGCGAGAAACGCGACGCGGGCCTCTTCGAAGTAGGCGAGGTAGTTGCTGTGGTGCACAATCCCCATGGCGTCGGTTTCGACGAAGCGCACCCGAATTTGTTGAGTGAACTCGTAGTCGGCAGGTGAGGTGGTCGGTTCGACAGACAGGCGCACGCGGCGATTCTTGCACGCTCGGTCCAGGCAGCAGGCGTCCGGCCTGTCACGCTCCGGTCAGACCAAAGTGTGACAGCGCGGTTGCGCGAAGATGGGGGAGTGACGCCAGCCGTGAAGATGTTGGAGAGCGCGGGCGTCGAGCACGCGATCAGCGAGTACGACCGGCATCTGTCCGGAGATGGTGTGCTGCGCGACTTCGGCAAGGAGGCCGCTGAAGCGCTCGGCCTCTCGGACGACGAGGTCTTCAAGACACTTATGGTCGTCGTCGAAGGCGGACCCCGCCTAACTGAAATGGTCGTGGCCGTCCTCCCAGTCAGCTGTCAGCTGTCGATGAAGCTGATCGCGGTAGCCGCCGGGGCAAAGAAGGCGACGATGTGCGATCCGACTGCAGCGGAACGGTCATCTGGCTACGTGGTCGGCGGGATCAGCCCGCTCGGTCAGCGCCGTCAACTGCGAACGGTCGTTGACGAGTCCGCTCAACTGTTTGACAAGATCTACGTGAGCGGCGGCAAGCGAGGCCTCGACATCGGGCTCACGCCAGGTGACCTGATCGGCGTGCTGCACGCGACCGTCGCCCCGCTCACTGCATGAGGTCGGCGTCTGGTGCGCCAAGGCGACCGGATGACGGATTGCTGGTTGCCTGACTCGAAGACGCGACCGGTCCCGTGGTTAGCGAGCGGGGTGGCGTTGGAGGGCTTCGATTCGGGCGACGCGTGTTCGTGCTGCCGGATGTGAGGCTGCCAGTCTGGCCCGCCAGCCGATGGGGCGACCGCCCGTGCCGTTGGCGAGGACCTGGCGCAGCGCACTGGCCAACTCGGGGCCGAATCCCATTGCGACGGCGCGTTTGTCGGCTTCGAACTCAGCGCGCCGGCCGACGAAGTTCCCGAGTGCATCGCCCGCACGCAACGCTGCGGTGAAGACCCACGACACGGCCTTGAAGAAGGTGGCCGCGAACTGCCCAGCAACGTTGATGACCGGCGAACGACGCCCGAAGCTCTGGGCAGCCGCCTGTGACACGTTTTCGAAGAAGAAGCCGATCCGAGCGAGAAACACGACAGGCCCCGACAACCAGTGAGCGATGGTAATCGCCACCGTGTGGAGGCCGAGGTGGTGGCTGAGTTCGTGAGCGAGCACGCCGCGTAGTTGTGCCGGTGTCAGCTCTTGGGCGGCAAATGATGTGACGACGACGAGGTGCCCACCGCAGGCGAACGCGTTCAACTCGTCAGACGGGAGCACTCGCAGCACGTACCGATTCGGCGGCAGGTTGTTGGCCTGGGCGATTTCGGCCCACACCGGAGCGATCAGGGCGGCTTCTTCGGGTTGGGCCGGACGTGCCCCGAGAATGGGGGTCAGGACGGCGGTCTGAAACGGCCGCACGAATAACAACAGGCCGGTGGCGGCGAACACAACCACCGTCCAGCGAAAAGGTGCCCCGAAGACCATGTTGACTGGCCACCAGAGCAAGCTGAGAGCAAGCAGGCTGAACGGGGCCATCGCGACGACCGGGACGAAGGCCCAGATCGCTGACCGTTCGACGCTCCGGGCGCCCTGTGACCGAGCCATCAAACTGCTCACGATAGAGATAATACGTGGACTGGCTCTGACTTCATCGATAAAATCACCGTTCGTGTTCAGGGCCACGTTTAGGGTGGCGATCCGAGGGAGAGCCCGTGTGTAATCCCTCAAGAATTCGATCAACGAGCCGATCTGCTCACTGGCTGCGCGAGGATTATCAGCGAAACACTGCAGATAACAACGGGCAAACAGAAACGGGAATTGGGTGCAAGGATCGATGGCTGCGGAGCGGTCAAAAGTCAGAACGCTGCTCGATGACGCTGCAGCGTGCCGAGTTGATGACCCTATTCGAGCGCGCAAGTTGGTGCTCGACGCTCGCACGCTCGCACGCGCATCGGCCCTGACGGACAACGAAGCCGAAGCGCTCTACGCGCTGGCCTCCATCGCCCACCAGCGTGGACACACCGACGATGCGTTCGCCCTGGCGGCCGAAGCTGTTGAAGTGGCATCGCGTGACGAGCCGTCGCTGACGCTCGCATGGTCGCACCACCTGCTCGGCGTGGTCCATTACCAAGCCAGCAACTTTGCTTCAGCTCTCGAGCAGTCGCTTGCGGCCCTGCAGGTGTACCGCATCACTGGCCACGAGCTCGACGAAGGCAAGATTCTGCACACGATTGCCGCCGTGTACCAGTCGATGGGCGATCACGACCGCGCCATCGCCACTTACGAGAACGCACTGGCGATCAACGAGCCACTCGGTCGTCGTGATCTCGATGCCATGGTGCTGGGCAATCTTGCCCGTATCCGCGGCCGTCGAGGCGAGTTCCTCCCGGCTGTCAGTCTCGGCCGACGCGCTGTCGAACTCGCTCGAGAACATGCGCCGCAGCTGATCGGTGGCCTGCTCGCGGATCTCGCCGAGGCCTACGTCGGCCTCGCCGACCACGCCAGTGCAACTCTGTGCTTCGCCGAAGCTCGTGCGAACTGGCAATATCGTGTGGCTGACGGACACGAATTGGCTCCCACCGAGCAGCTCGGGATCATGGTGTCCGAAGGTCGCGTTGCACTGCGGAGCGGTCAGACCGTCGAGGCGATCGCATCGCTCGCGGCCGCACTCAACCTGGCCGACCGCACCGATCAGCGCGAACTGAAACTCGAGATCCACGACCTGATGGCGATGGCCTATAAGCAGGCCGAAAGATTCGATGAGGCACTCGAGCACCGCGAACGTCACTTCGCCCTGCACCGTGAGATTTTCACCGACTCTGCTGACCTCCGTTTGCGGACATTGCAGATCGCTCACGACAACCAGACGGCCCGGCACCGCGCCGAGATCACCCGGCTGCAGACCACCGAATTAGTCGGCAGCTTTGCCGCTCAGCATGCTGATGCTGACGCTTATCACCTCGAAGCATTCGAACGTCTGGCATCGCTCGCCGAGTTCCGTGGTGGCAACACCACGAAGCACACCGACGCCGTGGGTGACCTGTCCGCCGAAATCGCTCATGCGATCGGCCAGCCGCCGGCGTGGTGCGAGCGTTTGCGCTTGGCCGCACGCCTGCATGACGTCGGCAAGGTCGCCATCTCCGACGCAGTGCTCCTGAAGCCTGGCCCGCTCACGATGTTGGAATTCGAAGAGGTCAAACAGCACACCGTGCTCGGCCGTCGCCTGCTGTCTGGTGTATCGACCGAGCTGTTCTCGCTCGCTGCCGAAGCTGCCTGGGCCCATCACGAGTGGTGGGACGGCTCGGGCTACCCGAATGGCCTGAGTGGCAAGGCAATCCCGTTGTCCGGCCGCATCGTTGCTGTCGCTGACGTGTATGACTCTCTCGCCACCCGCCGCGTCTATAAACGCGAATGGAGCTTGGCTGAAGCGATCCGTTTCGTTCGGTCCGGCGCAGGCGCCCAGTTTCAGCCGGAGCTGGTCGACGCATTCGTGCAGGTGATGGTCGCGCGCGAGCCGTCGCTGGAAGCTGAACTCGCTTAACCCTGCGGTAGCGGCGGTGTTACCGCTGCGATCTACGATTACAGCCATGGCCGCCGACAGCACTGCGATCACGCGTGATGAGCGCATCGACTTGCGCGAGCGGAACCCGAAGTGGCGGAACGATCCGGTGCGGATCGAGATGCTCGAGTGCATCAACTGCGACGCCTGCCTGCGGGCCTGCCCACCGAACTTCGGCGCGATTTTCAACCACGGCGCCGACGTCGTGATCATCCCTGAACTGTGCAGCGGTTGCGACAAGTGCATCCCGGCATGCCCGGTCGACTGCATCTATCCGCACCCTGACTGGACCCCTGAGACCGCAACGTCCAGCAGTTCCGGTGACTGGTGGGAATTGCCCCATTCCGATAACGACCCCTACGTCTGACCGACCCGTTTCTCTCCCGCTTCCCGCGGGTCAAGAGTGGACGTGTCAGTAGGTGGTTTGGTTGAAGGCGACGAGGGGCAGCAGGTCGGCCGATCGCCGTGGACACGCGTCTTCTTGCTGACCAGGCGTTATGTCGCGGCGGCCCGTAGTTGACTGGATCGAAGTCGAGAGGGAGTGATGATGCCTGATCACCAGATTCGCAGGACATTGATCCGCCGGGTGCCCACGGATGGGGCCCCTCGGTTCGATCAACTCCTGCCATCTCCAGCACCATTGCAGAGCCTGAGGCTGCGAACAATGCGCGGAACTCAGTGGTGATGTGTCGGCTGAGGCGCCCTGAGCAAGTAGAAAGGACTGTTGATGAGTGAGCCAACTGTTCTTCCCGGCTGCGAACCAATGAGTCATGAGGGCAGCCGCGACGCTGGCGTGCTGGTGATTCACGGCTTCACCGGCAACCCGTCGTCCCTTCGCGCTCAAGCCGATTCGTTCGCGGAGCTCGGCTATCACGTCGAGTTACCGCGGCTGCCCGGCCACGGGACGACCATCGACGACATGTTGACGACCAGCTGGGCCGACTGGTCGGGCGAGGCCGAAGCCGCCTATCAGCGCCTTGCATCGCGCACCTCTCATATCGTCGTGATGGGCCTCAGTATGGGCGGCACGCTCACCCTGTGGGTCGGTTTACAGCATCCCGATATCGCCGGCCTCGTCCTGGTGAACCCGGCCACTATGAACCAGGCGGACGATGCACTGACGATGATCAAGGAGATGGTCGACGACGGCATGACCGTGGCGCCTGGTATCGGTTCCGACATCGCTGACCCCGATGCGACCGAGATCGCCTACGAAGGGACTCCGCTCGTCCCGTTGCTCTCGTTGAACAACGATGGCATAGCACCCATCGCCGATCGCTACGGCGAGCTCGCGATGCCGATCCTGCTGTACACCTCAAAAAATGATCATGTGGTGCCACCCGCGGCGAGTGACCACTTGGCATCGACTGCGGGTGGCGCAGTCGAACACGTGCTGCTCGACCGGAGCTTCCACGTGGCCACGCAGGACTACGACGCCGCCGACATCACCGCCGGCGCCGCAGCCTTCATTGCACGAGTGACCGGAGCCTGACGATGAGCCTGTTGAGCAGCATCCCGTCGCCGTCGTTCAATTCGTTCGACATCGGCCCACTCAGCCTGAACATCTATGGGCTGGCCATCGCCTGTGGTGTGATTGCCGCAGTCTGGCTGTTCGGCAAGCGCCTCGAAGAACGCAATGCCGGCACGACGGATGATGCGAGTTCGATCGCAGTCTGGGCAGTCATTGCCGGTGTGATCGGAGCACGGCTCTATCACGTGGTCACCGACTGGGACCGCTTCACCGACAATTACGCAGCCATCCCGAAGTTGTGGGAAGGCGGCCTCGGGATCCCGGGCGGTCTCGCTGCGGGTATCCCGGTCGGGCTGCTTCTCGCCAAGCGCAAGGGCATCAGCATGTCGATGGCGGCCACATGCGCGGCGCCCGCGATCCCGCTCGCCCAAGCGATTGGGCGCCTGGGCAACTACTTCAACCAAGAGCTTTACGGCAAGGCAACAGACCTGCCGTGGGCACTTGAAATCGATGACGCCCATCTCCTCGTTGGCTTTGCCTCGGGCACCACGTTCCACCCGACGTTCCTCTACGAACTGCTGTGGAGCCTGGCGCTGTGTGGCGTGCTGCTCTGGATCGATCGGAAGTGGCGTCCAGGTCTCGGCCAGCTCATGGCGATGTACATCGCGGGCTATGGGCTCGGCCGCTTCTGGGTCGAAGGCCTCCGCATCGACCGAGCCGACGAACTTGCTGGACTGCGTTGGAACCAGTGGGTCGCGATCGCCATGGTCGTCGGCGGCAGCATTGCTCTCGCCGTGATGCGCCGCAATCCGATCCTCGAAGAGATCGACCCGTTCGACGACGGTGACGAGTCGGTCACCACTGCCCTCGACAACGGTGACTTGGGCGACGGCGGAGAGAACCCGACTGCTGATGGCGAAGTGGTCAATGACGCAGATAACGCGGCTGCAGACACGGATGACGCAGACCCACTCGACACCGATCTCGAACCCGCAATCGCTGACCCCGACGACTGATCGACGCGGCAGCAAACCTGAACCAGCCAAACGTGCGGCCAAATCTCTCACCGCTTGGTTGGACCATTTTGTGTGAGCGATTGCGGCGTTATTGCCCAGTTTTGCTCACACAGAAGCTGGCGCCATGTTTTGCGTGAGCAATAGCAGCGTCGGTTCCCGCTATCGCTCACACAAAATGACGGCGCGGCGAGATGGCAGCTCGGCGAGATGGTGACTTAGGAGCCGGAAACTTGGCGGACGTCGGGGATCTGTTTGGAGAGGACCGCGGCGGCGTCGGCGGAGAGCTTGTCGTCGGTGATCAAGACGTCGGCGTCGCTCAGGTTTGCGAACGAACTGAGGCCAGTGACGCCCCACTTGCTGTGATCCGCGAGGACAATCTTGCGCCCTGATGCCTGAATGAAGGCGCGGTTTGTATCCGATTCCAAGATGTTCGGTGTGGTGAAACCGGCCCGTTCGCTCATGCCGTGCACGCCAATGAACAGGGTGTCGACGTGCAGTGCAGCAAGCGCAGTGGCCGCGATTGGGCCAACGAGCGCGTCGCTGGGCGTTCGCACACCGCCGGTGAGGATGATGTTTCGATCGGCCCGCCAGAACTCGTTGAACACTTCGGCAACGCGCATGCTGTTGGTCACGACGGTCAGGTTGGGGATTGCTGCGAGTTCGCCGGCGAGTCGCCAGGTGGTGGTGCCGGCCATCAGGCCGATTGTCGCTCCGCCCCGCACGAACTCGGCAGCGGCACGGGCGATGGCTTGCTTCTCTGCGGTCTGCGTATTCGACTTGGCGTCGAAACTGGGCTGATCGGCGGCGTGGTCAGTCGAAATCTTGGCGCCGCCGTGCACTTTGACGAGAGCACCGGCTTCGTCGAGCACATCGAGATCTCGCCGGATGGTCATATCGCTGACATCGAGCAGCGTGGCGAGTTCGGTGACTCGAACAGAACCACGTGTTCGAACTTCGGACACGATGAGCTCATGTCGTTCCTGTGCCAGCGAACGGGCAACGGGGAAGATGCTGGTCGCCGAGCGCATGCCGATGGTCATGTGCGCCATGTTGCAACGTGAATGCCTCGAAATCAACAGCTCTGCACAGAATCTGTCTGAAATGCGCGCAGATCAGGTGGATGTTCGAACATTGAGATGCCGCGATTCGGACATCGATTCGGACATCCCGAGTGTGAGCCCACCGGTGCCGGTTCTTTAGAATGCGTCACTGTGATGATTCGCCTCTCCGCCGGTGCCAACACAAACGCGGCGACCGATGTCGTCGTTGACACCTCAACTGGAGCCCCCACAATCGTGCACTGGGGGGCATCGCTCGGTGCTGACGTCGACCTCAACACCCTGCTTCCGGCGCTCAGTCGACCGCTCGTGCACGGGACGTTTGACGAGATCGCACCGATTTCAATCGTCCCTGAACATGGCTCGGGGTTCACCGGACGGCCCGGTCTGCTCGGTCGGCGTGGTGGCGGCAAGGCCTGGGCGCCTCGCTTCTCGAACCCGACACACACCCTCGACGCCAACACGCTGTCGGTCGACTCCACCGATGACGTCGCGGGCCTCGCCCTCAACGTCACCATCGTGCTCGACGACGTGCTGCACGTCTGGGCCACCATTACCAACGCTGCCGATCGCCGTTACAGCCTGGACGGGCTGACCATCACGCTGCCGATTGCCGAACAGGCCAGCGAGCTCCTCAGATTCGACGGTCGTTGGTCCCGTGAGTTCCATCCCGTCCGCAGCGACTGGACCGACGGATCGCTGCTCGTTGAGAACCGGCGTGGTCGAACCTCACACGAGTATCCGCCGGTGATGTTCTGTGGGCAGCGCGGCTTCGGCGAGTGGGGCGGTGAGGTGTGGGGTGCACACGTTGCGTGGAGCGGCAACCACACGATGCTCGCCGAGCGGCTTCCCGACGGGCGGCGCTACATCCAGGCCGGCGAGTTGCTGCACCCAGGTGAAATTGTCCTCGAACCCGGCCAGTCGTACACCACGCCGGAGACCATTGCGGTCTACTCCTCGAACGGTCTCACGCCGGCAACGCACGGCTTCCACCGCTCGTTGCGCGCCCGGTCGAATCATCCCGTGAAGCCGCGGCCGGTTCTGTTGAACACATGGGAAGCGGTCTACTTCGATCACGAGACCGAGAAGCTCAAGGCACTCGCCGACGCCGCTGCTGACCTCGGCATCGAACGGTTTGTCCTCGACGACGGCTGGTTTGGCTCCCGTCGTGACGACAAGCAGGGCCTCGGAGACTGGTGGGTCTCGGAGAACGTGTACCCCGATGGGCTCGAACCGCTCATCAGCCACGTCACCGGGCTTGGTATGGAGTTCGGTATTTGGGTCGAGCCGGAAATGGTCAACCCCGACAGTGACATCTTCCGCGCTCACCCCGACTGGGCGTTGACCACCGACGGATACGAACCGGTGCTTGGCCGCCAACAACTCGTGCTCGACCTCGGCAACCGCGAGGCGTTCAAGTTCATCTATGGCTACCTCGACAAGCTGCTTTCCGATCACGACATCTCCTACGTGAAGTGGGATATGAATCGTGACCATATCCAGGGGTCGAATCAACACGGGGCGGCCGGGACGAATGCGCAGACCATGGCGCTGTATCACCTGATCGACAAGCTGCGCCACGCGCACCCGAACGTTGAGATTGAATCGTGTGCATCGGGCGGCGGCCGCATTGATCACGAGATATTGAAGCGCACCGAACGTGTCTGGACGAGCGATTGCAACGACGCGCTTGAACGTCAGATCATCCAACGCGGTGCGTCGATGCTCATTCCACCGGAGCTCATGGGAGCCCACATCGGGCCGACCAGATCGCACACAACAGGGCGCACACAGACGCTGTCGTTCCGAGCGGCCACGGCGATGTTCGGCCATCTCGGTGTCGAGTGGAACGTCACCAAGCTGACCGACGAGGAACGCCTGGCACTCCGTGCAGTCATCGCGATGCACAAGGAGCATCGCGAGCTGTTCCACAACGGTGACTACGTGCGCTTCGATTCGGACGAGCAGTTCAATGCGGTCGGGGTCTATGCGGCCGACCGGAGCGAAGGTATTGTGTCGTTCGCCCAGCTCGCCACGGCACCGAGCCAGACGCCGCCGCCGCTGCGGCTCCCTGGCCTCGACGCGGACGCCGTCTACCGCATCGAGCACCTGGGCATCCCGTACGAGAGGTGGGGCGCAGCGCGGATCCAGCCGAGCTGGTTGGCCGACGGCGTACTTCTCACCGGCCGGCAGCTCTCGGCCCACGGCGTGCAGCCTCCGACGCTGCACCCTGAGTCGGCGGTGCTCTTCAAGCTCACACGGCAGTAGCTGCTTGCCACGAAAGAGCCCAGCTCGCAATTGCCGCAATCGTCAGGTCGTCGCTGACGGGCTCGACGCTCTACGTTGACGAGGTGAACACGGCGCTCGTCGACTCACGGCGGGCCTGGCTGACCGTCGTTGCAGCATTCCTGGCATCGGGCGTCACGCTCGGCGTCGCCTACAGCTTCGGAGCCTTCTTCGAGGCGATGAGTGAAGAGTTCGGTGCAGCGAAAAGCGCAACCGCCGTGATCTTTGGCATCACCACGTTCCTCTTCTTCTCGCTCAGCATCATTACGGGCCGACTGTCGGATCGGTTCGGCCCGAGGATCGTCTTGGTTATCGGTGCAGTGGCGATGCTCGCTGGCTTGCTCGCCACGAGCCGCGTGCAGTCGCTCGGCCTGGGTTACGTCACGTACGGAGCAGGCGTCGGCATTGCCGCAGCCTGTGGATACGTGCCGATGGTGGCTGTGGTCGGCGGCTGGTTCGTTGAGAAACGAGCTGTCGCTGTCGGGCTGGCGGTTGCCGGAATTGGTGTGGGCACGTTGGTGTTGTCGCCGGTGTCCGCCGCACTGATCAATCGGTGTGGCTGGCGAGATACGTACGTCTTTTTCGCAATCGGCGGCGCCAGCATCCTCCTGCTGTGCATCCCGCTGGTCGACCGCCCACCGGGTGACGGAACGCCTCAGCCGTCTCGATTCGCCGATGCACTGGCGAGCCCAGTTTTCCGCCGCATCGCGATGTCTGCAACCGCCCTGGGGTTGGCGCTGTTCGTCCCGTTTGTCTTCGTCGGTCAGTACGCAAAGGAGCGGGGTATCGGCTCGGTGCAGGCCGCCGTACTCGTCGGCGTTCTGGGTGGTTCGAGTGTCGTGTCACGGGTGGGGTTCGGCTCGCTCGTCCGGCGCTTCGGATCGTTCCGGCTGTATCGGTCGTGCCTGGCGGTTCTCGGTGGCAGTTTCCTGATTTGGTTCGTTGCCGGGAGCTCGTACGCGATGCTCATCGCGTTCGTGCTCGTGCTCGGCATCGGGTACGGCGGATTCGTCGCACTCAGCCCGATTGTCATTTCCGACCGATTGGGCGTCGCCGGGCTCGGCTCAATCCTTGGCTTGCTGTATACCTCTCCAGGTGTGGGTGCGCTCATCGGAACGCCGTTCGCCGGTTGGGTTATCGATCAAACGGGCGGCTACCGGTGGACGATCGCCGTCTGCTTTGGGTGCACCTGCGTGTCGGTGGCGTTGCTCACCGGGTTGCCGGTCGACACGTCGGGACGCCTCGAGCGGGCACCTAACGCACGCGGCTGACTCAACTGATTGTCGACTGGAACTTCCGCATGAGCCACGGGCCGGCCTGGACTGGTTCGTGCTTGGGTGTACTTCCCGGCTCGACGCATGTCGGGAGGCACTCGATCATGGCCTCCCAGTTCGCCATGTGGAAGAACGCCATCGACTGACGCGCTGAGGGGTCGGCTGCGGTGACGCGATGGACGGTGGATCGCCAGCGATCGTTCGTCCACTGGGCGATTGAGTCGCCGAGGTTGACGACAAAGCTGTCCGGTTCAGGAGCGATGTCGATCCACGACCCGTCTGACGATTCAATCTGCAGGCCTGCCACGTCATCGGTCCGCAGAATCGTGAGCGTGCCGTAGTCGGAGTGTGCCCCGGCGCGAAGTGCACCGGGTTCGACCGCACTCGTGTCGATAGCCGGATAGTTGAGCGCGCGCATCGAAGTGATCGGCCGATCGATCAGCGGGTTGAAGAAATCGGCTGGCAGGTCGAGTGCAATGGCCATCACCGACATCAGGTGTTCGCTGACCGCTGCGAGGGCTCGGTAGTAGGCAGTCCACGACTCGCGGAGGCGCGGCGGATGCTCGGGCCACAGGCTGGCTGAGCGGATCCAAGCATCGCCCCTGGATGCCGGAGTTGGGTTGGCTGCGCAGTCGGGGCCGACCGACAGTGATTCCTTGAGGTCGGGTGGAGGGGACTCGGCTCCGGTCGACTTGGCGAGCGACTCGAACCCGAATGGTGAGAAGCCGTACGGGTAGCCGGGCTCAGGGAACTCGATCCTCCGCTTTTCAGCGTCGGCGAGCGCGAAGAATTCGGCCGCATCGTTCCATGCCGCATCAGCGATCGACCGTTCGATCGACTCGAGTGGGATGCAGAAGAACCCAACTTCCTCGCATGCCCTCACCAGGGTGCGGGCTTGCTCGCTGATCGGTGCCGTCAGATCGATCACGTCCAGCTGCATCTGCGACTCCATTCGGAAACGATATGCGCGTGACCCGCCGCCGTTGCGATTTGTGGAGCGCCCCTCCCAAACATCCCCTCCCAAACATCCCCTCCCAAACATCCCCTCCCAAAATGGAGACCGTTGCGACGCGCGTGTGAGGTGTTTTGGTCCCCATTTCGGTGAGATGTACCGAAACCGAGGCGATCTCGACGCGAGACTGAGGTGAAACAGTCTCCATTTTGGGAAGGGCGTCGGGATAATGAATTTCGGTGGGCGCGGGTGGGGGATAGCCTCGGTCGAGTGCCAGATGTCCCCAAGATCAGCGCCGCAGACGTGAGCAAGGTGGCCACCTTGGCCCGGCTCTCTCTGACCGACGACGAGTTGACCACTGCGACCGCCGAACTGGCGGCGATGCTCGACCATTTCGCCGACATCGATGCACTCGATCTCGACGGAGTCGAGCCGATGATGCAACCGACGCCACTCGCCAACGTGATGCGCGAAGACATTGAGGGGGAGACGCTCGATCGTGACGAGGTGCTCAGTCAAGCGCCCCTCACAGAAGACGGTCGCTTCCGCGTGCCGCCGATCATCGGGATCCAAGACTGAACGGTATGAGCAGCATGAGTGATCAACCGACCACCGCCGTGGACCTCGCCAACAACGTCCGTAACGGCGTCGCCAAGGCCGTCGACGTCGTCGACGAATACCTGGCCCGGATCGATGAACGTGACGGCGAGATCAATGCCTTCAACCTCGTGCTCGCCGATCAGGCCCGCGAGCGCGCCGCAGAGATCGACGCGATGATCTCCGTTGGCCGCGACCCGGGCCCCCTCGCCGGTGTCCCGGTCGCACTCAAGGACAATCTCTGCACCCGCGGCATCCCAACCACGTGCTCGTCCAAGATTCTCGCCGACTGGAAGCCGCCCTACGACGCCACCGTGGTCACCCGGCTCCGTGACGCCGGTGCAATCTTCGTCGGCAAGACCAACCTCGATGAGTTCGCTATGGGATCGAGCACCGAGAACTCTGCGTTCGGCCCGACCAAAAACCCGCACGACACGACTCGCGTACCGGGTGGCTCATCGGGTGGCTCTGCTGCAGCCGTGGCCGCGAATTTCGCCGCCGTCAGCTTCGGTTCGGACACCGGCGGATCGATCCGCCAACCCGCAGCACTGTGTGGCGTGGTGGGCGTCAAGCCGACCTACGGCGCAGTCAGCCGACTCGGGCTCATCGCGTTCGGTTCGAGCCTCGACCAGATCGGCCCGTTCGCCCACACAGTGCGCGATGCAGCTGTCGCGCTCGAAACGATCAGTGGCCATGATCCGGGCGACTCGACGAGCATTCAGCAAGGCCCACTCGACCTCAGCGACACCCTCGACCTTGGTGTCGCCGGCCTTCGGGTGGGACGCATCACCGACCTACCGAAGGGCGCGAGCCCCGACGTTGAGGAACGCCTCGAGGCGGCCTTCGATGCGCTGCGCGAGGCCGGGGCCGAGATCGTCGATGTCGAGATGCCCGCATTCAACTATGGCCTCACCGCCTACTATTTGATTGCGCCTGCTGAGGCGTCGAGCAACCTGGCCCGTTTCGACGGCGTCCGATTCGGCATGCGCACCGCAGCGCCTGACACGAACTCGATGTACACGGCGACGCGCACTGATGGCTTCGGTGCCGAGGTGAAACGCCGCATCATGCTCGGTACGTATGCACTCTCTGCTGGCTACTACGACGCCTATTACGGGCGAGCGCAGAAGGTCCGCCGGCTGATCGCCAACGACTTCGCCGCGGCCTATGCCAAGGCCGATGTGCTGCTCACGCCGGCTTCGCCAACTGTTGCGTTCAAACTGGGCGACAAGGCCAGCGATCCGCTCGCCATGTATCTCTGCGACACGTACACGATCCCGTCGAACCTCACAGGCGACCCGGGTATGAGTGTCCCGTTCGGTACCGGCGAACACGGCCTGCCGGTCGGCGTGCAGATCCTGGCCCCGGCGCTCAAGGACCACGTGATGTTCCAGGCCGCAGCGACACTTGAACGGCATATGCAGAACCTCCAGGATCAGAACGTGAGCGCATCATGAGCATCACCTACGTGAACGACGACGGCTACTACCCGTCGAACGAGCAACACGCCCGATGGGAGCACGAGGGCTACGAGTTGGTCGTCGGCTTGGAGGTGCACGTCGAACTCGCCACGCGTACCAAGCTGTTCTCGTCCTCACCGAACCGCTTCGGTGACGAGCCAAACACGAACATCGACCCGGTCACGCTCGGCCTGCCCGGTGCACTGCCAGTGCTCAACCGGCAGGCAGTCGAGTTGGCTATTCGCCTCGGCCTCGCCCTGAACTGCACCGTCCAGAAGTCGACGTTCGCCCGCAAGAACTACTTCTACCCGGACATGCCGAAGGCGTACCAGATCAGCCAGTACGACGAGCCGATCAACATTGACGGCTGGCTTGACCTGCCCGACGGTTTCCGTGTTGGCATCGAGCGCGGTCACCTCGAAGAAGACACTGGCAAGTCGACCCATGTCGGTGGTGCCGGGGGTCGTATCCACGGTTCTGACTACTCACTGATCGACTTCAATCGTGCCGGTGTTCCACTGGTCGAGATCGTCAGTCGCCCGGACATTCGCCATCCCGAGCAGGCCAAGGCGTACGTGACCGAGCTACGCGGCATCCTTGTCGCTGTCGGTGCTTCTGATGCGAAGATGGAAGAAGGCTCGATGCGCGTCGATGCCAACGTTTCGGTCCGCAAGCCAGGCGCCGATTTCAACACGCGTTGCGAGATCAAGAACGTCAACTCGGTGCGCTCGCTCGGTCGAGCAATCGAATACGAGGCGCAGCGTCAGGTCATGCTGCACGAAGCGGGCGAGCCCGTCGTGCAGCAAACGCGTCACTGGGACGAGAACGACGGCCGTACCCACACGCTGCGTTCGAAGGAAGATGCCGACGACTACCGGTACTTCCTTGAACCCGATCTCGTGGTCGTTGACCCCGGCACCGAATGGATTGAAGCGGTCCGTGCGGCACTGCCCGTGCTCCCCGCAGAGCGTCGGGCCGGGCTCGCCGCAATCACGGGTCTGGCGGCCAATTCGGAAGCAATCATGGTCGTCACCGAACGCGGCCACGACAGTTTCGTCATGGACGTCGCAAAGCACGGCGGCAGCCCAGAGATCGCACTCAAGCATCTCCAACAGTCACCCGAAGCTGCTGGCGTTCCTGCAGAAGACGTCGCCAAGCTGACCACAATGGAAGCGTCAGGCGGGCTGACGGCCACGCAGGCCAAGCAGGTTCTTGCAGACATGGTCGCGGCAGGCGGCGGCGATGCGGAAACGATCGCGGCCGACAAAGGCTTCGAAGCAATGGACAACTCCGAGCTTGAGTCGATGGTCGACGCGGCAATCGCGGCTCAACCTGGCGCGTGGGAGAAGTTCTGTGCCGGTGAAGGCAAGGCCATGGGCGCGCTCGTCGGCTCCGTCATGAAAGCCTCGAAGGGCCAGGCCGACGGTAAAGCCGTCACGGCGCTCCTCAACGCCAAAAAGAGCTGAACGCGTCAGGTTGCAGCAACCTCTGCTTCGTATCGAGCGGTTGCCTCGTCGACGGCCGCCAGCTGCTTTTCGGCGAGCTCGGGCCGTGATTTTTCCGCACGATCTGCTGCGCCAATCAAACTCCCGACACTGCCCTGGAAACGCGGCATGACGTGGCGCGCAAGCAGCTCGTAGCTCTTGCGTGTCGCTGCGGTGTTCGCCCAGTTGTGGCTGAGCGTCAGGTACGCGCCGAAACCACCGTTTGACTGCTCGAGGAGTTCTTCGATCTGAGCAATCGCCTGGTCAGGCGTTCCGATCACGCCGAGCCCGCCGTTGACAAAGTCGACCATTTCGTCGATGTCGCCACCTTCGACCGCCATCTGCGGAAACGCAGCAACGTTCTGGAAATAGCGGAACCATTGCGTGATCCCGTACTCGACGTCTTTGCGAGCTTGTTCTTCGGTTTCAGCGATGTGCATCAGCCCGACCAGGCGCCACTTGTTGCGGTCAGCGACCTGACCGTGCTGGGCAGCGACGTCTTCCTGGATACTCCAGTGATGGGCCAGCACGTCCATCCCGATGGCTACCGTGGCGCCGAGTGACAGAACGCCGGCACCGTACTTTCCGGCCAGTTTTGCACCCGACGGAGACGCGACGGCAGCGACGGCGATGTCGAATAACGGTTCGGAGTAGGGCCGCAAGTGCAGCCGGGCATCTTTCAGTGTCAAGCGATCCGACGAGTAGTTCACCGGCTCGTCGGTGGTGAGGAGCTGCATGACGATCGCCATGTATTCCTCGAGCAGCGGCCGCATTTCGCTGGGCTCGAGCCCGAGCATCGCGGCGTCGGTCGGCAGCGCGCCGGGGCCGACGCCGAGCATGATTCGTCCACGTGTGAGGTGGTCGAGGAGCACGATGCGCTCAGCGGTCCACAGTGGGTTGTGATACGGGAGCGACACGACGCCGGTGCCGAGCTTGATGCGCTTGGTTCGCGCCGCGGCCGCGGCGATGAAGATCTCGGGTGACGCGATGATCTCGCTGCCCGCCGAATGATGCTCACCGATCCAGGCCTCGTCGAAGCCGAGCTCGTCCATGTGGCGAATCAGCTCGAGATCTTGCTCGAGAGACAGAGTCGGGTTGTGCTCCGGGGGATGGAACGGGGCCATGAAGGTGCCGAATCGCAGGCGCATGAGTTGTCTCCTCGAGAGCGCTGCGCGCTGAGAGCCCGCAGCAGTTGGTGATAAAAAGTTTGCTGGTGAGAAGCGTATGTGCCCATGTGAACCGCGGTCGAGTCGGAGTGTGTGGGCTCGGAGTCGCTGCTTTTTGCGACCGGTCAGCGCGGGGAGTCTGATCCGAAGTAGTCCGCTTGGACAATCGCGTGACGACCTGCAATGAGGTTGCCCGGCACGGCTTGGATTCGTCGGTTCAACTCGGCGACCTTGATGTTGTGAAAGCGGCGTGCGGCGCCGATCCGGTCTTCGGTCATGGCGAGCTCGTGTTGCAATTCCAGGAAGTTTCGCTGGCTGTTCAGCGCGGGGTATGCCACGCGCAGTGCGACAACGGCGCGTGCGGCTGCTTCGAGATCGGCTTCAGGGTCGGAGCGCTTCGCTGCACTGTGCTCGGTCGCCGCGGCTCGTCGATCCGCCTCGATCAGGTCGAGCAGCAGTCGCTGCTCGTGCGCAGCAGTCGCCCGGATCGCGTTGACAAGCCCCGGGATCAACTTGTGGCGCCGTTCCAACTCGGCGTCGACCACAGCCCAGGCATCGCTGACCTTCTGACGGGCGGTGACCAGCCCGTTGTACGACATCGCGTACGCAACGGCCCCAACGCCGGCCGCGATCGCAAAGAGGAAGAAAACAATGACGATCATGACAACGGGTACAGGCTGCCCAGGACGCCGGGCATGTGGGATCTGACCGACTGGCCCCAATCAAGGAATCCGAACATTTGCTCCAAGTCAAGCTTTTCGGACACGCAGAGCAGCCAGGAACCCCATAACTCGAACTTGACCGCACCGCCGCTGCTGTCAGGCGAGAGGAGCCATGCCAACATCTCCTGATCGAGCAGTGCCACTGCGAAACGCTCGTCGTTTCCGGTGACACGAAATTGATCGTTGAACAGTGTCGACTCGACCTCGATATCGCGGAACCCAACAGCTCGTCTGATTCCCGACCAGAAACCCTCTGGGCCGATCTTTGTGTGCGGTGCAGCGAACGCAAGGCTGATCAACGCGAGCGTACAAAGGTGCGTGGTGCTGTCGTCGCCCGACCCGGTCGTATACCTGTAGTGAAACACGCTGTCGTGTTCGCCGGCGCGCCAGAACTGGAACGAGACCGTCCGCTCACGCCCGATCCCGAACTGATCGAACTGTTGGCCCGGCGGACCTTTCGAATCGGTGTCGACCTCGAACCCATATTTCGCTGCCAACCGCTTGGCTCGTGCGATCTGCTGCTTGGTGCGCCGTGAGACGCCGAACGCGACCGCCGCGGCAATCGCGACGAGAACGAGGTACAAGACGACAGTACTCACGTTAGCGAGATGTGGTGAACGCTTCGAGCACGCGTAGCGCGACGTTCATTGTGGCGGCCACGACTTCATCGTTGCCGGCCTCGCGCGCTACGAAAAGCGTGGTCTGCGGCAGGTCGTCTTGGCCAGGATCGAAGATGATGATGAGGGGACCCGACGACGCGTCGATGTCGACAAGTTGCTCGCGAAAGCTCGTCGTGAATCCGTCGCGGATCAGGTTGAGGTCATCGGTGTCGACGATGAACGCATCGTTGAAAGCCTTGTGGCCAGAAGGGCGGACTTGCTCGACGAGGTTGAGCAAGTTCGGTGCGCGCCGTGATTGGAGCGCGATCCAGCCGCCGAGATGATGTTGCAGCGATGCGGCGCCAACCGCCAGCACGTTGCCGTTGACGTCTTCACCGCGTTCGAGGCGGATGCCATCACGTGAGTGGACTGGTTCGAACGCATACGAATCGAACGCAACGGACGTGATTGAAACCGCCGAGGAGGACACGCTCACCACTGTATTCGGTGTCGACCAACCAGAAGTGGGCTCGGGCTCGGGCGTCCAAGTGAGACCGGATATCGAGAGCACCGTGCACCGGGGCTGGTGCGCGCAGCACCAGGTTCCAGTTGGATGCTCCCGAGTATCCTCGCCACCATGTCAGCTGACGATCAGAACACCCCTGTCGACATCAAGCCCCGCTCACGCGACGTCACCGACGGCATCCAGAAAGCGCCATCACGCTCAATGCTGCGAGCTATCGGCATGGGCGACGATGACTGGGAGAAGCCGCAAATCGGTCTCGCCAATGCATGGAACGAAGTAACGCCATGCAACATGACGCTCCGCAAGCTTGCTGCGCAGGCCAAGGCTGGCGTCAACGCCGCAGGTGGTTTCGGCATGGAGTTTGGCACGATCACCGTGTCTGATGGCATCTCGATGGGTCACGAAGGCATGCGCGCGTCGCTGGTTTCACGCGAAGTGATCACCGACTCGGTCGAGACCGTCATGCACGCCGAGCGCCTCGACGGGTTCATCGGCCTCGCCGGTTGCGACAAGTCGATCCCCGCCATGCTGATGGCTGCTGCCCGCCTCGACCTCGCCTCAGTGTTCGTCTACAACGGCTCAATCATGCCGGGTGAGCACAACGGCAAGGCGCTCGACATCACCTCGGTGTTCGAAGCCGTTGGTGCACACGTTGCGGGCCTGATCGACGACCAGGAACTGCACGACATCGAAGTGAAGGCATGCCCTGGTGAGGGTGCCTGTGGCGGCATGTTTACCGCCAACACGATGAGTTCTATTGCCGAAGCCCTTGGGATGAGCCTCCCGGGCTCCGCATCGCCGCCGGCTATCGACCCACGTCGCGAAGTCGATGCACGCCTCGCCGGCGAAGCTGTGGTTGGTTTAATCCGCCTTGGCATCACGTCGCGCCAGATCATGACCAAGCCCGCATTCGAGAACGCTATTGCGGTGACGTCGGCGCTTGGTGGGTCCACCAACGCCGTGCTCCACCTGCTTGCAATTGCCAACGAGGCCGGCGTCGACCTCGAACTCGAAGACTTCAACCGGATCGCCGACAAGGTGCCCCACATCGCCGACATGACTCCGGGTGGCAAGTTCCACATGAGTGATCTCGACAAGGTCGGAGGCGTCCCAGGCGTCCTCAAGCACCTGCTCGACAATGGCATGTTGAACGGCGACTGCATGACAGTTACCGGCAAGACCATGGCAGAGAACCTCAACGCGATGGATATTGCTGAGCCTGACGGCGTCGTTGTTCACCCCGTCAGCGCCCCGATCCATAGCGAAGGTGGCATCAACATCCTCACCGGTTCACTCGCCCCATTGGGTGCGGTTGTCAAGGTGGCCGGTCTCACCGCTGGGCAGATGCATTTCGAAGGTCCGGCCCGTGTCTACGACGACGAGTCGTTTGCAATGGAGGCGATTATTGCTGGCGAGATCAACGCTGGCGACGTCATCGTTATCCGCTACGAAGGTCCCAAGGGCGGGCCCGGCATGCGCGAAATGCTCGCCATCACAGGGGCACTCAAAGGTGCTGGCCGCGGCGGTGACGTCGCGCTGATCACCGACGGTCGATTCTCGGGCGGTACCTGGGGCTTCTGCATCGGTCACGTCGCGCCGGAAGCAGCCGATGGTGGCCCGATCGCGTTCATCGAAGAGGGCGACTCGATTCTCATCGACGTGCCGAGCAAGAAGCTCGACCTGCAGGTTTCCGACGAGGTGCTCGCGGCGCGCAAGGTCGGTTGGCAGCCCAACCCACCGCGCTACACGACGGGGGTTCTCGGCAAGTACGCACGGCTCGTGCAGGGTGCCGAAACCGGCGCCATTACCAACCCCATCTGACATCGCGCCGGCAGCGGGGCCAGGTGCTGCGATCGATACACAGCTGGTCTGACTCACCGGGCGGCCACCTGTCTCGATGACCGGGCGCCTAGCCTGGGTCCATGAGTAACTCCGGCGGACGCAACTTTCTCGCCTCGGTGATCGGCTGGCTGATCGTGGCCATCATCGTCTGGGTCTTGTTCGGCAGCATCTTCGGAGCGATCAAATTCATCTTCCGGGTGGTTGTGTTCCTCGTCGTTGTCGGAGCGCTCCTGTCGCTCTACTTGCGGCTCCGCGCCGACGGCAAGAAATAGTTCGTGAGCAGAACCGGAACAGTGGCAACCGGCCTGGCGTTCTCTTCGTCATGACGACGGCGTTCGTTCTCTCCGGCGGGGCGAGCCTCGGCTCGATCCAGGTCGGGATGGCGATTGCCCTTGCGGATTCCGGAATAGTTCCGGATTTGATCGTGGGCACGTCGGTGGGCGCGATAAACGGCGCATGGCTGGCGGGTGGCCGGTCCGCTGCTGGCCTTGCCGAGGTGTGGCCTACGTTGCGGCGCGATGACCTGTTCCCGACGAAACCGCTCCTCGGCCTTCGAGCGTTCCTCGGCAAGTCGTCGCACTTCGTCCCCGACACACATCTTCGGGCCACCCTTGAGATGCACCTGCCGTTCGAGCGGATCGAAGAAGCGATTATCCCGTTCATCGTCGTCACAGCTGACGCGCTCTCGGGCGAAGAGGTGCTGATCACCGAAGGCAATGCGGTCGACGCCGTGACAGCGAGCGCATCACTTCCCGCGATCTTCCCGCCAGCACGAGTTGTGGTGAACGGGCGCGAGCGGCTGCTTGTCGATGGCGCGGTCATCAACAACACTCCGATCACCACGGCCATCGAAGCGGGAGCGACCGACGTGTGGGTCCTGTCGACCGGATACTCGTGCGACCTCGTCGAGCCGCCCCGAACAGCAATCGCCGCAGCGCTGCACGCAGTGAGCCTCATGGTGCAACGCCGGTTCGTGCTCGAACTCGAGGCGAACACGTACGGCGTACCGATTCATCTGATTCCACCTCCGTGTCCGGTGCTGGTGTCGCCAATCGACTTCTCACACGCGACTGAACTGATCGAGAGCGCGGCGTCAACTGCGCGTACGTGGCTCGCCGCGGGCGAGCCCGTTGCACAGATGATTCCGCATGTCAGAACGCCCGATTGACTGTCAGACCACGACCTGAAACAGCTCGGACAGCGGTGTGGCAGTGAGCTCAGTCGACGAGGGCTTGGTAGACGAGTTGCTGCAGGATCGGGCGGATCGGGTAGGTGCTTGACGGCAACAGTTGTGTGAGGAAGACGGCCACGATCTCTTCGACCGGATCGATCCAGAAGGCTGTGCTTGCAGCGCCACCCCACGCGTACTGGCCAGCTGACCCGATGACCTTGTTCTCGGCGCTGTCGAGCACCACCGAGAAGCCCAGCCCGAAGCCCATCCCGTTGAACTCGGTTTCGGCGAACAGCGGTCGGCCGAAGTCTTCGAGGATCGCTCCGCCAGGCAGGTGATTTGTGGCCATGTATTTGACGGTGCGGCTGCCGAGGATGCGCTCGCCGTCGAGTGCGCCACCGTTCAACAGCATGTGACAGAACCGCAGATAGTCGGCAGCCGTACCGCACAGGCCGCCGCCCCCACCGAGCATCGTCGGCTTCTTGTCGAGCGGTTCCCCCGGCATCACGGCGGTTTTCTTGTTCAGCGGGTAGTACAGCTCGGCGAAGCGATCGCGCTTGTCGCCTTCGACCCAGAATTCGGTGTCGGTCATGCCCAACGGATCGAGGATGCGCTCACGGAAGAACTGGTCGAGCGATTGGCCTGAGACGACCTCGACGATTCGGCCGAGCACATCGGTCGACACGCCGTAGAGCCATTCGGTTCCCGGCTGAAACGCGAGCGGCAAACCGGCCCATGCGTCGCAGCAGGCCTCGAGGTCCATGCCCTTCGGGATGCCCCACTCGAAGCCAGCCTTGCGGTAGAGGGCGTCGGTGACGTGGTTGTTGTGGAAACCGTACGTGAGCCCCGACGTATGCGTGAGGAGATGCCAGATCTTCATCGGCTCGGTCTGACCTTCGGTGATCGGCGCCGTCGTGGAGCCGCCGCGGTAAACCCGAGCGTTCTCGAATGACGGGATGTACTTCGACACCTTGTCCTTGAGCTGCAGCTTGCCCTCTTCGTAGAGGATCATCGCGGCGACCGAGGTGATCGGCTTGGTCATCGAGAACATGCGGCAGATCGTGTCTGACTCCCACGGCAGGTCGGCCTCGATGTTGCGCTTGCCGTAAGTGGAACTCTGGACGATCTCGCCCTTGCGTGAGACGACGACCTGCCACCCCGGGAGCCGACCGTCGTCGACGTACTGCTTGAAGTGTTCGTCGATGCGAGCGAGTCGCGCGGCATCGAAGCCTGCATCGGCAGGTGTGATTGTTTGCGCAGTTCCAGTGACAGCCATCGGGTGATAATGGCAGGGGAGGGACCCCAAGCAGGAACTGAGTGATCCGCCAATCGGTCAGTGGAGGCCGGCGCGCTGCAGGCCCCACATATCGGCGAACCGGCCGGCGGCGTCGAGGAGTTCATCGCGGGTGCCCTGTTCGGCGATTCGGCCACCCTCGATCACGATGACCCGGTCCATGTCGTTCAGCGTTGCCAGGCGATGCGCGATCACGATGGCGGCTCGGCCTTGCCACAATTCGAGCAGCGACTCGTGGATCTTCGCTTCTGTCTCGGAGTCGAGAGCGCTTGTGGCTTCGTCAAGGATCACGAGGTCAGATTGCTTGAGGAAGGCGCGGGCGATGGCGATTCGCTGTCGTTGCCCGAGGGACAGCTTGACGCCTCGCTCGCCGACCAGAGTGCGATAGCCGCCGGGGAGGGACTCAATAAAGTCACCGATGTTGGCCCGATGCGCGGCGTCCCGCACGCGATCGTGATCGACGGGTCCGGGGTCGGCGTAGCCGATGTTGTACTCGATTGTCTCTTGGAACAGCGACGTGTCTTGCGGGACATAGGAGTGGAGAGATGCGAGTTCGCCAGCTTCGACGTGTCTCCCATCGATCAGCACCTCGCCGCTCGTTGGTTCGTAGAACCCGAGCAGGATTTTGATGAGTGTCGACTTGCCTTCGCCGCTGCGCCCGACGATGCCGAGTCGTTCCCCTCGCCGCAGAGTGAAGTTGATTCCGTCGAGCACCATGCGGTCGGGCTCGTCAGGGTACGCAAACCTCAGATCGCGCACTTCGATCGTGTGGTGCAGTCGGCCTAACTCGGGCGCAGCCGACAACGTGGCTGGCGGCTCCGACACAACGTTGCGGTCGGGGAACAGGTAGCCGTATGCCTCTCGGTATGACGCCGAGCGGTTGATCCACTCGCCCAGGTTGTAGACGACTTCCCAATACTGATTGGTGAAGTCGAGCAGCACCGTGATCGAAATAACCATCGCGATGAGGCTGATGGCGCCGCGATCGAACTGCCACCAGGTGACCCCCATGATCACGCCCCACAGCAGCACGCGGACCAGTACCGAAGCGACGCCCCAGTAAGCGCTGAGTGCGTAGGTGAACGACACGTCGTGTTCGATCAACTCATCGAGGTCGTCATTGTTGCGGCGCACCTCTTTGCGCTGGGCGCGGAAGGAAAAGACGTTGACGAAGTTAGCGAACGAGTCGAACACCCGACCGGTGTTGTTGGAGGTGCGATCTGTGACAAGGCGCTGCCTTTTGTTCACTGGTCGACCGACGGCAGTCATCACCGCACCGGCCGTCATCAGGAACAAGATGTAGGCAACAGCGTTGCCCGACGAACTTTGCGCAAGCAGCACGATGTACACCGGGATCGTCGACAGGACGGGGAGGAACCCGTAGTGGGCTGCTTCCCAAAGCGCCTGCGTGTGTTCGCGCAGATCGTTGACGTATGACGCGACTTTGCCCGACGGGCGATCGACGAACTGTTGATATGGCTCTGCCCAGACAGCGGTGAACGTGCGGCGCTTGAACTCGTAGGTGAGCGGAATGACGTGCTTCGCATTGAAGAAGTCGCCGCCGGTCCACAGAATAAGGTGGGCCACACCGGTGGCGAAGAGAAGCGCGAGCCATGTCGCTGCTCCGTCGCCGCCCGACGTTGCCAGCCGTGCCAAGAAGTACGGGTGGAGAGCCGGCAACATTGAGGCCGCAACGCGAATGGTGGTGGAGATGGCGAAGACACCGAGGTGTTCTCGGATCATCGCCCGGAGGGCGGAGAAGGGCACGGAGAGACGTTACGAGGAGATGCTTCGCCGAATCAACGCTGTTTCCACGGCGCGCCACCCAATGAGGAAGGTGCCGAGGAAGACGGTGGCGACGATCATGAACGACGTTGCGGTGCCGTTGTTGAACACGAGGTTGCGGAGCACCATGCCGAGTGCGACTGTCGTGAGCCAGACCTTCACACCGGTGACGACACCGGTTGGCTGGGCCCACACGCGCCACGCAATCCACGCCACGGCGAGCGCGATCATGAAGGGAGCAGCGGTTTGGGCGACGCCAGCGAGCGCTTCGCCTTCTTCGTGATTACGGCGGCCAATGGCAACGAATGTCACGACAACCGCAGCGTCGAGCGCGGCAGCAATCTGGGTGCGCGGATGCATGACCACAGTCTGCCGCGATCATCGATCGGTCCGACAGCAATGAGCCCTGAACCCGCCCAGCTCGCGCAATGCTCATCGCTCTCCGTCGACGGTGTTCAGCCTTGCGCGTCGAAGCCGCCGAGTGAACCTTTGAAGAAGAGGAGCGGTGTTGGGGGCTCACCGTCGGCGTCGGCGTCGGCGTCGAGTGCGCGGACGCGGCCGAGCACGAAGAGGTGATCGCCCATGGTGTACGTCTCTTCGACCGTGCAATCGATCCACGCAACAGCGCGATCGAGAATCGGTGCACCAGACGGAGCGGCGTGCCAGTCGACGTCGGCGAAGCGGGTTTCGTCGGTGCCGCTCTTTGCGAACTTCCAGCAGAGATCGCTTTGCGCATCGCTGAGCACGTTGACGCAGAAGCTGCCGGAAGCCTCGATGGCGTCCATCGTTGCCGAGCCAGCCTGGGGGAGAAAGCCGACCAGCGGCGGGTCGAGCGAGACTGATGTGAAAGATCCGATCGTGAAGCCGACTGGAACGACACCGTTCATCCCGGTCACGACGGTGACACCGGTGGGGAAGTGACCCATGATCGTCCGAAAGTGGGCGGAATCGAATTCTGCTGAGTCGCTCATCGGCACCGACTCTAGGCAACGGCCTGTGCCGACGCCGCACTTGTACAGTGCCGGTCGATGGCGAACGAGGTCGATGAAGCCAAGCAAGCGTTGCGCACTCAGATGCGCGCCGTTCGCAAAGATCTCCTCGATCGTCCCGAACGGTCAGCTCGGATGTGGAAGACGCTGACACAGCGGCCCGACGTGCTCGCCGCGTCGAAGATCATGGTCTTCGACTCCATCGCGGGCGAACCTGACACGGCGCCGCTCATTGCCTGGTGCGAGACGATGGGGAAGCTGACCTGCCTGCCAGAAGACGCTGATCTCGATCCGGCGTGGCCCGACGTCATCATCATCCCGGGTCTGGCCTTCACCGTCGACGGCAAACGCTGTGGGCAAGGCGGCGGCTGGTACGACCGCTTCCTCCCGCAGGTCCGGCCGGACGCCGTGATGATCGGTGTGTGCTTTGCTCCTCAAATCGTTGCGGGTCTACCGACCGACAAGCACGACGTCGTGCTCGACGCCATCGTCACTGATTGAGGGGTGCACTGAGCGCTTGAACGAGAGGCTGGCGGCTTGTTGTGCTCAGGCCGCGGCGTCAGTGGCCGCGTTGGAGCGGGCGCCTGAGTTCATCTCGGCGTAGAGCTCACGAATGCATTCGCTGGCCGTCGTTTTGCACATCGACGGAACAATTGCATGGACCGCGGCCGCTCCCGCTGCCTTGGCGAGACAGCGCGAAAAGTGCGCAGCGACACGGAAATGCTCGGTGTAGGACTCGCCGACCGCGGCCGGATGTTCCGTGAAGTGCCGCGTCATCGCCATGCCTCAACCGTAAAGAGTTTGGCGGAGGTGCGTATTGCGTTCTTCGCGCCAATTCATTGAATGAGTGCAAGAATATGCTTCTGGATCGATGAAATCTGTAAGAATCATCGATTGTGGACCAACTTGATCGGGAAATCGTGCGTTTGCTGCAACAAGACGCGACGCTGAGTGCTCGTGAGTTGGGTGACGCCGTTGGTCTCACCGCCACGCCCTGTTGGCGACGCGTCAAGGCGCTCGAGGACGCTGGCGTGATCGTGGCTCGAGTCGCACTGGTTGATCCGGCTTCCGTCAACCTCGGGGTGACCGCACTTGTCAACATCCGAACGAACGATCACGGCCCCGATTGGATCGAGCGGTTCCAATCGGCGTGCGATTCGTTCCCGGAGATCGTCGAGGCGTACCGGACCAGCGGTGATATCGATTACACGCTCAAGGTGATGGTCGCGAGTATCGAGGCGTACGACGTCTTCTACAAGCGGTTGATCGCGGCCGTTGATCTGTATGACGTCCGATCGATCTTCGTCATGGAGGAAATGAAGCGCACGACGGCACTGCCGCTCGATGGATTCGGCGTCTAATTCGCGGATCGGAAGTTGGCCGACGAGCCGCGCTGCAATCATGAACTTCCATTCCGACCTCCGTTGGTCGTTGGTCGTTGCCTGAGACGGTGTGCGAGTTCGTCGACTGCGGGGTCGGTGACGACTCCTGATCGCCGCGCAAGTACGAGCTTGCGTTCGAGAATCTCGTCGCCGACTGCCATGTCGCCGCGCTCGGACTCGCCCTGGCTGCGCGGCAGCACGGTCCAGCCAAGTCCGAGGAGCACCATCTCGCGGAGCACGTCGGGCTGATGTGACTCGGCGGCGATCATGACGGGTGCACCGAGCGCTCGGAGGCGCTCGACCACCAGCCTGCGCGTGTGCGAATCCGATGGGAACAGCACCCACGGACCCCAGCTCCGGGGCGTGCCGATCGTCGAGTCTGGAGGGCCGTAGACGATCATCGGTTCGCTGAGCAGTGACGTTGTGTCGACTCCCGCGATCGGCTCGGGTGGTTCGACACACACTGCGAGATCGAGTGTGCCGCGCTGCACGTCGTTGAGCAGTGACCTCGACGACGCGACCGACAGCATGAATTCAACGTCGGCTCGCTCGACTCGGAATGCTCGAAGAACGTCTGGGAAGTGGACGACTGCTGCCACGTCGATCATGCCGAGCCGAACCCGGCCGCTCTGTGCAGTGCGCAGGCGTTCGGCCCATGTGCTCACATCGCGCGTGAGTGCCAACACTTGCCGCGCATGCTCGAGAACAGGCGTGACAGTCGTTCGCAAAATGCGACGTCGACCGACGCTCTCGAACAACTCCACGCCAACTCGACGTTCCAGTTCGGCAAGTCCTTGAGAAAGTGCTGAGGCTGACACGCCGACTCGATCGGCGGCTGTGGCCCACGTCGGGGCGTCCGCGACGGCGACGAGGTACTCCAACTGTCTGATCGAGATGTCGGGCAGCCCGGAAGCGGGATCGTTCACCCTTCGCACAATACTTCAGATGTACTTCACTGTCAGTGATAATGAAACAGTTCCACTTATGTTCTTCTCATGACCGCACGAACAATCGCCCCAGCCACCGGAAAGCTCGGTGTCCTCACGCCAGGTATGGGTGCAGTGGCATCCACCTTCATCGCAGGCGTGATCGCCGCACGCGAAGGAATTTCGCCGCCTATCGGCTCCGTATCGCAGATGGCCCATATTCGGCTCGGCACGAAAGATGAGAATCGGAACCCGCTGATCAAGGAGTTCGTGCCGCTCGCCGACCTCGGCGACATCGTCTTCGGCGGCTGGGATCCGATCTCCCCGAACGCCATGGAAGCAGCCAAGACTGCCGGCGTACTGCAGGGCAACGATCTCGATGCCCTTTCGGCCGAGATGGAAGGCATCGTGCCGATGGAGGCCGTGTTCAACCAGCGTTGGGTGAGTCGCCTCGAAGGTGTCCGCGTCAAAGACATCGCCAACAAATGGGATCAGGCAGAAGCGCTGATCGCCGACATCGCCCGTTTCAAGGAGCAGAACGACTGCGACCGCCTCGTCATGGTCTGGTGTGGCTCCACCGAGGCGTACCAAGAACCGTCGGAAGTGCACGCAACCATCGCAGCGTTCGAGCAAGGTCTTCGCGATAACGACGAGAACATCTCGCCGTCACAGATCTATTGCTACGCCGCACTCCAGAGCGACGTCCCGTATGCCAACGGTGCTCCGAACCTGACAACCGACCTCGACTGCATCGTCGAACTGTCGAAGAAGAATGGCGTGCCGATCGCGGGCAAGGACTTCAAGACGGGCCAGACCCTCATTAAGACGATGCTCGCCCCGGGCTTCAAGGCCCGCATGCTCGGCGTGCGCGGTTGGTTCTCGACAAACATCCTCGGCAACCGCGACGGCGAAGTGCTCGATGACCCGGAGAACTTCAAGTCGAAGGAAGTCTCCAAGCTCGGTGTGCTCGACGGCATCCTGCAGCCCGAGGTCTACCCCGATCTCTATGGCAACATCGACCACGTCGTTCGCATCAACTACTACCCGCCCCGCGGTGACAACAAAGAGGGTTGGGACAACATCGACATCTTCGGGTGGCTCGGCTACCCGATGCAGATCAAGGTTGACTTCCTCTGTCGTGACTCGATCCTCGCCGCACCAATCGTGCTCGACCTCGCACTCTTCATGGATCTCGCCCACCGCGCTGGTGAAAGTGGTGTCCAGGAATGGCTGAGCTTCTACCTCAAGGCGCCACAGGCTGCCGGGGATTCGCCGGCCGAGGCCGACCTGTTCATTCAGCAGACCAAGCTGAAGAACACCCTCCGCGAATGGATGGGTGAGCTCCCCGTCACCCACTCCGAGGCCGGCTGATTGGGTTCGGAGCGGCCGATCCCTGCGTTGCGAGGACTCCTCATTGAGCAAGCTCAACGACGTCGCCTCGCGCCTTGGCCTCGACCACTCCGTTCCCGAATCAGTGAACTGATCATCCTGATCATCCTGAGCTTCTGGTGACTCGTCATTGCGACGGTCCACAACTTGATCCCGACTTGTCCTCTTCGAGGGTGGGTCGGGATCGGTTGTTTTCACGGCGGAGCGTGGGGGTGGGTTGGCTGGGGGGTTTTCTGGGGGCTGAGTTAGAGCGACTAACGTCGGCGCTATGGCTGCGATCTTGATGAACGGAAATGCACTACGCGACGAGATCATTGCTGGGCTGCGCTCGACGGTCGATGCGGCAGGCTCGCCTGCCATCTGCCTCGCCACGGTGCTCGTGGGCACTGACGGCCCCTCGCAGCGCTACGTCAGCAGCAAACACAAGAAGGCCGTCGAGGCTGGCTTCCAGGCGCGGCACGTCGACCTTCCCGAAACCGCTACGCAAGATGAAGTCGAAGCCGTCGTGCGCGAACTCGCAGCAGACGACTCGGTGCACGGCATTCTCGTCCAACTGCCGCTGCCTGATGGGCTGGATCCTGAGCCCGTGCTCGACCTCATTCCCGCAGACAAAGACGTCGATGGACTGACCGAACGGTCGATGGGCCGCCTGGTCCGTGGTCGCCCGGGCCTCGTCGGCTGTACCCCGTTGGGTGTCATGCGGTTGCTCGAGAAGTACGAGGTGCCGACTTCCGGTGCTCGTGCGGTTGTTATCGGTCGATCGACGCTCGTCGGCTTACCTTTGTCCCTGCTGCTCAACCGTAAGGGCGTCGATGCCACGGTCACGATGGCACACTCCCGAACTGCTGATATGGCAGCCGTCGTGCGTGAAGCTGACATCGTCATCGGCGCGGCTGGCCAAGCACGCATGATCACCGCAGAGATGATCAAGCCAGGAGCGGCGGTCATCGATGTCGGTGTCTCGCGAACCGAGGCAGGGATCGTCGGCGACGTCGACCCGGGCGTTGCCGAGGTGGCGCGCTGGCTGACGCCGATGCCGGGCGGAACCGGCCCGATGACGATTGCCTGCCTCATGGAGAACACCCTCACCGCAGCGCGGTTGCAGGGCGCCTTCCCTGCCTGACTGCGCAACGACCGATTTACACGGTACGATCATGTTATTATGGAACTCATGAGCGTGCCGAACATTGCCCTCGTAGTACTTATTTGGTAGCGCGCTCAGCTTCTGCTGCGTGTGCTCCTCGACCTCCCAGCCGGGAGGTCGTTTGCTTTTTCACCATCAATCGCCTCTCCATCTCATTCCTCCATCACATCCCCTGAACTGAAAGACCAGTCACATGACTGATTCACCAGCAACACCTGAACGGATCACCGGCGCACAGGCCTTGATCCGGTCCCTCGAACACGAGAACGTCGACCTGATCTTCGGCTACCCAGGTGGCTGCATCCTTCCTGCGTACGACCCGCTGATGGACAGCCCGATCCGCCACGTACTCGTGCGCCACGAACAGGGTGCTGGCCACGCTGCTGAGGGGTACGCACACGTGTCCGGCAAGCCGGGCGTCGCGATGGTGACGTCGGGGCCAGCAGCGACGAACCTTGTCACGCCGTTGATGGACGCCTTCATGGACTCGATTCCAATGGTGGCGATCACCGGTCAGGTTCCGACCGCCGCGATTGGCAGCGATGCATTCCAGGAGTGCGACACGGTCGGCATCACGCGGTCGTGCACGAAGCACAACGAGTTGGTCATGTCGGCCGACGAGATCCCGATGGCGATCCGTCAGGCCTTCTACATTGCAACCACGGGTCGCCCCGGCCCCACGCTCGTCGACATCCCGAAGGATGCACTGACGAACGAGATGGAGTGGTACTGGCCGACGGACGAAGAGGTCCAGGCCTCACTGCCTGGCTATCGGCCGAACACCAAAGGCCATCCGCGCATGATCAAGGAAGCCGCGAAGCTGATCCTCGCTTCCGAGCGGCCGATCGTTTACGCCGGTGGCGGCATCTTGAAGGCACGTGCTGCTGAAGCGCTGCGCGAACTCGTCGAGTTGATCGACGCACACGTCGTGACCACCCTGATGGCCCGCGGCGCATTCCCCGACGAACACCCGCTCTGCCTGGGCATGCCCGGCATGCACGGCAGCGCAACGGCGATCAGCGCGATGCAGCAGTCCGATCTACTGATCACGCTTGGCGCTCGTTTCGACGACCGCATCACCGGCAAGGTCGATGCCTTTGCACCCGAGGCGAAGATCATCCACGTCGACATTGACCCGGCCGAGCAGGGCAAGGTCCGTCGTCCCGACGTGCCGATCGTCGGCGATGCCAACTACGTGATCCTCGAGATCATCCGCGAGATCAAAGAGCTGCTACAGGGTGGCACGCGCCAAGCCGACACCGGCGCCTGGAAGAGCAAGATCTCGGGCTGGCGAGAGCAGTTCCCGATGACCTACGAGCCCTCCGAGCCGGGCGGGCTACTCAAGCCGCAATTCTGCAT